>ERZ808242.31-NODE-31-length-104957-cov-14.377305_pt1 | contig 104957 bp, 81 predicted proteins | sample MGYA00521244_ERZ808242 | MGnify/ENA primary metagenome ERZ808242 (study PRJEB31516, sample SAMN03275573) | gut metagenome | biome: mammalia-associated habitat; material: feces | host: Papio cynocephalus | place: Kenya | collected 2012-07-27 ... | reverse complement strand
CAGCGGTCTGGGGGCCTATTCTCTCCAAGAGTAAGTGTCAAAGATGGAAATATAACAATAAATTAACATATCGCAGCCCGAAATGTTTGGCCGATTGCCGGGGAAACACTACCTTTGCGGCGTTTTTTAGCAGTGATGAATAAAGAAAGTCAAAATACCGATAAATTCGTATATTTGTGCGCGGAAAATCTATCACTTTATTATTATAAAACGGTATGAAAAAAACAATCAAAAGCCTTTTGCTGTCTTTTGCGGCAATGCTTTTCGTTATCTCGGCTTCGGCCCAGGTAACTACCTCATCCCTGAACGGTCAGGTGACTGACTCCAAGGGTGAGACTCTGCCGGGCGCGGCCGTGGTCGCAGTCCACACGCCTTCAGGTACACAGTACCATGCGATTGTCAACGCTGAAGGCCGCTATTTCATCAACGGTATGCGTGCCGGCGGTCCTTACACCGTAGAGGTGAGCTGCCTTGGTTACCAGACCGTGACTTTCACCGACGTCACTCTCCAGCTCGGTGAGCCTGCGCAGCTCGACGCCTATCTCAACGACGACAAGGAGATGCTCTCCGAGGCCATCGTGGTCTCTTCTGCAGCTTCCAAGTTCGCAATCGAGAAGACCGGCGCCTCAACCAACATCAACAGCCGCCAGATCACAGCTCTTCCTACTGTGAGCAGGAGCCTTACCGATCTCACCCGTCTTTCTCCTTACGGAGGCGACGGCATGACTTTCAGCGGTTCAGACGGACGTACGGCCAATGTCACCGTGGACGGTGCCGACTTCAACAATAACTTCGGACTCAGCTCTGGTCTCCCTGGCGGCGGCAATCCTATTTCCATCGAGGCCATCCAGGAGGCGCAGGTTGTGATATCCCCTTACGATGTCCGCCAGACCAACTTCATCGGAGGTGGTATGAATATGGTGACCAAGTCCGGTACCAACACCTTCAGGGGATCCGCCTACGTATATCATAACAACGAGAACATGCGCGGCAACACTGTCGCCGGTCAAGAGATAGCCGGCGCCCGTGACACCGACCGCAGCACGACATACGGCTTCACCCTCGGCGGACCTGTCGTCAAGAACAAGCTCTTCTTCTTCGTCAACGCAGAGTACACAACCTCTCCTTCTGTGGCAGTGCGCTGGAGGGCTTCCGAGGACGGCGTGGGTGACGAGACCAAATATCTCTCATACGCCTCAGTTGCTGATATGGAGAGAGTTTCTGCTTTTGTAAAGGAGAAGTATGGCTACGACACAGGTTCCTACACCGACTTCCCTTCTGATGAGAGCAATCAGAAACTTCTTGCCCGCATCGACTGGAACATCAATGACAACAACAAGCTTGCCCTGCGTTACAACTACACCAACAACACCTATTGGCAGGCTCCTAACGCATCCTCAATGGACGGCGGTACCCGTTCCGCTTATGGACGTACCTCTCTCTATTCCATGTCGTATGCGAACTCCATGTACTCGATGAACAATCTTGTACATACCGCTTCCCTCGATCTCAACAGCAAGATTTCCGACAGGCTCAGCAACCAGTTCCTCGCCACCTTCTCAAAACTTGACGATGTCCGCGGCACCAACTCCGACGAGTTCCCGTTCATTGACATCCAGGACGGCAGCGGCAATAACGTGCAGTACATGTCTCTCGGTTACGAGCTCTTCACCAAGAACAACGCTGTGCACAATACTGTGGTCAACATCAAGGACGACCTCACATACTACTATGGCAACCACAAGATCATGGGCGGTGTGAGCTACGAGTACCAGATGGCCGACAACGCCTACATGCGCAACGGTACCGGTTACTACCGCTACGCCAGCGTAGACGACTTCATCAACGGTGCAGCCCCTGAGGTTGTATGTCTCACCTACGGCTACGACGGCGAGACCAATCCTGCAGCCCGCGTAAGGTTCAACAAGCTCGGCGCATACGTTCAGGACGACTGGAACGTGACCCCGAACTTCAAGCTCACCGCCGGTCTCCGTCTTGACGGTCTCTTCTTTGACAACTCCGACCTGATGACCAACAACGCCATCCTTGGTCTCACCTACTACGACAGCAAGGGCGGCGAGCGCCATATCGACACCGGCACCTGGCCGAAGGGCAGGGTGACCGTATCCCCTCGTGTCGGCTTCAACTGGGATGTCTTCGGCAACAAAGTTCTCAAGGTGCGCGGCGGTACAGGCTTCTTCTCAGGCCGTCTGCCTCTCGTGTTCTTCACCAACATGCCGACCAACTCAGGTATGGTCCAGTATCAGGCCCAGCTCAATGCCAAGAGTGTTGATATGAACCAGTTCGCCGGCGGTCTCGTTACAGACGCCAACGGCAAGGCCACCACTGCCGCCCTCTACGACAAGCTCGTCTCAATGGGCTATCCGAGCACCATCACCCCTGAAACCGGCACCAAGCCGTCTTCAATCTCTGCTGTTGACCCTAACTTCAAGATGCCTCAGGTATGGAAGACCTCCCTGGCCATCGACTACAGCTTCCCGACCTCATTCCCGTTCTCTGTGACTGCCGAGGGTATCTTCAACAAGACTATCAATGGCGTGATGGTATCTGACTGGAGCATGATGCCTGTCGAGGGCTTCGCAAGGTTCAACGGCGTTGACAACCGTCCTGTGTTCCCTTCTCCGTTCCGCAACGGCACCAAGGCCTTCGTCCTTGAGAACACCAACAAGGGTTACGGTTATCTCGCCAGTCTCACTGTCAACATGCGCCCTGTGGAGAACCTCTCTTTCATGGCTTCCTACACCCGTTCCGCTTCCAAGGAGATCACCAGCATGCCTGGCTCCGCAGCCGAGTCCGCATTCACTTATGTCCCTACCTACGAGGGACCTAACAACATCAAACTCCATAATTCAGCTAACGTGACACCGGACCGTGTTGTTGCTTCCCTTACCTACGATGACAAGAGCAACAACCACTACAGCTTCATCTACGAAGGCAAGAGGGGCGGTTATGGTTATAACTACTCATATATGCTTGTCAACGACATGAACGGCGACGGCTACAGCTACGACGCCCTCTACATCCCTACCGACGAGCAGGTGGCCAACAACGAGTTCCGCTTCGTCTCAGAGGATGACAAGACCCGTTTCATGGACTATGTCCACAAGGACAGCTACCTCAGCAAGCATCAGGGCGAATATGCCGAGGCTTACAGTGTGTACTCTCCTTGGTTCCACAGGCTTGACTTCAGCTACAAGCATGACTTCAAGGTTCGTGTAGGCAGCAGCACCAACACCCTGCAGCTCAACCTCGATATCAAGAACGTGCTCAACCTCTTCAACTCCAACTGGGGTGTGAGAAAAGTCATCAACCCTGACATCACTGATGCACGTATCCTCAAGTACGAGGGTGCGGACGCTGAGGGGTATGCGACTTTCTCTACTCCTAAGGCCGTCAGCGGAAGTCTTGAGACTTTCACTCCGAACTATGTCATCGGCCAGTGGTGGTACGCTTCTGTGGGAATCAAGTATATGTTTAACTAATTTTCAGAGCAGAATAATATGAAACTCAGATATTTATTCACTGCGATCCTCTCTTCCGCGCTTCTTTTCGCCGGATGTGAGAAAGAAGAGCCTGTGGGATCGCTCGACAACATAAGCCTCTCTCAGACTTATGTCTCAATCCCTGAGGCGGGCGGCACCGTGACTGTCACCCTCAATGCGACTGAGGACTGGGCCTTTGTCCTGACCGAGAAGGGAAAGGACAAGGATGGCAAGGAAGTGGATGTGCCTACGATTCCTGACTGGCTTACCGTCACTCCGACCTCCGGATCAGACGGAGAGACTACTCTTTCATTCTCCGCTGACGCTGTCTCTGGCGGCCACGAGGTTGCCCTCAAGATCAATGCCGGCTCCAATACCCAGCAGCTCATCGTCCGTCAGGGCGAGATCGCCGCGGTGTCCGCTACTGTAGCGGAGGCTCTTGCCGGCACTGATGGCAAAACTTACAAGATCAAGGGTACTGTTACAAATCTCTACAATACTAAGTACGGCAACTATTATCTTGTTGACGAAACAGGCACGATTCTCATCTACGGTACTCTTGATGCCAAAGGAAATCAGGCAAATTTTGCCAGCCTCAAGATCGAGGAGGGAGATTTGCTGGAAGTTTCCGGTCCTAGGAGCACATACAGTGGTTCTCCTCAACTTAAGGATGTAACCGTCCTAAGCATCACTAAGTCCCTCATCAAGGTTCTCACTCCGGCTCTCGAAGGGCCTGTTGCCAAGACCGGCGCGACTGTCGAGGTCAAGGTGGCCCACAAGGGCGAGGGCGGAGCACGCGTGTCCATCCCTGAGGCTGATACCGAGTGGATCTCCTACGTGTCTGCCGAGTTCAGCAAGGGCGTCCCATCCAAGATTGTCCCTAATCCTGCTGACACCACAACCTTCAAGTTCGACATCCGCGCCAACGAGGCCGGCAAGCGCGCTTCCGATTTGTCATTCACTTCCGGCACCACTACCGTGAAGTACACCATCGAGCAGGAAGGGTCCATCATCGATGCTGATGCCGCCACTATCAATGCGGCTCCGGACGGCACCACCCAGTACCGTCTCACTGGATACATCAGCAAGATGGCAAATACTGCCTATGGTAATTACAACATCGCTGATGCGACCGGTTCTGTCTATGTCTACGGAACTCTCAACGAGAAGGGCGAGTCCAAGAAATTCGAGGCTATGGGCATCTCCGAGGGTGACATCATCACAGTGGTAGGTCCTAAGCAGTCCTATAAGGGCAGTCCTCAGCTTAAGGACGTGAGCGTGGAGTCATTCAAGAAGGTGACCGGGGCTACTGTCAGCGAGTTCCTCGCAGCAGCTGTCAAGAGTGATGTCTACTATCGCCTGAGCGGTACTGTAAGCGGCCTTAAGGACGGCGATAAATATGGCAACTTCGACTTGACCGATGCCAAGGGTGACAAGGTCTATGTCTATGGCCTTCTCGCTGGCTGGGGCGGCCCTAAGAAGGAGTTCCAGAAACTCGGCATCAAGAACGGCGACACCGTTACCATTGTCGGCGTTCGCGCCGCATACACCAATAAGGACGGAGTGACTACCGATCAGGTAGGCAGCGCCTTCCTCGTATCCCATACGGCAGCGAAATAATTCCTGACGCATCATAATCCTTTAAGACCGGCCCTCAAAAGGCCGGTCTTTTTTTACGGGGCATATCCTCGAAAAAGTCCCGGTTTGACCCCTTTAAAATGCGGAATTATTCTCAAAAAACCGCTTCAAATTCCGGAATAATTCTCAATAGTATGGCTAATGTGCTGATTTTATGTATATTTGTAAAAATAGTATAAAACGTAATGTTATACAGAAAATACGCGTCACGTCTGGAGGGATTTCTCCGCAATGAGCCGAACAAGATTCTCTTGGTCAATGGGGCCAGACAGATCGGCAAGTCTTATCTGATAAGGTATGTCGGGAGCAGCCTCTTCAAGAATTTCATCGAGATCAACCTGAAGGCTGACAAGGAAGGAGAAGGGATTTTTGCATCAGTCCGGAGCAAGGAAGATTTTTATCTCCAGTTGGGAGCCATTGCCGGAGATAAACTTGGTGGTCGTGACGATACTCTCGTTTTTCTTGACGAGATCCAGAGTTACCCGCATCTTATGACCATGCTGAAGTTTCTCAATGAGGATGGTCGTTTCAGGTATATTGCCAGCGGTTCTGAATTGGGGGTTGCTTTGGCTCAAACTCCATCTGTGCCGATAGGCAGCATCGCCATGGAACAGATGTATCCACTTGATTTTGAGGAGTTCCTTCTGGCGATGGGCTGCGGTCAGGAAACGATAGACGGGGTACGTGATTATTTCTCGGCCGGGAAGTCGCTAAACGATTCCATGCATAATTATATGCTCGGGCAGTTCAGAATCTACCTTCTTGTCGGTGGAATGCCGGATGCTGTGAACAAGTTCATAGAAACCCGGAATATGGCTCAAGTGCGTCGGATTCAGAATGACATCCATACTTTGTACGGTATTGACGCTTCCCAGTATGACACTGAAAAAAAACTGGTGATCAGGAAGGTCTACGACATGATTCCGTCAAACATGGAGAACAAGAAAAAGAGAATAGTTGTCAAGAATATAGAGAAGACTGCCGGGCACAGGCGATTCAGCGATTATGCCGATGAGTTTGAATATCTTGTCAACTCCGGGGTTGCGCTTTCTGTGCAGGCGGTAAGCAATCCGAAGTTTCCTCTGATTGAATCCGGAACCAAAAATCTCATCAAACTTTACCTGAGTGATGTGGGGATTCTTTCCGGTCTTCTGTATGGCCTGAATATCAATGCGATACTTAGCGATGAGCGCAGTGTCAATCTTGGCTCGCTCTATGAGTCTGTAGTGGCACAGGAACTCCATGCACATGGCTTTTCTCTGTATTATTATGACAATAAACAACGTGGAGAGGTGGATTTCCTGGTCGATGACTATGATGCCCTTTCGGTACTTCCGGTTGAAGTGAAATCCGGGAAGGACTATAAAGTGCACAGTGCCCTTGATTCGTTCGTCTCAATTCCTGACTATCATGTCAAGAGGGCTGTCGTCTTGAGCAATGAACAAAGTGTTCATGAGAAAAACGGAATAACCTATCTTCCTATCTATTATGTGATGTTTCTCAAAGAGGATAATGCCCCGGAAGGCAGCCTTGTCATTCCGGAACTGACGCTGCCGCAATGATTTCGCTTAAGTGATAAAAGTAAGACGAAAAAGAGTTATCTTCGCAGACTGGATAGCAAGAGACTGTATTTTTATACAAAATATGAAGACAAAACATTTTTTCCTGGCCGCGGCGGCACTCATTTCCGCGCTTGTGGCCTGCCAGAAGAAGACCGAGGATCTCGGTCCTGAAAAAGTAGAAATCAACACTGCGGAAGTCTCTCTCCCGGCTGACGGAGGCGAGGCGACCGTAAATCTTACAGCGACGGTGGACTGGAAAGCCCAGATCCCTGCCGAAGCTCAGGAATGGCTGGTGGTGGCCCCTGAAGAGGGCTCAGCCTCAGCATCCGCCCAGACCGTGAAGGTCAAGGCTCTCAAGAACGACGGCTATGACCGAAGCGCAGAAGTAGTGTTCGCCGGTGGAAGCCATAAGGCAAGCCTCAGCCTCAAGCAGACAGGAGCGAAAGGCGCAGAGGACGACGGCAAGATCACCAAGCCCGAGTCTGCCACCAAGGTGACTGTCAAGGAGTTCCTCTCCAAGGAAGTCAGCTCAAAGGTGTGGTATGAACTTACCGGAAGCATCAGCAGCATAGCCGGCGCCACCTACGGCAACTTCTATCTCAAGGATGAGACCGGAGAAGTCTACATCTATGGCCTTGTCAAAGAGTGGGCTGACGGCGAGAACGACCAGTCATTCGGATCAATAGGCCTCAAGGAAGGCGACATCGTCACCATCTGGACTCTCCGCGGAGAGTATCAGGGTACAGCCCAGGGCGGCGGCTCCTCCACTTCCGGCGGTGCCCCTGCGATTTACAAGTCCCACAAGGCTGGCACAGGTGAGACCTATCCTGCCGGGACTGTCATACTGTCGTTCCCGGATGAGAACAGCGCGAACAACAAGGTCAACGGCTACGATGATCCGTGGACAGCCAAGATCGGCACGGACTCTTTCACTATGACCGGTTTTAATAACTACAATTGGGACGGTTGGACTTACATCCGTTGCGGACGCAAGAAAGCGGCGTCTATGGCTTCCATAGCTGGTACGACCCCGATTGCAGCAAAAGTAACCAAGGTGCTGATGCGTCTGGACAAGGTGACTGCCGCTGATGTCAACTCCATCAAGTTGGCTGTCTACTCTGACAAGGATTTTGCAAAGGAGGTCTGCACTCTTGACCCGGATGGCGCTATCACCCAGGGCGAGATGAGTTTCACCGTCCCTGCCGCCTCTCAGGCTGCCGGCCTTTACTACAAGCTCACCTTCGACTGCAAAATGAGCAGCGAGGGCAAGAACGGTTTTATCCAGATTTCAAAAGTAATCTATGTGGCCGCTGAATAAGACCGCGACAGTAATATTGCTTCTTCTCTCTCTCGTCTCCTGCAGCAAGCCGGAGACGGAGGGAGAAGTCGCTTTTTCTGTGCCGCGCACCGCTCTCGGGGCGGATGCCGGATCCCAGTTCATCAAGGTGACCTCATATACCTCCTGGGCCATTTCCCTCTCCGAGGCCTGGGCCTCGGTCAGCCAGGCGGAGGGCAGCGGTTCCGTCTCCGGGATTGAACTCTCATGGGAGGCCAACACGGGGGACGAGCGCAGCTGCACCGTCACTCTCAGCAGCGCCGGCAAGAAGTTCAACGTCACCCTGACCCAGGAGCGCAATTCGACAGTACTCGTCCCGGATACTCCGGCCGCTTGGCTCGAACTTCCCGCCACTGACGATAAGGACCTATATTACTTCACCCACGACATGAGCCTCAATGGCAGGAAGGTACGCAACTACTCATTCTACCTTGACCCTCAGGCGAAACTCTCCAAGTGGGTGGCGTATCCGCTCAACAAGGCCCTTAGAGGTTCCAACCCCGATCGCACCAATGAGTGGGGACTTGACCCCAAGGTGCCGCAGGCCTACCAGCCAGTGCTTTACAGCGGCTTCGGCGGTGGTTATCAGCGAGGACATCAGCTTCCGTCAGCTGACAGGTATCTGCCAGGGGCCAACGAGACCACTTTCTATTTCACCAACATGACCCCACAGCGCGGTGAGCTCAATGAGAACGCCTGGGCCACCCTCGAAGGGATGGTCCGCGACTGGAGCTTCAAGACCGACACCCTTTATGTGGTGACAGGGGCCGACTGGCGCGGCACCACGGAATACGCTCGTGACAATGTCGGCGCACAGATTCCTGTCCCGGTCGGATACTATAAGGCCCTGCTTGCCTACAAGGCTTCAGGCTTCGGCGAAGCCGGGAAGTATCTCGGGATCGCGTTCTGGTTTGACCACAAGGGCTATGACAACAGCACTGGCGCCATCATGGGCCAGTCCATGACCATCGACGCCCTTGAGGAGAAACTCGGCATCGATTTCTTCGTCAACCTGCCTGCCGTCGCCGGCAAGGACCAGGCTGACAAGGTGGAGGCTGCCGTGGACAAATGGTGGAAATAAATCATAAAGTATATGAAAAAAATCCTTTCAATCGCAGCAATCGCATTGGCAATGACAGCTTGCAGCAGAACTAATCCGTTCCTTGCGGAGTGGGATACCCCTTATGGAATCCCTCCGTTCGACAATATCCAGACATCAGACTACATACCGGCCATCAAAGCCGGGATCGAGGAGCAGAACGCGGAGATCGAGGCCATCGTCTCCAATCCTGACGCCCCGACATTCGACAACACCATCGCTCCGCTGGAGCTTTCCGGCAGCACCCTCAGTCGCGTGCAGGGCGTGCTCTTCAATGTGAGCGAGACCGACCGCAGCGACGCTCTCGACGCGGTGCAGGAGGAGGCCATACCGATGCTCAGCGAGCACAGCGACAACATCTCGTTCAACAAGGCCCTCTACAACCGTGTGGCCGCAGTCTACAACGCCGACCAGTCCGCCCTCACCAGAGAGCAGCAGATGGTCCTCAAGAAGCACTACGACAGCTTCGCCCGCGAGGGTATCGGACTTCCTGAGGAGCAGCAGGCCAAACTCCGCGAGATCAACTCCCGCATGGCCGAGCTAACCCAGAAGATAGGCAACAACATCCTCGCCGAGTCCAACGCCTTCAGCGAGAAGTTCGGTTTCAGTGTCTCATCCTACCCGGATAAGATGACATCCACCGAAGACCGCGAACTCCGCCGCCAGTACAACGAGGCCTACACCATGCGCGGCCACAACGGCAACGCCAATGACAACCGCGCCCTCATCCTCGAACTCCTCGACAAGCGCATCCAGAAGGCGAAGATCCTCGGCTACGACAACCCTGCCGCCTACACCCTCGCCAACAAGATGGCCCACGATCCTCAGACCGTGGACAATTTCCTCGCCGGCATCATGCAGGCCGCCGTGGCCAAGGCGCAGGTCGAGCTTGCCGACATGCAGGCCGTCATGGACCAGGACATCAAGGACGGCAAACTCCCTGCCGGCTCCAGGATCGAGCCTTGGGACTGGTGGTACTATGCCGAGAAGGTCCGCAAGGCCAAGTATGACCTCGATGAGTCCCAGACCCGTCCTTACTTCAAGATAGACAATGTGGTGAACGGTGTGTTCATCGCCGCCAAGACCCTGTACGGCGTCAACATGGAAGTCCTCAAAGACGTGCCGTCATACAACCCGGAGAAAGTCGTCACCTATAAGGTCACGGCCGACGACGGCTCGCTCATCGGCATCTTTACCACAGACTACTTCCCTCGCGAGAGCAAGAGGGGCGGAGCGTGGATGAACAACATCCGCGAGCAGTACGTGGACGCGGAGGGCAATGATGTGCGCCCGATCATCGTCAATGTGGGCAACCTCTCCGAGTACTTGAGCATCGATGAGGTGCAGACCGTGTTCCACGAGTTCGGCCACGCCCTGCACGGACTCCTTTCAAAGTGCCACTACCGTTCCGTGAGCGGCACCAACGTGACCCGAGACTTCGTGGAGATGTTCTCACAGTTCAACGAGAACTGGGCTTTCCAGCCTGAACTCCTCGCCCAGTACGCCAAGAACGACAAGGGAGAGGTGATTCCTGCCGCGCTGGTCGAGAAGATCAACAACGCCCTCAAGTTCAACCAGGGCTTCATGACCACCGAGCTCTGCGCCGCCTCCATCCTCGACATGAAGTGGCACGAGCTCAGCAGTGTGGAGGGTGTCGATATTGACAGTTTCGAAAAGAAAGCATGCGCTCAGATGGGGCTGATCCCGGAGATCGCACCGCGCTACCGCAGCACCTATTTCAACCATATTTTCGGCGGCAGCGGCTACAATGCCGGTTACTACGGTTACCTTTGGGCCGAGGTTCTCGACAAGGACGCTTTCAGCATCTTCGAGGCTTCGCCGAAGGGAGTATGGGATCTGGAGCTTGCCAAGAAGTTCAAGGAGACCTTCCTCGAGAAGGGCGGCTCCGAGGAACCTATGGTGCTCTTCAAGTCCTTTGCCGGACGTGAGCCGGACTCTGCGGCCATGCTGCGCGGAAGAGGTTTGATCGACTAATTAAGACATTTATGGACAACAAGAAAGTACTTTTGATGATACTTGACGGCTGGGGAGAAGGCCGCCATGATCACTCCAATGCAATATATACCCAGGGAGCTCCATACATTGACAGGCTTCGTGCGAGGTACCCGTTCTCCCACCTCCAGGCTTGTGGAGAGTATGTCGGCCTGCCGGCAGGGCAGATGGGCAACTCCGAAGTGGGGCACACCAACCTCGGAGCCGGACGTGTGGTGTATCAGGATCTGGTCAAGATCAACATCGCCTGCCGTGAGCACAAGCTCCTTGACAACAAGGAGATCCGTGCGGCATACGACTATGTCAAGAAGAGCGGGAAGAAGCTCCATTTCTTCGGGCTCTGCTCCCACGGGGGCGTGCACTCCTCACTTGACCATCTCTATGAGTTCCTCTCTGTAGCAAAGCAGGAAGGGCTTGAGGATGTGTATGTGCACTGCTTCATGGACGGGCGTGATACCGACCCGCACAGCGGATTGGGCTTCGTCAAAGAACTTGAGGAGAAGATGGCTCAGAGCACCGGCAAGGTGGCCACTGTCTGCGGACGCTTCTATGCGATGGATCGTGACAAGCGCTGGGCCCGCGTCAAGGAGGCCTATGACATGCTTGTGGAGGGCAAGGGTGCCGAGTTCACTTCAGCCACTGCGGCCATCCAGGCTTCGTACGATGCGGATGTCACCGATGAGTTCATCAAGCCTGTCGTGATAACTAAGGACGGAGCCCCTCTCGCCAAGGTCGAGGAGGGTGATGCTGTGATATTCTACAATTTCCGCAACGACCGCGCCCGTGAGCTCACCGCAGTGCTTACCCAGACCGACATGCCGGAGGAGGGGATGCACACGATTCCTCTCTACTACTGCTGCCTTACTCCTTACGACGCTTCATTCAAGGGACTGCATATCCTCTTCGACAAGGAGGATGTCAAGGATACCCTCGGTGAGGTTGTCTCCAAGGCCGGCAAGCGCCAGCTGCGAATCGCCGAGACGGAGAAATACGCCCATGTGACCTTCTTCTTCAACGGCGGCCGCGAGGAGCCGTTCCCGGGAGAGGACCGCATTCTGGTCAACTCTCCTAAAGTGGCGACTTACGACCTCCAGCCGGAGATGAGTGCAGTGGAGGTGACCGACAAGCTCTGCGCCGCCATACGCAGCGAGAAGGAGGATCTGATCGTGCTCAACTTCGCCAACGGCGACATGGTGGGCCACACCGGAGTCTACGATGCCATCTGCAACGCTGTGGGCTGCGTGGACGGATGTGTGGAGGTGGTGGTGACCTGCGCCCTGGCGCATGGCTATGCGGTGCTCCTCACCGCTGACCACGGCAACGCCGACCATGCGGTCAACGACGACGGTACCCCTAACACCGCCCACTCCCTCAATCCGGTACAGTTCATCGTGATAGGAGCCGGGGACGAGGTGAAGACCGTCAAGGACGGGGCTCTCTGCAATGTCGCTCCGACAATCCTCAAACTTATGGGAATCCCTCAACCTGAGGCGATGACCGCTGAACCTCTCATATAGGGAGATGTACAAGTTTGAACCTATACTGAAGACTTTGGTCTGGGGCACCGAGAGCTGGGTTCTCTCCGGTGTCCCCGGGTCAGAGTCTGTCGTTTCTGAAGGCCCTGAAGAGGGCCGGACGCTCAGCGAAGTCTACGGGCCCGGTTTCCCTCTTCTTATAAAGTTCATCGATGCCCGCAAGGATCTCAGCATACAGGTTCATCCCGGTGAGGAACTGGCTCAGAAGCGCCATGCGTGCCACGGCAAGACGGAGATGTGGTATGCCATCAGCGCAGCGCCGGGGGCGAGTCTGATCAGCGGATTCAGCAGGCGGATAACCCCGGAGGAGTATGTGGAGCTTGTCAGCCGCGATGAGATCACATCAGTCCTCGCCAAGCACAGCGTGCAGCCGGGAGATGTCTTTTTCCTGCCGGCGGGACGCGTCCACGCTATAGGGGCCGGCTGTTATCTGGCTGAAATCCAGCAGACCTCCGACATCACTTACCGTATATACGACTACAATCGCCCTGGACTTGACGGCAAGCCGCGCCAGCTCCATACTCAGGAGGCCAAGGATGCTATCGATTATGGGGTCTATCCGGACTACAGGACGCATTACGAGCCGAAGAAGGATAGCGAGGTGACCCTTGTGGACTGTCCTTATTTCAGGACCTGCCTGCTGGATCTTGACGCGCCGTTCAGTCGCGGTTTTGATGAGCGCAGCGACTTCGTGGCGCTCGTCTGCATGGAAGGCTCCTGCACTGTCAGGACAGACAAGGGCTGTGCTGGGCTCAACGCCGGGGAGACTCTCCTGCTCCTCCAGTCCGACGGAAAGTTCACGGTGGAGCCGCAAGGCAAGGCCAAACTTCTCTCTGCGGAGAGATAATCAATTAATTCTCAGTCATTATGGACAAGAAGAACAACAGAAGAAACAACAGAAGCAAGAACAGAAACAGAAAATCCCGCCCTGCCGGACGCAGGGTGTTCCCGCAGTGTACGGGGACGGTCCAGATGACCAGAGAAGGATTCATTTTCGTTATAGTGGACGGTGAGGAAGACGATGTGTTCGTCAAGGCGTCCAAGACCCGGCATGCCCTCAACGGGGACAAGGTCCGCGTGGCAGTGACCCGCGAGAAGGGAAAGGACTCCGACAAGCGCCGCGAGGGCGAGGTAGTGGAGATTATTGAACGCTCCACCAAACCGTTTGTGGGCATACTCCATACTGTCGGTGCACAGGCCTGGGTGCTTATGCAGAGCCGCTCCATGCCTTACGATATCCAGGTTGACGCTGAAGAGGCCTCACGCCTCGGTGCGCAGTCCGGGATGAAGGTGGCAGCCGTCGTGGACAAGTGGGAGCGCAAGTCCCCGTGCCCGTCCGGGCACATCGTGGACGTGCTCGGCGAGCCGGGCCAGAACGACACAGAGATGCATGCCATCCTAGCCGAATTCAATCTCCCGTACCGTTTCGAGCCGGAGGTGGAGAATGCCGCCGATGACATATCGGAAAAGATTACGGCCGAAGACCTCAAGGGACGCAAGGATTTCCGCGGGACGCTCACATTTACCATCGACCCTAAGGATGCCAAGGACTTTGACGACGCCCTCTCATTCAAGAAACTGGACAACGGCAACTATGAGGTGGGCGTGCACATCGCCGATGTCTCCCACTATGTGAAGCCGGGCACTCTCGTGGACAAGGAGGCCCGTAATCGCGGTACATCAGTCTATCTGGTGGACCGCACGGTGCCGATGCTCCCGGAAAAGCTCTGCAACAAGCTCTGCTCCCTCCGTCCGTATGAGGAGAAACTCACATTCTCCGCAGTCTTCGAGATCAGCCCTCGTGCTGATGTCAAGTCACGCTGGATTGGACGCACCGTCATCTGCTCCGACCGCCGCTTCACCTACGAGGAGGCTCAGGAGTACATCGAGGCTGACGGCAATCCTACGGGAGATGCTCTCGTGGAGGCGGTACAGACACTCAATAAGCTGGCGCTCAAGCTGAAGGCCAAGGCCCGCAGGGCCGGTGCCATAGACTTCGACCGCCCGGAGATGAAGGTCGAGGTGGACGAGCAGGGACGCCCGATCAATGTTTACGAGAAGATAACCAAAGAGGCCAACTGGCTCGTGGAGCAGTTCATGCTTCTGGCCAACAGGACTGTGGCCGAGTTCGTGGCCACTGACGGCAAGATGAACGGACTTGCGCGCAAGAACGCCAAGACCTTCGTCTACCGTATCCACGGCGAGCCTAACGAGTTGAAGATGGAAGGTCTCATGACATTCGCGAAAGGCTTTGGGTATAAGATTGACAAGGATACGCCTCTCACCGGGCGTGGGGCGGCAAAGTCCCTGAGCGCCCTGCTCGACTCGGCCAAGGGAAAGCCTGAGCACGAGGCGATGGAGAACCTCGCCCTGCGTGCTATGGCCAAGGCCTGCTACAGCACCGACAATATCGGCCACTATGGCCTTGCATACAAGTTCTACACGCATTTCACTTCCCCTATCCGCCGCTATCCTGACCTTATGGTGCACAGGCTTCTGGCCATGTATCTGGCCGGAGGGGAGAGCCAGAAGAAGGACTACTACGAGGCCGAGTGCAAGTATGCCTCCGAGCGTGAGGTGATCGCTGCCGATGCCGAGCGTACTTCGGTGAAATACAAGCTTGTCGAGTTCATGCAGGACAAGGTGGGCATGGAGTTCGAGGGTACGGTGTCCGGAGTTACGGAGTGGGGAATGTATGTGGAGATCGAGCCGACGAAGATCGAGGGCATGGTGCCTCTGCGTGAGATTAAGTCCGATTTCTTCTTCTACGATGAGCCGCGATACCGTCTGGTCGGCAGGCGCACTCACAAGGTCTATCGCCTTGGCGACGAGGTGATAATCAAGGTCAAGAACGCCAACCTCGACCAGAGGCTGCTTGACTACGAACTGATAGAAACAAAATAAGCCATGTCAAAGGATTCTTCACTTTTCGCTTTTGTGGCCGGAGTGGCCGCTGGAGCGTTGCTTGCCGCCTATGCCCGCACAGAGGAAGGCCGCAAGGCTAAAGAAGCTGTCAAATCATATGTGAAGCAGGGGCTTGACAATCTCTGCGGAGGCTCTGCCGAGGAGAACCCGCAGGAGTGGGAAGAGCCGTCGCCTGCTCCGGTTCCAGACGGGAAGTAGCCTATGGCGGGAGAGTTTTTTGACGGATTCGAGCAGCTGGCGCGTGACGCGAAACGCTATGCCGACCTGCGTGTGGACGAGTTCAAGCTCAAGGCTGTCCGCGGGCTTTCCACGGCCCTTGGGAGGCTGCTCTCGTTTCTTCTGATATTCGTGGTGCTCTCGATAGTGCTGGGGCTGCTTGCGTTTGCCCTTCTCCAGTGGCTCAACGCCCTGGTGGGTGCGCCGTGGGGTACTCTTATCGTGCTGGCGGTGTTTCTGGTGGCGCTTGTGGTGCTGGTAGCGTGTCGCAAGAGGCTTTTCAGGGACATGTTCGTGAAGCTCTTCATCGATGTGTTCTATGATTCTGAAGATGATGGGAAAGCGCTCTGATATACGTAGCGGCGAGCAGTTGGATGCCGCCATCGCCGCCTCCCGGGCTGCCCTTTCTGCGCAGCGCGGTGCTCTTGAGGCAAGTTATGCCTCTCTCAAGGGCCGCCTTTCGCCTGTTGGCACGGCCGCCGGCTTCCTGGAGAAGAGCAAGAACATCATCGCCTGGTCCACCGCCCTGCTATCCCTGTTCCGCACCCTCCGCCGCCGGAGGAAATAGGTTGAGCCTGGAGGTATGGGTGTTTCTGGCGGTTTCCGCTCTTTTCCTGACTTCGTCATTGCGTCACCTTGAAATTGCTATCGGGAGATATTTAACAACATACCTTCCATGCTCATAGGAACATTGTCATATATGCAGGAAGACACAATACATCTTCATCCTTATGTATATCTTTTGTGTAAACAAGATATTTGTGCTTTATTCTTGAGGAAAATTTTCTGCAAAAAGCATCCAACGAAGCATGTGCCTTATAACCGGAAGATTTTACCTCGATAGGACTTATCTTGTCTCCGTCAGCAATCAGAAAGTCCACTTCGTAATTGTGCTTTCCGCTGTCGGTCGGGAATGTGTAATAATAAAGTTCGTGTCCAGCTGCCTTCAACATTTGGGCGACAACATTCTCATAGACGTATCCTAGGTCGGCCGTCAGTTTGTCACTTAGCAGTTTGTGATAAATCGTATTGTCAGTAAACTTTTTGTCCCAAAACGCGAGAGTGACGAACAGTCCGGTATCGCCTGCGAACATTTTATATTTGTCAGGGTCTTGGTGCAATGCCATTCCTGCGCTTGGGTCATTGGCATGATAGGCCATATTGACTACCATGGACTCCTTGATTTCAGAAATAATTTCAGCGAGTTCGGAGTTGCGTGTACCTTCTGTTGCACTCCATGCCAGATACCTGTTAGCATTGCTCGTCAGTTGTGCCGGAATCTGGCGGAACATCTTTGAAGCGTTGCCAGTCGGATCTATCTTGTTGAAATCGTCTTCATAAAGCGTTATGATGGCGGGTACAAAATAGTACATTTTGCACTAATCTCAAAATGTTTATCCCATAAAATGGCATTAATCTCAAAATTTGCTGCCACCTGAAGAAGAGCAAGAACGTCATCGCCTGGTCCGCCGCCCTGCTCTCCCTGTTCCGCACCCTCCGCCGCCGGAGGAAGTAAAGGCGATCCCGTTGTCCGGAGCGAATTGCATCTGGATGTTTCCGGCACAGGTAGCCTTTGGTGCTTAGATGACATCCGGAGGTGTGGGTGTTTTTGGCGGTTTTTGCCCCTACCTTTCACGGCCATGGCCCTTGCGCGGCGCTTTGGGGGATATCCGTTCCAGAGGTTGGGGTGAATTTCGACTTTTTTACCCCAACCTGTAGTCAGGGAGGCGTGCTGGGCCGTACCGGTGAGACTGATGTCTGGCAGGTGTCCGACAGTTGGCGGTTATGCCTATGAGCGGCCAGATGGGGGCTATGCTGAACCTGATGGAAATCTGAAGAATTAGTCCGCTGCCTTTTTGTAGAAGAAGTTGAAAGGTCTTGGAGTTCCAAGATTATTTGTTTATGTTTATCCATGCTTGATTTTATGGAGGAGAATAATCTGCAGTGTGGTATGACAACTGACAAATTGGTTTCTGATATTCGGAGTATCATAGAACAAGGCCGCCAAAAGGCGTATGCGGCAGCTAATCAGATTGCTGTGCTTACCTATTGGCACATAGGGAGGCGAATAGTGGAGGAAGAGCAGCATGGGGAAACTCGTGCGCAGTATGGTACTCGGTTGATTAAAACATTGGCAGAACAGCTGGTGCCTAAATACGGCAGCACATTCAGCAAGCGCAACTTAGACTATTTCCGTCAATTCTATTTGTGCTTCAGAGACTTGGAGATTGTGAACACGCGTGTTCACAATCTGACTTGGTCTCACTTCCGCTCGATCATGCAGGTCGCTGATCCTAAGGCCAGAGAATGGTATGTGAAAGAGGCTTCGGAGCAGATGTGGAGCGTAAGGACACTTAACCGCAATATCGGCACACAATACTATGGTCGACGTATGGCTTGCGTAAGGGAAGGGCTGACCGTACCACCTCCTGATATTGAAACCAATGATCCATTGGAGTATATAAGGAGTCCTGTAGTTGCCGAATTCTTGGGATTCCGTAAAGACTGCAAATATGACGAGAGTCAGTTATACAGACACAGGTGACTTTTACATCGACCTTGTGTTCTATAACATCAAACTCAAACGCTACGTGTTGTTGGAACTTAAAACGCACTCTCTCACACATGCAGACGTGGGGCAGTTGGATATGTATGTCCGGATGTACGATGACCTTGTCAAAGACGACAGTGATAATCCTACAATAGGCATACTGCTCTGCACCGAGACTGACAAGGTGATGGCAAAGTACTCTGTTCTTAACGGCAGCGAACAACTTTTTGCAGCCAAATATATGGCCTATATGCCGACGGAAGAAGAACTGAGCAGGGAGATAGAACAGCAAAAACGTTTCTTCTTGGAGCAACATGGGATGGAGGAGGTATGATACGAACAAGCCTTCAGAAAGTAGTTCATGTTATAACCCCATTAAGGGGTTTGACGGCCTTGTCCGACAACAGAAGTTGACGAACCTACGGGAATAATCCTCAAAAAGTGCTGAAAGTTCGAAAATATTGCTACCTTTACAATGTTTCAGATCATAAGATCTGAAACGGACATATTGATGAAAGTGTTTTCGCACTATCCTTTCAAGAAAATGTGGTAGTTTTCAACGAGTATAAGGATAAACCGACAGCACCGTTCATCTGTATTCGCTTGCGTGTATTCGACACTCAACGATACAGGTGTGGGGATTGTTTCCGTTTATTCATACTCAGGTTCTACCACAACCTTCTTGAAAATAGACGTTGAAGCAGGCTCCACACTTTCTTTTTGTTTAATAAGCATAAATCATTGTTGGCGCCGCAATGTTGTAAATCGAAATGGGCATGACTAGGCTAGAACTATTGGTGGCGCAAGTAAATGACGATAGTTATAAAAAAGAGTGGAAAGACAAACTCGAAGAAAAACTTAAAGGGGCTGGTTATAATCAAGACGATGATCGTCCTGGTATAGAATCGTTTATCAATTTTGGAGTTGATATCCTGTTCAAGTATAAAAAACGCAATAGCGATCATTGTTGTATCCCCTCAGAAGAGGAGATTTCCTACATAACGGAAATAGTACTTGCGCTTGTTTCCGAATGGCAGGTAGAGGAGTTCTTGTCGGGGAAATTATATGCTGAGCAGGAAAAAGAGATAAAAAGACTCTTAAAAGTTAAAATGCGTAAACGAATCATTGAGTCAACAAGTCAAGATAACAACTGATGGTATGAAACTCTCAAGTTCTTCATTTATCCACTACACCTCCAAGATAGAAGCTGTGGAATCAATCTTGGAGCGGGGATTTAATGTCTATTACTGTTTGGAGGAGGTTTACTGTTCTGGGGATATAAAGCATATAGGAATACCTATGGTAAGTTTCTGTGATATTCCATTGGTTCACGTTGCAGCAAACAATTATGGTCATTATGCCTTTGGAATGAGTAGAAGTTGGGGGATACGCCAGCACCTGCTGCCTGTAAGTTACTATCCGAATAATAAAGGGTGTCTGTCAACATTGGTAGTAAAGAGGGCATCTGCGGCATATATTGATAATAAGGGTGATTTTGAGATATTGGGCTATTCTAAGCCTATGTATAAACTGCAAAACCAATCAAAAAGGAAGAATAATAATTACAAGGAGAGGGAATGGCGGAAAGTATATGCGCCGAATTCTTCATACAAGTGGAAGTCAGAGAGCGAATATAGGGAATATCGTGGAGATGAAGATACAGATAAGAAGAAAGTTGGTAAACCGTTGAAGTTTAATGTGAAGGATATTGATTTTATCTTAGTGCCGAATATCGATGTCTCCAGTATTGTTTCTTGCATAAAGAAACTGAAACATGTAGGAGGAAATTCCGGAAAACAACTCAGTGAGGGTGATAAAGATCTATTGCTTGCAAAGATTCTTTCCTATGACAACTTAATCAAAAATTTATAACATAATTATGAACCGGTTAAAGAACGTATTCGGGATCAGCAGCCTGAAGCATTGGTTGGCGAAAGCTAAAAATGTGGCTGCAATGTTTGTTTTAATGTCCATGGTAGTGGCTTGTGGTCCAGTAGCAAGATCGCTTATGGGAGAGTCATGGGGTGTCAAGTATGCTGTTAATGTAGATGGCTATTGGAGCAGCTGGTGGCAAGAACCTTTCGATCGTTATGGGATTTATCGGAGCGCCGGTGATATGCATACCTATGGTGTTTCAGATTATATCATTTTCTCAAGCTACGACCTGCCATCAGACTATTTTCTGAGAATACACATTAACAACTATTCTAAGGACATGTCTAATTTTGATGGTTATGTTGAATACTATGTGTCCGAGACTTACCCGACAGTAGAGTCATTCTTTAGGAAAGCATATAAATCTAGTTTAGGCTTGTTTTATTTTCCTAAGAAAAAGGGCTTTGAGAACACGGTAAAGAGAAAAGCGAAGGCAAGAATAAACGTTGTAAAAGAGTACAGGGGTGAGCCTCAGGTGCTTAACTGCTGGTTCGATAATGTCGGTCTTGCAATTGACTTGACCATGGTATATTGGAAAAAGTAGCGAGACGAAAACGATGAAATCATACAAAATATGGATAAAGTATCACGCAGAATTTTCCTGAAAGAGGCACTTGTGAAAATCTTGCCTATTATTGGGGTATTGTCATTTCCTATTGCGACTATTGGCGCCAATAGAAATAACGAACAAGAGTCTCCAGATTATTGCCCTGGCAGTTGTACGGGGCTATGTACAACATCGTGTATGGGGAACTGTAAAGGAGAATGCAAAGGGGGCTGTACCGGTGACTGCACATCATCTTGTATAGTGCAATGTGCCAGTTCTTGTGGCCGAGGATGTGATGGTACTTGTGCTAAACTCTGCGCCGGTGAATGCTATGCAACCTGCGGGAATGAGTGTGATAATAATTGCCAGATTACCTGTAAAGGTGCGTGCCGGTATGCTTGTCAAGAGTCGTGCAGCTCAGGCTGTTCAGGTTCGTGCCAACAGTACTGTACAGGCTCTTGCACCAACGCGTGTGGCTCCAGCTGTGGCTATGCGTGTGGTTCCAGCTGTGGCTATAGCTGTGCGGGGACAGCCGCATTGTTCTAAATCAGTAATAATAGATGAAACGTTCAATCCAATGGCAAGCCGGACAAGCCAAGACAATTACATTCATTGTTACTAAGGACTGTCAGCTTGCTTGTAAGTATTGTTACCTCGTTGGGAAGAATAGCAATGAGCGGATGGGGTGGAATGTGGCGAAAAGAGCAATTGACTATGTTCTTGATTGTGAGGATGGAATGGAGGAGGAAAGCGTCATATGGGACTTCATAGGCGGAGAGCCATTCCTCGAAATAGATTTGATAGATCGGATATGCGATTATCTCAAAAGAGAGATGTATCGCAAGAACCATCATTGGTTCAATTCATACAGATTCTCTTTCTCGACAAATGGAATCAATTATGACACTGAAAAAGTCCAGCAGTTTATCAATAAGAATTACAGTCATTTGAGTATAGGAATAACAATCGACGGGACTAAACGCAAACACGACCTTAACCGTATATGGAAGGGGGATGGGGCAGGATCATACGATGATGTGGTCAAGAATATTCCTCTGTGGCTGAAACAATTTCCTAATGGTGGCACCAAGGTGACAATCAGCAGCGCTGATATTCCTTATATTCAAGAAAGCGTCCTTCATCTCTATTCTCTAGGCATACATGAAGTGAACATCAATTGTGTGTTCGAGGATGTGTGGAAAGATGGAGATGATATACTTTTTGAAGATCAGTTATTAAAACTGGCGGATTCGATTATCGACGGAGAGTACTATGAGGACTATGCCTGCTCATTTTTCAACGAGGATATAGGCCGGCCGATGGACTGCAGATTGCAGAATCAGAATTGGTGTGGTGCCGGGAAGATGTTGGCCATTGATGCCGAGGGGAACTTCTATCCGTGTACCCGTTTTGCACAGTATTCATTAAGGAACAAAGAAGCAATAATTATCGGCAATGTGGACGAGGGCATCGACAATAATAGGCTTCGTCCATTCTTGACACTTGACCGTTGTACCCAATCAACACAAGAATGCATTGATTGCGATGTAGCGGAGGGTTGTGCGTGGTGTCAAGGGGAAAATTATGATGCTGCAGAAACTCCGACAATATTCCAACGCTCAACCGCAATATGCAAAATGCACAAGGCAAGAGTCAGGGCTAACAACTACTATTGGAGAAAACTTAATAAGAAATTGGTAGAAGACCTATCGAGGAGCAAGGATAAGTAAAATGCTACAGTATTTAGTTATTCAGTTGGACGATACGTCAACATCATATTGCCACTATGGTAATCCTAAAGGAGAAAAGTGTTTGATTCCGTTGGAGACACTCCAGCGTGGAATTCTATTTGGAATGAAGGAAAATCTTAGTATACAAATGGTTTATCCATCATATGCCATACCTGAGGAATATAGTCGGATTGTAGACAGTATTGATTGTGTGAAAATTAAGCCTGCTAAAGAAAACGTAGGAGCCAATGTGATTGTATTCAATGATTTGGACGCGGTTGACGCTTCTGCCCATAAAGAGAGTGTCTGTTACATTCTGAGGATTGACAAAGAGACTCTGTTCAACGAATACGATAAAACGCTGTCGCTACTTGAAAGAGCGGAGCGGTTGAACGTTGTCTTGACCGATAGTTGCTCCTTTAACAAGGATGATTTCGCAAGATATGAGAATGTGTTAAGACACTTTGTCGAAATGGTTCGTGAATTATATTCGCAGGGGAAGACTCCGCAATGTAATATTCTGACAGATCGCATTATGCTATCGGAAATGAACAACTGCGGTGCTGGGGAGACCTCAATAACCCTGGCTCCTGATGGGCGGTTCTATCCCTGCCCGGCATTTTATCTGTGTGATTGCTGCTATGCTCTTGGTGACATTGAAAATGGATTAAGTATCAGGAATCCCCAACTTTACAGGTTGGATCATGCTCCTGTCTGCAGGAACTGTGATGCGTATCAATGTCACCGTTGTATTTGGCTTAACAGAAAGACGACGTTAGAAGTCAATACTCCAAGCCACGAACAATGTGTGATCGCTCATCTTGAAAGAAACGCAAGCAGAAAGTTGCAACGTGATTTAGCAAAAAGCACTAATGTATTCTCTTCCTATGAGGATATTAAAGAAATAAATTATCTGGACCCTTTTGAAATCAGGAAAGAATGGAAAGAAAAGTAACAGGGCAAGTTATGCCAGAAGAAAGAGATGAGATCAAACGCCTGTTTGAGCGTAGAAACGGTCTCGAGGAATTGGCAAGAATTGTCACGATTGACAATGACGAACTTTATGAGAAAGTTGTCAAGGACATGGGCGAGACCAAAGTGAACTTCCAGTCTTGGTGGGATCGAATGAGCTCTAAGTATCACTGGGAGAGTTCTGCCGAAGGACACTGGGAAATTGAGTTTGAAAGTTGTGAGGTATTCTTGGTCGATTGACTCAAGTTCAGCAAGTAGCCCGGAGGACGTGTTCGCGGCCGATGTCTGACCGTAAGGGATTGGATGTATTTGGTGCGGCTGAGTTCTCTTGGTAAACCCGGGCATCCGGAGGTATGGGCGTTCGGGGCTATCTGAATTTCCCGTTCTCTTCGAGCATGCCGAGGTAGGAGTTGTACCTCTCGGGGCTGATGAGACCCTCGTCTACGGCCTGTTTGACGGCGCAGGCTGGCTCGTGGGTGTGCGTGCAGGGGACGAAGCGGCAGTCGTCGGAGTAGCGTAGCATTTCCGGGAAGTATTTGTAGATTTCTTCTTTTTCAAGGTTCACAAGGCCGAAGCCCCGGATGCCGGGGGTGTCGATGACGTACCCGCCACCGCTCAGGCGGTACATCTCGGAGAGCGAGGTGGTGTGGCGGCCCTGGAGGTGTGCGGCGGAGATGCTGCCGGTCTTGGGGTTGAGACTCGGGTCGATGGCCTTGATGAGGCTCGATTTGCCGACTCCGGATTCGCCTGAGAACAGGCTGAGCCTCTCCCGGCACTCTTCCCGGAGTTCTTCTATGCCTTCTCCGGTGAGGCTTGAGGTCTGGATGACACGGTATCCCGCGCCCTCGTAGACTTCTTTAAAGGATTCGACCAGCTCCGGGGCCTCGTCGCGGTAGAGGTCCACTTTGTTGAGGGCTATGACTGCCGGGATCCCGTAGACCCCGCAGGTGACGAGGATCCTGTCGAGAAACGGCCATTTCAGCTCTGGGAAGAGCAGGCTGACGACGATGACGGCTCGGTCGAGGTTGGCTGCTATGGTCTGGGAACGCTTGGAGAGGTTTACCGATTTGCGTACAAGGTGGTTGCGGCGGGGGAGTATCTCCTTTATGACTGCCGGGTTCTGCTCCGTGGTTTCCCCGTCAGTTTCGTAGATCACTCTGTCTCCGATCGCTACCGGGTTGGTGGAGCCGCTGTTTTCCAGTCTGACCTTGCCCCTGAGTACTGCGGGGAAAAGGTCCCACTCGGGCAGGCGGCTCAGCATGTAGTGGCTGCCCGCGTTCTTGACGACTGTGGCTTCTCCCGTCATTTCGCCCTGCCTACGAGGCTCTCTGCGAAGCGGTGCAGGACTTCTCTCTCTTGCACCCCGAACTCGGCTTCGGCTGCTGCCTGGAGTGCCATGTCGGTGAAGCGCACGACTTCATCTTTGGCGTCCTGGCCAACACCTACGGAGTCGTATATCTCTTTGACTGCGGCTATCTTGTGTGCCTTCTCCTCGGGGGTGTCGGCTTGGGCTGAGAATGCGTCGAGGAAGGCCTTCTTGTCCTGGATCTTCTCAAGGGTCCGGACCGTGAGCCAGCTCTTCTTACTGTTGACGATATCGCCGCCGATCGGTTTGCCGAAGAGTTTCTCGTCGCCGAAAGCATCAAGGTAGTCGTCAGCAACCTGGAAGGCCATGCCGAGCTGGTAGCCATATTTATAGAGGGCTTCGCACTGTTTGTCGCCGGCACTGCCGATGATGGCGCCCATCTGTGCCGAGCAGGCGAGCAGGACGGCTGTCTTGAGACCTATCATGGAATTGTATTCGTCCATGCTCACTTCTTCGCGGCTTTCGAAGTCCATGTCGTACTGCTGCCCGTCGCAGACCTGCGCTGCTGTGCGGGAGAAGAGTTCCATGACTCTGCCGAGCACTTCCCTTGGCGCTTTGGAGATGCGTCTGTAGGCGTCGATGAGCATCACGTCTCCGGAGAGGATGGCCGTGTCCTCGCTCCACTTCTTCCATACTGTCGGCATGCCGCGGCGCAGCGGTGAGCGGTCCATGATGTCATCGTGCATGAGGGTGAAGGAGTGGAAAACTTCCAGGGCGGCGGCAGGGGAGAGTATCCCATCGTTGAAATTGTCTGCGAAGAACGAATATGCTGTCAGGCAGAGCCGCGGGCGGACTCTTTTGCCTCCGATTTCTATCATGTAGCGGAGCGGGTCATACAGGCCGGACGGCTCCCGGGTGAATGTGATGCCGTCGAACATCTCCTTGATGACGGCGTCGATACGGTTTTCTGTTATCATGGCGGCAAATATAATAAAAAAGTTCTTGCATATTCCAGATAAACTCCCTACCTTGGCATCCGGAAACAAAACAACAAAGAAATGTATTTGTCAAATAACAACTCTTGGTGGTGGCGCTCTTACTTCTTCCTTAAGTCGTAGGAGGCTTTCGCCGTAGTGTTATCCAGACAACAAAGAGATATCCCAAGGCCCCGCCGCGACTGCGACGGGGCCTCTTTTTATGAATCAATGTTTAACTGCTAATATCAAAAGATTATGGAACAGAAAGTACCTTACAAGATTTACCTCGCCGAAAACGAAATCCCGCAGGCATGGTATAACGTCCGTGCGGACATGAAGAACAAGCCGGCTCCGCTTCTCAACCCGGGCACCCTCCAGCCGATGACACTGGACGAGCTCAAGGGCGTGTTCTGCGAGGAACTCTGCCGTCAGGAACTGGACAACGACACCGCCCTATTCCCTATCCCGCAGGAAATCCGCGACTTCTACAAGATGTACCGTCCCTCTCCGCTCGTGAGGGCCTATTTCCTGGAGAAGGCGCTCGGGACTCCAGCCAAGATCTACTACAAGTTCGAGGGCAACAACACCTCCGGCAGCCACAAACTCAACTCCGCCATCGCTCAGGCCTACTACGCCAAGAAGCAGGGGCTCAAGGGAGTAACCACCGAGACCGGAGCCGGCCAGTGGGGGACGGCACTCAGCATGGCCTGCGCCTACTTCGGGCTTGACTGCAAGGTGTACATGGTGAAGTGCTCATACGAGCAGAAGCCGTTCCGCCGTGAGGTGATGCGCACCTACGGAGCCTCCGTCACCCCGTCCCCGAGCAACACCACCGAAATCGGCCGCAAGATCCTCGCGGAGCATCCTAATACCACCGGAAGCCTCGGATGCGCGATCTCAGAAGCCGTAGAGACGGCAGTGACCCATCCGGGCTACAGGTATGTGCTCGGCTCCGTGCTCAACCAGGTACTTCTTCACCAGTCCATCATCGGACTTGAGGCCAAAGCAGCACTTGACAAATACGGTATCACCCCGGACATCATCATAGGCTGCGCCGGCGGCGGATCCAACTTGGGCGGACTCATCAGCCCGTTCATGGGAGAGAAACTGCGCGGAGAGAAGGACTACCGCATCATCGCGGTGGAGCCGGCCTCCTGCCCGAGCTTCACACGAGGGAAATACGCCTACGACTTCTGCGACACCGGAGAAATCTGCCCGCTTGCGAAGATGTATACCCTTGGTAGCCAGTTCATTCCGTCTGCCAACCACGCCGGTGGACTTCGCTACCACGGCATGAGCAGCATCCTCTCCCAGCTTTATGCTGACGGGCTGATGGAGGCGCGCTCAGTGGAGCAGACAGCCGTATTCGAGGCCGCAGAGTTCTTTGCCCGCACCGAAGGCACCCTTCCGGCTCCGGAGAGCAGCCATGCCATCCGCGCCGCCATCGACGAGGCACTCAAGTGCAAGGAGACAGGTGAGGAAAAGACGATACTCTTCGGGCTTACAGGTACCGGTTACTTCGACCTCAAGGCTTATGAACAGTACAACGACGGCAAGATGAGCGATGTCATCCCTACCGACGCCCAGATCGCCGAGAGCCTCAGTCACCTGCCGAAGGTGGACAAATAGCAGCGGCTTCGTTCAAGAATTCCGCCATGGCCCTGATGGCTTTGCCACGATGGGACATGGCGTTTTTCTGTTCATCGGACAGCTGGGCGAGAGTTTTGTCCGGGTATGCGTCAGGGATGAAGACAGGGTCATATCCGAAACCGTTCGTCCCCGCAGGAGCAAGTGCTATGCTTCCGCACATTTCCCCTTCGAAGACATGTTCCCTTCCGTCCAGAATCAGGGTGACGACAGTGCGGAATCTTGCGCGGCGGGAAACTCCAGGGCCGAGCCGGGAGAGTTCCGCGAGCAGTTTGGCCATGTTGGCCTTGTCATCATGTCCCTCACCGGCATAGCGGGCGGAGTATACTCCGGGCGCGCCGCCGAGCGCTTCGACTTCAAGTCCCGTGTCATCTGCGAAGCAGTTCTGCCCGCTGAGCAGATAAAGGTGGCGTGCCTTGATGAGGGAATTCGCTTCAAGCGTTTCCCCGTTTTCCTCCACCTCGGCATCCAGACCGAGCGAAGATGGTGACACTACCTCGAACTCTCCGCCGAGTATCTCTCCGGCCTCGCGGAGCTTGCCCTTGTTGGCCGTAGCAAAAATCAATCTTTTCATTTCTCCTGCCAGATGTATATCTTGTCGCCGCGTCGCAGACGGCCGTCCGGACAGATGCCCGGGTCAACGGCCACGGAGCAGCGCACGCCCTTGCTGGCCTGCTGAGCCGGATTGAGGTTGACTCTCATGTCCTCGACCTTGAACTCGACCACCCCTGTCGTGGCTCCTATGGCCATGGCCCTGTCTCCAAGGTGCAGAGGTGCGGACTCTACAGAGATTTCCGCCACGCCGATGCGGTCAAACCAATTGGTGACCTTGCCGCAGTAGACTTTCTTGAGTGTGGCCTGTGAGCCGTAGACATCGCTCCACTGCCCGAGATACGCGCCCTGATAGTATCCGTCCCAGAAGCCGCGGTTGAATACTTCGGCGAGTTCGGCCTTCAGAGATGCGGCCAGCTCCGGAGTGTATGTCCCGTCGCATACAGCCTGCGCGGCCCGGCTGTAGCAGGAAGCGCAGCGCTTGACATATTCCGCCGAGCGGGCGCGGCCTTCTATCTTGAAGACCTTGACGCCGCTCTCTATGATGCGGTCCATGAACTCTATGGTGCACAGGTCCTTAGGGGACATGATGTATTTGTTGTCTATATTGAGTTTGTTGCCTGTCTCCAGGTCGGTGACCTCATATCCTCTACGGCAGACCTGATAGCAGGCTCCGCGGTTGGCGGAAGCGCCGTAGCTGTGCAGGGACAGATAGCATTTGCCGCTGATGGCCATGCAGAGGGCCCCGTGGGCGAACATCTCTATTCTTACGGGCTTGCCGGCAGGGCCGCAGATGTTCTCACTTATGATGGTGTCGTAGATCTCCCTGACCTGATCGAGATTGAGTTCGCGGGCCAGCACGACGACATCGGCAAACTGGGAGTAGAAACGCAGGGCTTCGACATTGGAGATTGACAGCTGTGTGGAGATATGGACTTCCAGTCCTACATGTCGGCAGTACATTATCGCTGCCATGTCGGAAGCGATGATCGCATCCACTCCTGCGGCTGCTGCCGCGTCCAAAGCCTCGCGCATCGGCTGGAGATCCTCCTGATAGAGGACTATGTTGAGGGTCATGTAGCTCTTGACCCCGGCCTCGCGGCAGATGCGCACGATCTCGGGAAGGTCTTCCGGGCTGAAATTGTTTGCCGAGTGGCTGCGCATGTTGAGATGTCCCACCCCGAAGTAGACGGAGTCCGCTCCGCCCTGTATGGCCGCGTGCAGGCACTCGAAGTTGCCGGCCGGAGCCATTATTTCCAATTCATTACGTTTCACGGACGCAAAATTACTCTTTTCAGCGGAATACGCCAACAGCAGCGACCCCGTGCGCACGGGGGATGCCTTGCCAGAGATGCGGCAGCGCCCGACGTGGGCCGCCGATAAAATGAACTTAAATGAACCGGACAACGTATGAATATTTTTCATAATTTTGCCGTGCAAGCAACTCCTGATTAAGAGTTTGGTTAAACAATGAATGTAAGTCGCTTATTATCAGACAATAAACGGGGGGGGGCGAGATACGGGCTCATAACTGTCTTGACATTGCTCATATTGAGCATGTCTCTTCAGGCTCAAAACTATTCCGACACCCTTTCTGTTTACTTCCGCCAAGGGAAGTCCACATTTGACCGTGCCTACGAAGGCAACGGACAGAGAGCGGATGCATTTGTTGCAAACCTTCGCAGCATCATCGATAACCGCACGCAGTCCAGCGTCACCGGAATCCAGTTCATAATAAGTTGTTCCCCGGAGGGGAGCCGTGAATTCAACAATCGCCTTGTCAAGGCGAGAACCGCCAACCTGCTTTCGTGGATGCGCCGGCAGCTGCCGCTTGACGGCATCCCTGCTGAAGTGAGCCTTGAGACCGAGCCGTGGGGAGAACTCCTGGAGCTTGTGGAGGCTGACGCGGCCGTGCCGATGCGGGAGGAGGTTATTTCCATTCTCAGCCGTGCTTCAGACGTATACGATCCGAAGGCAATGCTCATGGAGCTCGGAGGCGGCGAGCCGTGGCGGTATCTGCTTGAGCATCAATTCGTGGAGCTTCGCCGTTTCGAGATGATTGTCTGCCTGCAGGTCCGGCTTCCGGATGCCTCTGTCAGCGAAGAAGAACTTCAGGAGTTCTACGGCCGCACACAGTTGCCGCTTCAGGTTCCGGTACAAGATTTTTCAGCGCTTGACAGCAGTGCCCCGGCAGTGCGGCCGCTTCAGTATATCCCGGCACGAAAGTTTTACATCAAGACCAATGTTCTGGCCCTGGGGATGCTGGTCCCGAATGTCTGCGCGGAGATGGAGATTCCCGGTACACGGCTGAGTGTCAATATTCCTGTATATTATTCTGGCCTTGACTGGTTTCACCGTACATCCAAGTTCAGGATTCTTGGAGTTCTGCCGGAGTTGAGGTACAATTTCGACAATGGCCTCTACCTCGGGGCGCATGCCGGTCTGGCATGGTACAATTTTGCCTTCGGCGGAGACTGGAGGTATCAGGATGCCGGAGGGGATAGCCCGGCCTGGGGAGGCGGGTTGAGTGTGGGCTACAAGTTTGCACCGTTCAAGAGCGTGCCGAGGCTCGGACTGGAGTTCAACGCCGGGGTCGGGGTGTATTCGCTCCGATATGACAAGTTCTACAATGAGATCAACGGCCCTCTCGCACAGGGCGGCATCCAGGAGGTGAAGTTGATTCCCGACACGTTTGGGGTTTCCATATATTATAAATTCGGGGCGGAGGGAGGCCGTGTGAGATGAGGCTGAACCTGGCACACACACTGCTCGCCGCAGCGCTGCTCGCGTTGTCCGGCTGCGTGCACGAGTGGCCGGATGAGGCGACCCCGGCAGAGGTGGACGTGAACCTGCACTTCGACACTGAGTTCCTGCCGTTCCGGGATGTGGAGTACACCAAGAAAGGCAAGGCCGACCCATCTGAGTTCAACATCCGCTACCGGATCAATGCCTACCGTTCCCTCAAGACAGGGGGCTACGATGGCACTCCTGTGCGTGAATTCACCTTCTCAAAGGTGGATGTGGGAGAACCGGACCACAGCGTCAGGATCGATCTGCCCGAGGGGGAATATATGCTGCGTGCATGGACGGACTATGTCGACGACGGCAGCCTGGACGACAAATACTACCTCACATCCGACTTCAGCAGTATCAAGGTTGCCGAGCCTTATGAGGGAGACACGGATTTCAAGGATGCGTTCGTCGGGGCCGCCCCGGTGAGTGCTGTCAGGGTGGGAGGCAGTGCCCCGAAATCTTCTGCCACCGTGGAAATGTCCAGGCCTCTGGCGAAGTTCCAGTTCGTGGCGGAGGATCTCTACGACCTTGTCACCAAGGCGATGGAGAATTATCTGGGCAAGAACGAGTATCAGGCATATCTTGAGGGGCGCAGGGGAGCATCCGCCGCTCCGTCTTCTACTGATTATAAGTGCGATGTCGGGGTGACTGACCGTCTCGACGGCGGTACAAAGTCCCCTTGGGATCCGACCAAAGCCCCGGGATTCAAGCCGGAAGACTATAAGGTGGTGTTCTACTACACCTCATTCCTGCCTGTTGAATACAATGTCCTGACGCAGAAGCCGACTGATGCCAAGACCGGGATGAAATTCACATCGAGCCTCAAGCCGCTTAACGAGGACGAGGCACTGATCGGCTTTGACTATGTGCTGGTCAACGGGACGGAGTCCAGCGTGAGTGTGCAGGTGGCATTATATGACCCCGAGGGCAAGATGCTGTCGCTGAGCAATCCTGTCACTGTGCCGATAGTGCGGGGCAAGGTCACCACGGTGCGGGGACGTTTCCTCACGCTCGCGACCGGAAGCGGAATCGGGGTTGATCCAGGATTCGAGGGAGAATACAATTTGATATTTTAGCAATAAACAATTAATATTCAATTACTTTTACAATGAAACACTATTTTAAGACTATCGCGGCTGCGATGCTTTCAGTCCTCGCAGTGGCAGCCTGTCAGAAAGAGAACCTTGGCGGTGCTCAGGACGGGCAAGAGGTGGATGTCAACCTGACGCTGACTTCCCCTGAAATCGGAACCAAAGCCTATGGCGACGGCCAGACCGTCAACACTGTGCATGTGTATGTTTATCAGGTCGCTGCTGGTGGCACGATGACTTATATCGCTCCGGCGGCTTCCGGTGCTGCCGCTACTCCGACACAGGAAATCGAGATGAAGAACGGAACTGCTAAGTACAGCACCCGTCTTGTGACAGGGCAGAAGTATACTTTCGTCTTCTGGGCGGATTATCATAAGGATGGTTATACTTCTCCTTATTCTTATGCTTCTGCTTCACAGACCATCACCGTTGATTATACTAATGCTGCCGGCAACGACGAGAAGCGCGATGCTTTCTACAATGTCCTCGAGAATGTGGAGATCACCGGTGCGTACTCTACTGATGTGAAGCTTTACCGACCGTTCGCGCAGATTAACTTCGGCGCTTCTGACCTCGCTGCGGCCAAGAATGGAAAACTTGATGTTCAAAAGGCTGCTGTCAAGCTTACCAAGGCTGCGACTTCTCTCAATCTTCTTTCTGGTACTGTCGCTGGTGAGGCTGAGGTGACCTTCGCTGAGACTGACCTTGCAGGTGGTAAACTTTCCGTTGGCGGCGTTGACTATGATTATCTGACCATGGACTATGTTCTTGTCGGCAAAGATTCCAAGACCCTTTCAGATGTGACACTCTCTGCCAATAATGGCGCTTGGAACTACACTTACACCAACGTCCCTCTCCAGGGCAACTACCGCACCAACATCGTCGGCAACCTCTTCACCAATCCTACAACCGTCAGCATCACCGTGGCTCCGGGCTTCAATGAGCCAGGCAATAATGTTGAGGTCAAGGATGTCACTTCAGTGAGCGAGGCTAATGCAGCATTCGCCAATGGTGCTACTTATGTAAATGTTAAAGAAGTTTCCGATAGTGATTCGGAGCTGGTTATAGTACTCCCTAAGACAAATGTTGGTGTCGGCCTTGCTCTTCCGACTATCCCTTCTGGGAAGAATCTGACGATTAAATATGCAGATGATGCAGCAGAAGGCGAGAAACCGGCATCTCTCAAAGTGAACGTTGCGAACGCCGAGAATGTTACTATCATTGCCCCGAATACACATGTCGAACTTAATGGTGTAACCCTTACAAATGTTACAGCTACAACAAGTGGGAACACCCTCGTGGTCGGCAAGGATGTTACTATTAACACTCTCAAGATTGAACAAGGTACTGCCGAAATTTACGGCAAGGTCAGCTCTGTTGTGAAGGGCGAGAATGCTGGAGCTATATTCTGCTATGTTGATGCAAAAGAAAATGCACCGGCCAATGTTGATGCTATCTGCGTCAAAACTGCAGAAGGACTTACGGCATATGTCAATAACCAGATTGCGTTTGAATCTGCTTTGAACCGTGCGGACAAGGTTGTCCTTGATGCGGATCTTGAATTGAAAGCCGGCGTGGCCGTATGTAATAATACAGCATTGGATCTTAATAAACACTCGATTACCAATGTTGTTGATATTTGGAATGTGCAAGAGGGGGAGAAAGTAGTTGCTCTTATTGATGTTGACAATTGCACTCTTGCCATTACTGCTGATGGCAAAGGATCAATTAAAGCTAAAGAAAATGATTGTTATACATTTAATGTGAGAGGAAGCGGCAAGTTAGTTATTGGTGGTGGCACGTATGTCGGGAATGTTTCTGTCGTTCAGGTACAAGCAGGTGAGGTTGAAGTTAAGGGCGGTAATTTTTCTTTGGCACAGAAGTGGCCGGAAGTGGGTAATGGATCTGAATACTTGATTAACCTTATTGATGATGCTCATAAAGACGGTACGGCTAAGGCTATTGTCTCTGGTGGAACTTTTGTTGATTTTGATCCGGAAAATAACTTGGCTGAAGGTAAGGGCACAAATTTTTGCGCTTCGGGATATGGTACAACACGCGTTGTGACCACATCTTATAGAAATTACAAAGAGTATAGTGTCTCAAAAGTAAAAGAAGTGTCAGATGCAGAATCTTTTATTTCTGCTATTAATGAGGGGGATATAGTCAGACTGACAGATGATATAAAGTTAAAAGAGACTGCGGTACTTAACAGTTGGTATCCTGTTACAATTGACATGAATGGGCATAAGATAACTAATGACTCTGATTTGTGGAATGTAGAAAAAGGCAATTGGTCTTTGATTTCAGTCAGAAAAGCGGTGACTCTCTATATTAAAGGAAATGGGCAATTCGAATCGAAAGTAATTGACGGCAGTTCTTCTGAAAAGGGCGCGTATGCGATTGATACACAGAATAAAGGTGCTAAAGTCGTTATTGCGGATGGCACATTTGTTGGCGTAAGTCATAGTATATATTCGGAAAAGGGTGTCTTTTTTATTGAGGGCGGCAAATATTCAATATCAAATGAGAATGACCCACTTGGATATGTGATTAATTGTGAAAATGAAAACTATTCATCCGAGAATGCCAAAATGTTTGTAACAGGTGGGGAATTCAAGAACTTCAATCCTGCGAATAATAAGGCTGAAGGAGAGGGTACGAATTTTACGATGGATGGCTATTCGGTTGTAAAAGACAGTGATTGGTATAAGGTTGTTAAGGCTGAGTAGACTTCAGTTTTGAATTTTTCGGCCGGCGGCGCTTGACCGTGCCGCCGGTTGCCAATTAAAAACAAACAGATGAGAAAATATTTTACTTTGCTTGGAGCGGCCATGCTTGCGCTGCTCGCTGCAGGTTGCGGCAAGAACGTGACCCCGGAAGAGTCTGAGGCGGCGGTGAAATTCACCCTTGAGGCCCCGCAAATCGGTACCAAGGCCGTGGCAGACGGCAAGAGCGTCGATCAGGTACGTTGTATCGTATACCGTGACGGCCGTCTGATCGAGCACGGTGATGTCACCAAGGTGATCCCTATGGCTGAAGGCAAGGCCACTTATGAGACTCGCCTCATCATCGGGCAGAGTTACAAGCTTGTCTTCTGGGCAGAAGTGGCGGGGAATGCCCATTACAGCTTTGACTATCAGAATGCTGCTCTGACTGTCTCTTATGCCGGAACAAGCAACGATGAGTTCCGCGATGCTTTCTATAAGGTGGTGGATATCACGGTGACTGACGGGGCTGAACCTCAGAATGTGGTTCTCAAGCGTCCGTTCGCCCAGCTCAACTATGGCCTGAGTGCTGCTGACAAAGCCCTTGCGGATGCTGTCAGCCCGATCGCCAAGGCATCGGTCAAGATTGATGACGCTGCCTATACCAAGATGAACCTTCTTACTGGAGAAATCTCCGCGCCGCAGTCCGTGACTTTCTCCGCTGCGGCCATTCTCGGTGAGCCTCTCAACGTCCAGCCGGACGGTGCTTCCGCTCCGACGGCGTATACATATCTGGCGATGAATTACATCCTTGTGGACAGGGAGGTCAGCCCGAACACCACGCTGACTCTATATGATGCTTCTGATGCCGTTGTCGCCACAGTCCCTGTGAGTCAGGTGCCGCTTCAGCGCAACTGGCGCACCAATGTCGTAGGCAACCTCATCTCCGCCCCTGCCACTCTCAACATCATCGTTGACCCGGCCTTCGAAAACGACAAGAACATCAGCAGGTAGCCAACAATCATTGCGGCATTGATGAGACGCCACATTTTACGGATATTTTTGGTAGATCTCCCCAACTTCCGTCGCGGAGTCGGGGAGATTTTTTACGCATATTTAGCCGAAAAATGTCAAGACTGGGCAGTCCGTTCCAGTTCTCGCACCTCGTCCTCCGACAGGCCGGAACACTCTACGATGACATCCATCGGAAGTCCAGCTTTCAGCATCCGTCTGGCGATGGCGGATTTTTCTTCCGCCTTGCCTTCTGCTCTGCCTCTTGCTTCCCCCTGTTCACGCGCATAATCGTATTGCAGTACCAAATCAAGTTCTGTTACCATATCCTCTTCGTATAATATTCTCTTTTCCGCTGAGAAGCCCGCCACCTCGCAGGCCTCGGTGACACCCTCGGCCAAGCTGCTGTGACTCAGCTCTTCCGGCAGGGCTCCCATCACCCCGCTGTGCCGGAAAAGCCAGAACAGCGCGTCCCTGTCGTCCCTGCACTCGGCGGCACTCTTGTTGAACCTCTCCAGCTCCGCAAATATACACAAAATAGTGTCAGGCGCAAGTTCTCCAGTACGGCTCTCCGTGAAGCGGTAGCAGGAGACTATGTTGTCGGAGTCCCACAGGGCCTCGTCCTCGTGCGGCAGGGAGTAGTTGAGTATGCCCACGATGTAGACCGCCTTCAGGTCATCCTCGTATGTCTCCCTGCTCAAAAGCCCCGTGTGGTAGACTCCGGCACCGTAGTAGACGCATCTCTCGAAGAAGGCGTTCTCGGGCCTGCGCTGCATCTCCACTATGAAGGTCCTGCTGTCCTCTCCCCGGCAGACGAGATCCATCCTTGTGGACTTGCCGTCGAGGAAGTCAGGCCCGGTCTCGCGGTCGAGGTATTCGATGATGTCCTTGACTCTGGCCTCCGGCGGCAGGAGGACGTTGAGCAGGCCGATGAGCAGGGCCTTGTTGCTCTTGTCGGCGAACACCGCCTTGAAGCCGGCGTCCAGCGTCAGGTCCACATACCGTCCCGGGACTACGGTGGACTTGGCGGCGGTTCTCCTCCTTCCGCCGGCATTCGCGCTTCTGTCTCCGCCCATGCTCTGGCCCATGTTCCTACCGCCGCTTGCGCTGCCTCTCATGTCTCCGCTTCCGGCCTCGGTTCCGCTGCCGTTTCCGCTTCCTTTTCCCTCGCACTTCTGCCCCACGGCCTTGCCACCGGCAGAATTTTTCTTGAAGTTTTTCATTGTTTTTTGTCTAAATTGTTACGCTGCAATGATAGTGCATTCCCGGCTGACGCGCAATAAAGAAACTTCAAAAGACGAAAGAAACAGAAAAATCTGCGCCGGGCGCGAAAAGTGGTCTGGTGTCCACCGCACCGATTCACTATGGCGTCTGGAAAAGGTTATAGAGAAAGATTGCAGAAACGCTATAACCTTGCGCGGAAATTGCTTTCTAGCGGCATATTGGTGTTTAGGTTAGAGCGCCGGAGCCTCAAAACTCTATAACCTTGAGGCGATTCTCCGTCCGGTACAGAAAAAGGCCCCCTGCTGTACGGCAGGCACTTGCAAGACTGTTCCGTACAGAAAACGGCGCTGTGGTGTACGGCAGGCCAGTTTGATGTTCAGCGGCTGAACTTTTGAAGGCGGAAAGAGAGTGGCGCAGGTGCCTGGCGTTTGCCAAAGGTGTAGGGGTAAAAATCGCGAAAAATACCCATACCTTTGCTGGTGGGGTGCCGCAGAGGGCCGTATAAGGGCAGCGCTTCCGGAAGGTAGGGGAGGAAATTGCCATAGATACCCCAACCTTTGACGGTGGGATACCGTAGAACGTTGTACACGGGCGATGCCTCCAGAAGGTAGGGGGAAAAACAGACAAAAATGCCCCAACCTTTGCTGACGTGGGGGGCGCAGAGCGCTGCAGAATGGCGGTGAGCCCATGTGGGAAAGGGGCGTTCTCCCCGTTTCCATCGCTAGAGGTATCTTCTGACTCTCCGGCAGTACTCTTCGTATTCGGGGCCGAAAGCATTTCTGCAAAACACTTCCTCCTGCCTTATCTGCAAGTGCAGCATCACGACGGGGAAGAGTGCGAATATCAGGTGGATGATGTTCGGGAACGCCATCAGCAGTCCGATGTACATCAGGTCGAAGCCCACGAAGGCCGGATTGCGGCTTATGCGGTATATCCCTCTCTGCACGAACGCAGTCTTGTCGTTTTCCGGTATGCCCGCCCTCCAGCTGTCGGCCATGGTCAGCATGGCTGTGATAAAAAAGCAGACTCCGGCTGCCGAAATCGCAAGTCCGGCCCACTGGAGTGTGGGGCAGTTTCTCAGGCATTCCAGAAGTGTCAGCTTCGGATAGAGGATGATGCTGGCTATCTCGACCGGGACGACTATGATGGTTGCCAATCCCATGAGTTTTTCGATGGTCAGAACTCTCTTGGGCTTCGTCCCTCTCCCTATCTGGTTGGTCGTGATGCCCTGCTTGCGTTGGGCGAGCTTCTTGCTGAAGTACGCTGCGTAGAATATTGCCATGATGGCCAGTGCTGTTATCTGTGCTGTCATACTACTTGTTTGAGCTTAGCCAGTTTTTAGGTTTGTAGTCGCGCAGGCGGTCGCACTGCGATGCGACGACCTGCCCGGCGCGAGTGCCGGGGTAGTTGCTCTGCCGCAGTCTTGAACTGGAATACAGAGGCGTGGGCCCGTGCGGCGGTCTCTTCGTCCCTGATGGTTTCGAGGCCGCGCCGGATGTAGAGTTCGCTGTCCAGGAGGGCCAACCTGCGCTCTTCTGAAGTAAGCCATTTGTCTTCCGCTCCCTGATGATATTGTGTCAGAGCCCAGCAGAAGTCGAAAGATGAGCGCAGCCCTATGCCGAACCGTACCATGGCCTCTCCGCTGACATTCGGGTCGGAGGACTTCATCTTCTGCCGGAGCGAAGCCATCTCCCGGGCGAATGCGAGCTTGTACCCTTTGGCCGGGGCCTTGGCCCGTATGAAACCGTATTCGAATGGCAGTCTGTCAAAGAAAGGATGCACGTTGGTGCGGAGTTCATACTTGGATGGAACTTTGGCGAGGAACAGGGCCGCCTGCCTGTAATCCCGCAGCCTGAGATACCGTGTGCCGATTATCTCCCGGAGATAGTCATGGTCAATCCATCCTCTGTCATCGAGAAACCTTTCCAGCTCGGAAGCGCCTCTGCCGGCGCGCTGCTCATATTCCACGACGCTGCTGATGTCGAGGGTGTCGAGACAGAGAAAGAAGTCGTTGGACCAGTCGAAATCGTTGTGGATATCCGGAGAATGCCGGTATTGCTTGAGGGACAGGTTTTTATCTCCGACGATGCGGCGACCGGCGAGGGAGAGGAGGCGGTTGTCCGCCATATTGCGGAGCCGTAGCGCGAATACGGGGTCGGAATTGTCCATCTTCGGCGCCACATAGCCGAGCAGGATTTTGCGGAGCATGTCGTTCCACCAGTAATAACTGAAATTTTGTTGCAGCATCCAGCTTGAAGCGGTGAGGTCTTTGATCTTGTCATCGAGGTTGGTACATATCTTCCCGTCGAGCCAGCGCAGCTGGGACAAAAGCCTGGAATTGTATGCTGCCCCTGGAGTGAAAGTCTTGGCGTCCAGGTAGATGCGCATTACCCTGACCGCATCGGCGATGAAGTCGCTTTTCGCGGCTTTTTCGGCTTTTGAGAGCAGTGCGTCCGCGTCGGCGCCTTTAAGGTCGGTGAGGTATGCTGCCGTGTAGTACCATATTCCCGGGGCCTTCGAGTTGGCTGCGGCTTTCATGCTTGATGCAAGGTAACGGTCCGCCGTTCCGCTGTCCAGTTCCCCGTATTCCCAGCCCTTTGCCTCGTGCTCCAGACGGATTATCGATTCCTGCAGTATTGAGGGGATCTGCGGGCTGTCGGGGCAATGTGACGCTGCGAAAGCGAGCAGGTCTGCTGTGTTGGAGTATTCGGGGTAGAGGTCCCTTATGGACAGCAGGTCGTTGCTGGCGAGGTACTGCTTCAGCGCCTGGTCTTTGCGCCCCGTGTTGTACAATGCCCCCGCCACGTAGCCCGTGGTCATGTCACGGATGATGCCGGGTTTGATGCTGCTGCCGCGCTCCTGCCAGAGCGAGTCGATGCTGGAGAACATCCCGAGGGAGAACATGGCCCGTACCGTCTGGAGAATGTACCTGTCTTCCAGGCGTTTCCCCTTGTATGACGCGGCAGCGGTGATGACATCTTCCAGCCTCGCGCGGACTTCATCATCTTTGGAGGGGTAGTACCACGGATCGGCCATCTCGGCCCTGGCGAGTTCGCAGGTCTTGGCCAGAACCAGAAAGTCGGCTGTCTCCTTGTCCTGATGCCGGGATATGTACCGGGCAAAGCTGTTTTGTGAGTCCTTGGTTTTCAACAGGTTCTCCAGTTGCGACAGGCTGTATTTGTATACAACCTGCCGTATGTCTTCGACTGTGGCCGCGCCTCCGGTCAGGGCCTGCCATGCCTTGCAGTTGGCCTGGTCAGACGGCTGCTGCGCCTCTTTGTCGAGCACATGGTACATGTAATAGTCGGCAGGAAGGTATCTGCCTGTCCAGCAGCATTGTGCCGGCACTGCAAAGGCGAGTGCGAGGATGCTAGCTAAGCATGTCTTCAATTTCTTCATGACTGTATTTTGACAGGTTCAGCAGATCAAGGTGGAAGATGATGTTCGGGATGTCGTCGCCAAGGGCCTTGTCGACGAGCTTTTTGACCTTGGATATCTCGGCGTAGTCTGATGCCTCGGGGCGGATGGTCTGCCCCCGCTGCAGGGAGAACCCTTGTATGTTGCAGTCTTCCGTGACTTCGTGGATTCCTCCCGGTCTGCGACTGATCTGCGGGATGCCGTCAAGTTCGAGGGTAGGGAGTATTCCGTCGAAGCTGCCGTTGCTTTTGAATGCCACGTTCCAGGAGAACGCCGGGTAGGCTACGCTGATGCTTGGGCAGTTGGTCTCTCTTGCCTTGAGAAACCCGGCCACCTTGTCCTCGGGCCAAAGGTAGGCGTGGACGTCTTCGTAGCTGATGATGGAGTTGCGGGTGTGGGGATCTTTGACGGCTCCGGTGTTGTAGAGCATCAGGACTCCCTTGTCGAAGGGGTATTCGGCTTGCGCCACCTGATGCAGGCGGATGGTTCCGCTAAGGAGTATCCCCTGCGGATGCAGTATTTCTTTGGCTGCGGAGCACAGACGGTCGAACATGCCTCGTGTGCTTTGCGTCCAGTCGCAGTCGAACTGGAGCTCCCGGACGGGGCCGAGGTCGTTGTAGGAGCACATGTTCAGGGCACGTTTCGTGATGCGGCGGGCAAGTTCTTCCTCGTTGCCTTCGTAGCTGCGGAGGGCGTCGAGGGTGATGAATACGGTCGGGATGATCTCCAGGCTGTCGGGTTTCGGGGTCTTGAATTTTACGCTTGCGACCGGGACGGCTGAGGAAGTGCCGTCTTTGTAGTCGAGCCTCGTGTCCACATCGAACATCCTGAGATAAAGATGGCTGATGCGGTGCTTCCTGAGGAACGCCTGCTCCTTGTCCCCGATCTTGAACGTGGTTTTCCAGTAGTAGATGGAGCGGGCTTCTATGCTGTCTGATATTGAAGCCTCAGCGGCGGGCGTGTCGGCGGTGCCGGTCTGTCTCTGCCGGCATGAGGGCAGGGTGCAGAGCAGGAGGGCGGCGGTCAAGGCTGCGAGTCGGGTGAAAACGGGAAGGTTCATGTGCGTGGTTGATTTTGCAAAAACAGGTCAGATGGTGGTTTTGTCCTTGTCCCGGGAGAACAGGGACGCGCGTGCTTCCCGGAGCCGGGCTGCATGGCGCTGGAGGTAAAACTGGAACATCTCTTTGAACTCCGGGCTCTGCCTGATCGGGTCGAGGTCGTCATCGTGTGCGATATGGGCGAATGATACCGGCCCTTTCTCGTATGCCTGTTTCAGGGCTTCAAGTGCCTCTTCCGTCCGGCCCATCCTGCACAGCAGGCATGCCAGGTCATAATATTCCTTGCCGCTGTCGGGATCTTTGCTGATGATGTCCTCAGCCCAGGAGAGTGCCTGCTCGTCCTTGCCGAGAAAGTGCAGTGCATATTGGCGGCAGGAGCCTTGTACGCATGTCGTATCCAGCTGCAGCACCTGCCGGAAATCAGCTTCCGCTTTGGCGGTCTCTCCACGCTTGAGGTACTGCTCCCCGCGCATCAGGTGTGCGTATGCGTGATGCTCGTCGATGCTCAGGCTGAGGTTGTAGTCCCGCATGGCGGCCTCGTCATCCCCGCCCAGCTCGTGGCACCATCCTCTTGAATAGTATATGCCGGAGTCCTCGTCGTTTCCGACGGTGGCGGCGGTAAGATCCTCTATTGCTTCCCGGTAACGGCCGAGTTTGCGCAGATATTCTGCTCTGAGAGAGCGGTAGCGCGGAGAGTCATCGAAGTTGGCGTTGATGTCTTCAAGGGCCAGCTCCGTGAAGCCGAGCTGGTCGTAGCAGATGCTCCGGAGAGAGTTTATGACCGGGCTTTGGAAATAATCGTCCTCGATATGGTTGTAGCCCTTGATGGCATCAGTTTCCCGGCCTGTGTCGCTGTAGATCTTGCACAGGATCATCTCAAGGTTTGCCGGGTCATGGCTGGTCTTTATCCTGCTTGTCAGTCTGGCCTCCGCCAGATCCGGGTTCTTGGAGAGGATGTCCAGGACTATGGTGAGGTTGCACTCGTTGTCGCGGTCGGCGTATTCGATGACGCTGTCTATCGCCTTGGCGGTCTGTCCGAGCATGTTGTATGCTCTGGCCTGCTCTCTGTAGATCTCGGGGTAGTTGGGGTCGAACTTTAGGCATTTGTCCAGTCTCTCCAGGGCTTCACGGTAGTTCCCCCGGGCCAGTGCGATTCTCGCCAGCCCGAAGTGGCCGTTCATGTCAGTCTCATCGGCTTTGATCATGTCCTTGTAGAGCTTCTCGGCTTCATCGTAGCGATGCATGATGAACAGGGTCTGGCCGAGGTCGAAGAGGTTTTCCCTGTAGGCGTCCTTGTTTTTCTTGTCGGTGGCTTTCAGGGTTTTGCGCCTCCATTCCAGTTCCTTGTCCCTTTCTCCGAGTCCGCTGTAGGCTTCAGCTTTGGGCCCGTAAAGGTCTGCCATGGGGAACTGTCTGCTCCTCTTGTTGGCTGCTATGGCCCTGTTGACGAGGTCGAGGCTGATCCCGTACTCGCCTCTGTAAGCATGGAGTCCGGACAGGAACATGAGGCTCTGTACATCGTCCGGCGTGGTCTGGAGCTGTTCTCTTGCAAGGTTCATGGCCTTGACGATGTCGTGTTCTTTGTTGAGAGCATCGTAGGCCTGGTCGCGCTTGGCATATCTGCTTTGGTCGGCTTCCTGATCCGGGGCATTGTTTCCCGAACCGCAGGATATGAAGTATATGGAGGCGATGATGATGGCGGAGATGGCGAAGATGTACGGGTTCATGGTCATAGTCTGTTTATGTTTTTGCAAATATAAGCTTTTGGTGCGGAATCTATGTTGTCGGCGGAAGTTTTTTCGGGGGAATTTGCTCTCGCCTGCGCCGGTGTCCTGCCCTGCAACTCAGCCGGCGGTGCTCCACCACGGTCGTTAGCGCCATTAGGTACGAGAAACCCGCCTTTCCCGTACCGAATGCTCCTCTGACACCGTTTCGTACGGGAAATCCCACTTTCCCGTACGAAAACATCCCGCTTCTCCCGAAAGGACAAGGAATCGCCGCGTATCCGAAAGTCTATCAGTCAACAAACTGCGAAACAATCAGCCAAAGCGATACGGCAATCATCACTCCGGCGACAATCTTCTGATAGAGTTCCTTGTTGACATTGCGTATGCAACGCATGGCGATGAAATTGCCCAGCATCATGGCACAGCCGATGCCTATGCCGGTAATGAAAATACTGCCGTTCATCAGGTTGAGCTTGCCGTACACGGCAGCCTTGACGATATGCATGACGGCAGCCGCTGTCGCTTCTGAAGCTATGTAGCTGAGCGGTTCGAGTTCAAACGAAAGGAAGACGGCACTGCTCAGAGGTCCGGATATGCCAAGCAGTCCGTTAATTAGTCCTGTCACCCCGCCGCCGGCTATCATAGTAGCAGGCTTGTGTGGCAGGCGCATCTTGCCCATTATCTTCATTATGGCGAACACAATCAGGAAGGTGCAAAGGACGACAGTCATCGGACCTTTCGGCACCTTGGCGAAGCCGAATGCTCCCAATGCCGTGAATGGAACGGCCAGTATCAGGAAACGTCCGACAGCCTTCCAGTTGATCTCTTTCCAGCCCATCCCCACACGGGAGAGATTGCTCAACAGCTGTGCAACAGTCGAAACCGGCACAGCCACCTCCACACCATAGAAATATGTGATTACGGGCAGTAGAATCATTCCGCCGCCAAAACCTACCGATCCGGACAGCAATCCGGCAACCAGGCCGACCAATATGAGGATCAAGTACATCATCTTAGCCTAAATCATCGTTCCCCAGAAGGCCACTGTTTGCTTTCGGGCACGCTTTTGGAAATCTGTTCATGTTGTTCGGTGCAAACATAATCTTTTTCTGCGGAATCTAATAATCGGCTGGGGCTTTTTTCGGGGATTTATTTGCTATGTGTGGGTGGGTTCCGGCGAAATGGCTCACACCTGGAAAGGCAGACAAAAATGAGAGGAAATCCTTCTGAAAAAGCAGTGATGTAAACTGAATCAGAGAATCTGTAAGGGGAAACAGTTGAATCAACGGATAGTTGTAAACCTATTCAGAGATGATGTAAAGTATATCAGTTAAACAACCTCTAAAGTGTCAACCATTCTCAGGGAAGGTCAGTCAGAAGGTCATGAAAGGTCAAATTTTTTCAGCGATGCATCAAGAACTCAAGTTTTTATGTAAATTTGCAGGGTAAAAATGCGGATAACCGCAAAAATACCCTCCATAACATGAGAATAGAACGAAACCGTTATCTCAAGCGATTGATCAGCAGCCGATGGAATGGGCAGATAAAGATCATAACCGGTATCAGGCGTTGCGGCAAATCATACTTGCTGAGTGTGCTTTACCGTGAATACCTGATAAGGGATGGTGTCGCCCCCGAGCAGATTATTTCGCTCGAATTGGATAACGACATCAATGTGCGTTACCGTAATCCGATGGAACTTGGAGCATACCTCCGGCAAATGGCAAGCGATGCCACAAAAGATTACTATATACTGCTTGATGAGATTCAAATGGTGGAGGAAATTGCCAACCCATATCTGCCTAAAGAGTCGCACTCCACAATATCCTTTGTAGATGTACTTTTGGGATTAAAAAGTCTTCAAAATGTTGATGTCTATGTGACGGGAAGCAATTCCAAAATGCTATCGTCCGATGTTGCCACTGCTTTCAGGGACCGGGGCGAAGAGATTCATATCACACCGCTAACCTATGATGAGTTTTACGCCGCCTATCCTGATGAAAAGCGCTTTGCTTGGCGAGAGTTTGTCGCATATGGCGGAATGCCGTTTGTCTTGCAGAAGAAAACCCACGAGGAAAAAGCTAAGTACCTTCAAGATCTTTTTAGTCTCACTTATATAAGGGATGTTATTGAGAGAAATCGTCTGCGTGCTGATACAGATACACTTGATGAGTTACTCAATGTTGTCGCATCAGCCGTGGGGTCTCTTACCAATCCGACGCGGCTTGCCAATACATTCCAATCGGTCAAAGGGTTGAAGATAAAGAACGAAACCATCTCCACTTACCTCGGATGCTTCATTGATGCGTATATATTGTGTAAAGCATATCGTTACGATATAAAAGGGCGTTCATATATCGATACCCCGCTCAAATACTATTTTACCGATATCGGGTTACGTAACGCGCGCCTGAACTTCCGTCAACAGGAAGAAAACCACATAATGGAGAATATCCTTTATAATGAACTTGCATCGCGAGGTTTCAGCATCGATGTCGGAGTGGTCGAGTACAACCATACTGTCTCGGGAAAAAATATCCGCACTCAACTCGAAGTGGATTTCGTAGTGAATCGGGCAGACAAACGTTACTACATCCAGTCGGCTCTTACAACCGCTGATGAGGAGAAACGGCAGCAGGAGGTAAATTCCCTCAATCGTATAGACGACTCGTTTGCCAAGATTGTCGTGGTTGGCGACAATATCCTGCCGTGGACAGACGAGAGAGGTGTGCAGTATATTAATATCGAAGACTTCTTGCTTGAAAGAATCAACAAGTTATGACTTGTTGACAGACCAGGTGTGAGCGGGTTTCGGCGTTTTCACTGCAACCCGGCAGGACGGCCGCGGCACCCAACGTGGCCCCTCCAGGCCGTTGCCGCTATTCCGTTCGGCAAACCTCTCCTTTCTCCCGTACCGAATGCCCCGGCAGCACCGTTTTGTACGGGAAAACCCTCCTTTCCCGTACAGGTTGCTCAAACCGGTCCAAGGCAAGAATTGGTAAATAGTCAGGAATCAGAAACGGCTTTCCTTGCACTTGTTTCTTGAACAATGCAAGTTCGACGAGAAGGATATTAGTAAGCGGCAACTTATTTTTGCCGCTTGCTAAAATGGCCGCTGCGTTTGCTTGACGCTTGAGCCTTAAGCGAAAGCCCAGAATGTGGAAAGACATCCCGTAATAATCATAAAAATGCATCTGCTACTGCCGTAAAATGGCAACGTGGTGGCCTATCTTTGCGAGACGCTTGCTTGATTTTGTTCATTTCTTTACATTTACCTGCCATGGCTTGCTCAATTTATGGTTGAGCTGCAAAGTTAACGAACAAGTGGGTGGCTATGCTCCGAAAAGCATTGTCCCTCAAACGATTTTCTTACAAAAGTGGGTGCATATGCTCCGAAAAGGTGGGGCGGCCGTCGGCCTCGCGCACGCAATTTTTGTAAGGTTTTTACCGCTTTTTGGGTGGTTATGCTCCGAAATAATCACTGGATTTTCGACTGCGAGACTGGGTGGTCATGCTCCGAATTTTGTAATGTGCTTCCGAAACAAGCATGGTGAAATATTGATAGAAACACCTAATAAAAAAGTCAAAGCGTACTACAAGCTCATCGGCGAGACCGTCCCGGCAAGCTTGAAAATCAAGGACTTCCGCCGGAGGGTCATGCTCGTGTAATTGTAGTGCTACTTTTGGCATTATCTAAAGCTTAATATAGTTCGTTATTTATTCTCTTTGGAGTTGTTCAAGTCAAATGACCTTTCCAATTCCAACTCTGGACGAGTTAGAAGAATTGGCATTTCCTTCTGTTGCTCTTTCCTTACAATAATTGAGGCATTCTTTGCTCTCGTTGCTGCCCAATTTCTAAGCGCAGCAATTTGCTCTTTCATCGTGGTAGACAACGGGACTGTTTTTAAAATCGCATTCATTAGATGCGTTGTCTTAAGTTGAGGATTCTCTGGTTTTTCAACATAAGCATCAAACATCGCTTCTTTAATACACTCTTCGATTTCTGCACCATTAAAACCTTCAGTATTATTGGCGAGAGACTCCATAGGGTAATTTGTCGGGTTTTGACCTTTCTTGTTAAGATGAATGGTAAAGATGTTTTTGCGCTCCTCCTTTGATGGAAGATCAACAAAAAAAATCTCATCAAAACGCCCTTTGCGCAATAATTCTGGAGGAAGTTGATTGATATTGTTGGCTGTAGCAACGACAAAAACAGGAGAAGTCTTTTCTTGCATCCATGTCAGAATAGTTGAAAAGATGCGCGAAGTCACACCGCCATCAGTAGATCCACTTGATTGAGCTCCACCAAGTCCTTTTTCTATTTCGTCAATCCATAACACACATGGCGCGACTGCTTCTGCAGTTGCTATTGCTTTCCTAATATTATCTTCGCTACTTCCAACTAATCCTTGGAATACTTTGCCGACATCCAAACGTAGTAATGGCATATTCCAGAAAGAGGCTATGCTTTTTGCCGTCAAACTCTTGCCACAGCCAGGGACACCAAGCAATAATAAACCTTTAGGCTCTTGCAATCCCCAATCTCTTGCTCTCTTTTGATAAGCTATTTGACGTTTGAATAGCCAATCCTTCAGAACATCCATACCACCAACATCTTTCAAACTTTCATTTTTGGGAAAGAAATCCAAGATGCCTGATTTGCGAATGATTTGCTCCTTTTCTGCTGAAACTGTATAGGGGGCATTTTCTCCAAGACTATCTTTAACAGCCGCTAAACAAAATGCAAGGTCTGCTTCCATTGAGGTCATGCCTAATGCTGCATCTACCATTTTGTTTCTCATCTCAACAGAAAGATTCTTCTTAGTTTGTCGTTCTACAACAGCCAAGGTTCGCTCCATGTCTGTTCTATCTGGTAGAGGTATATTAAGAACAGTTACATATTTCTCCAGTTCTGTTGGTAACTTGTAAATAGCAGACAAGATAATTGCATGAGTGTTCGTGAATTTTGCATGCTCAGCTATCTTACGGATGTAATACTTGATTTTATCCTCTTCAATGTAATTGCTCAGATCTTCAAGAATAAAGATATCTTTAATTTCTCTATTCTCATTCTTGTAGATATACTTCAAAGTCATTTCTGGTTCATCGTATTCTTCTCCTTTATACAAAGAGCCTTCTGGGGTCTTCTCCATCAAGCCCTCTACACAATTCCAAGTATAGATACGCACCTCCTTATTATCTGTGCGTAAAAGGTCTGCAATTCCCTCTATTTTCTGTTTTGTCCTGTCATATTCAAAACTATTCAGATAAAACACGGGGTAATATGCAGATAGCATATCCTTGATTTTTGTATAAATTGATTCCATGGCTATTTCTGTTCAATAGTTTGAATATTTACTCGGCGAGGCTTAAGCTTTCCTGCATATTTCGCAGGTATAGGTTTCTTTGTCATCACACGCTTGTTTCCTAACAGCTGTTCCAAAACATCCATTGCGTCATGAGCACGCTCATTGACATCGTTAGGCAAATAGTCGGAATCTGTTACTATCGTGCCATCTTTAAGGATGGTGAACTTTATTTGCGCAACAGGTTCCGTCTCGTTTTTATCTTTAGAGCGTCCAACCATATAGAAGCTATATACCTCTTCTGAGTTTGGTGTGAAATGTTCATTCTCCTTGTAATTAAACCCTTTCTTCTTAAACTCTTGAATTAATGAGTTCTTTGCATATGTGGCATTTAATGCGTAGAATTGCTCTTGAAGTTCTAATACCTTTTGGGCGGCATTAGGCATATAATACGTGTTGTAAGTGACTTCATTTGTTGTAAGGTTCAACTTTAATGCAAACTCACCATATAGGCGAGATTTCTGTTTAGCATCCGAAACTGTTAGTATGTTATCTTGGATGGTGTATTGCCACCCCAAAGCATCGCATGCGGACTTTAATACATCCACATGCATTACCTGAGGGTTGCGCACAAATCTTGATGATTCGAATCTTGACATGTTATGATAACTTCTTTACTATTTCTTGTATATTGTTTTGATTCACTTGAATTAAGCGTTGCTTTGTTCGCTTTTGCTTTGCAGTAAAATCTTCCTTGTGATTGAAAAGTGTATGATACATAAACAAATAACTGCTAATACCAATTGATAAATCAAAAGCATTATCTCTGTTACGTGAAGGCATGACTGTAAGCATTTCCATTAGTTTGACGAGTTCATCATCTTGAACTATAGCAAGCAGTTTGTCATTCATAGGAGTCTTCTTTATCTCCCGATTAATGAATGCCTGACTAAGTCTTGCTAGATACAAAGATAGACCGTCTTTAGTTGCTTCTGGATCTTCACTAAGAATACCACTTTGCTGCACAGCACCTATTGTTCTTGGGCTTGTTGGTCTTTGCTGAGGGTTATTTCCCTTAAAGCCTTCCTTTCTTCCTGGGAAAATCTTTTGTTCTTTGACGTGTTCAAGCAACTGTTTGTTGTTGGAAAGAAGCTCAGCCAATGACGGATCATCAACGGAATTTGTGTTCATATTTTTCTCAATGATATCCAACTCTTTCTTTAACTCTATCTTTTTCTTGCTATTAACACCTATGGTATTGGCAAGAGCGAGGAGTTGTTGTCCAATTGTAGTCAAACGCTTACGTATAGACGAAACAATACCTTGATACTTCTTTTCTTCTAACAGTTCAACTATAGGGAGATATAGTTTTTTTATTTCAGAATTATCAATGCTAAGGAAGTAGTCCATTCTTTCATTTTTGTAACTTTCAACAGCTTCTAGACTCAATTCCTCAATTGCTTTCTTAATACGCTCTGCATATTTTTCTGCAAATTCAACTTGGAAACTAACGTATTTGCTTTTTGCTATTGATGGGTTAGCCAATGCCATTTCTTCACGTCTAACATGTGTTTGATGCTCAGAAACATAGAATGACAGGACATTGAAGCTGCCTGAAAATAGTATCTTTTGATCTCCCTTTACTTCAATGACATTCTTAAAATGAAACTCTGGCAATTGAACGTAAAAGAAGTTTGGATATTGATCTGCGAGCATTTTTATTCCTGGCTCAACTTCTTCATCTATCATAGGTTTCTCATTATTTGGAGATTGAGCTGGTTCGGAATAAGCAATAAATATGCGCTTGTTTTCATCTGCCAAGAAATTCTCAATAAGAGGGCCTCTGTCATTCATAAATGCAGTTTTTCTAATCCATGGACTCATAAGCCATATTTCATCTGGATTATCTTCCTTGAAAATCTTCTGCAATTCAACTTCAAATGAAACAGAGTCGTACAAAGCTTTCTTATGAAGGCGATCTTTTGTCTTTACTGTTGTCTCTTTTGCAGGTTTTGCAATTGAAGTTTTTTCTACGTTATTGCTCTCATTTTCAGCATTTGTTTCTTCAACTATTTGCTCCTCTTCTGCCTCTTCATCAACAAGACGCTTTTCAGCCTCGATAATGTCTTGCGAAACATTAGCTTTCGCTTCCTTTGCAGCTTCTTCATCAAGTATTTGAGTGCCAAAATTCATTTCGCACTCTAACTTTATACATTTATCCAACAACTGGGATGCCAAGGTAGCATCGCTATTGATGTATTCTGCGACAACAGGATTAAGGCTGTTTATGTTTTCATCAAATGCAAAAGCTCTAACAATACCAGTACTTACACCTTGCACAAAGCATATGTACATTTTATAGCTACCTTTATGTCCTTCTTTCCAATCTGCACTTTCTAGCAAATAACGCTCTTGGGGATAATGTACATCTTGAGCCTGTACAGCCGCATATTCTTTTATTTCATCTATTGTTAAAGACAAATCTTCACACTTGGTGTTGATAAATTTTATATGCTCATTTACTGTAGACAATGCATTTTTAATAGTTTTCCAATCAGCGTGGTCTGAATCTACAAATATGTCAAAAGACTTTTGGTATGTGTCAGGACGTTCACCTTTGTCAGCATACACCTTACCTGCTTCGGTAAGAGCAATATAGTCGTCGTCACCTTCAATAGCATTAAAAGATCGAAGTCCATCCAAAGCTTTTGACAAGATTGACTTTTCTGCTTTGTCATTAACTACATCTAATCCAAGGATTTGACCAATGGTGCTAAAAGACGAATGGCCATCAATTAGCAGTATGCCAACTATTCCTTTTTCAATTGCAGAAATTTTAGCAGGTCGTTGAGTTGTACCAAAATATGTAGCCTTTACAAACTGAAGCTCGTAAGGGAAATAGCCGATGATTCTTTCCGAAATCTTTTTTTCGGCATAAACAGCTTTTGCTATCTTAGTGTCTAAACTTTCTACAATAGCAACTTGCTGTCTTTTATTTGTCTTTTGTCTTTTATTTTTCATCGTAATGCGGCTCTTAATTGTTCAACAGGAAATGTCTTCATACTCTGAATGGATGCAGCATAGTTGCTATTGCTTTCGAATTGGCGTTTGTTACCGACAACAATAAGCAATCTGCGAGCACGAGAGAAAGCAACATTTATACGCTCTATCTCTTTTGCAAAACCAATGTTATTCTTAGCATTGCTTCGGACAGTTGATACAATAATAATGTTACGTTCCATACCTTGGAATCGGTCGACGACATCCATTCTATAACCACAATCCTTATATTTGCGCTTTATTTCACGGCTTTGAGCACTATAGAATGTGATGATACCAATCTCTTTGTCTTCAGGCTTCTTTTGAGCCTTCATGAACTCATCAAAGCCTTCCGATTGTTGCAGAGCTTTCAACACCATATCAATAGCCTTCAACTCACCTTCATTCTTATAACCTGGGTTTAATCGGGTTTCTGGTGTAGTTACGTCTATCCAAATTGCATGGTATTCAGGTTTGAATATTGGTTCGAGGCTTAAGCCATGCCACCTACTTCCCTTATTACTAAGATCAGGATCATCCATGGATTGCAAGATACCACATTTAAGGCCACCTGTAGCAGCCAATTCTTCTTCGTAGAATTGCTTAATGGTATTCATGATGTCTTCATGCATACGGTACTGCGTATCAAGTGTTGAAACGATAGTCTTACGAACCTTTGCAGCCGATTCGAACAATCGCTTAAACTGTGATTCTGCCTTACGAAGCTTTTCTGCCAATTCTTTTTGGCCTATCTTTTCCAATGATGAATCAATGGTATTTTCGTCTAACATCGGAGGCAACTGCTTATGGTCACCAATGATAATAATTTTCTTGCCGAGAACCAACGGAACTGCCATTTCAAGAGGAGTCGCCTTTGAAGCTTCATCCATGATAACTACATCAAAGAACATGTCGTCATTTTGATTGCCACCAAAAATGTCGCAATATGTTCTCATAAAATCCGTAGAACCACAAATGCTACATGTTGCTGCAACAAGATTTACATTTTTTTTGTACAACCGACAGAATTGGCTCCGAGACTGTTGATCTTGGTCTTCCAGTTCTTTTTTCCATGCTGATGTCGCAGTAGCATATTTAGGATCGTTAGAAATGGCATTGCAAATTCTGTCAATCCATATTTTCGCAGCATTATCGCCATTTTGTTTAGAATCTGCAGTCCAACTATCAATAATAGGTATAGAGAATCTTCGACCTTCTGGCTCAAGTTTATCTGGCTTACCAATACGAATAGGACGAATACCAGGCTGCCCCTGCAGTCTTTCAAGTGCATTGTCTACTGCAAGGTTCGTCTGTGATGTGAGCAGAATTTTGCATTCTGGATTCCGTCTTATTGATTGCCAAATTATTTCAGCGATAACGGTTGTTTTACCTGTTCCTGGAGGACCTTGTATCAAAGCCAAATCATTAGCAAGAACAGATTTGGCGACAGCTTCTATCTGTCTGTCATTTGGAACAGGCCTTGATATGCAGTTTTTCTTAATGTCTTCAACTGCATCAGTTATGCTAACAACAGTTTCTCCTGCATACTTAGGATCAAATATGAAACTTTGCAGGTTTTCGTTTATTGGCTTGTGATTGAATTTTGATGCAGGACGTAGAATACGATTCATTGCACGGCTCTGACGAAGCAATTCCATTGCCTCGCCCATCGCAGGGAATTGTATGTAATCTCCCTTTGTTATGTGAAGGTCACCAGAATCAATGCCGTCTTCCGCTTCGGTATCAAGTTGAATTATAGCAAAGTCAATTCCTCGACGCTTGCATGTACCAAGTTTCGGACTATCAGTTTTCAAGAATGCACGTTGCTTGGATTTAACCATACGCTCCCTTGAACGGAATTTGCTTGAAGCAAACTCTTCATCATCGATTACTGAGACTTCGTCGTATTTCTTTCCATTTACGAAATTGACGTACTCTTCGCGGTATTCAGATTGGAGCTTCTGCTCCAATTCAAGTTTAAGCGATTTATCTTCTGTAAGACTCCAAGTTGTTACACCCTTGTCGTTAGACTTTTCAAAGTTTAACTTGATACCGTGTACACCTGAGATACAATCACGAATAATCGCAATAATTTTCTCTCGTTCCTCTATAGTAGTGAAATTGAACTCGAAATCCAATCGTGTTGCATCTTTCTTCAATTTATATAAAGTGAAGTTTTTTCGATTGTCTGCAAGTTCAACACCAACCTTCTCGAACAATGATTTTCTAAATTCTATATCGTCACATAAGAATATAACAGAGGCAGACGGAGTGTACTTTGGAAATACAACTTCGACGTCTTCGCCTAATTGTGATTGTATAGTTTCTTTGAGAGTATTGTATTCTTCTTCTGTCTTAGGATACAAAACAATGCTTGATCTTGGTGCATCAACAAAGATAGACTTGTTTTCGTAATTGTTATACTTCAAGTCCGCCAGAATCATCTTGTCAATAATTGGTCTAAAAGCATATTGATATACGCTGCTTACGCGCTGATTGGGATAGTTTTTACGAACCTGATTAAACAAAGAACCAACATGTTGTGCTTGTTCGATGTCATTGCGGATCCAACAATAAGCATCTCCTTTGGGGGTTGCAGAATCTATAATGATTTCTGAATTAAAACTTTGTGGACTTATCGAAGCTCTACAGCTAACAAAGGATAGTTTAGAAAATATCTGTTCTTTAGTAGTAAGAGGCTTTCTAGACGTAACAATATAGAAGTTGCCAGCAGCTTCTATTTTGCAGTCAAAAGGCAAGTCGGATCTTACAGAATTTATGTCAAAGGAACTCTCTGATGGGCGCAAACCGACTTGAATTTGGGTTGTATTTCTGACCTCAGCAATACCCTTACACAATTTATCAACAATTAGATTCAAGATGGCAATTTCACGATCTGTAGACGCAACGAAATCATTATCTCCTTTTTTATTAAAAGAAGATCCGAAATTATGAAATTCTTGCTCAATATCAGCAACAATAGATGCAAGCTCTTCTGGGTCAGAAAGGACTTCCAATGAACCATGCACATAGTTTGTTACCTGCTCTTCTGCAGAATAACAGTACTCCTTTCCTATACTCTTAATTGCGTCTATTGTGTCGTCAGGAATGATTTGGTAGCTATCAAACGAAATCGTACAGGCTCCATCTTCTAATTCTACTGTAGGCTCAATTTCACACTTCCCTTGAAGTTCGTCTTCGATTTTATCCTTAAAGTTTTGGATATGACTATCCATGTCAAAATCAAGTCGAACTAAGCCATTCTTTTGGATAGTGACGTTCTCGATTTTTATCAAATCTCGTTTTGCGTCAAGAAGTGCATTTAAACCATCCAAGTATGCTTGCCACATTTCCTTATCCTCCTCTATGTGAATTTCAATTGGAGGAATTGGTAAGGCAAAACAATCTTTTAGGAAATTGCTGATCTTTTCTGTGTGGTTTAACCAATATGAGCCAGCTCCACTTATCAGACGAAGTTCACTTTCGTTCTGATCGACAAATTTTATCTCGCATTTTCTCTTTGAATACTCGTTTCCCTCTGGAAGAACGATATTCTTCTCAGATAGAACTGGATTAATCAACCTTAGATAATGCCAAAAGTAGCACTACAATTACGCGAGCATGACCTTCCGGCGGAAGTCCTTGATTTTCAGGCTTGCCGGGACGGTCTCGCCGATGAGCTTGTAGTACGCTTTGACTTTTTTATTAGGTGTTTCTATCAATATTTCGCCATGCTTATTGCAGAAGCACATGAGGGATTGAGTCTTGCCGGTCACTTCACTGACCGACAGTCCGCTTTCATCCAAGGCTTTACGCATGTTCAGGAAGATGATGGTGTTCATTATGTCACTGAGGATCTTTCCCCGCACGGTGTCTGCGGACCACTTGGCCAGCGGCAGCAGCCCGAGATACTCCTTGCTGGTCTTAATGACTCCTTCGATATCAGTTCTGCCGAAGTATTCTGTGAGCAGGTCGACAGGCTCGAGTTTCCTGTTGGAAAGCAGCACGAAGTAACCGAAGCGCACAGACATCCAGTCCTTCTCTTTATCCTTCAGGGCGGCGTATTCCTCGGGGTGATCAAGCATGTAGTTGCGCTCCCTTTGGAGGGCGTTGTGCTTATCCACATAAACATAGGCAAAGATCCTCTCACCAAAAAGTTCAATCTCCTTCCTCTTGCCAAAGTAGACGTGACCTCCACGGACAAAACGGTATTTCCCTTTGTCCAGGCTGGACTTGAACTCGTGGTAGAGCGTCTTGAACGGGAAGCCCTTCCTTGCCGGCATCCTGCCGACAAGCGACTTCTCGGTGCCGTTGTGAAAGGCGTGTATCACTTCCTTGGATATATATCCGGCATCCAGCACAAGAGAGTTGATTGTAATGTCAAGGCTCACGGCCACGTCATTCATCACAGCCATTATGGTATTGATGTCCAGGACATTACCGGGGATAATATCATACCAGACAGGGAAACCGGTTACCTCGTCCAGTACGAGGACAAGCCTGGTCTGTACGGAGGAGGAGTCAACCCCATGACAACTGAGGGCGTTGAACGGGTTGTTGTCAATGTCGTTGGGAAGGGGCGTAGAGTCGACGTAGCAGCACTTTCCGAAGTCGGGGCTGGTCTTCCTCATTTTTTCAACAAATGCTTTGAAGAAAGCCAGACGGACGCTGTCCTTTCCCATCATGCTGAAGTATGTGGTATCACAACGGAGAGATGCCGTGGGGATGTCCTCAAGCACATAGGAGGCGAAAGACTTCTCGATGAAGTTGTCGCAACTTATGCGGCTCCCGTCGCGGAGGATGCTGTGCAGGATATGACACAGGACGCGTTCCCGTTCGATTTCATCGGGGAATGCAGTCTTCAGCAATTCGGCCATTCCGCTCTTGACAAGAAAGCAAAGCAGGAGGTGCGCATCACCGAATACGGTGTGGATTTCGGTGTCAGGAAAAACATCGACACTTTCGCCGGACAGGCGTCCGTCATCGCGGCCGACCTCGTCAAAACTGTCGGAGACGGAATCATAGGACACACGTCCTCTGCTGGGGGAAAGGAATATTCCGGATTTGCCGTCCGAAGCCAGCCAGACGACCTTCCCGAGACGTTCACGTACAATCTGTCTGGAATGGAACTTGCCTCCATCCTTGACGTACTGCGACTCCTTGATGGCCGCACTGCCGCTGAGAATATTCCCGTTACTGTCCCGCACCAATTTCTGAACCCTTATAAATGCCATATCGGGATGCTTTATATTGTAGTATTAAGTAGCACTACAAATTTAAGGGATATTTTCGACAATGGCAAACATCAAAACTATAATTTATTTAAAAATCAACTATTTAGCAAATGTGGCCACTCCGCCCGATCGATGTAGTGCTACTTTTGCGCTGAACTAAAGATCAATGAAAATCCATCACGAGCCAATTTTGCTGTTAAAGAGATATTAATTTCATCAATTTTTATAGCAAGCTCATCTAATAGCTTACCGTCTCTATTTTTTTGCCGTCTATGAATAAAGCAACACTCATGTACGCCCTTAATCTGTGCAACCATATCTTCAAAGCTCGTTGAGTTGTTCTTGTTATTGAAATCAACATTCTTTTCAGAATAACGCACAAAGAGAGGAAATACAGAACCGTCATCGACATTCGAATAGACGTTCTCGTCGAAAGTTCTTTCTAATTCCATATTTGATTTGTTTTATTGTAAATATGCGATACTGATGTTTCTGTCAAACATATTTAACTAAAGAAAATATATCACCATATATAGGGTCAGTTTCATCTCTTCTATAGCATCACTATACGATTTATCTGATATTACTACCTACTCCACCGCTGAAGTCCTTGTAATACTTTTTGAAACACTCAATGAAAAGAGTATCATACGAGCAAGGAATGATACTAGCAGCAATATATGCTTTCGATAAAAGCGCAATTGTCCACGCAACACCTTTTTCGTCCTCTACGGTATCAATCTGATTCAAGAAGTTCTGCTGACAAAGAAGCACAATAAAATCAGATATGTCCTTCATTGGCAGATCAGCTTTCCCCCATTGCTTGAACGCCTGTTTAAGATGATTGATCACTTCATCAGCTTGCGGATCTATGTGGAGCCCCATGTACGAAGATGTGCAGTATATTGCTGCCTCCGCATCTATTCCAAATTGAAATCTTGGCATAAGTGTTAGTATTTAAAAGGACTAATTATATCTACTGCTGCTACTAGATGTCTACCATGACATCACGCCGTATTGTCTCAAAAACTACTTGAATTAATCCCTCTATAGTTCAGTCGGTCGTTTCGGCGATGCTCTGTTTGACAGCCTCATGGTTGCGGCTCTAGCCTACAAAACTGATTCCATTGAGGGACTCTGTTCATGAGGAATGTTTAGAATCTATTTACAAGTTTAGTAAGATAACTGTAAGAGACATAGTCTGTATTGCCGCCATCAAGTTCCTTCAGTATTGTGCCCGTAGCCATGGCGATGCAAACTTTATCCTGCAAGGAACTACCGACATTATTCTTGCAATATGCTGTTCCAAGCATAATAACCTTTTCTATAAGTGAGTCACAGAGTATATCCCTCGATAACGCAATCCTCTCATCGGATGAAATCGTTGCTGCCATAATTGTCTGAATACGCTTCTTGGCTTCAATCATTTCGTATATTCTAAATTGAATGGATTGAAGGGCTGCTCTTACTTCGTTTTCTTGATACATAATATGTGGGTTAAGGTGCGAGTAGTTGCCTAGGGTGATGTCTACAAAATCGGATATCCCCTCCTTGTCAATGGCGATATCTTCTACCGGTAGACCGAAAATGTTTCGTGACTTAGAAATGGTATTAAAGTGTCCCTGTAGTTGAATGCCGTAGATTGAGATGCTGGCGATACTCCCGCTCGGAGAAGGACAGAATAAATATTTGTTCACTACTGTTCCATCTCTGTGTGTGACGTCTATAAACACGGTTCTGAGTTGCCAGTTGCCATTTTCATATTTCTCTATTTTATACTGAGGATAAGCCCTTTTCATCGCATTGTAAATATTGTCGATGAGCCTCATGCTTTGCTGATTCAGTGTCATATTATTATTGCGTTCAATGACTACTCAGATATAATATACTAATATTTCTATCATATATATTCAACTGCGCTCTCGTGATTTCCATATTTTCAACGAGAAGAATCAACCCGTAGTTGTCAAAAGCGGCAGCCTCTTTCGGAACACCTAATAGTAAAGCGTGTTCGTCATAACCATAGCCACGCATCTCAATGATGCCATCTTTAGCGCGAACAATCTTCATTGGTTTTGTTGACAATTGGACATTATCATGCCACAATGGATGAACCCCATCAAGATTATAGATAGTTACACTATACCCCTCATGACTAGATATGTTTTTCTCGATAACTATTTGACGATTACATCCTAAATTATGGCCGGATACATCTTTTCCATTTTCAAATCGGACATGGTCTGAGGACAGAAAGACAATCTTTCCCTCTGGTGGGTTATTATTAGATGATAGAAGATACTCAATCATTATATGTTCCTTTAAGTTAATGTTTTAGTTGTTTACCCTCTCCCTTCCCGTTATCTTCAGCACGCCCTTTTCGTAGTCGATTTCCACCTTGCCGAGGCGGCTAAGGACGGATTGGCCGAGGAGGAGGGGTGCGTTGTTGCTGTCCACGACGGAGGCGCGGACATTCTCAAGTTCAAGGCCTGCGAATGTCACTTTGCGGAGGTTGATTACCGTGCCGATGGAGATGTCCCCGTTGGCGTCAATGTATCTGGCCTTGCCGATGACATCTGCAGCCGTGAGATAATCATTCTTGAACATGAATGTCGCCTCTATGCGTGAGATCGTCACTTCGGATGCTCCGGTGTCGAAAACGAAATGGAGGGGAAGACCGTTGATCTCGCACTTCACACTGGTCACTCCTCCGGTTCTCGTGAAAGGAACTTCTGAGACCTTCTCGACATATTCTACGCTCTCCCCGGATTCTGAGGGGCTGGCCTCTGCCGATTCTGAATATTTGGAGATGAGTTCCTTGTATCTCGCATCGTCCCGGATATTGTCCAAATCATCGTCTGTCTCAATGTGGTGGAGCTCCTGATATCCTTTCTTGAGGCTCGTCTCCAAATATCCCAGTGAAGAATCAACATCTCCCATCAGCGAATACAGGCAGGCTGCATCGTAATAGACTCCGCTGTCTTCCGGGTGCTTGTCGATTATCTTCTGCATCCATGCTTTCGCTTCATCGATTCGACCAAGTCGCAATAATGAGTATTGGGCGGCCGAACCGAGATCGGGGACGGTGTCGCGTTTGACGGATTCTTCAAAGTCTTTCATGGCCAGATCCTTCTCGCCCTTCAGCAAGTACATGTCTCCCCTTGACATGATGGCATAGGTATAATCTGGATTAAGGGCTATGCATGTGGAATAATCCTCTATGGCGCCGTCTGCATCGCGAAGGTTGTCTTTGAACCATCCGCGCCGGTAGTATCCGTAGTAGAAGTCCGGGTTGGATTCGATGAACTGGTCCATGGTCTTGATGGCCGATTCAATGTCCCCGGATTTATAATAGATGTCAGCCTTCGTCAGGATATACTGCTGGTCTTTGGGATCAAGGTTTATGGCCTTGTCGATATATTCCATGGCCGGCTTCCAGTTCCCCAGTTCTTCATGGCATTTCGCGATCCTATACAAAATCACATCGCTGTTGTCCAGTTTTGAGGCTTTGATGTAGTAGTCTATGGCATCTTTTTCATTGCCGATTTCTTCGTTTATAGCGCCCAGGCAATATGGCCAATAGCTTTCGTTCGGCTCGTTTACAGCATAGGATTTCAGTTTTGTGCTGATGTGTACAAATGATGAATCCGCCAAACTCAGCATCAGATAGAAGGCCTTTTCGTCCTGGTCAATGCTCAGGGCCTTTACGATGTCGCCGGATGCTTCCGCATATTCTTTGGCCTTCATCCTGGCCTCGGCCCTGAAAGAATAACCTGACGAGTAGTCGGGATATAGGGTCACTACATGGTCGAATTTCTTCAGGGCCTCTGTGAGATCCCCTGCCGCCATCAGATTCCGCCCCAAACCCATATAGGCCAGCCAGCTGTTGGGGTCCAGCTTGAGCATTGCCTGATAGTCCTTGTCTGCAAGGTCATATTGTTCGCGCTCGTAATAGATCTGGGCCCTTTCGGAATAGTAGTCCTCATTCTTCCCGTTCAGGGAGATGGCTTTGCTGAAGTCTTCCAATGCTTTGTCGTATTCGTCTGTGGCATAATGGACTCCGGCTCTCTTGTAGTAGGCGAATGCCCTGGATTTTTTATCTCTTTTCGGGAGGTATTTGATGGCTTTGTCCGCAGAGGTCAGAGCTTCTCCGTACTGTTCGTCATGGGAGTTGATCATGGTCAGGAGGAGGTATGCGTAGCCGTTCTTGCTGTTCTCGTTGATTTCGGCTTGCAGAGACTCTTTGGCGGAGGCGTAGTCTCCCTTGTCGATATGTTCCATGGCCCTTTGGACGTTGTATGTCTGTCCGGGCCAGTCGGGCCGCTGGGCTGAAGCGTTCAAGCTTAGCAGGCAGGATAGAATTATTACGATAATCTTTCTCATAGAGGAAGAGTTTCAAGTTCAAACTGTCCGGTGACACCCTGCCCGAACGGGTACAAAAAAGACGTGGGAGTCATACTTTTGCTCATCCCGAACTCAGGCCTTGGCTGCCATCACAAAAGGATAAGCAACGCAGCTAGCCCACGTCTGGGATGATATACAGTATGTCCAACGCTCGCAGAGCGTGGCGACTGAATTGTCATCACACAGTGGACGCTCCCGTTGCCGTATCTTCTTTTGTGAAATCTTACTGCCAAGTTTGAGTTCAGAAGATAAACGTCAAGTAACGTCTTAAATATGTCTGCCCGCCCCTCCCTTCAACCAGACCCGATATTTCAGTAAGCGTTAAAAAATAACTTGCATCACCTTTGGGCAATCTTTTTGGTCTATATTCCTTTTTTCATCAGTCATGTGCCACCGGCACACTCCTTCTTCAAAAAGAAATCTATCCTCAAAAATCTTTGCCAAATCTGCGGCAACTTATTTTTTGCCGCTTACTCAAGTCCGGTTTCCGGGCTAGCTAAGCGAGGCCAATATACGAATTATTCTTTGCTTTTTCACTTCTTCCGCGGCAAAAGAATTTTTGTGAACCAGCCCGTGCGGCATTTTGAATTATGCTGTAAAAACATTATGTTTGTAGCGCATAATTTTTAGGGATGAAATTCGTTGACAGGACAGATGAGACGCAGCGCTTGAAAGAGGCTCTTTCCAGAGATGAATCCTCGCTGATTGTGGTATATGGAAGGCGTCGGCTGGGTAAGTCGACACTCATACAGAGGGTGCTGACCGGCAATGACGTGTATTTTCTTGCTGACCGCTCGGAGAGTCGGCACCAGAGGACGTTGCTCTCGAAAGTGACAGCGCAGATATTGCCGGATTTTGATAAGGTGGTGTACCCGGACTGGGAATCACTGTTCCGCGAAGCCAATCACCGTGCGGAAAGACGTTTTACCCTTTGTTTGGATGAATTTCCGTATCTGGTGGAGCAGTCTCCGGAGCTTCCGTCAGTCCTGCAGAAACTTATCGACGAGAAGAACCTGATGTACAATCTCGTGCTTTGCGGCTCATCGCAGACTATGATGTACGGATTGTTTCTGGATTCGACGGCTCCACTCTATAGTCGTGCAGATGAGCTGATGAGACTTGCACCAATACGTTTGCCATATATTCGGGATGCATTGGATCTCAGTGAGGAGGATTCCATTGAGGAGTATGCCGTATGGGGCGGAGTCCCGCGTTATTGGGAGTTGAGGGAAAACAGGTGTTCGCTTGATGATGCGTTATGGCATAATGTCCTCTCTGCAAATGGAATTCTTTACGAGGAGCCTTTGAAACTCTTTCAGGATGATGTCAAGGATATTGTTAAGGTTTCAACAATAATGTCCTATGTGGGGACCGGGTCTAACAGGCTTTCTGAGATTGCCGCAAGATGTGGTGAGCCGGCGACAAATCTGTCCCGTCCATTGAAAAAACTCGTAGATCTGGGATTCCTGGAAAAGGAAATCCCATACGGAGCGGAAGAAAAAATTTCCAAGAAGAGCCTTTATCGGATAGCCGATCCGTTCATGGCATTCTATTACCGCTTTGTCGTCCCTAACCGTTCTTTCATTGAACTTGGACGGCGTTTGCCGGTGGAGCAGGCTTTGAACGACCATTTCACCGGGTATGTGGGTATGCAATGGGAGCGTATGTGCCGGGATGCTGTGTCCGGAAATGTTGTGGACGGGGTTGTATATGGCAGGGCAAAACGTTGGTGGGGTGCTGTCCTCAATGATAAAGGAAAGCCTGAACAGGTTGAATTTGATGTTGTTGCCGAGTCACTTGACAAGAAATATCTTCTGGTCGGCGAGTGTAAATGGACAACAGCCGAAGACGGGAAGCGTCTGGCATCCGAACTTGTCCGGAAAGCGGGCATGTTGCCCTTCGCCAAGGATCATGTCGTGGTTCCCGTGCTGTTTCTCAAGAGCGCCCCGAAGAATGATGCCGCGAATGTCAAACTGCCGGGAGATGTCGTCAGACTGAGCCTTGGCTGATATGGCCGGGTGTCCGCCGTCCCGCTTCGTCCTGTTCGCAAGTCCACTGCGAATGGCAATGAGTCCCGTGCGCACGGGGAGAGTGTCGGGGAGAGTGTCGGGGAGAAAACCGCGGAAATTTCTAATTTTGCAGAGGGAAACGGAGCCGCCGCACTCGCCCTGTGGAAACGAAACCCGGCGCCGCAGCAGCACCGCGGACCACGCAGCACAGCGAAACAGAATCAGATGACCGCAAAGAACAGAATACAGACATTTCTCATCTTGCTCCTGCTTGCTCTGCCCGCAGCGGCCCAGGAGCGCGCCGTTCAAGGACATGCCTCCCCCGCGCAGGAGCACGCATATATGGAGAAGTTCTCCGTGGACGAGGGGCTTCCACACACGGACGTGTCCTCCATCGTCCAGGACGCTGAAGGATATATATGGATAGGCACATACTCGGGCCTGTGCCGCTATGACGGCAACGATCTTAAGACCTGGGACATGTCCAATTCCATGCTGCGCAGCTCCCGCATCCGCTCCCTCAGACTGATCGCCAACCGACTATACATAGGCACTGAAAACGGTGGCCTCACCATCTACGACACCGTCTCCGATACATTCGCCAGGACTCTTTCCGTGCCCGGCAACTGCGTCAACTCGATTTTCCCTTCAGCCGACGGCAAGTCCGTCTGGCTCTGCACCAACGACGGGCTGTCGGTGATGCGCGACGGCCCTGACGGCTACAGCATCAGCTCCTGGTCGTCCGGCCGGGTCTGCTCGACCGGTTGCGCCATCGACGGAGAAGATGTCCTTGTGGGAACTTCCTCCGGAGTGGGCATTTTCAACGAGCAGGACGGCATGCGCTATATCAGGGAGGGTGTTTTCGCGACCTCGATGCTGAATATAGAAGGACGCATACTCGTCACCGCTTACAGCGGCTCTTTCGTATATGACAGCGCCTCCGGGACACTCTCGCCCCTGGACGGAACGGATTCCCGCTGCGCATGTCTGGACGGGGACGGGAACATTTACATCGCCACGGAAGGTCACGGCATAAGGAAGTATTCCCCGGATCTCAAATGCACGGATGTCATCACTCCGTGGGACGACGGCATGCAGACTTCGGATGTGGAGGTATCGTCGTTGTTCTTTGACAGCTCGCTCGTCCTCTGGATCGGCACCAACGGCAGCGGATGTCTCCGCAGCACGCGGACCAATCTCGCGTTCTCGCTCTGGACACCATTCCCCGAGAGGGGCAAGAACCAGCTTGTGACGATGTACACAGACAGCCGGGGCAGACTGTGGACATCTTCGAGGGATGGCAATGTGGCCGTCATGGATGGCGGCCGGGTCCAGATATTGGACCGTAAATCTCTCTCGATGTTCCGCTCCATGCCGGTCTCCGCGATATATGAGACCGCCGACGGGGCGATGTGGCTCGGCTCGTGGGATCATGGGGCCGGGATCATCGCTGCCCGGGATGTGGCTTCCGCGTGCGCCGGACGGCCTTTCTCCATGAAGAGGCTCCCGGGATTTCCCGAGGCCATCAGTGTCTATAAGTTCATCAATGGCTCCAATGGTTCGACTTGGGGCACCACGGCTTCGGGCGTATGGCATCTGTCGGACGGCAGGTGGGCCGGTCTGCACTACGAGAGGAAGAATCCCTCTTCGCTCTGCGATGATTTCACTACCGACATACTCTCTGACGGAGATATAGTATGGGTGGGCACAAGATCCGGACTCAACCGCATCCTGTGCTCGGAAGACGGGAACGTCAGGAAGATCGACAGGGTGCATGTGCGCTCCGGAGATAGCGCCGGTGAGTTCGTGTCGTTTATCCACAAGTCCGCTGACGACAGCCTGTGGGTGTCCGTGCTTGGACTTGGCCTGGCCAAGCTCGTTTCAGACCCTGCCTCCGACAGCCTGGAGTTCAGAGTCTATGACAGGAAGACATGTCCGGGATTTCCCAACAACGAGTTCGAGTCCATCCTTGAGGACTCTGAGGGGAACTTCTGGATGGGAGGATACGGCTTGATCCGCTTCTCTCCCAAGACCCTGGGGGTCAAGATTTTCACGAGAAGCGACGGCCTGCAGAGCAACGCGTTCAAGATCTGGGATGCGGCCATGTTTCCGGACGGCAGGATGGCGTTCGGCGGCATCAACGGGCTCAACATCTTCAACCCTGTGGAAATCACTGACAACCCTGTCGCGCCGCGGGTACGCATCACCTCGTTGACGGTCAACGGCAGGGAAGATCCCGTGACAGGCGCATTGCGGCTCGGACACGGCGACAACAATCTGGTGTTCCGCTTCTCCTCGATGCACTACGCCCAGCCCGGCAAGAATCTCTACAGATACAGGATGCAGGGGCTGGACGACGAGTGGCATTACACCGGAGGGAACAACCCGTCGGCTTCCTATCTCAACCTGAGGCCGGGGCGGTACACCTTCGTCGTCTACGGCTCCAACAACGACGGGCTTTGGGGCGGGACCCCGTCTTCAGTCAGCCTGCATATACTCCCTCCATGGTACGCATCGTGGCCGGCCGGGATCCTGTATGTCCTCATCTTGCTGGTTTCAGCAGCTCTGGTCATAGCCAAGACCCTAAGGGACAACGCACTCAAGCATCAGCAGGAGATGGACGACAAACTGCGTGCAGAGCAGCAGGAGCGCAATGAAAACGAGCTCAAGTTCCACACTGACTTCCTTCACGAGATCAAGACCCCTCTCACCCTGATCACCACTCCGGTCGAAGAGCTGCTCAAGAACCCCAATCTCGGGAAGGCCACCATAAGCCGTCTGCAGCTTGTGGACCAGTCGGCCAAGATCCTCCAGAAGCATATAGAGTCCATCACCGACCTGCGCAAATACGACAACGGAGCTGTGCGCCTGCATGTGGTGGAGATCGACTTCTCCCGCTTCGTGGAGGAGATATGTCTCCTGTTCCAGCCTCTTGCCAAGGCCCGCGGATATGAGTTCTCCGTCAAGCTGGAGCCCTTGAGCCAGAAGGTCTTCATCGACAAGGACAGTATCGAGAAGGTCATACTCAACCTCATGTCCAACGCCATCAAGTATTCTCCAGAGCGTGGCGGACAGATAAGTGTGGAAGTGTCGGAGACCTCATCCCCGGACGGGCTGGAGGGAGCCTGCCTTACCGTGTCCAATCTCGGGATAGGCATACTCCCCGAGGACTTGCCGTACGTCTTCGACCGTTTCCGCCAGGGGCGCAACAACGACAGGGGAGGTATGGGCATCGGGCTGTCAATCAGCCGCTCCGCCGTGCTTGAGCATTCCGGACGGATCTGGGTGGAGTCCGTCCCGGGCGGGATGACTTCCTTCCATGTCTTCCTCCCGTACGGATGCTCGCAGTTCGCCCCGGGGGACATAGACCGGGACTATGAGAACAGCGACCACATCTCCAACTACGACTCCCTTGCCGAGTTCGGGGGCGGGCACGCCACTGCCGGCGGGGTGGAACGGGAGCACCTCGTGCTCGTGGTGGACGACAGTGCGGAGCTCAGGGAGTACCTCACACAGCTGCTTTCCACCAGATACAATGTCATCACCGCCAAAAACGGGTCCGAGGGCTATGAGAAGACCATCTCCGAGCAGCCTGATCTCGTCCTTACGGACGTGGTGATGCCGGGGCTCAACGGGCTGGAGCTGTGCCGGAGGATCAAGGACAACAACGTCACCTCCCACATCCCGGTCATCCTCGTCTCGGCGCGGGACCTTCCCGTCTACAAGATGGAAGGCTATCAGATGCTCGCCGACGACTACATAACCAAGCCTTTCCATGCCGATCTGCTGATGTCCCGCATCGACAACCTCATCCGCCAGCGCGAGTGCATGAGGCAGTCGTTCCGGACCGAGGTCAACCTTGAGCCGTCAGCGGTGACCGCCACGCCTGTGGATGAGAAGTTCATCCGCAGCTGCATCGACAACATAGAGGAGCATATCAGCGAGCCCGGTTACGGGGTTGACGAACTCTGCCAGAACATAGGCTACTCCCGTCCGCAGCTCTACAGGAAGATCAAGTCCATAACGGGCATGTCCGCCATCCAGTTCCTGCGCAGCATCCGCCTCAAGCGGGCGGCCCAACTGCTCTCGTCCGGCTCCGGGATGACCGTCTCGGAGGTCATGTACGCCGTCGGCTTCAACAACATTTCGTACTTCTCCAAGATTTTTGCCGCTGAGTTCGGGGTGTTGCCTAAAGATTACAAAAAGAATTGAATGTCATTTATTTAGGCTTGCCGAGCGCGACCCGGACATTGGCCTCGAATCCAGTTTTTTCCGGAATTGCGGAAATATGAACGATTTGTGAAACTGTCCTTGCCCTCCCGTCCATTATTATTGTGCCCGGATTCGGCGGCAGACCGCCGTGTCCCGCTTAAAACACTTGCACTAATTACTAATTGAAATGAAAAGATTTTTTACTTTCGCTGCCCTGTGCGGCCTCGTCCTCGCAGTCTCCTGCAAGAAAGAGGATGCCCCTATCGACAAGGATTTCCAGTATGTGATCCCTCAGGAGGCGCTTCTTGGAGAGAAAGTGACTTTCGAGGACCAGTCAATCAATGTACAGTCCCGCACCTGGACTTTCCAGGATGCCGCGCCGGCGACTTCTTCTGAAGCCATCGTGGATGTCGTCTTCAACAAATCCGGCAAGAAGTCCGTCACCCTCACCGTGAACTATGCTGACGGTTCCAAAGACGAGGTGACCAAGGAGATCGACATCAAGGACGAGTTCTCCGCGAGCATCAAGGTCGATGGTCTCACCCCTAAGGGTTGCGCCAAGAAGGGGAGCGAAGTCACGTTCTCCCTCGCCGACTTCAAGAACGCCGGCGGCAACGTCACTTATGAGTGGACATTCCCGGGAGGAACCCCTGCGACTTCCACCGATGCCTCACCTAAGGTGGTGTGGAACGAGCAGGACAACAATGTCAAGGTGACCTGCACCGTGACCCGCGACATCGACGGGGCCAAGCTCAACCTCGAGACCACCCTCATCGCCGGCAACTACCCTCTTCTCGTCAACGATGAGTACAGCGCCTTCGATTTCGAGGCCGCCACTTCCAACCTCGCATGGTACGGCTGGTTCAAGGAGAGCACTGACGCCTGCCTTTCAGTCGCCGATGGCGGAGCTCACGGCACCGCACACAGCCTCAGGGTCGATGCCAAGGGCATCAATGCCCTGACAGACCAGAACCAGGCTTTCGAGATGGCACACAGGAACAACTGGTCCAACAACGCCAGGATGGAGGTAGGAAAGAAATACGAACTGTCTTTCTGGGCCAAGGCCGAGGCCGCCAAGATGGGAGAGGGAAGCCTTGCCGCTTTCGCAAAGAACAAAGGCGAGCTTGCTGCCATCATCTCATGGGTCAATGTCTTCAACTGGATTCCTGACTGGCTCCACGACCCTATGCGCAACCTCAAGGCTTCAGATGCATGGAGCGAGGTCTTCCCTGGCGAGACATTCAAGGAGGAGGGCGCACAGGCATCCATCTGGGCCGGCGGTATCACCACCATGCAGGCCGAGAGCGAGACCGATGTATGGTTTGAGAACCTTATCACCGGTGACTGGAAGAAATACTCCTTCGAGTTCACCCTCGAGAACGGCGGCAACCCTGGCGATGTCCTGAGGAACTGCTACATCGCCCTCGGTGTCACCGGTGTCGATGCCGTGTTCTACTTCGATGATTTCCAGATTAATCTTATAGAAGAATAATCGAGTTGTTTTTATTCCTTATGCAGTGCGCCGGCGAAGGGCGCACTGCATTCTAAAAAGTTTACCCGGACAGATGATGAAACGGTTTCTTGTCTCTCTGATGCTTCTCGCATCGGCGGGGGCCGCTGCCTTTGCGCAGCAGATTAAGATCACCGGTCGTGTGACGGACAGTCACGGTGAGCCGATTTCGTGGGCCAATGTATTCCAGAAAGGCACCACGAACGGAGCGACGACAGATGATGACGGGCGGTACTCTATCACCGTCAAATCGGCGGATGCCGTTCTGGTGGCATCCCTTATCGGCTATCAGGACAAGGAGCAGGCCGCCTCGGGCAAGACCGTTCTCGACTTTGTCCTCGAGACCGACTCCGAGATCCTCGACAATGCTGTGGTGATCGGTTACGGCACCGCACGCCGTCAGGATCTGACCGGTTCTGTGGCCTCCATCAAATCCGACAACCTCAAGAACCATGTGATGTTCTCCGTGGATGATGCCCTCAAGGGCGGAGTCGCGGGCCTCATGGTCTCCTCCACCAGCGGCCAGCCGGGTGCGGCTTCCAAGATGCTCATCCGCGGTGCCGCATCCCTGTCAGGCTCCACTTCGCCTCTCATCGTGGTGGACGGCTTCCCGCTCGGTGACGTGTCCACTTCCTCCGGCATGGGAATGTCCGGGCTGGACTCGCAGATGAGTTCCCTCTCGATGATCAACACCGAGGACATCGCTTCCATAGAGGTTCTCAAGGATGCTTCATCCACTGCCATCTACGGCAACCGCGGTGCCAACGGCGTCATCATGATCACGACCAAGAAGGGCCGCGCCTCCAACGGGCGCATCCAGTACAACGGATATGTCAGCGTGCAGAATCTCCCTCACAAGTATGACATGCTTGACTTCAGGGGATATGCGTCCATGATGAACGAGACAAACCCGGCGTACCTGCTCTTCAGCGATGCCGACGGCAATCTGCGTAACTTCGACTACGACAGGATCCGGAGCATCGACTGGCAGGATCAGATCTACCGTACCGGATTCATCCACAACCACAACCTCTCGCTCCAGCACTCCACCGACAAGACCAACTTCCTCGTCAGCGGCTCATACATGCAGAACGAGTCCATCATCATCTGCACCGACTGGCAGAAGCTCACCACCAAGATGAACATCGACCACAGCTTCTCCGACAGGCTCAAGGTCGGGGCTGACATCAACTTCAGCCGCATCATCGACGACGGCGTGCCGACCTCCGGAGGCGACGGCACCGCAGTCGGCACCATCATGAGCGCCCTCCTCTCGCAGCCATTCGACCTGCGCGACGAGCAGACCCAGACCATGTTCCGCAGGGCCGGGGTGGAGCAGTACATGATCAACAACTACAACGACTCCAACAAGCAGAACCCCGTGACGATGGCCAACGACATCAAGATGAAGAAGATCTTGAGCCGAACCATCGCCAACTCATATCTCCAGTACAACATCCTGGACGACCTTGTCCTCAAGGTCACCGCCGGCTTCGACAACTACTCGATGGAGGACAAACAGTTCTACCCGACCACGACCCCGCGCGGCTACCTGTACAATGCCCAGGCCATCATGGCCAACATCTCCAGCTTCGGCTGGCTCAACGAGAACACCCTCACATGGTCGCCGGTGTTCGCCGGCAAGCACCGCCTCAACATCATGGCCGGTGTCACCGAGCAGGGTTCGCGCTACTACTACAACGCCACCGAGGCGTCATCGTTCTCCAACGAGTCCCTGGGCTACAACAACCTCTCGCTCGCCAAGGACTTCCACTCCTACTCCAACACGAGCACGGGCTCGATGCTCTCGTTCATTTTCCGTGGCAACTATGCCTACGATGACCGCTACATCGGGACATTCACGTTCCGCCGTGACGGCACGTCCACGTTCCTCAAGAACAAGTGGGGCTCATTCTTCTCCGGTGCGTTCGCCTGGAACGCCAAGCAGGAAGAGTTCCTCAAGTACAACCGGGCCATCAGCACCCTCAAGCTCAGGGCGTCCGTGGGCGAGGTGGGCAACTCCAACGTCCCGACATCAGGCTCGTTCGCGCAGCTCTACACCACCAGCACCGCCTTCGGCACCAGCCTCAGCATCGGCCAGTCCCCTGTGACCCTCGCCAACGAGAACCTCACCTGGGAGAAGACCCTGGAGTACAACCTCGGTCTCGAGTTCGGCGTCCTCGACGAGAGGCTCCACTTCGACCTCGACCTCTACCACAAGACCACCCGTGACCTCTTGCTCGACGCCCCGGTGCTCAACATCTCCGGCTACACCAAGGCATGGCAGAACGTGGGCAGCATCCGCAACATGGGAGTCGAGTTCTCCATGGACGCGACCCTCATCGACAGCCGCGACTTCCAGTGGACTTTCAGCGGCAACATCAGCCACAACAACTCCAAGATCCTGAAACTCGGCCAGGACGGTGCTCCTATCTACCTGGGCATCAACTGTCTCGGAGGCCAGAACGCCGTCATCCTCCGCGAGGGCGGCAGTGTGGGCGAGTTCTACGGCTACCGTGCCATCGGACTCTACCAGCTTGACGAGTTCACATCCAAGGAGAACCCTTCCAAACCGGGGACATACCTCTACACGGTCAAGGAGGGGGTCCCTGTCCAGGGAGTAGGCGAGCAGCCCGGCTCAATCAAGCTCTGGGACCGTGACGGCAACGGCAAGATAGACGACAACGACCGCGAGGTCATCGGCAACTTCCTGCCGAAGTTCTACGGGGCATTCTCCACGACTTTCAACTGGAAGGCCTTCAACCTCTACCTCGGTTTCCAGTATTCATACGGCAACGACCTCTACAATGCCAACTATGCGATGATCGGTTTCTTCAACGGCGACGGTTCCAACCAGATTGCCAAGTGGAACGACCGCTGGACAGTGGAGAACCAGTCATCCCGCTACTATGCGCACATCTCCAAGGGACTCGTCTCTTCGGCTTTCGTCGAGGACGCTTCCTACCTGAGATTCTCATCCGCAAGGTTTACATACACTCTTCCTAGCAAGTTGCTTGCAAGGGCGAAGCATGTCGAAGGCTGCAAGATCTATGTCTCAGCCGACAACATCTACACCTTCACAAAGTACTCCGGCTACGACCCGGAGGTCGGAATCAGCCAGAGCAGCGCCTCCGCGATACTTTCGCAGGGTTTCGACTACGGCAACTTCCCTCACGCGAGGACATTCACCCTCGGCGTCAACCTTTCATTCAAATAGGAGGACAGGACAATGAAAGTCAAAAGAATATTTGCAATTCTCTTCGCCTCGGCGACCATCTGCTCATGCGCCGATTTTCTGGAGACCAAGGTGGAGAGCAACATAACGACCAACAACTTCTTCAGGAACACGAGCGACTTCGACATGGCGCTCACCGGTGTCTACTACACCTTCACCTCTGTGGAATGGGATGCCCAGCACCGCTACGGCGACTATTTCACCGGCTTTATGTACTGGGGCCGCATAGGCACGGACGAGGCCTATGTCTCATCGGGCAACAACGGCGAGGACCTCATCGGCAACTACACCTACACTGCGGAGAACCTCTTCGTGGAGAAGGTCTGGTTTATGCAGTACCTAGGTATCCAGAGGGCCAATGTCGTGATAGACAGGCTCAACGCCTACACCGGGGACCAGGTCTCCGAATCCGACAGGGCGAGGATTCTGGGCGAAGCCCACTTCCTGCGCGCGTGGTTCTATTTCCAGCTCGCACGCTATTACGGGGAAGTTCCGCTCGTGCTGAGCGAGACCACGGACATCTCCAAACTTGATACCCGCAAGGCATCTCTCTCTGAAGTCTATGCACAGGTCATCAGCGATTACGAGCAGGCGGAGGAGCTTCTTCCAGTGGAGAACACAGTAGGGCACGCCACGAAATATGCCGCCACAGCCCTCAAGGCCCGCGCCTATCTCCAGATGTCAGGCAAGCCTCTTGAGGACAAGTCCGCCGCAGCCCTTGCCGCGCAGGCATGCAAGGAAGTCATAGCGAGCGGAAAATACGCTCTGGTCAAGGACTACTTCTCACAGTTCGACGGCAAGCACGAGCACAACAGCGAGTACATCTTCGACGTGGAGTTCGACAACACGGCCAGCAACTCACTCTACGGCGGGCAGGTCGGCACCGTGGACGGAGTACCTCACGAGCAGAGTGCCTACTGGGCACAGGTCCGCACGTTCAAGGAGATGTACGACAAGTTTGACCCGGCCGACCTCCGCAGGGAGGCGGTCAACGCGGGCGGTCACATCGCAGTGAGCAAGGAGACCGGCAAGGCCGAGATGGTCATGGGAGACGAGAACTACAAGGACAACTACTGGGTCTATAAGTTCCGCCACCCTCTCGACAAGTCCGACCGCGGCGAGACATGGGCCAACTGGTGCAACAACATCAATTTCCCTATCATCCGCTATGCCGACGTCCTCTTGATGTACGCCGAGGCCGAGAACCGCGCCGATGGTGCTCCTTCACCCGAGGCCCTCGAGTGCGTCAACCAGGTACGCCGCCGCGGGTTCGGCAAGGACATCAACATCCCGGCTCCGGGAGTGGATCTCCCGATGTCGTCCGGTGCGGCTTTCGATGAGGTCATCCTCAAGGAGCGCAGTCTCGAACTCTGTTTCGAGGGACACCGCTGGGCGGATCTAGTCCGTTTCGGCAAACTCCAGGACGCTTTCCGCTCCGTTGGGCTGGACGAAAAGTACAAGGCCAGCTATGATGCCGTGCGCGAGAACTGCAAGGAGAAGCACTCCATCTTCCCTATACCTCAGTCAGTGATAGACGCTTCTCACGGGGCGATAGAGCAGAACCCGCTATGGAAATAAAGAATCTGATTATCCTGGGGGCGGCCGTGGTGATTTCGACGGCTGTCTCCTGCACCAAGGAGTGGATTCCGACTCCTGACCCTTCGCAGACAAAGTGGACCAACAAGACCGCCGGGACGGAAGAGCCTGACGAGCCGGAGGAGACCTGGACGGAGATTGCCGAGGCCAAGGCCGCACTTGGCGAGACAAAAGTTGCCGAACAGACATCGAGCACATTCATGAAGGGCTACTGGCCCGACGGCAAGCTCATCCCTGTGAAGAAAGGTAACCAATGGCAGCTCTTCTGGGGCGAGGCTACGGATGCACTCACGGTGGGGGATACCCCGTATCCTGAGGACCATATCTCCAAACTTGTGAACTCCAGCAAGATCTGGGGCAAGGAATTCGTCCGCATAGACGGATTCAACGACGGGGGCTCATGGTTCATAGGCATATTCCCTCTTGAGAAGGCCGGCAGTTATGTGGGCTTCTTCCATGCCGAAAGCCATTGGGATGCCAGCGGAACTGCGCACAAGTCCATCGGAGTGGCCTATTCTGACGACTATGGTGCGACATGGCGCGATCCGCAGCCGATAATCACCGACAAGGATCCGAAACCTGCCACCCCGGCATGGACGGGGCTTGGAGACGGCTGTGTCGTTTGGGATTCCAAGAATTCCCGCTATATCTGCTATTATCAGGGCAAGGTCGCGAGCGGTGCCAATACCCTCTGCATGGCGGCCTCTTCCGATCCGGCCGGAGCGCCCGGCACATGGAAGAAGTGGGACGGGAACGGCTTCACCATCGAGGCCTGCGACGGGAAGACCGGGCTTGGCGGGGAGAACATCGCCATAGACAACCTGACCTCCATGTCGGGAGCCAACCCTTCCGTGATGTGGAACACATATCTGGAAAAATGGGTCATGGTCTATGCCACCTGGGGCAAGAGGGTCGTCATCACATACAGCGAAGATGCCCTGCACTGGTCGAAGCCGGTCAAGATCCTCGGCTCCATCAAATCTCCGGCCTGGTACCCTAATCTCATAGGTGCGGACGGCGACCTGACCGGAGGTGAGACAGTCAAGATCTACTGGTCCCACAATCAGGATGACAACGGCGTAAGAGATCTTGGATATTCCAGAATTAAATTTATAAAATAATGATTATCAAGAATATACTAAAACCTGTCTTTTCTCTCGCCGCACTTTCGCTGCTGCTTGCCGGCTGTGGGAAGACCATTGTCATCGAGCATGACGAGACGGTCAAGGACTACACTCCGAAGGTGAGGGAGATCCTTGAAGCTCACCCATCTGGCGATGTGACCATAAAGTTCGGCAAGGGAGTCTATGATTTCTATCCGGAAGGGGCTGCGGAGGAGTTTCTCACGCTGTCCAACAATTGCAGCGGCGACCGCAAGGTGGCTTTCCTGCTCAAGGACATGAAAAATGTCAAGGTCATCGGTGAAGGTGCCGACTTCATGTTCCACGGCAGGATAGTCCCGTTTGCCGTCAAGAACTCTGAGAACGTGGAGATCGGCGGTGTCACGATAGATTATGACTATCCATGGACTTTCGAGGGTGAGGTGCTCTCCGCCGATGCAGTGAAGAGAAGTTTTGTTGTGAGGGTTTTCCCGGACAACAAGTACCGTATCGATGGCGACCGCCTGCTTTTCGGCGGATACGACTGGGAATACCCTATGGGCGAGAGCATTGTCTTCGACCCGGAGACACGCCGTCCGTACTATGACACAGGTGCTTATGAGCACGGATACTGGTCCGGGGAGATGGGAGCCCGCGAGATCGAGCCTGGCGTGGTGGAGTTTACGCGCCTCAGCGCCAAGGATGTGCCTCCTGTGGGGAGCATCTGGGACGACAAGGGCCCTATGAAACTCAACCGTTCCTATCCGGGCATCGCGCTGCTTTCGAGCAAGGACATCACAGTCAAGGATGTGCATGTCTACCGCAGCGGTGCCATGGCCCTGATGGCCGAGTATTCCGAGAATATCACGGTCTCCGGTTTCTCCACCGCCCAGCGTCCCGGTTCACCGAGGATGATCACTTCTTCTGCTGATGCTACCCACTTCGTTGACTGCAAGGGACTTGTGCTTCTTGAAAACAGCCATTTCGAGAGCATGCTCGATGATGCGACCAACATCCATGGTGTCTACATGAAAGTGGACAGCCTTCTTGCCCCTGACACATTCACAGCCGTGTTCGGCCATTTCCAACAGGAGGGCAACCACTTCGCCGATGAGGGGGATGTTCTCCGCTTTGTGGACAAGACCAGCCTCCGGCCGGTAGCCGAGGTGAGGCTTTTATCCATCGACAAGAGCGACCGCACCTGCTATGTGATGAAGGTGGACAAGGACATCGACGGGATTCTTGAAGAGCCGCGCCGCTACGCGGTAGAAAACACCACGCGTGGAGCGTCTGCCATCATACGCAACTGCACGGTCGAGTACAACCGCGCCCGCAGCCTGCTGATCTCGACCCCGGGCGATGTGCTCATCGAGAACTGCAAGTTCGGCTCCATGATGGCCGGTATCAGGATATGCGGCGATGCCAACTACTGGTTCGAGTCCGGCAACACCCGCAATGTCGTCATCCGCGGCAATACTTTCACCGATCTGGGTATTGGCGGACGCGAGCCTCAGGCGATTCTCCAGATCGACCCGATAATCCCTTCGGATGCGCGCGCCAACGACTTTTTCTACCACGACCGTATAGTCTTCGAGGACAATACAGTCTCCACCTTTGACAACCAGATCATCTATGCGTTGAGTGTCAAGTCTTTGGAGATCAAGAACAACAAGTTCATAGACACGAAGACTTATGCTCCGCTCTTCCCTCAGCTTTCGGTGATTGATGTGCAGTACTGCGGCGATGTGAAGATAGTCGGCAATGATTTCACCAAGTGGAAAGAGAACGCGACGATAAGCATACACAAGTGCGTCAAGGTGGAGAACGACTCTGACGTGCAGGTTGTGGATTCTCCGAACCCTTTCTTTTACCAAAGTTGACGTGGAATGAAATTTTACAAGATTTCGCTTGTTTCTGCGATACTGGCGCTCAGCGCGTCAGTGTCGCTTTTTGCGCAGAAGATGGAGCCTGATCTGACGCTCAAGTTTGCCGACCGTGACACCTGCTCTCTGTATATGGACATATATGAGCCGGATTCTTCCAAGGTCGTCTGCGAGGACGGGAAAGTCCGTCCTACGATCATCCATGTCTTCGGGGGCGGTTTCATGGAGGGCTCGCGCCATCAGGAGTGGCTGCGCCCGTGGTTCCGTGAGATGAACTCCCGTGGCTACAGGATGATCTCCATAGATTATCGTCTCGGGCTCAAGGGGGTGCGCGGTGTCTCTCAGATGAAGTTCGCCGTGCTTCTCGCCAAGGCCATTGACATGGCTGTGGAGGATCTGTTTTCCGCTATGGAGTATCTTCTTGCCAACGGGGAGGCCCTCGGTATCGATGCGCGCAATATTGTCGTGACCGGATCTTCCGCCGGGGCGATCACGGCCCAGCAGGCGGAATGGGAGATCTGCAACCGGACCCGTATGGCTTCGGTGCTGCCTGCGGACTTCAACTATGCCGGCATCATGGCCTATGCTGGGGCTGTCCTTGTAAAGGGGCGGCTCGCATACCCGGAAAAGCCATGCCCTGTGATGATGTTCCATGGGACAGAGGATGAGCTCGTGCCGTATGATGCCATCAAGGCCGGGCCGGTCGGCTTCTATGGTCCATGCCGGATTCAGCCTGCTCTCCAGTCCGCCGGTGCGGTATGGAGGTTCTACCGTTTTCCGGGGATCAACCACGCCGTGGCGGGTTACATGCCCCAGACAGTGGCTCAGCAGGTGGATTTCATCGAGAACAATGTGATGCGCGGTTCGGTGGAGTGCGAGGATGCGGAGATTGTGGACCCTTCGCTTCCGACCTACGAGACCGGCGACCCGAACGGACTGTATGATATCCAGCCTGACGATACGGCTTCTGTGGAGGAGCCGACGAGATGGACGATAGAGTCCGCCTCCCGGGGCATCCGTTGGGACGCTTCCACGGGACTGCCGCACGAGGACCATATCGAGATGAGCGGGGAGCAGGTGTCCTGCGTGTTGCGCTGGGGAGTCGGGGCGGATCGCGCGTTGCGCAGCGAGAAGTCCTTGGTCTTCCCTATGCTGCGCACGATTCCGAACAACACTCATGCATCGATGAACTTCCGCATCGCGACTGATATCCCCTCCATGCTTGCTGTCAATGGGCGCAGCCTTGTCCGGGAGCAGGTGGATTCTGTCCGGATCAACGGTATGGTCGAGGTCACGAGCCGCTGGTCAAAGTCAAACGATTTCATCGGTGTGGGGCCCGGACAGACCGAGACGGCCTGCATCCGTATGACACGCACCCTTTTTCCGTCCACGACTCTACCTTGTGTCTATGAGAGGTTCTCTCTTCGCAACGTGACAGGTGACAATCTCCTCGTGACTGTACCGGAGTTCTGCCAGACTTCAGCCACAGACCATTATGCCGGAGTTGACGGGACTTATCTTGTGCGTGCGGAGATAGACGGCGCCGGTACGGCCTGGATGAAGCCGGGGGAGGAACGAATATTTACTGTGATTTATCAGGCTTATCGTCAGGGAGGTACGGTTACTTCTCCGCTGCTTGCCGGCTCTGAGCCTTTGACGCGCGAGATTGCCCCGGAGTCCCCGTTGCATCCGGATGTGGATGAGGAGTTCGCCGCGCGTAAGGCATTTGTCTCCGGACTCGGGGAGGAGCTTGTTCTTGAGACTCCTGATCCGGTTCTGAACGAGATGTTCCGCTTTTCCAAGATCCGTGCTTCCGAGAGCATATTCAGGACCAAGGGCGGCCTGATGCACAGCCCGGGAGGGGAGAGCTACTATGCCGCCATCTGGGCCAATGACCAGGCCGAATATATCGACCCGTTCTTCCCGTTCCTCGGCGACGGACGCGGTAACGAGTCGGCTCTCAATTCTTTCCGCCATTTCGCGAGGTTCATGAATCCGGATTACAAGCCTCTTCCAAGTTCGGTGATTGCGGAGGGCGAGGATATATGGGACGGTTGCGGTGACCGGGGTGATGCCGCGATGATCGCTTATGGCGCGGCTCGTTATGCCCTGGCGAGAGGTGACATGGCTGAGGCCCGGGAGCTATGGCCCCTCATACAGTGGTGCCTTGAGTACTGCCGCCGTCAGATCAATGAAGATGGAGTAGTAGCATCTGATACCGATGAACTGGAGAATCGCTTCGAGTCGGGTGATGCCAATCTTTGCACCTCGACGCTTTATTATGATGCTCTCGTGTCAGCTGCGTATCTGGGACGGGAGATAGGAGCGGCTTCTTCCGAATGCTCTGACTATCTGCGCCGTTCTCGGCAGATGGCCGCTTCGATAGAAAAATATTTCGGGGCTGAAGTCTCCGGGTACGAGACCTACCGCTATTACAAGGGCAACACTCTCCTGCGTTCATGGATCTGCATGCCTCTCATCGCCGGCATAGACAAGCGGGCCGCCGGGACTTCTGCCGCATTGACCGGTCCCGAGCTTATGACGGAGAACGGCTGTCTCACCGAGCAGGGGAGCGATGTTTTCTGGGACAGGGCCACGCTCTACGCCCTCCGGGGCATCTTCTATAACGGAGACACTGACAAGGCTCTCGGCATCCTTGCCCGTCTTTCGCGCCGGCGTCTGCTTGGCGAGCATGTGCCTTATGCGGTCGAGGCCTGGCCGGAGGGTTCGCAGAGGCATCTCTCGGCCGAAAGCGGACTGTATTGCCGTGTCATCACGGAGGGACTCTTCGGCATCCGTCCGACAGGACTGCGCAGCTTCACGATGAACGTGAGCCTCCCGTCCGGTTGGGACAGCATGGTCTTGAAGCATATCCGTGCTTTCGGCTCGGATTTTGACATCAGGGTGTCGCGCACTTCAAAGGGCGGGCTCGTGGTTGAACTTACCGAACATGGAGGATCTTCCGATCGGGTGCGCCGTTTTGTCCCGCGTGGCGGGCGTATAAACGTTAAATTATAGATTATGAGTAAGAAGTTGTTTTGATTTATGTTGAAAATTCTTTTATTTGCTTTTTCGCCATAGTTTTCCCTGGCTTTTTCGGTCAGATAGTTCTACTATCTTTCTCAAAATCCAGAAAAAACTCTGGCAGAAAAATCTTCATAAAATTTATGACAAATAAATTCAAAACAACTTCTAAAATACTGTTGTGGCCTCTTGCTGCTGCGGCACTGGCTGGTGCCGGCTTTGCATCATGCACTCCTGAAGACCGTCCGTCTGTACCGGAACCGGAGCCCGATCCGGTCGAGGTCCATCCTGTGGCACGTGAGGGCTGGGACATATACACCGGCCCGAATTATAGATATGGTCCGTCCATCATCGTGAATGACGACAACTCCATAGACATCTGGCTCGCCACCCCGGGTGATTATTATGGGACGAATGTGACAATCCCGGTTTCCGATGCCCAGACGGCTGTCCAGCTCGGCACGACCGGGGTGCTTGCCCAGAAGTTCACTTCCTCTTCTGACTTCGGTTTCATCTCGCTCCAGTGCCCGTCGTGGGGCAGCGCTTCGGAGGGCTTTACTCTCTCGCTTTATGCTTGGGATACGGATTATGCGACGACTCTTTCTGGTGCGGCTGTCGCTTCGAAGCGATTTGCCGATTATGCCGACAATTCCTGGCTCAGCCTTTATCGGAGTCCAAAGGAGGATTACACCGAGACATTCCCTGCCGGCACTTATCTATGGGTGATGAGCGACGGTACGGCGCAGTCGGGGATATGGAAATGTCCCGATTCCGGCTCTGCCGCGGGGACGGATGCCGTCTCTTACGTCGGAGGAGAGCCTGTAGAGGGACAGTTCCGTTGCCGGCTCACATCTGGCGGCTCAGGAAAATATTACTGGGACAAGATAACCTGGCGTCATTCCGATGACGGCGGTCAGACATGGACAGACGAGGCCGATGCCCTGCTCCCGTCCGACGGCAGGAGGGATGCTTTCTCTGTATGTGACCCGGGAGTGGCGTTCTGGAACGGCTGGTATTATATCGCCTATACTTCCACCGAGGAGCCGAACGGCTTTGACAACGACCTCTATATTGCGCGGGGGCAGTCTCCGAGCGGGCCTTGGGAGAAATGGAGCGGCAGCGGTTGGGGCTCTGACCCGCAGCCGGTCATCGACTATGAGCCTGTGCCGGGGCATGAAGGCGTGGTTTTCGGGGCCGGTGAACCTTGCATCGTGGTCAAGGACGATGTGGTCTACCTCTATTACTCGTACAACGACTATCTTGCCGCCGAGGACCGTCAGGGCACTACGACCAGAGTGTCCACAGCCCCGGCAGGCGATGAGAACTGGCCTGCGCATCTTCAGTATCGCGGCGTGGCTCTGGACAAGAGCGACATTTATGACCCCGACCACACCGATGTCAAATACATTCAGCAGAGCCGGAAATTCGTGGCCATACACGCCGAGCGGCGCAACTCCGATCTCAGCCGCATCCGTGTCTGGGAGTCTGAGGACGGGATCACTTTCACCAAAGGGGACATTGTCCAGGGGACTCTTCGCAAGGGGATAATCAACGCCGGTATGAGCGGCGACGGTCTCGGGCAGGTCCGTCCGGATGTCCAGCAGTTCCTATCATACGCCCACAGTGACCCTCCGCGCGTCTGGGGCCGCTGGTTCACCTGGTTCCAGCCCCTCGACTGGGTTGAGGAGCCATGACTTGGGTCTGCTTTTCGCGTCTGGTACACGGCGATGAGAAAAAGTCATTATGCTTGAAAGGAAGATACAAAAGGTTATTCGTGACTATCTGAAGTCGGAATCCAAGGCATAATGATTTGACTCCCTTGTTTGAATCTGTTGGGTCGTGGCGTACAGAATCCTTACTTTTGGGGATTTTATAACGGCTTCATGATGAGTATATTTGCGTCCGTTATGAAAAGAATCAGTTTTATCTCGTTTGCCGGTGCGCTTGCGCTTTTTGCCTCATGCGGGACGGCTAAAACTCCAGATGCCGGTACTCCGGAAGCTGCCTCTCTGCTTCAGAAAGGACTGAAAGGTACTTATGTCGAACTCTTCAGCGATGATGCTCTGCTGAATTCCAAATGGGACGCGCTATGGCTTTCGGAGTGCTCCAAGGCTGTCGGGGAGGAGGCTGCGCCTTCTGTTGTCGCAGCGTTGAAGTCTTCCATGTCCGGAACTCTTACCGGGCCGTCAGCCACGGAAGCATTCGGAGATGGCAGTGATGGTTGGAAGAACGGTTTCCAGTTCAACTGTGACTTCACCCGGGGAGTGGCAAAGTTTGTCTTTGATGGCCGCGGAGGGATCAAAGGGGTTGATGCCTCCGGTGCGGAGGTGTTCTCGCATAAATATGAGTTTGACAGCTACAATGCTGACTATGATTTCTATTTCTTCAAGTCTTTGGACGGAAATGAAGATGAGTTCAGCTTTTTCGCGATGCGTTCGGATACTCCGGCCACCACGCACCATATTGAATTCCGTTACGGCACTGATTTGGAATCCCTTTCCGGTTTCTGCACGGGAAAATACGCCTATTGGATGGCTGCCGGTGTGCTTGATGGCTCTGATTCGGAGCAGGAGGAGTCGATCAAGATTTTCGTGGCGGAAAACACTTCTGGGGAATAGGTGTTCGCCAAATTCCGGTACATGTTTTCGTGTCTAGTACAAATCGGGGCAGCGTGATGAGAAAAAGTCATTATGCTCCCCGTGCTGCAGGTTAGAGCATTTCTCCGGCTTGTACGTCTCGAAGATCCCGCCGTATGCAGAGTGCTGTGCGAGAGCTGATATGGTGTCGCGGAACCCTTTTGGCAGTTTGCCCCATGCACTGCTGAGGATGTTTTCCGGAATTGTCTTGTAGAATGCTTCCGCGATGTCTCCGATTATTGCTCCTGTCATATTGTTCCCAATTCCTTTTTAAGCCATACTTTCATCACGGGGTCGGGAATTATAACATGCCGTCTCTCGACCTCTATGAGCTCCTTTTTGACCAAAGCTCTCTTTATGATGCTTACATTTGCCGATGAGCCAAGATGGTATTTTTGTAAGACCTCTTGAGTGGTGAATTCGCTATGAACCCCGTCTATGACAGCACGCAGGAAATTCATTTGGTAGGTAGTAAGGCTTTCGGTCTGCTTCTCGAACATGGGGGTGTTCTGGTCGAGGATATCCTGGTATGCCGCATCAAAATCCTGCTCGGTAGCAGTTCCGTCTGTATGGATCCATACCAACCACGCCAACTGCTGCACATAGGACGAATGGTTGTCCACAATTTTGCATGTTTTTTCAGCCAATTCTCTTGAAATTTGCTTGCCCGTAGCTTCAAAACGGCTACAGATATAATCTACCCAATCTGAGGTTCCGATTTTCTGCAGATTAATGACATCACCGAATTTATAGAACGGAAGACTTTTCTTCTCGAATAATTCATTCATCAAATGTTTCTTGCTCCCGAACAGACAATAAGACACGGATTTTTGTAGCTGCCATACCGCACGCAACCGTTTCTGGAATGTCTTGGAGTCCTTGAAATCGGCAATCTGTTGGAATTCGTCGATACATACAACGATATTGAAGCCTTTCATCTGCGCCAATTTTTCGGGAAACTGCAGAATCTCATTCACATCATCACTCTTTGGGTTAATCTCAAGAGATATTGAAAAATCCGTCATCGGATCCGACCCTATTGAGATTTTGGGATTGATACGAGAATGGAAGAGTTTGATATTTTTCAAACACTCATCCAACTTGGAAGATGTTTGTTTGAGGACAGCAGCCGTAAATGCGTCATAAAAATCCGTATCGCTGCGGCACGAGAAGATATCGAGATACACGACTTTCAGCTTGTCTGATTGCGCCAGATGACAGACTTTCTGCACCAAGGAGGTCTTGCCCCAGCGGCGAGGAGAAATCAGTATTGTATTGATGCCATGCCGGAAATTCAGTAACAGACGCTCCGTCTCGTTCTTCCGGTCGGTAAAATTATCCCCCGATGCAGCAACTCCAAAGGTAAAGGCTTTGTTATCCATAATCTTTAAATCTTATCCGGCGCAAAGGTATGAAATAATACTATTACTAACAATGCTATTACTAATAAAGTTATTACATTGCCGCGATTTGAATCTGTTGTGTACTCGCAACGCGTCCATCACTCCGAGGATGTTCTCCTCGCTGCAGGTTAGAGCATTTTTCATGTATTATGCTATAACCTGCGACCAAGAAGGCGGCCGGGCAGCGATTCTCAAGCTGGGTTAGAGTGTTTTGCCGTCATTATGCTATAACCTCAGTATAGTGTATGTGCACCGGCTTCCGTTGAAAAAACGTTGGAGGGCCTCGGCGAATATGTCGTCCGGGGAGACAAGGTCGAAGAGGGTCATCTAGGAGCGGAACTTGAGCGCGTCCGTCACTCCGAGGATGCTCACTGCACTGCGGCCTTCGTGGGCGAGCATTGCGAGCGTGGCTTCACGTAGTCTACTGCCGAGGGTCGGGTCTTGAAGGTAGTGCCTGGCTTCGTCCAGCGAGTCTATGCCGTAGTATTCCGACATTCCGGATCTTCCCAGGCCCTTGATTTGTGGGAATATGAACCATATCCAGTGACTTTCTTTCCGTCCGTTGCGCAATTCCTGCAAGGCGGTTTCGTATGTGTGGAAGCGCTCCTGCGCCTCGATGAATCTGCCAAGGGCCTCGTTTGAGGTTTTCCCCGGCGTGTACGTCTCGAAGATCTCGCCGGTTTTGCAGGCGGGTGTGTCGATGTCGCCTCCCGTGTATGCTGTATGTTTCATGGTAACATGCAAAAATAGTCAATGTATTGAGACCCGCAAATGTCGAATGTTTGCTTTTAAAGGTCTTATGTGCTGTACGGGAACCGGCCGTTTCCGGTGAGGGACTGAAAAGTGTGCACGAATCTGCTTTCAGTTCTGGACATACTTTTTGATGAGTGTTGGCTCCCCGTCCCGGGTGTATTTGAAGATGTAGTTTGAGTTCTTCTCGTGTGACCCGGCAGTGACGATGACTTCAAGCATGCCGTCCCCGTCCGTGTCTCTGGCGGAAAGCTGGACTTTGTCCTTGAATCTGAGGTCGTATTCGCCGGTGCTGAATGCGATGGTGTCATCGTGATCCATCAAAGCTATAAGGCTATGTGACGTCCTGCTGCCCGGAATCTGCAACCTTAGGTAGATGTAGCCATGTGCATCGTCTCCCAGGTACAGTTGCTCCGGGCTGCCGTCATGGTCGAGATCCACATTGAGAGCGTGGTCGCCGTAAGGACTTTCGGGCATTATGTATATGTCAGATTCAAACATCGGATCTGGCAGTCTGTCCCCCTTGCTTGTGTCTTCGAAGGAGTAGCGGAGATTCCTGAAATCATCGGATGAGAACAGCAACGGGTCTATGTCTTCGTCTTTGGAGATTTCCATCTTCCCGTCCTTGATTCTGAACATGTCGCACAGGCCTTGCGAACCGTACCTTGATGCGCACAGCCCGTCATCGGTGATGATGAGCCCGTTGTTGCATGTGACAAAGCCGAGTTCTTCCAGTTTCCTGCCCCGACGGACGGGCGGCAGGCCGCCAAGGTGGTTGCCGCTAGGAGCAAGGAGAGGAGGGCGTTGTTTAATTGCATTATTTTGTGTTCTTATCTGCTTGACGCATCATTACTGTGTAGAGAGTTTCGCTTTCATATGCATCAACATTCGTCAACTAAGGATAATAAAGGTACACATTTTTTACATCCCCAAGCGTTATCTATGAGTTTCATTACATGATAAGATTGCTTTCTCTAGATCGGCCGTAGACTTTGATGGTGATGGTTGTGAGTTTATTTCGGAGATGGGCAATTCAGGTTAGAGACAATCTGTGGAACTAAGCTATAACCTAGGCATCAAAAGCCCGTTTTAGGCACGTTCCGCGGATGGGTTATAGCATAACCGCAAGAATTTGCTCTAACCTAAACAGCACGTGTCTCCATAGCACATACCGTTGTCAACGTATGTTCTGCTCCGTACAAGTGGAGTAGACATAGACATGGCATATCGGTGGAAACGCTTCTCCAGCACCGGGTCGTCAAGTTCCAATAGTCCATCGATGCCGAGGGGATCGCTCTCCGCGCGTTTTACATATTCATTCGCCTTGTCTTGGCTCATCCCCAGATCTCTGGCGATCTGCCTGTTCGATGCCCCGGCCCTCTTCATCTGAAGTAACTGCTTGATCTTGCTCATGTCAATGATTGTTCCTGACATGTTGCTTTGCCTGTATTGTTTGAGGCAAAGTTAGACGATTCGACATAAGGGTGGCGGACAATGCTCCGGAAACGATTGGTGTCCAGATCTTTGAGTTTTGTGATTGGCCGACATTGCTCCGGAAAAAGGGGACGCCGGCGGCGATTTTGGGTGGTTTTTGCTCATTTTACCTATCTTTTTTATAGGTGGACGAGCATCATTTTGGCCTCCTTAGGCTGGATTTACTGGCCGACCATGGGCCGGAATATGTAAATGCCGAATTTCCAAATAAATTTGCGCCAAATTTCCAAATATGATTGTGGAATCATTCTGATTGATAAAGTAATAAGTTATCTTTGTAAAAAGACACAAAGTATGGAATATAAGAATCGAATAGCTGACCAACTTCTGCGTGAAAAATTGGAGGCGATGGGTGCCGTATTGATAGAGGGCCCTAAAGCTTGCGGCAAGACAACGACGGCCGAGCAGCAGGCCAAAAGTGTCATCTACATGGATGATCCTACCAAATGGCAGCAATATAGGCAGATGGCTCAAACTGATATAAGGTTTTTGCTCGAAGGGAAAACACCTCGTTTGATTGACGAATGGCAGGAAATCCCTCAATTTTGGGATGCTGTTCGGTTTGAGGTGGACCATCGGGATGGAGATGGACAATTCATGCTCACAGGTTCAGCAGTACCTGTTGATGCCAAGAGAATTCATCATACAGGTACTGGAAGATATGGTTGGCTTACCATGCGTCCTATGAGCCTGTGGGAATCAGGAGATTCTAACGGTGAGATAAGCTTGTCGGATTTGTTCCATCAGCCAGATAAAATAGGAGCAATGAATAGACTCACATTGCCGATGCTTGCATTTGTCGTTTGCCGTGGAGGATGGCCAAAGGCTTTGCAGAAGAAAACCGAAAAGGCTGCACTGCTGCAGGCGACAGAGTATTATAAAGCTATTACGAATAGTGACATATCACGAGTCGACAATGTGAAACGGGATGCGGAGCGGGCAAAGAGGATTATGCGTTCCTATGCTAGACATCAAGGCTCTCAAGCAAGTATCGCCACAATTCTTGCCGACATATCAATAAATGAACCGGAAGATGTCAGTGATGAAACGATAGATTCATACCTGAATGCCTTGAGAAATATATTTGTAATAGAGGATATGCCGGCGTGGAATCCCAATTTGAGAAGCAGAACAGCTGTCCGCACATCGGATACAAGATATTATGTAGACCCTTCAGTGGGGGTTGCCGCCCTTGGCCTTGGTCCCAATGATCTGATTAATGACTTGAATACATTCGGGCTGTTTTTTGAGACAATGTGTGTCAGAGACCTTCGGGTTTATGCGGATGCTTTGGATGGTTCGGTTTATCATTATAGAGACAAGAACGGGTTGGAATGTGATGCTGTGATACATCTGCGTAATGGTTCGTATGGCCTTATTGAAATAAAACTGGGTGGTGAAAAGTTGATTGATGACGGTGCGAAAACATTGATGGCACTTTCCAATATCATAGATACTACCAAGATGAAAATGCCTGCTTTCTGCATGGTGCTGACAGGTGTTGGGGATTTTGCCTATAAACGGACAGATGGAGTGTATGTCGTGCCGCTCGGCTGCCTTAGACCATAGTTCGTATCTACGATTATTTCCTTTCGGAGTGGATCCGGATGAATTATTGACAGTTGTCGCAGATGCCGTTGTTACAAAAGACTATAATGTGTCGGGATGTGTGACAAAATACTTGTCAATGAGCGTGACCCTTTCCTCTTTTTCGGGGGAATATTTGAAGATGTAGTTTGAGTTCTTCTCGTGTGACCCGGCAGTGACGATGACTTCAAGCATGCCGTCCCCGTCCGTGTCTCTGGCGGAAAGCTGGACTTTGTCCTTGAATCTGAGGTCGTATTCGCCGGTGCTGAATGCGATGGTGTCATCGTGATCCATCAAAGCTATAAGGCTATGTGACGTCCTGCTGCCCGGAATCTGCAACCTTAGGTAGATGTAGCCATGTGCATCGTCTCCCAGGTACAGTTGCTCCGGGCTGCCGTCATGGTCGAGATCCACATTGAGAGCGTGGTCGCCGTAAGGACTTTCGGGCATTATGTATATGTCAGATTCAAACATCGGATCTGGCAGTCTGTCCCCCTTGCTTGTGTCTTCGAAGGAGTAGCGGAGATTCCTGAAATCATCGGATGAGAACAGCAACGGGTCTATGTCTTCGTCTTTGGAGATTTCCATCTTCCCGTCCTTGATTCTGAACATGTCGCACAGGCCTTGCGAACCGTACCTTGATGCGCACAGCCCGTCATCGGTGATGATGAGCCCGTTGTTGCATGTGACAAAGCCGAGTTCTTCCAGTTTCCTGCCCTTGAACCCGTACACGGTCAGGCTGAACTCGTCCCCGTTCTAGTAGAAGACCTCTTTCCGCCCGTCCCCGTCGAAGTCGTATGCCGCGAGCGTGGACTCGGCGTTGCCACGGGGCTCGTCCAGCACTTTTCTGCCGTTAAGCTTGACGATGAAGTGCGGCCCGTCGTGTTCGAAGCTGATGATGAGCTCCCCGTCACCAAGTCCCTTGCCGAAGTTGACGGGCTTCCGTATAATGGATACATTGCAGCTGTCGGAGTTGTATTCGATCAGGTCTGGGATGGGAGTCGGGCAGTAGAGCATCGAGTTGTGGCCGGTTCGCGTTGTCTCTGGTGCTGTCTGCACGGTTGCCGTTGTTGTCCCGGCTGTCGTCTGGTTCACCGGGGCTTCATTGCCTGCCCCGGCGGATGGTCGGCAGGCCGCCAAGGTGGTTGCCGCTATGAGCAAGGAGAGGAGGGCGTTGTTTGTTTGCATTATGTTGTGTTCTTATTTGTCAGGCTTGGTCGGTTTTATGCTGATGGCCTGCTGTTCGGCGAGGCACTTACATTAGAGGAGTTTCTTCATCTCCTCCTCGTCCGGCAGAACTTCTTTCAGTTGTTCTTGACTTGACTTGTAGGTAGCAACCCCCATCGGTTTGGTGTAATCTTGAAGGACATACTCAACATAAGCGCGGTCTGCATCCTTGCAAAGGACGATTCCGACGGATCGGTTTTCTCCTTCAATACGTTCTTCATCATCAAGGACACGGAGATAGGCTGCAAGTTGACCGAGGTATGCCGGCTTGAAAGAACCTTTCTTAAGTTCAATGACAACCAGCGACCTCAGGACTCGATTAAAGAATAGAAGATCCACCCAATGGTCGTGTCCAAGTTTATCGTAATGGACCTGATTGCCAAGGTACGAGAAGCCACGCCCGAAGGTCATGATAAAGTTCTTGATATTATGGACTATCTCGTTCTCTACCACACGTTCGTCAATGTCCTCGTCCCTTTCGCCCAACTGCTCGACATTGATGTAGTCCAGCAAGTATTCATCCTTGAACATCTGAATAGCTTGAAATGCTCGCTTATAGTCTGGAATTGTCACGCCAAAATTATTGGGCATTTTGCCTTGGTTATGATAGGCATCCTCGGAAATTTTTCGCTCCAGAGCATCAACGGACAGGCTGAGATCAGCACAAAGCTGGATGTAGAATTTACGTTCCTCGACATCCTTCACCTTAGTGATAATCATACAATGATGGGTAAAACCTATACTCAAGAAAGCAATCCACGGGAAATTCGCCAGTTGTAACTGCCGAATTTTATTATCTTCAGAATCAGCAACCTGCAATTCGCCAGTCGCAACTGGCGAATTTGCCTCAAGAGACTCCCATTCTTCATAGAAAGCCCGCATCGACTTAAGGTTTGATGGGGAGAATCCTCTCAGCCCTGGTATCTCACGGCGCAACTGTTCGCTGATTGTCGCAATGGCTCCCTTGCCCCAGGAACCCTCGCGGCTATTGTATGATATGAACCGCCCGATGCCATAGTACAAAGCCAGTTGCTCCTGATTCACACCTTTCAAGGCTTTCGCCTGACTCTGCAAAATGGCGGTTTTTATCTGCTTGACTGCATCATTATACTGTGTGGATAGTTTCTCTTTCATACGCATCAATTATTCGTCAACTACGGATAACAAATTTACATGTTTTCTGCATTCACAAGTGTCATCTATGAAGTTTCGTTATATTGGCTTTGGGGCCAAATGCTCAAAGATGTTTTTTAATTGCATTGTTGGCTATTTGAGAATAAGTGCGATAAGCAATGCTATGATGAGCAGTGCGGCTATTATCAGGATGCTGTTGTTGCTCTTTTTGCTGTTTGCCTGTGTCAATTCGGCTTCGAGTTGGGTACAGCGCTTTCTGGAATCGGCCAGCATCTCGGAGTAACTTGAATTCTTGGCGTTCAGGGAGTTGATGGATTGCTGGAGCGCCCCATTGTTCTCTTGCATGGTTTTGAGTTGCGCGTCAAACATCTCTCCCTGATGCTTGTTGGTCTTCTGGAGCTCCGACAACTGGGCGTTGAGTCTGGACAACTGTTCTTCGTTGGCTTTTCTGCCGGCTTCGGAGTTCTTGCTCATTTCCTCGATTTTCTTCTGGAGTTCGGCATTCTGTTTGTTGTCGGCCTCGATCTGGTCTTTATGTAGTTTTTGGGATGCTTCCGAACTCTTGGTGAGCTGTTCGAGTTTAGTTTGCAACTCGGTGTTCTGCTTTTTGGCAGTTTCGATCTGACTCTTGAACTGGGCTTCTATCTGCTTGGCCAGCACTTCTCTGGATTTGCTTCTTTTCTGCGCCACGGTCTCGACCATGTCCTTGAAATAGGTGCCCAGTCCATTCGGGGTGGGGAGCACCTTGTCGGCGATGGATTTGATGAAAAGCTTATCTTCTGCATGGCCGACCGCGCATATCAGGGCGGTGGACAAGTTGCTGACCGTCTCGAGTATGTTGACATCGTCCAGGTGCTCGATGCCGCTGCCGCCGCCCCGGATCAACGCGATGGCGTCGTACTCGTCGCTGTCAAGGGCCTTGAGGTTTGCGATGACTTCATCGGGCTTCGCGAAATTGATCCGGAACTCGTCGAAGTCGATCTTGGACTCTGCCGCCTCTTTGCCGGCGTTGAAGTCTGCATCTGTGATGGATGTCTCGGCATAGACCAGAGCTATCTGCGGGCGTTCATCGGCCATCAGTCTGGATTCCAGTATCAGGTCGACATTCTTGAATCCCTGCCCTGCTTTACGGTTGCGGATTTCGATCCGCTTCATGTCATCCTCGGAGAGAGTCTGTTCCATGACTATGTCCGCACGCGTGACGGCGAGCGTGAGCTGGATGAATCCTTTCTGGTTGAGCCTGCGTTCAATCACACCGGCGAGATCCACGAGATTGCCGTCAGTGAGGTTGTCTCTCAATGGCCCCGGAATCTTGATGCCGAGTTCCTGACCGCTATACTGGTCGCAAATGACATCATAGAAATAGCCGCTGTAAGATTTTCCTGCTCCCTGCTTGAATATTCCTCTGACACTCACCACTTTACCTCCTTGCCTTGCAAGAAAGTCGGAGTAGATGCCGAAGATTTCGGAGGGCTGGAAGATGATTATGTCTCCCTCGCTATGGGGTTTTTGCTCGTCCATCAAATTGCTGCGCTATAAATCAATACTTTCGGGATGTAATAAGAAATCGAAGAGGCCGATGGTGAGTATGCCGGAATCATCCCGTCTTGGTTTGATCCGGCCTTTCACGATGACGATTTTCTTGAAAGAGTCTCCAATTTCACGGAGAGACCGTGTCTCCTGCTCGACTTTCTCTCTGGTCGGCATATCAAGAGCCGACTGGATATAATACCGGTTGTTACCGCTGTTTGCGACAAAGTCCACTTCTAGAGATTTTCTGACAGTCTTGCCTTGTTTGTCTGTCGTACGTTGAACAAGATTGCCGACATCAACCCGGAAACCTCTGATACGAAGCTCGTTAAAGATGATGTTCTCCATAATATGGCTTTCCTCCTGCTGGCGGAATCCAAGTATTGCGTTGCAGATGCCGATGTCGGTGAAATAGTATTTCGACAGCGAACCGATATATCGCTTGCCTTTGAGGTCGAACCGGACCGACTTCTCTGTTATGAACGCATCGCATAGGTAGTCAATGTATCTGGAGACAGTCGCGCTTGAGATAGTTGACTTCTTGGTGCTCTTGAATGTGTTGGCGAGTTTCAATGGATTGGCTGGGGAGCCTATGGACGATGCTAGTACGGACGCAAGGTCGGAAAAATCGGAGCCGTGTCTGATATCGTGTCGCTCCTTGATGTCAGAAAGATACACGGTGTGGTAGAGTTCTGAGAGATACTCGCTCTTTGCTGTATCGCCTTCGAGAGACAGGATAAGCGGAAGACCTCCGTAAGTGTAATACTCTTCCCAGGCTTCGTCTATACTGCCGTCAAATGCTGTGACATATTCCGAAAAAGAGAGTGGATGCAGATTGATGACATAGCCCCTGCCACGGAAGTCTGTAGCGATATCTGATGAAAGGAAGCGGGAGTTGCTCCCGGTGACATAAACATCTACATTTTCGTTGTGCAGGAGGCTGTTCAGGACATCGGTGAACCCTTCAACGAGCTGAACTTCGTCAAGAAGGATATAATAAGTGTCACTGTCTTTCAATAGGCTTCTGATGTTTGAGAGCAGTACTTTCCCATCACGAAGAGCCGCATTGTCCAGATCATCCAGTGCGATTCCGATTATGTGGTCTTCCTTGACCCCATCTTCGATCAGGAACTTCCTGAAGATTTTGAACAGCAGATACGACTTTCCACATCTTCGCAAGCCGGTCACAATCTTAATAAGGCCATTCTTCCTCGCTGATTTTAGTCTCTCAAGGTATTGATTTCTTGCTATATACATGAGCTATCTAAAACTTATGACATTTATGCTGAAAATTTCACATAGCGAATATAGTCAAATTATTCTGGTAAAGAAAGAGGCAATGAGTCTGTTTTGACGAACCCCCGCTTGCTGTCCCGACGGACGGGCGGTAGGCCACCAAGGTGGTTGTGGCTATGAGTAAGGAGAGGAGGGTGTTGCTGATGTGTGTCATGTTGTGCTTATGGAATGCATGTCAGGGAACTTCCCAAAGTTTTTACTGTCTATTTTTCTTCAATGGCGGATCATTCCATTTTTGGTTGTATGTTTACGCATTTATCGTTGTTGATAGCATGCAGAAAAGGACCATTGAAAATAAATAGCTCATAATCTTCTTGATTCGGATTGTTAAATGCAACATAATGAGATGATGCAGTCTAATACTCTATTATTTCAGACCTGTCTATATCAAGCCACTCATTACTACTTGTAATTAATTTGTATAGTTCATTTCTGTCCCTTGCCCGGATGAATGGGGAAAGTGTGACAGATTTCAACAGTTGTCGTTCATTAATGTAGAAATAAGGCTTTTTTGCTTCACAGTCATTTGGTGCGTCGTCAACAACATAAAACCTTACTTCTGATTCCATACAATATCCTATATCCTTATAGAAAAGGATATCAATGGGTGCTGTCGGATATTTTTCCTCCCCGTAATGGATGCTGGAGCAATAGATTTTCTGACAAGCATTGATTTGTATGGCATCAATAAAGCTCTCTATTGTCGTTCCAAGTCTTACTCCTAAAGAGTTCGGCGTGTAGGCTCTCCACATAAGATAACTCTCATTTTCGTTGAGTGTCCAGCAAGAAACGGGGAATGATGTTGATAGCTTGAAAGCATTGTTGTATTGCCGCTTTATTTCATTCCTTTTAGGAGTCAATATGTTTTCTGCCTGTATGCCTCGAATCTCATCTGATTGATACTCTCCTTGCTCTCTTCTGTCGGAGAATGACCTCCGCTTAGGTATATAGATGCACCCATTGAGAATGCTGAGTAAATTCTCAAAGCTGGTATACCTGAAAATCGGAGAGGCTGTTGATAGATCCGGACTTATCCAAACATTCTTTTTGAATTGCTTGAATTCGGATTCAATAGAAGAAAGGTATTCTAGTGGCGTTTGCATTTTGTTATGTGTATAAAATGGTGGCGGTGTCTTAAAAAACATTCGGGAGAATATTTGTGTGCTAAAATATTTTAATCAAACAAATATAATCCTTCAAAACCTCAACCATCTGTTCGAGGTTCATTCCGGACATAGTTGACTCTTCCGGCAATTCTTCTATTGCCGGGACATTATTGATGGCGTTTAATAGGTATAGCGCCTTTACGGAATAGTTGACATTCTGAACATTTGTGGAAATTACTTGCTCATTCAGAGTGGCACTTGTGATTCCTACGATATTCCCTTGAGAGTTTAAGAGGGGACCACCGCTATTCCCTGGTTGAATGGGGACGGTCATTTGATAATATCTTGTGTCATCATTAATTCCAGTTTTTGCGCTTATTATGCCGTTTGTCACTTTATAATTGGTGCCCATAACTGCGTTAAGGGGATAACCTATTGTGAAAACATCTGCACCGATACCTATTTTCGTGTCTATAGAATATGGAATGCTTTTGAAAGGAATAAAACCTGAATCATTGATTTTTATTATTGCCACATCGTTTTTGGCGTCATATGTCGCAACTTCTGCGTTATAGTGATAGAGTTTTCCCGCCCTGACGCAATCTACAATAATACCATTGTTGTCATCAATTACGTGGAAGTTTGTAGCAATATATCCATCTTTTGAGATAATAAATCCGGTTCCAGATGCTTTTGGTTGTCCGGCAGGAGGAATATAAGCAGGAGCATCGGAGGGCTCTACACCTGACGATGCTGTAGTCAATGGATACAATTTTAGCATTCGCACATCCTTTTCACCTCTTCCGGAGAAGTCTACCTTAATAATCCCTCTCGAATCCACTTGGGCAAAAGTCTCAAAAGAAGTTTTGTTGACCATATACCAGCATGCGGAATAGAGGCCCATATTAGCCTTTTCAAATACGACTTTGACATCCCCCACCTTCCACGCTTCAATATCCGAATCAAGGATTATCCCTTTATAGAAATCTCCATCTTTAATAATCCCAATTCTATAGTGGCTTGAGTTTTCATTAGGAATAACTTTATAAATGCCCTCAATAGCTGTTAAGCGGGTTGCCGTATCAAGATATTCCCTAATTTTCGGCTCTGTGTAATCAGAATGTTCCACATTCGCAACCTGCACATTGGGTGCTTTGCTTGGATCGTAATGATAAGACATGTTAACTATTTTACTAAGCGCATTTCGTGTCGCTTTGGTATAGTCGCTTTGACGGGTTAGGCCAATCCCCCTACCGGAGCAGACCATAACTGTATTGCCGGTAAGATCGGAAAGAGTCAGAGAAACCGTGTTATATCCGTCTATTATGTTTGTGTGGTCAATGGCACAATAAAGGACAGTATTACTATCATGCGGTTTAATAGAATTTATAAGGTTCATGTCGCTGATAATGGAGAATCCCTTATCGGCAAAAGCCTGTCGTACTTGTGCGGAAATGCCCCATACATCTGATCCTCCTCCAGTATACTGGCAGGTCTCAACATATACATACTTAAAACCGTCAAGTTGTTGTGCGAAACAATTGATGGTGCCGGCAATAACAAATAATGAGACTAGTAGTGATTTAATTGTTTTCATGCTATAGGAACTATCTAAAAAATAGGAGTGTATCATTTTGCAGCTGAATAGTGCCGTATACGGATTATGACAATTACAATATTGATGAGTTCTAACCCTGCCAATAACAAGAGCAATTTATGCGTGCATTCTTTTTTGAGCACTCCTTCGTTTTCTTGAATTGAGTAGTGGCTGGTTTTGGTGCAAGTGAAAACAGTTTGAAAATAATTGCCAAAAGATCCAGTCTGATAAATCGCCGGAGAGTCTCCCATTGTAGTATATCCGTCATCGAGTTTTAATTCGTAGTACTTGTTGACTCTGAAATTGTTAATTAATGCGTTGAGCATTGTGAATTTGGGATTGTTCAGGTCCGTTGAATGTTGCAGTGGGTAATTGCAAACTTTGATGTTTGGATATTTGTTTTCATATAGGTCGGAAACATATTGATTTATTATACCTGTTTTAGCCATGTGACTATACCTCCCAGAACTTTTTTTAGTTTGGGGTATAAAATGGTCTGTCGTAAACCCAACGCCTAAAATATGCTCTCTTATAATGTCATATCCCCTGCTGGTCTTTTTTACTATAATCATAAAAGGCGTATCATCATATCGAGACTCATGCCACCACTTGTACTTCCCGCTCTTGAGTATATTAGGTATATTCGCATATTCTGGATGTTCTAACAGTGAGAACCACCCGGAGTAACGATCAATGTATGAGCGATTAAGTAAATGATTGATAATATTAGTCGTGTCTAGCAGATCGGAGATGCGACTAACTATAATAGAGTCCCTTAAGTAATCTTGGAACTGAATCCCTTGCGGGGCAATAATAGCATCTCTCCCTTCAAGATAGTAATTATTGATCGTGTTTTCTAGTTCCTGCCTATATTCTTCATTCTTATGATTATAGTACTGTAATCCTGCAAATGCCAAAACTATGGCGACAGCAACAGCACCTATTAAACCAGAGAAAATTATTCTTCTCATATCGCTTTATTGAAAGTTATCATTAAATCTACAGTAACACCTGTAATGCTGCCATCGTTTGTTGTCTCTCCAAATCTCCAGTTACGGAATGTATGCGTACAGTATCCGTTAAAGTCATCCTTGTCTTGAAGGCGTTTCTCCAAAGAGACAATATCATCGACAATCCATTGTTCGTTTTTGTTCTCATCTTTTAATGAGACATTGATGGTTTGATCTGCTCTTATCAAGTAGCCCAAGTCTTGTATGTCATTCGTTGAATGCATTACAGTGTTGTCGTTCTTTTGATTCTGCTGATAACGATAATTTAACTTGATATACCTTTTCGTGCTGTTGCCCATATACTAAAATGTTATTGATTGTTGTCTTCTCCCTTCGGGTTCTCCCCGTACTGATTTTCTCCCTCTTCGCTGTCCATCAGAGACCAGACGAGCAGGAGGAGGCTGCCAACAAGGGGAATCAGTCCGATAAAAAGCCACCAGCCGCTTTTCCCGATGTCATGCAGACGACGGACAGACACGCTGAGGTTCGGGACAAGCATGATGAGGTAGAAGATTGTCACCATGATATTGGATGCCGGAGAGTCTTCTCCGAAAGCAAGCCCCAGTATCAATAGAAGCAGGGCGATCAGACAATTGACGAGAGCGAAAGTCCAGTACTCCCGCCTGCGGGCCCGGCCGCTGAAGTCTGCGAATTTTGACAGACAGATGGAATAGTAGTTCATAACGAGTCTTTTCCGTTTCCCCGGCCTCATGGAGTCAGTTTAACGCAGAAAGTGTGAGGCCAAAGCTTATCCGGATAGAGGTTCTAGCAAAACCTGACACGAAATAAACAATACCCCACACCCTATGGTATGAGCGCGGGGTACGCGCGTCAGGCCAAAAGAGTGATGAGTGCAGAATGCTTGTCCTCCGTGTGTTTGAATTTGCTAGATTCCTATCCGAGGATAAAAGCTTTACACTTTCATCAAAATTATGTAGCGCCCCCTCATGGGAGCGGCACAAATATAGAAAGTTTTTTCCACATTCGGTGGGGTATTGTGCTTTTATGTTCATGTTCACAAAGTTATGCCGTGTTGGCGAACTGTATTTTCGTGACGTGGCAGGCTCTGCCCTGTCCTCCCATCGCGCAAGTTACTCCATCCGGAGCAGACGGGCCGAATTTCCGCAAGCCTTGCGGAGAAGGGCCTTGTCAGGTCAGATGTAGTACCTATGGGATACATGGGAGTATGGATGTTGCTGCCATATAATTATCAGAAGTTTGATAATCATAAATATGATAATTATATTTGCAGGCATGAGAAGTATCGAACTTGATAATCCATTTGTTGTCGGTAAATATGTTTCCGACAAATATTTCTGTGATCGGGAGACCGAGACGGAGTTCCTTGTGAAACAGATTGTCAACGGGCGTAATGTCGCGTTGATTTCCGAACGCAGGATGGGGAAGAGCGGCCTTATCCAGCACACGTTTGCCCAGAAAAGGATCTATGACAGTTATGATACTTTTTTTGTGGACATATACTCGACGGGGAATCTTGCGGAGTTTGCATACCTGCTTGGCAAGGCCGTGTTTGAGAAGCTCAAGCCCCAAAAAACCAAGTGGATGGAAAGTTTTTTCCGTGTTGTGGCATCTCTCAAGTTCGGTTTCAGGCTGGATCCGGTAAGCGGGGAGCCAAGCCTGGATGTCGGTGTGGGTGACATCAAGGCTCCGGAGACGACGCTGGAAGAAATTTTCCGTTATCTCGAAGCGTCCGGGAAAAAGTGCGTCGTTGCGATAGATGAGTTCCAGCAGATAGGCGAGTACCGGGAGAAGAATGTCGAGGCATTGTTGAGGACAAAAATTCAGCAGTGCACTAAGACACAGTTTGTTTTTGCGGGCAGCAAACGGCATCTGATGAGCAACATGTTCCATTCTCCGGCGAAGCCTTTTTACCAAAGTGTGATCACTATGGGACTGGAAGCCATAAGTTTAGAGAAATACACATCTTTCGCCAAGGGGCTGTTTCAAGAAGGCGGCAAGGACATCGATGCGGGTGTCATATCCACAGTTTACAATGAATTTGATGGCATTACCTGGTTCGTCCAGATGATGATGAATGAATTGTATTCCATTACTGATAAAGGGGAAACGTGTGTGCTGTCGTACATTGACGGGGCAAAGCGCAATATAATCCAGGTGCAGGATTACAGTTACCGTGAGATTCTGTCAAGCCTGTCTTTCCGTCAGAAACAGTTGATTCAGGTTTTTGCGAAAGAAGGGCTTACCGGTAATGTCACTTCGACGGAATTCATTTCAAAACACCGGCTCGGATCGGCCAGTTCAGTGCAGTCGGCGCTTGCGGCATTGGTGGAGAAAGACCTCGTCACGAAAAGAGGCGAGAGTTACCGGATCTACGATTATTTCCTTTCAGAGTGGATTCGGATGAATTATTGACAACGGTCGTAGACTTTGACGGTGATGGTTGTGAGCTCGTTACGGTGCAACTATAGTCGACATGGATCATGGCCGTTTGCCGGAATAAATTTTGGCCAAACGCCGGAATGAAATTTGGCCGTTTGCCGGAATGAATCTATATTTGCCGCAGTTATGGGAATCTATAGGCACAGAATTGCGGACGGGCAGCTCAAGGATAATCTTGAGGCTGCGAGCCTTGTCCTTATCGAGGGCACGAAATGGTGCGGCAAGACAACAACGGCCGAGCAGCAGGCTGGAAGCATTGTCTATATGAATGATCCGGAGCATTCGGAATCGTATGTCCAATTGGCACAGACGGCCCCGAAACTGCTTCTTAAGGGTGATACGCCTCGCTTGATTGATGAATGGCAGGATGCGCCGGAGTTGTGGGATGCTGCCAGATTCGAGGCGGATCACAGAGATGTCAAGACCGGGCAGTTTATTTTCACTGGTTCTACTGTAATCCCTGCCGAGAAGCGTGAAAAACTGAGACACACCGGCACTGGACGTGTGGCGAGGATGGTTATGCGGCCCATGAGTCTATGGGAGTCAGGGGAATCGAACGGGGCTTTGAGTTTCGCTTCCCTCTTTGCCGGAGAAGCTGAAGAAGCCTATGAATCCAACGGGTTGGGGATAGAGGAGTTGGCTTGGCTGATTTGCAGAGGGGGATGGCCGGCGGCATTGTCAATGAGCAGGAAGGGTGCGCTCAGGCAGTCTTTCAACTATATTGATGCTATCGCCGGTGCGGACATCTCGCAGGTGGACGGTATAAAGAGAGACCGTGAATTTGCACTTCGCCTTCTGAAAAGCTATGCGCGGTTCCAAGGGGCGCAGGCTCCAATATCTTCGATTTATCAGGATCTCAAGTCTAATGCGGAAAGTTCAATGACAGAGGAGACGATAGCCTCCTACATATCGGCTCTTAAGCGTCTGTTTGTGATTGAAGACTCGCCTGCATGGAATCCGAATCTGAGGTCAAGAACCGCCATCCGTACATCTGACACTCGCTATTATGTTGACCCGTCCATCGCTGCGGCAGCCTTGGGCATAGGTCCGGATGATTTGATTGGTGACCTGAACACAATGGGCTTGCTCTTCGAGACGATGTGTGTCAGGGATTTGAGGGTCTATGCCGAAGCGCTTGACGGCAGCATCTATCACTTCCGGGACAAGAACAATTTGGAATGTGATGCCGTGATGCATCTTCGCAATGGGAAATATGGTCTGATTGAAGTGAAACTTGGAGGGGAGAAACTTATTGCAGAAGGAGCGAAAACGCTCTCTGATTTGGCCCGGAAGATTGATACGGACAGAATGAAAGCGCCGTTGTTTCTTATGGTCCTTACCGGGACCGGGTCGTTCGCTTATAGAAGGAAGGACGGAATATGGGTGGTTCCTGTTGGCTGTCTGAAGCCTTGAAATTCTACGATTCTCGTGATTGACAAGATTAAACCTGCTGCTCCGCCGCAAGGCTGAACAGCAGGTTTTCTGTGGCGTTTATTCCGTCTCGACGGTGTAACTGTCTCCGTCGGTCATCGGGTCACTTTCTATCTCAACCCCGACTCCGCTGTCTTCAGAGCGGTCGGAGACCTTGACGGTGATGGTCGTGAGTTTGTTGCGATGGAAGTCGAAAGACTTCGTGGCGATTGGAACTACGACACCGTCGGCTTTTGTCCAGGAGAAAACAATATCGATGCTCTCCTTGTAGTTGTCGCTTGCCCAAGCGTCTCTCACCTTATCGAAAGTGAAAATGTCCTGAATCTCGGTGTCAGGAGGGGTGATGGTCATGGACGGGGCTTCTTTCATAGCGATGTTGAGGCTGCCTTCGGAGAGATTTTCCGTCTTCACTTTTAGACCGAACACCGTACGTTTCATACTGATGGTCACTTTGCTACCATCAGATGGAACAAATCCCTCTACTTCGCCGTAGTAACGGTCGGTGTTGGGGTGGTTATAAAGCCCTATTTTTAATGCTGTGGATCCAGCATCGAGTCCTGTTATGTAGCTGGATGAGAACTCAAAGGCGCTCATAATAGAGAGCCAAATAGAATTATTATCAGATAGATGAAAAGATATATAGTAAGGTTCATAAGCTCCAGTAGTTAGTTTCTCTTTCCCATCCTTCACCATCGTTGCCACGAACTTGTACTCATAGCCTTCGAGGAGTTTGATCTCACGTCCCTCCATAGAATCAAAGAGACCGTAGGCGTATGGCTTGTACGCATCCTCGCTCTGTGCGGGCCTGCTGTACACCTGTACTCCGTAGAGGTCATTGTTCTCTTCGGCCTTGGTAAGGTCTGAGACCGTGACATCCTTTATCTCGCCTCCGCAGGCAAGTGTAACAATGTACTCTTTTGCCTCTTTCTCTGAGTCTGGAGACATAGAAGACTTCGTGCATCCCGCCACTGCGAGCAGGATGAACACGAGTGCTGATAAAACTTTGAAATTCATGTTATTGATGAATGCTGATTATCTCTGATAAAGCATCTTGGCCTCGTTTAAGGTTTGGGAGGCTGTTTGATGGTCCATCTCATAGAACCTGCCTCCTTCCCAATATCCGGATTTGAGGACAGGTGGGGCGAGCGGTTTCTTGGCGGATATGCTTGCCGGGACTTCGACGCTTGACTTGAGCGGAAGGTTCAGTTTTGGCATGATCACCTCCGCATCCCATTTCAGGAAGGCATTGAGTTCGTCTGCCGTACCCCAGATGTTTGAGGTGACTTCCCCGGAGAGCCTGCGGTATCTGTAGTAGATTGCACGCCTGCTGATTGCGTTGAAGATGCCGGTGTTGCCGTTCATGATACTCTTGCTGCCGTCTTCTGTAGGTCTGCAGAACCCGAATGAATAGGTGTTTCCGCCCTTGAAGATGCCGAGTGATTCCACGGTGTCAGACTCGTAGTTGTTTGATGTGCCGAACAGGTCATGCCAGTAGACATTGCTCTTGTCTGTAAGAGGATACTTGCCGCTCAACTGGTCATATAAATCCTGGTCAATGTATTTGTCAACATTGCGGTACAGTCCGGTCTTGTGATAGTTGTCCTGATCTGACAGAAGAGAGGCGCTCATAGACGTGTTCCAAGAGTAGTAGTACTCGTCGCCAAGTTTTCCGAATCCGTGTCCGCAAATTTCATGGTGCATTATCTCCACCCTCTCTTCTTTGCTTGTGCCGAGGGCGCAGTATGCGATGGCATTTGCCTGGCCGTAGTCGTAGCCGTTGTTGCTGTACCAGCTGTTGAGGCAGGTGCCGGCCCGGCATTCCTGATTGGCCATTACTACGATGGTGGCATCTTTGATGCGTTCTTCGGCATCGTTTGAGAATGCCTTCATGGCATATTCCCTTACCAGATCTTCATCGCCTTCCATGCTGGTGGAGTTGGCGGTAAACGTGGTCGAAAATTTGGTGATATGGCCGGTGTTGACCGCTCCGTTGGCGCCTGTGTTTGTGGCAAGTATTCGCTCCGGGGACGGGGCTTTGACATAGTAGACGTTGAACCCGTCTTTAAGCGTGGTAAACGGCTCGATGCTGAAGAACTCCTCGTAGGCCTGCTTCATGATCGACTCGTATGTGCCGTTGTCGAAGTCCTCTTTGATGAACCCGTCTCCCATCAGAACAAGGTCGAGTTTGCCTTTTCCCTCCTGGAGGGTGACAACCTCACCATCCCAGTCATAAGTCCTGAAGTCCCCGCTGCCTAATTTCCAGCCGGTCTGAATGGTCAAGTGGTGGCAGTGTCCACCGGACAGGATTGTGGTTTCCGATACCGGTATGTCTGAATAGTAACGTACGCCTTCTGCACAATACACATAGACCCTGAGCGTATCCCCAGAATATAGGGCAACAGGTGCATTCGACATCATCATCCAAGCTTCGATAGAAGTCTCGGAACCGTATCCTTCCAGGCTTACTGAGAGCCGCGGTGCTTCGGTAAGATCTTGAGGCTTGTCAAGAACCGAATAAGTGAAAGATTCGTTTACGGCATTGTTGGTATACAGTTTCCCTTTCCCGACTATCTCCATCTCGACTTTTACCGGGTGGTCGAATGTCATCCCGGAGAGGTTGAATTTCATGCAGGAAGACTGGTCCGCCCCGGCGAAACTGATGGTGCTGTAGTCCGAAACTGATGTGCGCATGCTGTGGTATGCTCCGAGATGCGCCATCGGGTCGCTCTTCTTCTGGATTTGGCCTGAATACTCGAACTTTGTGAACTGTGCGGTGCTCTTGATTTTCGTGCCGGGATAGAAAATGCCGTAGATGTTGTCTTCCGCTTCTTTGTCCACAGCCGTCTTCTGCTTGAATGTTGAGGTGCTGTTTCCCGGGTTCTCGACCTCATATTCTCCGGCATAGAAATATCTCCATAGGTCTGGGGTGACGGACACGATATCTCCTGCGCACCAGCGGGCCTTGAGTTGCTGGTCTTCGTAAGAATATTCGGTTTTTGTCCCGTCTCCGAGGGTTATGGTGATGCGGTCAAGATTGTTTTCAATAGTGTTCCCGTTGTCGGGTGCAATCTCTTTCGCGCAGCTGCACAGCAGGGCGATCGATATGATTGATAACGTTATATGTCTTTTCATGATAGTTCTATTTGTTGGATTGAGGTGTCGCGATAGGGTTGCCGTTGTCAAATCCGTTAGGCGAAGCTTCCTGCTTTACCATGACAGTCAGTGAAATACCATATTCGCTATTTGAAATCGTGGCGGCTCCGGTTCTTTCTTTTGTGCTGTTGTTTGCTGAAATGATCAAACTGTCCCCTTTGACTTTGATCCATTTGTCTTTTGCGGTGATAGAGTAATTGACATTGGCGGTGATGTTCAGGTTGATTGTCTCACCGGTGTATGCGACAGTGTAGTTGTCTTTGTCTATCTTGATTTCTGGTGATTGGTCTGAAACGTTTACTTCACAGGTAGCAGTGTATCCGCCGTCTTTTGCCGTGGCGGTTATTATTGCTTTGCCTGCTTTGATGGCAGTCACTTCTCCGTTGTTTACAGATGCTACTGCCGGGTCGCTTGAGTCCCACGTCACGGTCTTGTCCGTGGCGTTGCTTGGCTTTATCGTGGCTGTAAGAGTTTCTTTAGACCCGATGAAAAGGGTGGTAGTGCTTTTGTTCAGGGAAATGCCTGTTACATCAACCGCCCCCAATTCTTTCACGGTTACTTTACAGGTGGCGGTGAGCCCTCCGTCGACTGTCGTAGCTGTAATTATGGCTGTGCCGGCTTTTTTGGCCATAATATCTCCGGAAAAGAAGGACACGATACTGTTATCACTGGTTGTCCATTTCACTTCCTTATTAGTGGCGTTGTCAGGCTTGACTGTTGCTATAAGAGTGTAACGGTCAAGCGGTTCGAGGCGTAGTTCTGCCTTGTTCAGCGTGATGGATTCAACATGTATTGTTTTTGCTTTTACCGTCACCTCGCACTTGGCGGTCTTGGCCCCGTCCTCGGTCGTCACTGTAATCGCTGCTTTTCCAGGCGCTACGGCGGTCACCTCGCCTGAGGCGGAGACTGTCGCGACTTTCTCGTCGCTGGATGACCAGGCGACGTTCTTGTTGGAGGCGTTCTCCGGAAGGACGGTCGCCGTGAGTGTTGCCTTGTCGCCCTCGGTGAGTTCAAGGGATGTCTTGTCAAGAGATACGGACTCAACTGGGTAGATCCTCTTATTGACCGTGACCTCGCACTTGGCGGTCTTGGCCCCATCCTCGGTCGTCACTGTAATCGCTGCTTTTCCAGGCGCTACGGCGGTCACCTCGCCGGTCGTAGAGACTGTTGCGACCTTCTCGTCACTCGATGACCAACTTACGTTCTTGTTCGTCGCGTTGTCCGGAAGGACGGTGGCGGTGAGGGTTGCCTTGTCGCCCTCGGTGAGTTCGAGGGATGTCTTGTCAAGGGAAACGGACTCGACAGGGTAGATGCGCTTGCTGACCGTCACCTCGCATTTCGTGGTCTTGGCACCGTCTTCGGTAGTCACCGTGATTGCGGCTTTGCCCGGGGTGACGGCAGTCACTTCGCCTGAGGCGGAGACTGTCGCGACTTTCTCGTCGCTGGATGACCAGGCGACGTTCTTGTTGGAGGCGTTCTCCGGAAGGACGGTCGCCGTGAGTGTTGCCTTGTCGCCCTCGGTGAGTTCAAGGGATGTCTTGTCAAGAGATACGGACT
>ERZ808242.30-NODE-30-length-107720-cov-19.334278_pt1 | contig 107720 bp, 86 predicted proteins | sample MGYA00521244_ERZ808242 | MGnify/ENA primary metagenome ERZ808242 (study PRJEB31516, sample SAMN03275573) | gut metagenome | biome: mammalia-associated habitat; material: feces | host: Papio cynocephalus | place: Kenya | collected 2012-07-27 ... | reverse complement strand
TTGAGTGTTTTTTCCAATTTTTTCACTAACTTTGCACTTGCTTGTTGAATCTACGAATGTCACTGCCGAACAATTTGACAAAAAACAGGCTAAATGGGCAAAAGCAGGTTGGATAGTTTTTGGTATTGGCATTGTTATAAGCATTATTATATTCTTTGTTTATTGCTATGCCATAGGCGAAATGTATAATTATTAAACAATACCCTTTATCATCCACATCCGGTTTTATTCGAGTTAGTAACAAGAAAATTCTCAAAATTCCATCTTTTATAAGATTCTCCCCCGTTTGGAGACCGACGGCATTACGCTATCGGTCTCAAAATTGTATTTATGCCCACAAAATGCCTCCAATTGCCCGCATAAAAAGCCTCAAACTTGCATACATGAGAAAAAAGCAGTAACTTTGCGCGCATAGATATGCCGTACTTGTGAAACGTTTCTTCTACATATTGGGTGTGGTGCTTGTCAGCCTGTTACTGGTGGGGACTATGCTGGTTTGCGTACTGACGAGCGACAAGGTGGAAACGGCAGCGGTACGGCTTGTAACAGCGGAATTGAGCCGCGGACTGGGTACCGAAGCCCAAATAGGCAGCGTGGAATATCGATTTCCCGCACGCCTGCGTATCCGCAACATCTATCTCGCAGACCAACAGGGTGATACCCTACTCTACTTGGATGAGATTTATGCCCATTTCCGCCCACTCCCGCTTTGGAAAAACGAGATACGTTTCTCCCGTGTGGACGTACGCGGTGGTGTGGCAAACATCTATCGCATGCCCGATAAACAATACAACTATCAGTTCCTTGTTGATGCATTCCATTTGGATCAGGAACGCACTCCGTTCCGCTCTTTCCTATCGGTGCGCGACATTCGCATAGAGCAGATACGCGCCCGCTACGAGGACTATCAGGCGAACTTGGATCATGCCTATATGGACTTGTACCATTTTACGCTTGATTCGCTTGATGCCGAGGTGCGCAGCCTGACGGTGGCTGTACAGAACCCGACCGACCAACTATGCGTGGAAGACCTGCAGGCACGGCTTGTGTACAACGACACCCTGCTCGCTATGCCGCGCCTGTATGTCCGTCTGCCCAAGTCGGAATTGGACGCAAGCGGGGTGCAATGTACAATGAACAAAGAACAATGGACAAAGAACCAAGAACATAACGGGCATTGTACAATCGACCATTCGACGAAAATAGGGCATTTGCTTACAGAGGGTAACACCGTCAGTTTGCATATTACCCATGCGGAAGTTACCCCATGCGATTTGGCACTGGTGGCACCTGCCTTGCGTACTCTGGACAAACCTGTACGCATAACAGGCGACATCGCCGGTACGCTGGATAGTATTCAGGCGCAAAACTTGTCTCTCTATTACGATAACCAACGCCTTTTCCTTGGGGCATTGACGGCACTCGGGCTGCCGGACATCAGCGACCCGTATCTGAAAATGAGTTGCCAAGATCTGTTCGTCAATGCACGTCTGCTACAGGATTTCTTAAGCGACCTGAATAACCGCCCTTACCACCTCGCCAAAGAGGTACACCGTTTGGGCGATATACACTACCGCGGACAGATAGACGGACGCCTGCACGATATGACCCTGCGTGGGGCGTTCCGCACTGCTTTGGGGGTGATCACCACCGACGGGCAACTGCAATCCGATTCCGTATTTGATAACTTAGCCTACAATGCCCGCGTAGCGACCAAGCGTTTTCAACTCGGCAAACTATTGGGTAGTACAGACTTGGGGCCTATCTCGTTGGATGTCCGTTCTCGCGGGAAGGTGGTGTCAGGAAAGGCTTCCGGCAACATCGATGCCCATATCCGCAACCTGACCTACAAAGGCTATACCTACCGGGAACTGCGTGCCAAAGGACAATTCCGTCCGCAAAAGTTTGATGGTACATTCAGCATCAACGACGAGAACATCGAGATGTATTTCTCAGGTTTGGTGAATCTTGCGCACAAACAACCCGACATCAACTGCGACCTGCATTTGGTACGTCTCCGCCCGGGCGTGCTGCAACTGTCGCCAAAATTGGAGAAAATGGAAATTAGCAGCACAATGGCGGTAAACCTCAGCGGGCGCAATCTCGATGAGATGAATGGTTATCTGGTCATCGACTCCACCCGCTTGCGCAACGCCAACGACTCCGTGCTGATGAACCAACTCAAACTCATCGTCCAGACAGGCAAACGCCAACAGAAACAAATACACCTGACAAGCGACTATCTGACAGCGGGCGTTAATGGGCATTTCCGCTATACAGAACTACCCGATATGCTCTTGCGCCAGGCTGTGCGTTACCTGCATAGTGCCTTCACTGCCAAAGAACAGCATCGTATCCGCCAAACGCAACCTACTAATGCGCAGATTGACTGGTATATCTATGGACATAAACTGCGGGCATTGCAGCGTGTACTGCAGTTGCCTGTCCGTATCAGCGACCAACCTGTCATCAAAGGTTTCCTGCACGAAGACAAAAATATCTTCGGGCTGATGGTGTATGCCCCGGGCATACGTATCAACGGAAAAACTATACAAAACATCACCCTTTCGCTTGATAATATCGGAAACACTGCCAATCTCTCTATGGCTGCCGAAGCACTGAATATGGGGGCAATGCTCCGTGCTACGGCGGCGGGCGACTCGCTCTCCACCCACCTCACACTACACCAGACCGACTCGGCGGAGCACATCTATGGCGGCGACATCCGTATGCTGACCCACTTTATGCAATATGCGGGTAAACCGTTGATAGATATTCATATACAGCCGTCCGAGTTTCAACTGCGCGACTCAATCTACACCATCAGCGACAGCCGTATTTCCTATTGCGTAGCCGATACCACGCTCGGTATCCAAAACTTCAACGTCCAAGCCGCCCACCAGTTTGTCCGTGCTTCGGGGATGGCTTCCGCACGTGCCACCGACTCGCTTCGTATCGAATTGGGCAATATCGATGCCGGCTATGTACTGCCGTTTGTACTGCCCGAAAAAGCACTCAAATTAGGCGGAAGTCTGACCGGATGGGCTACACTCTATAGTCTGTTCTCCAAACCGGTCTTTGAGGCAGATGTACGTCTCGATTCTGCCCTGCTCAACGATACCTACATGGGTGATGCGGTCGCTACCGTGGTCTTGGATCGCATAACAAAAGATATTGTTATCAATGGTGATGTGGTCAAAAACTCACGCCTGTTGGCTCATGTGGACGGCAATGTGGAGACCGGAAAAGGCAAATGGGGACTGATGATCTACCCCGACTCTATACCGCTCGGGTTTATCAACCATTGGACACAGGGAATCATCAGCGACATCTCCGGTTACGGAAGCGGCGTGGTACACGTATTCGGCGAACGCGAAGGCGACATCAAGCGGACATGGGTGGAGACACGCGCAAAAGCCATTGATGCAGGACTGACTATCCCCTATACAGGGTGTCGCTACTATCTCAACGACTCGGTCTTTATGGATTCCACATCCATCCGGTTCGACCACCTCGACCTCTATGACGAGGAGGGACATCGACTGCACCTGAATGGCAAATTGACACACAACCTATTCAACGATTTCAAATACAATTTTGATATACAGGTCTTTGATGCACTGGCATTTAACCTGCCCGACAAAGCGGGCGAGATGCTGCAGGGACGTGTCTATGCCAATGGCGATGCACACATCAAGGGCGACACCGAGGAGGTGAAAATTACCGCTAATGCCCGCACCATAGGAAAATCGCGCTTCCGCTTCTCGATTGACTATGCTTCTTCTGCAGGGGACAACAATTTTATCACTTTTGTGGATCATAATGCTGTCGTCAAACAGCGTCCGCAGGACGAAGATGAAGAAGACAGCCTGCGAGAAGAATTGGCAAAAATAGAGTCTTCCATACGCGTGCAGATGGCACTCAATGTCGAGGCAGATCCGCACCTGCTTTTCCAACTGATGCTCGGTGAACGCAACGGCGATATGATCCAGGCGCGTGGCGACGGGGCTATCCGGTTCACCTACGACTCGCAGAACGATAATATCCGCCTTATGGGTAACTACAATATCCAACAGGGGTCGCTCGATTTTACGGTCGGCAATGTCATTCATCGCCAGTTCACCATCGCCGAGGGAGGCAATATCTTGTGGTCGGGCAACCCGATGACTCCGCAACTGAACGTTACCGCCAAATACCGCGTTACTGCCAGTCTGAAAGACCTGTTCGGCAGCGAAATCAGCCAATTAGCCACCACGCGTACCAATGTACCTGTCAATACGTGCCTTACGATGACTGGCAACCTGATGCAGCCCACCCTGCGTTTCGGCATCGAACTGCCATTGTCTGACGAAGCCATACAAAGCCAGGTGCAGTCTGTCATCAACACCGACGAGATGCTGATGCGTCAGGTGGTGTATCTGCTTGTCTTCGGACGGTTCTTTACTCCTGAATATATGTCCAACTCGCAATATTCAGGACTCAACGACACCTATTCGCTGCTTTCGTCCACTATCACCGGACAGATCAACTCATGGCTGAGCAAACTGACTAATGTCTTTACGATGGGAGTGAATATCCGTACCGACGGCGAAGGCGCAGACGCCTCACAGGAATACGAAGCACAGTTCCAGTTGCAGCCTGTGGATCGTCTCGTTATCAATGGCAACGTGGGATACCGCTACAACGACATCGCCAACCAGCCCTTCTTCGGCGATCTCGATGCCGAAGTAATGCTCACCGAGGACGGCAAACTGCGTCTCAAAGCCTACACCCACACTGTGGACAAATACTCCCTCCGCCAGGCTAACACTATCCAGGGAGTCGGCTTCGTTTGGAAACACGATTTCAACTGGCCGACCAAAGAGGATTTGCAGCAACACAAAGCCGGGCGCGAGCAGCGCAAAGCCGAGCGGCAAGCCGCTAAAGAGGCAAAGAAAACCGCTAAACTACAAAACGATTCAACGCAAATAACTTCCCATAAATAATGCTGATTAAGACATACGGTGCAGCACCTGTCGGCATAGATGCTGTCTTGGTAACAATAGAAGTACACGCTGTACCTGGATTCGATTTTACCCTCGTCGGGTTGCCCGATAATGCCGTCAAAGAGTCGCACGAGCGTATTCTTGCTGCTCTCAATGTAAACGGCTATGAGTCCCCTAAGCGGGCTTTCACTATCAATATGGCACCCGCCGACATCAAGAAAGAAGGTGCCGCCTACGATCTCCCGCTTGCCATAGGTATCCTGGCGGGCGAGGAGAAAGTGAAATCCGCCCTGTTGGATAAGTTTATGCTAATGGGCGAACTGAGCCTCGATGGTTCCCTACAACCCATTCGCGGGGCTTTGCCTATTGCGCTTTGTGCACGCAAGGAAGGATTTCGCGGACTGATACTACCCGCCGACAACGCCTGCGAAGCCGCCGTAGTGGATGGTTTGGAGGTCTATGGCATGAAGACGATTCTTGATGTGGCGCGTTTTCTCAATAGCGAGCAGCAGTTTGAGCCTGTCCGCGTGGATACCGACTTGCTCTTCCGCGAGGAAGCCTTTTCTACCGATCTCGATTTCGCCGATGTGCGCGGACAGGAGAACGTGCGCCGGGCTATGGAGGTGGCGGCGGCCGGCGGGCATAATATGCTGATGGTCGGTCCTCCGGGTGCGGGCAAGTCCATGATGGCAAAACGTCTGCCCTCTATCCTTCCACCACTCACGCTCGAAGAAGCACTCGAAACCACTAAGATACACTCCGTGGCTGGTCTGCTCAATCGCCGTGCCGGCAACACCGAGTCGCTTATCGTGCGCCGTCCGTTCCGTAGTCCGCACCATACCATCACCGATGTGGCACTCGTTGGGGGAGGAAGCAATCCGCAACCGGGCGAAATCAGTCTGGCACACAACGGAGTATTGTTTCTGGACGAACTGCCCGAGTACAAACGTACCGCCCTTGAGGTGATGCGTCAGCCGCTCGAAGACCGCAAAATCACCGTCGCACGCAGCAAGATGTCGGTCGAATATCCTGCCTCGTTTATGCTCGTGGCGGCTATGAACCCCTGCCCGTGCGGGCATTATGGAGAAAATAACCCCGCACACCCGTGTACGTGTACGCCCGCGCAGGTACATAGATACTTGAGCCGGGTCTCAGGACCGTTGCTCGACCGTATCGACATCCAGTGCGAGATCCAAGCCGTGCCGTATGACCAACTTCGCACGCTCCAACAGGGGGAGTCGTCTGCCGATATCCGTCAGAGGGTCGTAGCGGCACGCCGTATTCAGCAGGAGCGTTTTGCCGGTACTGCCGTCCATTGCAATGCACAGATGACCCCGCAAATGCTACGCCAATACTGCCCCGTTGATGCCGAAGGCGATAACCTCCTTTCCTACTCTATGAACCGTCTCGGTTTGTCTGCACGCGCCTACGACCGTATTCTCAAAGTCGCCCGCACCATTGCCGATTTGGCGGGGGAAGAAAATATCTCCGCACGCCATCTCCTCGAAGCCATCGGCTATCGCTCCCTTGATCGCTCCACTTGGGCTGGATAATTCCGATAAGATAAAAAATAAAGAATTAATTATGCATAAATTATGCACTTTATGCAATTCCTATACCTCCATAATACCGATTACGTAGAAAAGACGTAGAAAGGACGTAGAAAGAATTGGCTTTTATAGATAGGATAAGCCGCTTTTTTATGCACTATATTCATTATTTATGCATTTTTATTGCATATCCGTTCCGCTTATGATTCATACCCTTTTTACCATATTTTTGAGCGTTTACTTTGTCAGTTTTACCGACAAAGCGAGTTCCGCACCTGTCCCTTTTTCGGAGCGGGCGCAAGAGCAGCGTACCCGCTGGAACATCCCTACCGATTCGCTCGACTACACCGTATCGCCGCTCTATCTCGATAGTATTCAGCGGCTTGGTGGAAAAATTCACCATACCTCCCGTTGGCTCAATGGTGCCACCATAGAGATGACGTCCCAAACGGCACAACGAGTTTCCGCATGCCGTTTTGTACAATCCGTCGAGATGACACGCGACAATACACAAACCAACGCCTTTATCCTACGGCGCAAGCAGCCACAGATCGACTATGGTCAGTCGCAGGAGCAAATAGACCTGTACAACCTGTCCCCACTCCACCAAGCGGGTTTCGAGGGACAAGGCATACTCATGGCGGTTTGCGACGGCGGTTTTTACAATGCCCATACCGCCTCTTTTTTAGACCAAACACACCAACTCGGACATTTTGACCTGACCGACGACACCTATGATTTTTTCAGCCAAACAGGTGAACATGGTATAGAGTGCTTGAGCGTCATTGCGGGCAAGACCGATAATTTCTACGGCTCTGCCACCCGTGCGGATTACTACCTTATGCGCTCCGAGGAAAACGACACCGAGAGCCCCAAAGAGATGGACAACCTCATTGCCGCTCTTGAAAAAGCAGACAGCCTCGGCGTAAACATTCTCTCCATCTCGTTGGGCTACTACGAGTTCGACAATGCCCGATGGAATCTCACCTATGCAAATATGGATGGCACAACCACCCGTTGTTCTCGCGCCGCCACTATTGCCGCCCGAAAGGGTATGCTCGTCTGTGTGGCAGCGGGCAACGAGGGAAACAAACCGTGGTATTACATCGATGTGCCCGCCGATGCAGATAGCATTCTCGCTGTCGGAGCCGTTACGCCGCAAGGCAGTATCGCCGGCTTTTCTTCGCGCGGACCGAGTAGCGATGGACGCACTAAACCCGATGTTTGTGCCGTAGGTGCCGGCACCTGTCTGCTACACCCCGACCGCACTTCGCCTTTCTATGGCAACGGAACCAGTTTCGCCTGCCCGCTCATTGCCGGTATGGCGGCTTCGCTCTGGTCGGCTCTCCCCGATGAAAATGCAATGCAAATCCGCAGCCGCATCATCCGTTCTGCCAACCGCTACATTTCCCCTGACAATGCCTATGGCTACGGCATACCCGATGCATGGGCGGCATATACTGGTACAACCGCCCTCCCCATCGTGCAAAGCACGTACAAAGCGTATAAAACACTCATCAATAATGAGATACACATCATTATTGACGGGCAAACGTATGATTTATTAGGAAGAAAATTGGGAAATGTTCCCTGACAAACAGACACAAAAAAAGGGTAAGCGAACTACATCGCACCGCTACAACCTCCTACCCTTGCTTCGGTCAAGACCTGGGGGAATTCAAAGGGAGCTGGTCGTGTAGGACTTACCCTCGTTATCACCAACAAAATTCACCAACGTATGGAAACGAACACACGATTGGACTGCAAAGGTAACACATTTATTTCATATACACAAATCTTTTTTCAAAAAAGTGCTGACAGACTTCATTATATCGCGTATCAAAGCCGAACTGCCCTTCGTTCCTAACGAGGAAAAGGGGAAATTGTTCGATTTGCTCGGGCAGTTTCTGATTTCTACCGACCCGCAGAAAACTTTTATCCTCCGCGGATATGCCGGTACAGGTAAGACCAGCGTGGTCAGTGCTTTGGTTCGTGCCCTCGAGAAACTACGCCAACCTTGTGTGCTGTTAGCCCCTACAGGACGCGCCGCCAAAGTGATAGCCAAATACTCGGAACGCCCGGCATACACCATCCATAAATACATCTACCGCCAAAAGCAATTGGGTACAGACAGTTTCTCTCTTGCAGCCAACCTGCACAAACATACCCTCTTTATCGTGGACGAGGCTTCTATGATTTCTGCTTCACACCAAGCCGTCTCTGCCCAAACTGGCAATCCGGCCTTTGGCACAGGCAATCTGCTGGACGACCTCATCCGTTATGTCTATTCTAGTGATGGGTGCAGCCTGCTCCTTTTAGGCGATGACGCCCAGTTACCCCCAGTCGGTTCGCAAGACAGCCCCCCCCTCAATCCCGATTATATACGTGGTTACGGACTCAATGTCAGTACATTCAGTCTCACACAAGTAGCACGACAAGCACTCGACTCGGGTATTCTCAACAATGCTACCCGCCTGCGCACCCTGCTGCAAGACCTACCCCGCACCACATTGGAGGATCTGCAACCCGTTTTTGGCACTGATGTAATCAACCTGCAAGGCACTGATATAGTTGAGGCTTTGGAGCATAGTTACCGTGAAGCGGGCGATGAAGACACACTTATCATCACCCGCAGTAACAAACGTACCAACCTTTATAACCAAGGTGTACGTGCTCGTATCCTCTGGAAAGAAGATGCCATCTCATCTGGCGACCGGCTGATGGTCAGCAAGAACAACTATTTCTGGACACAGGACTACGACGACCTGCCTTTCCTCGCCAACGGCGACACTCTCGAAGTGGTGCGCCTGCGCAACGAGCATGAGATGTACGGTTTCCGGTTTGCCGAAGCCTCGCTCCGCTCGGTGGACTACGACTGGGAGATCGATGCCCTGCTGTGGCTTGATACCATCACTACCGACACCCCCGAACAGAACTACTCGCTCCAACAGACGCTTTTTAGCCGTATTGCCGAAGATTATCCCGAGATACGCAACCACAGAGAAATGCTCAAGAAAGTGTACGAATCTCCCTATTACAATGCCTTGCAAGTGCGTTTTGCCTATGCCGTTACCTGCCACAAGGCACAGGGCGGACAATGGAAACACGTTTATATTGACACTGGAAATATAGCCCGGGACGAAGAGCGGATGAACAACCCTCAAGAACGCCGCGAATACATCCGCTGGCTCTACACAGCCCTCACCCGCGCCACCGAGAAAGTCTATTGGATTGGCTGATTACCTATTAGCCCCATTGGACTTATTAGGCTTATTGGACTTATCAGACTTATTGGACTTATTAGCCCTATTGCTCTCCTCTTAGAACCCAAAGGAGAAACCTACCATAGCGGTAAAATTCCGCCCTTGGTAATACACGGGGCAGAACTTATTCAGGTAATACTGCGCTGTGCATTTCTCTCCGGCATCCTCACTGACAATCGTCTGCTCCAGGTTATCATACCCTCGTGCATTATTGTACGTGAGGTTCACACGCAAGTACATATTCGGGTGTACCTCATAGATACCATCCAATGCCACTTCATCATTGCGATAAATAGCCTTGTCAAAAGGTTTCTGGGCGATGGTCTGACTGATACCGCCTTCCTTCCCGCCTCCGCGCAGATAGGCGTATGAGTTGTATTTCGTATCGTTGGTGTAACTGAGTTTCAAGCGCATACCGCGTATCGGACGATATGCCAATTCTACATATATCGATTGCGCATTGTCCCCCATATAATGCCCCATATTGTATCCGTTGCTTGCCCACGTCAGCACATCTATCGAATGGGTATAGCACGCTATGTACGAGCGCATAAACTCTCCTTTCAGACTCAGCCCCTTCAGCGGCCATCCCGACCAATTAAAACCTACCAAATAAGACACAAGGTTGTTCTCAGGGTTGGATTTCTTTAGTCGAGACAACTTGAACTCGTCCACATAAATAGAGGTGTAGAGTTGGATATGATCCCACGGTCGTACTGACAGCGATCCGAACAACTGCGAGTTCTGGTTCTCCACGTTCTTCAGCCCTTTTGTCAGTAGGTGGTCGAGCGATTTATAGAAAGCAATCGGAATGAAATACGCCGCCTGTACATTCCGTTCGGCATAGACAATAGAATTGCCAAACGAGAAAGAGACATATTTGATCGGCGTGAAAGTAAACATATTCGCCGCCATAAACTTGTTGGCAGGGCGATAATGTTTGTATGTGCCGCCCGTAGTGGTATTCTCCACGTAGTAGTTGGTCGAATCCAGCACATTCGACACAAGCCATGCATGGAAATAGTCGAACTGGAACCAGTGGCAAGGCGTAAGTTGCAGCGAGAGCATCGGCACTGCGGGGTTGCGTCCCGATAGGATGTTCGAGCAGTGGTAACTGTCGCCCCAGCGGATATTCTCCCGCTGCAAAGCAATACTTCCCCACCATGAATAAAGCGAGATACCACCTTTCGAATCCGAGAAATCACCTCCGTAGTTTGCCTCTTTGTACTGCACTCCGGCGAGGTTGTTCAGATAGTCCGGTTTCGTTATTTGCGCACCATCAATCTTGGCATAGTCATCGGCGAAATACTTGTCGCTCAATGCCGCTGTACCATTATACGATATATCGCGCAGCGATCCCCATATACTCACGTGGTGCGCAATATCCATCTTTAGATCCGCCCCCCACCAACGCTTGATAATCAGTCCTTTCTTCGATCCGTACAAATCCATACCGAGTATAGGTTCTACCGACATCTTGAATAGTTTGTTCTTCGTCAGATACGAAAACTGCGGATTGGCAAGCGACAGGTTAAACGTGCGCCGGTCGGTATATTGCACGAAATTATTGGAGATAGTATCCCTCTCAAGTGCGAATACGTTCAGATAAAAAGCCAAGTCTTTCTTCTGCCGCTTATTGAGCAGACTATCCGCCTGCTGTGCCTCTACTAACATATCCGCCACCTGCTTGCGCGTGTAGGGGCGCACCGCCGTCTGGTGCGTAATGACCCCGTCCGTAATCAATTCGTCCAAATAGTCATACACCTCTGTGTACTGCATCGGAACAGGAATCGCCTGCGCCTGAACGTTTCGGCACACAAAAAAACACAACAGCACACTCCCTATCAAGCAAAGTGTACCATTGTGCAAACTATGTATATAGCAGTTCATCGATTTGTAAAAAGTGGCTTAACCACCGCTAATGCACTGCCAAGCCACCACAATCAATCGGGCTTATTTCTTCTTGTTGTAACGTGCATTGAGAGCAGACACCACCTCTGCGGTAATATCGTATCCGGCTGCGGCTTGGAGAATATTATCCTTGCCGGCATTGGCAAAAATCATTTGGTAGCGACCGTCCGCATTGAACTCACGCAGGAAATTGTTGATCGTGTCCGCCAACTGCATATTCAGTTTCTGGTTCTCTACCATAATATCATTGGTCAGTTTTGCCTCCAGTTCCTGCAGGTCGTTCTGTTTCTTGAGCAACTCCTGCTGTTTCTGCTCGGCACGGTCGCGGCTCATAAACGCTCCGTTCTCCAGTTTGCGCTGGAAATCTGCAGCCTCGCTTTGCAGCGTGCGGGCTTTGGTATTGAGTTTTAGGCGTGCATCTTCCTGTTTGGTCATCAGTTTGTCCGAAGCCTCGATAGCGAACTGATACTGCGTCAGCACCGAGTCAAGATTGAGGTATGCGATAGGCAGATTACCCTCTGTCAGAACCGCATTCTCCGTCGGAGCAACTGCCTTTTCTGCGGGTTTCTGTGTAAAAAAGAGAGCAAACAAGGCAATGACAGCTACTGCCAAAATAGCATCTACTACGATTTGTGTTTTGTTCATAAGTCTATATGTTTTTTACATTGATTTTTATGTTAGCATCGCGGCGTGCCTCGCGGTCTTGCGAAGTGGCGCAATGGATTCCTCGCTCACGCATACGCTTGTTCTCGCTGATATGCTGGCTTGAAAAACGCCCGTTCTTCTTGAGAATGATGCGCACGCAAAGCAAAGCAAAAGCAAGTCCGAGGAGGACTATTACAATCAGTATTTCTTTCATAGATACATACTATTGAGCGTACAAAGGTACAAATAAAATCGGAAATACAAAAGTAGAAACTATGTTTTCAGTGTTTTTGCACTCAAAAACACCCTTTTCCATATATATTTAAGGCACCGACTTGTGAAACATTGTTTTTTTTAGTACCTTTGTGCGTTATTTATGGGCGTTTGCCCCGTTATGTTTTTCACAAAAGAGATTATACTATGGCTACAACACAACAACAGAGCGGCACTCTATACAATGCGCTGACGGCAGGAAGTAAAATTATCGGCACCATCATTGCGGACTCAGATATCCGTATCGATGGTATCGTTGAAGGCGATTTGCAATGTACGGGGAAGGTCGTCATCGGCGAACAGGGCAGCCTCAAGGGTACCATTGCCTGCCAGAATGCGGAGATTATGGGTAAGTTGGACGGCAAAATAAATGTGGAGCATACACTCGCACTGCGCGCTTCCGGAAATATCAAAGGCGAAGTAAGCACCGGCACGCTGATTGTGGAACCCAATGCTATCTTCAACGGCACTTGCTCTATGAACACCAACAACAAATAATCCCCCTTTCCACCTAATATATCTAATCTCTAACCTCTAGACACATACCACTATGATTATCAAACCATTCCGCGGCATCCGCCCGCCAAAGACACTCGTTGAAAAAGTAAGCAGCCGTCCATACGATGTGCTCAATTCGGAGGAGGCACGCCGTGAGGCGGAGGGCAACCCGATGTCGCTCTACCACATCATCAAACCCGAAATCAACTTTGCGCCGGGTACCGACGAGCACGACCCGAAAGTATATACCAGTGCCGTGGAGCATTTCCGCGAGTTCCGCGAAAAAGGCTGGCTGGTGCAGGACCCGCAGGACAAATACTATGTCTATGCACAGACAATGAACGGGCGCACCCAATATGGTTTGGTAGTGGCTGCGTGGGTGGAAAACTATATGGAAGGGCGTATCAAAAAGCACGAACTGACCCGAAAGGACAAAGAGGAAGACCGTATGAAACACGTGCGCATCAATAATGCCAATATCGAACCCGTGTTCTTCGCCTATCCACACCGTGACGACCTCGACCAAATCATCGCTTCCGTTACTGCGGGCGAACCCGAATATGATTTTGTGGCGGCTCCCGAAGGATTCCGCCATACGTTTTGGGTAATCAATAACCCTGCCACTATAGAACGCATTACGCAGATATTCAAAGAAATACCTGCTATGTATATCGCTGATGGACACCATCGTTCCGCCGCGGCAGCCTTGGTGGGCAATGAGAAAAAACTGCAAAATCCGCACCACACAGGCAACGAAGAGTACAACTATTTCCTTGCCGTTTGTTTCCCTGATAACCAACTGAATATCATCGACTACAACCGTGTTGTAAAAGACTTAAACGGGCTGACCGATGAGCAATTTCTGGAGGCATTGCAAGCCGATTTCGAAGTGGAAAAAAAGGGCAAAGAGATCTACAAACCGCAACGCCTTCATAATTTTTCGCTCTATCTTTCAGGCGAATGGTACAGTCTGACTGCCAAACCGGGACGTTATAACGACCAAGACCCGATAGGCGTTCTGGATGTAACCATTTCGAGCAACCTCATACTTGATAAAATTCTCGGTATCAAAGACCTGCGTACCGACAAACGTATCGATTTCGTAGGCGGTATCCGTGGTCTCGGCGAACTGAAACGCCGCGTCGATTCGGGCGAAATGAAGATGGCGCTTGCCCTCTACCCTGTTACTATGCAGCAGATTATAGACATTGCCGACTCGGGCAACATTATGCCACCAAAGACCACATGGTTTGAGCCAAAACTGCGCAGCGGTCTCGTCATCCACGAACTCGTCTGACCTGCCCGCGGACGCAAACGCCATCGCCCGCGGTATTTTTCTCCATTAAAAGCAACTAAAATTCCATTAAAAATCAAGGCTCGTTTTATTAAAAACAATAAGTAAAACAAAGCCTTCGACAAAGGAGAAAAGTAAGGAGGATGTGCTGAGGATAACCCGTGGATAGCAGGAGGTTGGCAGGTGCTTGTTTTTATCAAAGATTAACATTACAGAATGTATCGCAGACGAACCTATATATATATGGTGTTGGCACTCCTTGTCGGGGTACTTTCGTCATGTAGTATCAAGACACGCATCAAGCGGGCAGACAAGAAATATGCCATCGGTGAATACTACGATGCCGCCGACCTCTACAAGCAATGCTATGGGCGTCTCTCACCGAAAAAAGAACGTGCCTTGCGCGCCCACGTGGCGTTCTACCAAGGCGAATGTTATCGTATTCTCAACAATCCCAAGGCAACCAACGCCTACAAAAACGCCATTCGCAACCGCTACCAGGACTCCATTGTCTATCTGCGTTATGCACAAGCCCTTCAGTATCAAGGCAAATACCATGATGCAGACAAGAACTACCTCATCTATCTCGAGGCGCATCCTACTGACTATCAGGCACAAGCAGGACATTATGCCTGCGGACAAGTGGACGGCTGGCGCAAGCAACCCAGCCGCTACAAAGTGTCGCTTGCCAAAGAGTTCAACGCCAAGCGCAGCAGCAATTTTGCTCCCGCTTTTGTAGGTGATAATGCGGATGCACTGATGTTTACGAGCAACCGCCAGGAAGGTAAAAGCAGCGGCAAGAAAAAACTGCAACGCCCCAGTCCCGTAACCGGTGCGCAGACTTTCCGTCTCTACTCTACCCGCAAAAACGCTGCGGGGCAATGGGAGGACGTTAGTCTTGCCGAGGGACTGTATGGCGAGCTGGCAGAGCAGACCGAACAGGACAACGACTCTACGGGCGGTCAGTCAGCAGGCAGTGCCGAGATGGGCGTCTGTTGTTTCTCGGCGGACGGGCGAACGATGTATTTCACCTATTCCAAACCTATCAACGGACAAGACCTTGGAGCGAAAATCTACACCTCGTCGCGTGCCGGCGGCGAATGGGGCGAACCGCAAGAGGTCAAACTATTCAACGACAGCAGTATCACCGTCGGGCACCCCTCGCTCTGCCACACGGGCGACACGCTCTACTTTGTCTCCGATGCTCAGGGCGGTTTCGGTGGCAAAGACATCTATATGGCAGAATTGGACGGCTCCGACTGGGTCAATGTACAGAATATGGGTCCCTCTATCAATACGCCGGGCAACGAGATGTATCCCTGTATCCACCCGGATGGAACGCTCTATTTTTCCTCCACAGGACACCCCGGATACGGCGGACTCGACATATTCAAAGCCGAGCGCGATACCACTTTGCACAGCGACTCCATTGTATGGACAATATACAATATGGGGGCTCCTTTCAACTCCAACGGCGATGATTTCGGTATCACTTTCGAGGGTAACTCGCAAAATGGTTTCTTCTCGTCCAACCGCGGTCAGAAAAAGGGTGTCGACCAGATTTACCGTTTTGTCCTGCCCGAGATGGAGTTCCTCGTCAGCGGTCTGGTCACGGACAATCAGGGCGAACCCGTCTCCGATGCTGCATTGCGCTTGGTAGGCGATGACGGCACCAACACTCGATTGCAAGTTCACCGCAATGGTACCTACAAGATAAAAATCAAGAAAGATACACGCTATGTAATGCTGGCTACCGCCCGCGGCTACCTCAACTCCCGTGAGAGTTTCAACACACTCAACCTGACCGACAGCAAGACCTACGAGCAGAATTTCTCCCTTGCCCCTGTCAGCAAACCGGTTACGATGGACAATATCTTCTATGAGTTCGGCAAATGGGATTTGACCCCCGCCTCCGAGCAGGGACTGCAGTCGTTGGTTAAGTTGCTCAAAGACAATCCCAATATCACCATCGAACTATCGGCACACACCGATATGAAAGGCGACTCGGCTTTCAATGTCAATCTGTCCGAAAAGCGTGCACAGTCGGTATGCAACTACCTGATACAAAACGGCATTGAACCGGAACGCCTGACCCCCGTCGGTTATGGCAAACAGAAACCCGTGGTGGCTGACAAAGCCTTGCACGACAAATATCCCTTTATCCCGCAGGAGCAGACGCTGAACGAAACATTCATCCTCTCTCTCCCTGCCGACCAACAGGAGATCTGCAACCAGATCAACCGCCGCACCGAGTTCAAAGTCCTCCGTACAACCTACAAACTTTATTAGACTTATTAGGCTTATTAGTCCTATTAGTCCCATATTTACAATTATGCAACAATACTTGGATTTATGTCGCCGTGTGCTCAACGAGGGAGTTGAGAAACACGACCGTACAGGTACAGGCACCGTCTCGGTGTTCGGTCACCAGATGCGTTTTAATCTCGAAGACGGTTTTCCGCTCCTGACTACCAAAAAGTTACACCTCAAATCCATTATCTACGAACTGCTCTGGTTCTTGCAAGGAGACACCAACGTGCATTACTTGCAGGAACATGGCGTGCGTATATGGAATGAGTGGGCGGACGAGAACGGCGAACTCGGTCCTGTCTATGGGCACCAATGGCGCAGTTGGCCGGACTACAACGGCGGTACGATTGACCAGATATCCAACGTACTCAACCAGATAAAGACCAATCCCGATAGCCGCCGTATGATTGTGAGTGCATGGAATGTAGCCGAAGTGGATAAGATGGCACTGCCACCTTGTCATTTGCTGTTCCAATTCTATGTTGCCAACGGACGTTTGTCGCTTCAACTCTACCAGCGTTCAGCGGATATTTTCCTCGGTGTACCGTTCAACATTGCTTCGTATGCTCTTTTGCTCCAAATGATGGCACAGGTTACAGGCTTGCGTGCAGGCGATTTCGTGCATACCTTAGGCGATGCACATATCTATCTCAACCACCTTGACCAGGTGCGCCTGCAACTTACCCGCGAACCGCGTCCCCTACCCCGTATGATTATAAATCCCGAGGTAAAGGACCTGTTCGGTTTCCACTACGAGGATTTCACCCTCGAGGGCTACGACCCGCACCCCCACATCGCCGGTGTAGTCAGTGTATAATTTTTTTTTGCAATCTAGAATGTCTAGAGTTTCTAGAATGTCTAGAGTTTCTAGATTATCTAGAATACAACTCTAAAAAACTCCCCACAAACTATGCTTTCTATCATCGCTGCCATCTCAGAGGAAAACGCTATTGGCAAACAGGGCAACTTGCTGTGCCACTTGCCCAATGACCTGCGCCATTTTAAGGAGATTACTCTCGGTTCGTCTGTCATTATGGGGTCTTCCACGTATCTTTCCCTGCCCAAACGCCCCTTGCCCAAACGGCAGAATATAGTCCTCACAAACAAGCAGGACGCAGTTTTTGAGGGTGCCGATGTAGCACACTCTATAGAAGAGGCATTGGATATGGTGCGCGAGGTGGAAGAAGCGTTTGTGATTGGCGGAGGTAGTATCTACCGCCAGATGATGCCCTTTGCCGAAAAACTCTATATCACCCATATCCACCATAGCTGGCCCGATGCCGACACGTTCTTTCCCGATATACGTCCCGATGAATGGCTCTTGCAGATCGCAGAGGAGCACCCTGCCGACAAGGACAATCCCTATATCTATACATTTGCCGAATACGTCCGCATTCCCCATAGTAATAATATGACTGCTATCAAAAATATCTGATATGGCTGCTATCAAAAATATCGTCTTTGACTTTGGCGGAGTATTGGTTGACTGGAATCCGCACTATCTGTACGACCGCTATTTCGGCAGCAAGGAGCGTGCCGATTGGTTCTTGCAAAACATCTGTACCGGCGAATGGAATACCCAAATGGATGCAGGCAGACCTTTCGCCGAATGTATTGCAGAGAAAATTGCCGAATACCCCGGGCAGGAAGCCGCCATTCGTGCTTATCAAACCGACTGGATGCAGATGATGGGTGAGCAGATCCCTGCAATGCAGGAATTGGTAGCGGCTCTCCACAACAACGGCTACTGCCTCTACGGACTCACCAACTGGTCAGCAGAGACTTTCTGTCGGGTACGTCCCAAATATCCTATTTTCAGTCTGCTGGATGGCATTGTCGTTTCCGGCGAAGAGAAAATAGCCAAACCTGACCCACGCATATTCCGAATTCTGATGGAGCGATACGGCATAGTCCCGACAGAGTCGGTCTTTATCGATGACACGCTACCGAATTTGGTACCCGCTCAAGCATTAGGTTTCCATACCATTCATTTCCAAAATCCCGCCCAACTACGCCACGACCTGCAAACACGCTTCGGCATAGTCGTTTCCTAAAACCGTACAGCACAATGAATTTTGCACAACTCATATCGCCTGTTCTCTCCATTAGCGAAAAGCAGGTGGCTGCCACTATCGCCCTTCTCAATGAGAAAGCGACCATTCCGTTTATTGCCCGCTACCGTAAAGAGAAAACAGGTTCTCTCAACGAAGTACAGATCGGTGCCATACAAACCGAATACACCCGCCTGCAAGACCTTGCCGGTCGCAAGCAGACCATTCTCAATACCATTGAGGAACAGGGGAAACTGACACCCGAACTGCAACAACGCATTGATGCGTGCTGGAATGCCACCGAATTGGAAGACATCTACCTTCCATACAAGCCGCACCGCAAGACCCGTGCAGACATTGCCATTGAGCGTGGTTTGGAACCGTTGGCAAAGCAACTGATGGCGCAAAAGAACGGGGATGTACATAGTTTGGCGAAGCCTTATATCAATAAGGAGGTATTATCCGATGATGATGCGCTGCAAGGTGCACGCGACATCATCGCTCAATGGATTTCCGAGAACGAGCGTGCCCGTAATGCCGTGCGCCGCGAGTTTGGTTACACTGCCATACTGACCACCAAAGCAGTAAAGACCAAATCCGATTCCCCTGAAGCACAGAACTATAAAGACTATTTCGCCGTAAGCGAACCGCTGAAACGTATATCGTCGCATCGGTTGTTAGCCATACGGCGTGCCGAGAAAGAAGGGTTTATCCGCGTGGATATATCGCCCGACCATAAGAAATGTCTTGACAAATTAGCCAACCTGTTTCTTCATTCGCGCAACGATGCCGCCTATCAAGTGGAATTGGCACTGGAAGACAGTTACAAACGTCTGCTCAAACCGTCTATTGAAAGCGAGTATGCCGCCCTATCCAAAGCGAAAGCCGACACCGAGGCGATACGGGTTTTTGCCGACAATCTGCGTCAGTTGCTTCTGGATTCACCACTCGGGCAAAAGCGCGTACTAGCACTTGACCCCGGCTTCCGCACAGGCTGCAAATTGGTAGTTCTCACCCCGCAAGGCGACCTTGTGATGCACAGCGTGGTGTATGTTCACAACGTGGAATCACCGGCTCTATTGGCGAAACTCATCCAGAAACACCATATCGAAGCCATTGCCATCGGCAATGGTACGGCAAGCCGTGAGGCAGAACAAATGACGCAATTAGCCCTCAAGCAAGTGCCGCAGGAGGAACGTCCGCAAGTATTTGTCGTGAGCGAAAATGGTGCATCGGTCTATTCGGTGAGCAAGTTAGCCCGCGAGGAGTTTCCCGACGAGGATGTTACGGTGCGCGGGGCGGTAAGTATCGGACGCCGTCTGATGGATCCGTTGGCAGAATTAGTGAAGATAGACCCAAAATCCATCGGCGTAGGTCAATACCAGCATGATGTGGATCAGACACGCCTGAAAGAGAGCCTGCAACAGACGGTAGAGAGTGTGGTGAACCACGTGGGCGTGGACGTAAATACAGCCAGCCGCCACCTGCTGACCTATATATCGGGTCTCGGTCCCACGTTGGCACAAAACATAGTGGATTATCGTGCCGAACATGGTGCATTTCCCAATCGGAAAGCATTGCTACAGGTTCCCAAGATGGGAACTAAGACTTTTGAGCAGGCAGCAGGTTTCCTGCGTGTTGCGGACTCCGACACCCCGCTTGACAACTCTGCGGTACACCCCGAGCGATACCGCTTGGTGGAACAGATGGCGCACGACCTCAGTTGCACAGTAAGCGACCTGATGCACAGTGCCGATTTGCGCAAACAAATTGACTTGAACAAATATGTATCCTCAGAGACAGGTCTCCCAACCCTCACCGATATTCTACACGAATTGGAAAAGCCTTCGCGCGACCCTCGCACGGAGATAGAGGAATTCCATTTCGATGACTCGGTGCATACCATCGATGACCTGCAAGTAGGTATGGTCTTGCCCGGTATTGTAACCAACATCTCCAATTTCGGGGCTTTTATTGATTTGGGTATTCACAAAGACGGACTCATACACATCTCCGAAATGGCAGACAGACGAATTTCCAATCCCGCCGATGTAGTCAGTCTCCACCAACATATCCGCGTACGCGTTATCGCCATCGACTATGTCCGCAACCGCATCCAACTATCATTGAAACAAGTGTAGTCTATCGAGAATCACCTATCAATCACCTATTATTGTCTGCACGAAATCGGGAAACCACAAAACAATAAATTTAGGCGTATGGGGCATTTTGCAGGCTGGAAAAATGGTGGTATAATTTGCCCCTAAAAATCTCTCTGTTGGGGATTGCGTAGTATGCGGCTTGGGGAGCCGCGTAATAGTCTAAAAACACCATTCGTTGAAAGAAAAAGAAGAGAAATCAGTTCAACCGCTGCAGGAAAAAGCCGCTTATAAATCGTTTTCTGTTCTGCAAAGATATTCCCGTGTGATTGTTCAACGACTTTTTCAAGTCGGTAAAAGTTCCCTCTATCTTGTTGTTCGTGTTGGGCACTCCCACACATTCGGGACACTGAAAAGTGAACAAATAAGGCATGTAAAAATCAATACTGTGTACCAGTGTCCGTACCTTTCTGTGGAGATAACAACTCTTGCCGTCCGATAATCTTGGGTGGTTTCGCTCTTGACAAAGGCAACATACAGGGGCTTGTTTGTAGCATCATCCAATGCCAACATCACGCCCCAATTATGTCCCCAATAGGTTACATCCAAATGGACATATTTAAACATTTGTATAATTGTACGCCTTTGCGTGTACCATTTTTCTTTGTTTTGACCGCCCCGCACAGAGGGCACTTTTTCTTATTCATTTGCAGCATTTTTAGTGATTTTGAATGCTGCAAAGATACTATATATCAACAATATACAAAGAAATCAGCCTGCAAAATGACCCATAGAGCGAAAACTGTTATCTTCGCAGCAATTTGCTTATAGGGTCCTGAGGCAGGGACTTATATCGGTTTTCGCGAGTCATGGAGAAGCACCATTTGCGCAGCAGGAACGTGGGCAACGATGCCCCGACTGCCATCACAAACACCACGGTAAACGTCGTAACACCGTTCACAAAGAAATCCAGCATATAGCGCATCGCCTGCTCGCTGTCCTGCGAAAAACGCATAAACTGCATGAGTGCGAAGATGGTGCGGTAGGCGTACATCCCCGGTATCATCGGCAGCAACGCAGGGATATACAGGGTGGTCGTGGGCGTGTGAAGCCAATACGCAAACGCAATGCACACGGCACCAATCACCAGCGCCCCGACAAAAGAGGCGGTCATAATGTCCCACCCCGCAAAGTGCATCAGGCTGAAACGCGCGATATGCCCCATCGCCGCCAGCAATGCGCAGAACGGAACAGTGCGTCTCGACGGGTCGGAGATAACTGCAAACCCGACAGCCGCCACGGCTGCCAACGTGCCGTCAAGGAGAATAGAACCCAATACAGACATACCTTACCAAGCAATTTGTCCCAACAACAACAGCGTGCACAGCAGTCCGACCGCCATACAGCCGATAAGCAACAGCGCGTCCACCAACCGCGCAAAGCCCGCCAACACGTGTCCCTCCACAGTGTCTATCACGCTGTTAATCAGCGGAACGCCGGGCACCAAGTACAGCGCACTGGCAGCGATAGCGGTGTCGGGCGTCTGACCGAGGTGCAGAAAGCCGCACAGCGACGCAATCAGCGACGACACCAACGCACACGTAAACCATATCCCGAAGGTATTCACGTGCTTGCGCAGCATCAGAATCTTGAGGGCATAGCCCACCCATGTCGCCACAGCCACCATTCCGCATGCCTGCCAGTCGCCCCCGAACAGCCCGCAGAAAGCGGCATTGGCAAAGCCCACCAGAACAAGCACCGCCCAATCGTTCATACGTGGTGCAGTCGTTATCGCCTTGTATCGCCGCCATAGTTCGTCCAGTCCGAGGTGCTCGTCATAAGCCTGCCAACTCAACGCACTGAGGTCGGTGTTCAGGCGGAAACTGACAGGGCGGGGGTGAAGGGTCGTAACCTTGTCATACACGTGCTGCCCGTTGCGCGTGGCGAGGGTGAGGTTCAGCGTCTTGTGCAGGATGGTCATCTCCACATTCACGTCCAGCGCCGAGGCTATACGGCACGTGTTGCGCACCACACGCGTAGTGTGCACACCCGATGCCTGCAGGCAACACGCGTACTCGGACAGGAAATGCGAATACTGCTTCAGTTGCTCGTGAATACCCTCTTCTTCACTCATTGCAAATCGCCCGCTTTGGCGTAGTAGCGGCGTGAAGCCTCTTCCTGACGCGGCTCCGAGAAATTGCTGATACGTTTCAGATAACCGATGATACGGGTCAGATAATCCAGATTCTCACTAGCACAGACGGGGCATTTGTGCAGGTAACGCTTGTCGATATGCCCGCAGTCGTTGCAGACCGTGTTCGGGATATTGAACGTAAAATAGTTGGTTCCCTCTTGCGCGGCAACACGTAGCAGGTTGCGGTACTGCGCCTTCGATAGATGTTCCTCGAGGTTGCAGTGCAAAGCCGAACCGCCCGTCAGATGCTCCACATATTTGCGCCCGTGGAGGCGGAAACGATCCAATACATTCAGGCTGTGGTCTTCTACGATATAAAAATAACTGTTGTAGCAGTCGCGCGGCACTACATATCCGTCTTCCTTGTCCCACTTTGCGTGTTTGACACCCACGTTCTCAGCCGGTATCATCTCGCAGTTGAACATTACCTCCTTGGTGCGATACTGCTTGTTGAGACGCTCGATGGTTCCCAACACATCTTGTACAAACTTGGAATACTGCTCGTTGTCGTTGATAGGTATTCCTAGGAACTCGGCAGCCTCCACCAGTCCGTTCACACCGATAGTGAGATATTGACGCCCTATATTGATAAAACCCGCATCAAACAGCGGCAACATACCTTCTTCTTGCAGGCGTTTCAGGTTCTCGTTGTAAGCGAGTTGCACCTTGTGCATCAAATCGACCACCTCCTCTATATAGGTCAGATACGACATACCCTGACGCACGGCATACTGCACAGTGCGGTTGAGGTTGATAGTCAGCACGCTCTTCGAACCTGTGCTGACACCGCCCGCGCCGAGGGTGTAACTGAAACCGTTGTCGGTTATCTCGTTGCGCAAACGGCAGCACGATGCCAGCGAGTCGGCATTGTCGCTCAGATAGGTAAAGAACGAGTGTCCTTCGGCGTACATCTCCGCAGTGAAATCGGCGTACTCTTTGTCTTTTACATCGCCGTTCTCGCTGAGCAACGCCATTGTCTCTACGGGGAAAGTCAGCACACTGCGCAAACGCTCGGCGTTGAACCACTTCATAAAACGCTTCTGCAACCAGTTGAGCGAATCCCAATCGGGTTTCTCGCCATCGGGAAAACGGAAATTACCAAAGATACTCTCGAAATAGTAGCGATCGTAGTAACTGATATTCCAGAACACCGATTGGAAATTACGTGCTCCCGTAGGCTGGTTGATGGAATAGACCACCTGCTCGAAACAATCGGTAATCACCTTGTCGATAGTGCGCTGACGTTTGCTCAAATCCACCACTTGGTCGGCGTGCAGGTAGTAGTCCTGTCCGTATTCCTTACCGATAAAATAGTTCATATACATCAGAAACTCGGGCGTGGCACAAGCTCCGCTCAACATTGACGACACCATAAACACCATATTGATAAACCCACCGCAGAACGACTTGAGGTTGGTCGGAGGCGTGGCATTGCCGCCGATGGCTTTCGTACCCTCGAGCAACCACGGATACATCGTGATGCTGGCGCAATAGTTGGCAAGGCTGGTCTCGTCGTTCTTATAGATAAAGTGCTGTTTGAGCAATGCCATATATTTGTCTGCCAACTCCTTGCCAAACATTTTCTCAATGCGGTCGGTCAGCATACGGCGGTTCAGCCGGATATAGTTCGACTTGGGCAACTCACCGATGAGTGTGGCGATATTCTTCTTCTCCACATTGGCATTCGCATCATACTTGCTACCCGTAGCCGCATTGCTGGCGTTGCAGTAGTTCATCAGGAAATCCAACTTGTCCATCGTCTCGCGGTCTTTGGTATGACGATAGCGGTAGATCATATAGTTTTTTGCCACTTGATAATAGCCCTCTGCCATCAACGCCACTTCCACCTGGTTTTGTATCTCCTCGACACTGATTCCGTCATGAATACGCAGGCGCGAAACGATTGCCGCCATAGTCTCTTCAGTTGCAAAAGTACCCGAAGCAATAAACGCCTTGTTGATAGCGTTTTTGATTTTGTCGATAGAGAAAATCTCCGATTTCCCGTCACGCTTAATGATATGTGTCTCCATATTGTGTATTTAATTTTTCTGTGTTAGTACAAACAACGGAACACTTCCTCATTCATAAGGGATAAATGTTCTATTTTTCTATTCCGCCAAGGTATCGCTATCCTATGCGCATCCTATGCGCATCCTCCTTACTTTTGACGATACCCTCTATGGTATAAAATGTTCTATTTTTATGCCGGTTCTGATGAAAAAACAGCCGCTAATGCTTTGAGACAATCTCCTCCTCCGTTCTCTTAGCACCCCTCTCAAGATATAATAACAACACCCCACGGGATACGATACGTTCCCTTCACACAATCAGACACATACACTTCATACATATCTGATTAACAGTACTTTATAATTATGAGATGTAAAACTTAGCGTGTCTTTCCATCCGAAAGCACTTTGCAAAGGTACGACAAATTTCGGATATATACAAATGTATTTTATGACAAAAAAGCCCCCTTTCAACACGTTTCCGTGTAACTCTCTATAAATGGGAAAGATACAAAAAACAATAAAAATCACGCACTTTGCAAATAGGTAATTTATTGCAAAATGCGTGTTAAAAAACGAATTCTATCACCGGAATTTTTACTGCCTTTCAATCATCAAATGTTTGCACTCGCTCAATGCGCGTTTCAACTCGTTGTCGAACCGCAGTTGGTATGCGGCTTGCCCGCGCTGGTAGTAGTATCGCAGCACTATCTCACTGCCAAGAAGGCTTTTCACTTCTTCCAAGTTACGATAAATCGCCTCGCGAAAAGAGGGCTGCAACTGCGGCAGCAATGCCTCCAAGGATGCCAATGTGGCAGAATCAATATCTTCATGCCGTGCCATTTCGAGTACGTCGCGGAAATACTTACCCGTTTCGGTCTCATAGGTAAACTCTTGTTCGTCAAGGAACCGACAGAAATCTTCGATGTCTTGGTCTGTCAGCGCGAACACTTCGGGTGCGGCAATCGTATCGTGCAAACGATGATATTGTGTCGCATAGTCGAAGAACATATTTTTTATATACAACGAATAGCATACGTCCACTTTGGCGGAGTCGGACAGCACTATATCGGGTAGGATACCGCCCGCCGTATCGCGATGCAGTTCTTTTCCCCGCTGGCGCTCGGCATAATCAATCGCCTGAATGCACCGCCCGGAAGGCAGATAGTATTTGGAAGTCGTTACCTTCAAATGCCCGTCGTAGGCAATAGGGCGCACATTTTGTACCAACCCTTTGCCGAAAGTGCGCTGCCCGACCAATGTCGCACGGTGCAGGTCTTGCAGGCTGCCGCTCAATATCTCGCTTGCCGAAGCCGAGTTCTTGTCCACCAAAATCGTCAGCGGCAGGTCAGGAAAACGCGCAGAAGAGGTGGTGTAGTATGTGCGGCACGAGTTCTGCGTCTTGCCTTTGGTAGAAACGATTTCCGTCCCCTTGTCCACAAACAGATTGACTATACTGATCGCCTCGTCCACAATGCCGCCTCCGTTGCCGCGCAGGTCAATGATCAGCGCACGGGCATTTTGGTTGTAGTAGAGATCGTCCAACGCCATAGCAAACTCGCGTGCAGAGTTGGTTGTAAACTCCGAAAAGCCAATATACCCCACCGCCCCTGGTAGTGTATCCGCCGTAATGGTGCAGTAGTAAGTAATAGGATCTATGTGGATATCCTCACGAGCGAAACTGACCGTAAACGGTTTTTCCACTCCCTCGCGCTCCAACTGAAGCGTTACCGTCGATCCGGGGACACCGCGCAGGTTGTTGCTCACTTCCGAAACCGTCTGCCCTTTGGTGGAAATACCATCCACCGAGAGTATCCGGTCTCCTGCCTGTACGCCGTTACGCTGCGCAGGTTTGCCTTCGTATGGGTTGGCAATGATGATTTGCTGCTCTTTCTCTCCGCGTTTGTTTTTACCCTCCCGCTGCTGGATGATTGACCCGATACCGCCGTACTTACCTGTAGTTATCATACGCAGATCGTCATCCTTTTTCTTGGGATAATAGACCGTATAGGGGTCAATCTTGCGAAGCATGGCATTGATGGCAGTCTCCGTCAGGTCGTCATAATTGAGCGTGTCCACATAGTTGATATCCAACTGCCGCATCACATCGTTGTAGATGGTCAGCGACCGGTCAATCCGGCTTGTCTTCTGCCTTTGCGCCATCAGCGGCATTCCTATGACCAATGCCAATGATACAATGTATAAGTAACGATTATGCATATTTTTGAATTATAATCCTTTGCCCTATGGGCAAGAAATCTAAATAAATTTTACAACCGGTTGTATGAACTTAATTGCTATAAATCTTATTCTCGCTTTGCGAGACGAACAGAACGAATACCTTTTTTGAAATCATATGCTCCAAAGTTTATCAACCATCCCTGCTCTTTGTGCAATAGACGCAAATATGTTTTGAGTTGTTTGTAATGTATAGGTAATAATTCTTCAATGGATTTAAGTTCTACAATAATACAATCTTCCACCAATAAATCCAACTTTAAGGAATTATCTAAAATTTGTCCTTTATACACAATAGGTACCGGCGTTTCTGATTCTACTTTTAATCCGCGTGAGGTAAGTTCAAAATACAAGGCTTTATGGTACACGGATTCTAATAGTCCCGGTCCTAATGCATTATAAACCATCATTGCTGCTCCGCGTATCTCATACGATATTTGTTCTATGGTCATTTCAAAGAGCAATAAAATTATAATAATGTCCCATTTCTGCCGCGCCGATAGGCGAATAAGATTTATGGCAATTTAGTACCCGACAATGCATAAGATTTATTTTAGATTTCTTGCCGCTTTGCGGCAAAGGAGAATCATTAAACACTATATCTTATCTCAGTTTATTGGGTACGAATGCCGATACATCTTTATTATAGGCGTACAGGTCGCGCACAAGGGTGGACGAAATATGGGCATACTCAGGACGCGTATAGAGAATAATAGTCTCGATATCACCGAGTTGCTTGTTTGCTTCCGCCATATTGCGCTCGTACTCAAAATCGGATACACAGCGGATACCACGGAGAATAAACCGGCTATCCTGTTGCTTGGCGAAGTCCACCGTCAGACAGTCGTAAATCATCACGCGCACACGCGGTTCGTCCTTGAATATCTTTTGGATCGCCTCTTCGCGTTCACGGATTGGGAAAGTCTCTTTCTTGGTGCTGTTGCGTCCTATACCGATAATTATCTCGTCAAAGAGTTTGAGTCCGCGCATCACGATGTCGTAGTGCCCGATGGTAAACGGGTCGAAACTACCGGGGAAAATGGCTCTTTTCATAATCGTTCTTTTTCATTCACTGTTCTTTGTCTGCTTGTGCCGCAAGCGCATTCTTACGCGGGTTGTCGTACATCTCGTAGAGTTTTTCGCGCAGGAAAGTCTCATCTTTGTTGGGAATATCCACCAAGGCGATACGGCTTTCGATATATTTGTCAAAATCCGTGCCACGCTCAAACAACTCGTACCCGAGATGTATATGCCTGTCAATCAAGTCGCACACAAACTGTATCTGCTCGTTGCGGTTCAGTTCGCGCAACTCTGGGTGCGCCTGCAATGCCAGATCCAGTTCGTGGTTAATAGAGGGGGTCAGGCGGTATATCACCCGCCCTTTCTGCCCTTTGATACCAGTTTCCATTGAGCGGATATCGTCCGCTTTGGTCTTGTGCCAATGCGGAATATCGCGTTTCAGTTGCATCTCCTGCGCCTTGAGATAATCGCACGGGTCAAACTCGTAGGAAATAGAAACAGGGCAGATATTCAGATGTTTAATTGCCTCAAAGAAATCGGGTGCGTCTATAGTCAGCATTTTGAGGACTCCGGGCTGCGTGCGGTCGTTGCCGTCTTTGGCACGCCCCTCCCGCTGAGCTAACCAAATGGATTTGTTATGGTTACGCAGGTCGTTGATATACTGCGACAGCAGTTTGGCATTCTCCAACTGTTGGTGAACCGACCCGTTGCGTATTACCACAAAACAGTGCAGATAGCGCACAAGCGGCTCTATCCACCATTTGCCGAACAGATTATTGCCGATACCTATGTACGGACGGATAAAATACCGCTCGCGCAGCAACATCGACAACCACGCCGAATCCATACAGATGTCCCTGTGGTTGGTCATAAAGAATGCTCCGTGTTTGATGTCCTGTTCTATCCGCTTGCGGTCGCCCAAATAACTCAGTTTCATCGACTTGGTCGTCTTCCACCGGCATATTTGCAACACGGGGAAGATGGTAAACCAATCGCTGATGGCAAGCCACCAGCCGTTTCTATAGGCACGTATTTTTTTATAAGGATCCACTATGTTAATGATGAATTATGAATTATGAATTATGAATTATGAATTATAATTATGAAGTTTGTATATTATTCTGCTATACCTTTTTGTTGTATCAGTCAGGCGGATGTCAGGTGGATGTCATGTGGATGAGTATTTTTCCAGTGCATCTTTGCTGGCTTCCCGATAGGCGACCATCAGTCCGCCCGTACCGAGGAGTGTCCCGCCGAAATAGCGCACCACCACCACAAGGATATTATCCAACCCGCGTGCGTCTATCGACCGCAAGATAGGCACCCCTGCAGTGCCGTGCGGTTCACCGTCATCTTTAGTTCGCCACAGGTTCTCGCCCAAACGGTAAGCATAACACACATGCCGTGCGTCGTGGTATTTATTCTTGTACCACGCCACACGTGCCTTGGCTTGGTCTTCGTCTGCAATCGGTTCTGCAAAAGCAAGAAAACGGCTGCCGCGGTCTTTGTAAATCCCCTCAAACACCACTTGCGGTGCTTGTGCCACCTCTTTCTTTTTTGCCTTGTCTGCCGCTTGCGCTTTCCCCATAGTTGCCTAATTTTTCGCAAAGATACAACATTTTTCTAAGATACACAACCTACCGGTCAAATATATGCAACAAAAAAGCCTCACAAAATGAGGCTTTTTATAATTTTGCGAAATATATGCTTAATGTTGCAACACCGATTCTATCTGGTGTACCTGCTGTCGAAGAACAGGGTCTATCTCCAACTGCTCGCGCATCAAAGTCAGCGAATGAAGCACTGTGGCATGGGTGCGACGCCCCATATAAAGACCAATCTCATTGAGCGAATGACGGGTCAGTTCCTTGCTCAGATAGATTGCCACATGGCGTGCCTGCATAATCTCCTTGGAGCGGTTTTGGGACAAAATCGATTTCTCCGGGATATTAAAATGCTCCGCTACCGCCCCGACTACATCGCTCAACTCCACCGTACTCGGCTGTATCTCCACAATATGCGACACCACCTGTTCGGTCAGTTGCAGGTCTATCTCACGGTCAGTCAGCGTGGAATGCGCCAGCAGACTCGCAAGAATGCCCTCCAAGTCGCGCACGGAGTCGCGCACGTTGTTGGCTATAAAATCAATCACATCGTCCGCCAACTGTATGCCGTCGCGGTGCATTTTGTTGAGCAGGATATTGCGGCGCAGCGCATAGTCCGGACGGGTAATCTCTGCCGACAAACCCCATTTGAAACGGGTCAGCAGACGATCCTCTATATCTTTCAGTTGTACCGGCGAGCGGTCGGACGTGAGTATCAACTGCTTGTGCGACTGCTGCAGGTAGTTGAATATATGAAAGAACGTGTCCTGCGTGCCTTTCAGCCCTGCAAAGTACTGGATATCATCCACAATCAGCACGTCCACACTCTGGTAGAAATTCAAGAAATCGGGAATACGGTTGGTATTGCGTGCATCTTGGAACTGCAGTTTGAATGTATTGGCTGACACATATAGCACACGTGCCTGCGAGTTGAGCAGACGGACTTGGTTACCGATGGCATTTGCCAAGTGGGTCTTCCCCACCCCGCTGCCGCCATAGATAAACAGCGGGTTGAACGCCGTATAACCGGGCTGTTTTGCGACCGCCACACCGGCAGTACGCGCCAGTTTGTTCGGTTCGCCTGCCACATACGAATCAAACGTATAGATGGTGTTGAGTTGCGTATCAAAGTCCATCACGGGTGCCGCAGGCGTATAAGCCCCTGTCCCGTTCTCCTTGCGGATATTCTCCTGCGAAGTGCCTGTCGAAGGAATGGTGCTGCCCGCACCGGACGTGGAGTCTATCAACACACGATATTCCAACTGCGTCCCCTGTCCGAATACACGGAAAAGCGTTGCAGACAGCAGGTTGATATAATTCTCCTCTATATATTCGGCAATGAACTGCGACTTCACCTGCAAAATCAGCACACGGTTGTCATACTGCAACGGCACAATCGGTGCAAACCAGGTCTGGTATGCACTCGGCGTCAGGTTGTCAGCCAAAATCTGCCGGCACTGCGCCCACAATATGTTCAGTTGCTCGTTCATTACCTATAATTCATTCGCCCTTTTTGCCGGTCAATTAGTCCAATGGGGCTAATTAGTCCTATGGGTTAGGTTCCCTATTTTTCAAAAAAAAGTGCGAAAAAAAGACGAAGGGTGTACCTCCGAATTCGAGTGCAAAGGTACTGCTTTTTTCCCAAGCGGACAAATTTCCGCCCGATGCCCCGTTTTCAAGAACCGCGTATTTGCACCTATTTCAGCAACTTACGATTTGTACACTGGAAATCAGTATGTTACAAAAGTTTTCAACATTCATACCATTGATTTACAGAGACTTTGACATTTGCAATAGCAACATCTATGTTTTCAAAAATAATATGCCTAATCCGCTATCTATGTACGTTTTACGGAAAAGTTAAAATAAATGCTATTTAGAACAAAGACAAACTGTATCATCCTAAATATATGTGCCAAAGCAGCCATGACAAGTTAGTTGATTGTAACAGGACAGCCGCAAAATGACATCTATACACTTTATGCAACGGATGCAGTGCATAAAGTGTATAAAAGCACCTCATAAAAACCTATCTCGTTGCCGTGTCGTTGCCGTCTTTTTGCCGTAAATAGTATTATGAAGTATGGGAATTGCTTATTCCGCCTAATCTGACTCCGGACTATTAGCCGATTTTGATGCGATTGCGGGGACAGTATTTGCACATATCAAAAAAAAGCAGTACCTTTGTGGCGTTTTTTAAGAAAAACATAAACAATCCAAAGTATAGCAATCCATTGTCCCACATTGACCGCCGCATATTGAACAAACTCCAATAGTGACCAACTCGCAACGTATCATAGTAAATACCGCAGCCCAATACACACGTACTATCTTGAACGTATGTATGTCGCTCTACTCCACCCGCTTGATATTGGCAGCACTCGGACAGAGCGACTACGGCATCTATTCCGTGGTTGCAGGCGTGGTGGCGATGTTGTCGTTTGTCACTAATGCACTTGTCACCACCACGCAGCGATACCTGTCGTTCCACCACGGCGCAGGAGACAAAGATAAAATACGTTTGGTATTCGGAAACAGCGTATTGCTGCATATTCTTATCGGTTTTCTACTGACAATTGTATTATGCGCCATCGGACCATGGGTGGTGAATCACCTGCTCCATATCACACCTGAACGTATTGAAGCGGCACTAATTGTGTATTTTGCAGCAGTTATTATGCTGTTGCTCACGTTCTTAACCGCTCCTATTCGTGCGTTGTTCATAGCACGGGAAAACATTGTGTATATATCAATCGTTGATGTCTTGGACGGGGTGCTAAGACTAGTTCTCGCAATATGGCTCTGTCACATTACCTACGACAGACTTATCACTTATGCAGGCTTTATGACGAGCATACAACTCTTCAACCTATTGGCATTCGCTATCTATGCCGTATGGAAATTCGAGGAGTGTCATTGGCCGCGTCTGCGCGAATGGAACAAACAATATATCCGCGAACTCAGCGGTTTTGCAGGTTGGACTATCTACTCTACGGGGTGTATCATAGCCCGTACGCAAGGTATTGCAATCTTGCTCAACCGGTTTATGGGAACTGCCATCAATGCCGCTTACGGTATCGCTCTGCAAGTGTCGGGAGCAGTGCAGTTCGTTTCTGCCTCTATTCTCAATGCCATTAATCCGCAGATTATGAAAGCCGAAGGTTGTGGCGACCGCCAGCGTATGATTATGCTTTCCGAATATGCGAGCAAATATGCTTTTCTATTATTGGCATTGGTGGCAATTCCGCTTATTGCAGAAATGGAAACCGTGCTGCATATATGGCTTGGTGAGGTACCCGACTATACTGTTATGTTTTGTCAGTTTATCCTCGTCGCCGCATTGTGCGACCAACTCACAATTGGATTAGGTTCCGCCAATCAAGCAATTGGCAACATACGCAATTATTCTATAGTAGTAAACACAATAAAAGTACTTACGGTTCCTGCTGCTTGGTTGTGCCTCAGGAACGGCTTCTCGCTTATGTCCGTAATGATATGCTATGTAGTATTTGAGTTTACGTGTGTATGCATCAGATTGCCATTTTTGAAAATAACAGCAGATATTAGCATTCGCCATTTTATTAAATCCGTATTTATCCGTTCTCTTTTCCCCATCCTATCTATGATATTAGTAAGTTGTTGTATCCTGCATTTTATATCTATAAAATATCGTTTTATTTTAACATTTATAGGTGTTATATCTACCGGACTTACAACTATTTGGTTTACAAGTTTGGATAAAAACGAAAAAACATTCATTACTCACTACATCCGCAAATAATAAATTATTCGTAATTATCACATTATGAGGAAACAAATTGCCATATTATTTCGAAAGTTATTGACTTTAATTTCGCCAAAACTAAACACAAAATATATCTACTATCGTAGTTTTGGCAGACACATTAATCTAAAACATCCACAGACTTTGAACGAAAAAGTTATGTGGCTCAAACTATATAACTACAATAATAACGCCTTAGTGGCACAATGTGCTGACAAATATCTCGTTCGAGACTATGTTGCTCAGTGTGGCTGTGGGGACATACTTATTCCTCTATGCGGTGTGTATGATAAATTTGAAGATATAGATATTGATACCCTACCCAAACAATTCGTTATAAAGTCCACATATGGCTCTGCAATGTATATCATTGTGAAAGATAAACAAAAAGCAGATTGGGAGAGTATTCGCAAACAAACACGCCAATGGGCAAAAAGTACATACCATCTTATAAATTCAGAGTTACAATATAGCACACCACGGCGAATTATCATTGAACATTTCATCCCATCCCCTTCCGGACAACAGCCCGATGACTACAAAATATATTGCATAAACGGCAAGCCCGGTGTTTGTATGGTCTGTGTAGGGAGAGAAAAAGAGAAGCATCCGAAATTTTACATTATGGACGAACAAGCAAATTTGTTACGTGATTGGTCGTATGACGGATTAAATGCCCCTGCTGATTTTATATTTCCCAAACCTGACGGGTGGGATGATATGTACAAATATGCTGCTTTGTTGTCAAAACCATTTCCCTTAGTACGATGTGACTTTTACATTAGTAATGGCAAAGTCTATTTCGGAGAACTTACTTTCACCTCAGCCGCAGGATTAGATACTGATTTTACTGATAAAGGCATTTATGAAATCACAAAGGACCTTGCTCTATGAGTAGTTTGATAGATTATATCGGGGCTGATTTCGGACAAGGTGCAGGTATCAAAGGGTGTGAGTATGCTCCCCAACGTTTGCGCTCGCTGGGTATTATTCCCAAGATAGCACAATCAGGATTCAAAGTTAGCGACTGCGGAGATGTCATTTCGATACAGGCATTGCCAAAAGAAAACCATATCAATGATGGTGTATTCAATTTGACGGAGGTTGTGCGGTTTTGCAATCTGTTGAAACCCATAGTATTACAATCATATCAAAATAATCATCTTGCTTTGATAATTGGCGGAGACCATTCTATAGCCCTAGGCTCCTTGAGTGCTACTCTGCAATATGACCCTAATGCCGCTGTAATTTGGTTTGATGCACATACTGATATAAACACAGAGACAACTTCCCCATCACATAATGCACATGGTATGCCATTGGCAGCAATGCTGCATTTGTGTACATCTGCATTATCATCTGTTGCAACTACACCTATAAAAAGCAGCAATATCTTTTATCTCGGGGTTCGCGATATAGATACAGGGGAACAAGATATTTTGCAAAAGCATCCGGCTCATATTTACACACGGAAAGATATTCTACAAAAAGGCATAAATTCTATTCTAAAAGAAATAAGTATTCGTCTCGCTCAGCAAAATATCAATACTATCCATTTATCTTTCGATATTGATGGCTTAGATCCTTCCATTGCAACGGCTACAGGCACACCCGTTGCAGACGGTATAACAGTAAGCGAATTAGATACATTCTGCCAATGGTTGCCATTGAATAAGATTCATGTCATTGATTTTGTAGAGTATAATCCTCTGTTAGACACTGAAAATATCACAGGGAAAATGTGTATTGAAACTATATGTAAGATATTAACCAACAACAATGTATGATCTCTTCCAAACAATCACACATACTATATGGACTGATGCTATTTGTAATGATAGCACGGCATACACTCTATCTCGAAGAACTATTGCTTGTAGATAGAATGTTGTCTGTGTTGCGTTTTGCATTTATTCCAATCTGTATCTATCTTCTTGTGAAAAACAAAACGCAAACAACCCTACTTGATTGGGGGATGGTGCTATATGGGAGTATCATTTTATATAGTTCTCTCTACCGTCACATTCTATTTGCAGACATAGTTCCATTTATTTCTACAGCAATAGATGTATTCATTATATGGACTATCTTGCGAACTTTTTTTGTTAACTATGACGATTTTCCTGTTAAGGCTCTAATAATCAGCCTTTCTTTATTTATATACATTAATTTCATTTTATTATTACTTTTCCCTAACGGGATATGGGAAGGAAAGGAATTAGATGCTGCTCCACGCTATCTTTTAGGCGGAAACTACAACCAGATGGGTAAAGCATTCATACTTGCCATCGCCTTAAATAGCATATATACACACCGTAACACTCAATTAAAGAAGAATCTCATTCTATTATCGGTTATTAGTGTAATATCACTGCTATTCGTCGGTTCTAAAACATCCACGGTTGGTGTTATTATATTATTACTGTTCACACTGTTACCTTCTGCAAAATTGCGCTCTGCAGGATTATTAGCATTTGTCATTGTCTATTGTGTGTTCCAAATAACCATTGTCTTACAAGGCGGTGAAGTTACCAACCCTTACATTGTTGATTTTGTAGAAAATGTGTTGCATAAAGATATGACTTTTACTTATCGAACCGATATATGGTATCAGTCCGTATTATCCATAGCCCATTCACCTGTCATTGGTTACGGCTATCAAAGTCCGGAATGGTACGAACAAGAAATAGGTGGTGTTATGCCGCATAATTACGTATTATCAGTACTTATGAAAGGCGGTCTGATACTACTTTTGTGTACCATATCCAACGTATTGTTGGCATATCGTCAATATCGCAAGCATAATAACTATACACATCAAATCCTCTTTATCACACTCTTTGTTCTACTGTTTATGCAACTCTTTGAGGTGTACTCCTTTGTAATTATGGCTATTTTATTCACTTGTTTATCCTACATCCATCTAATAGATAAAATAAATGACAAAACAACCGCTTTATAGTGTAATCATTCCGCACTACAATTCGCCCGATTTGCTTATGCGCTGTCTCGCATCTATTCCTGATAGAGAGGACATTCAAGTTATTGTCATTGATGATAATAGTTCTGCCGATGTTGTGAATTTTACCAATTTCCCGGGAAAGGAAAGAATCTACACAACTTTATTATTCAATAAAGACAATCAGGGAGCAGGTCATGCCCGCAACCTCGGATTAGAAAGAGCAACCGGAAAATGGCTAATATTTGCCGATGCCGACGATTTTTTCTTACCAAATGCTTGGAACACATTTGGCAAATATGCAGAATCCGATTATGACATCATCTATTTTCAATATACGAGTGTAAACAGCGAAACACTACAGCCTGATGCTAGACAAAGAACGTACGGAAAGTATTTTGATGCCTATTTTGCAAATCCTAATCAATACACGCTTGACCATCTGCGTTTTCGCCATGACATTCCTTGGGGCAAGATGATACGCAAATCAATAGTGGATAATAATCATATTATATTTGGAGAAACCAAATACTGCAATGATACATTATTTTCTACAAAAGTCGCTTTAGTTTGCAAATCAATAGTCGTAGAGAAAGAACCTGTTTATTGCGTTACGACAAGTAATAATAGCCTAACACACCAAATGTCAGAGACTGCATTGTTAACTCGTTTGGATGTTCTACTCACTAAAAATCAACTACTACGAACAAATCATCAAACCATTCATCAAATAAGCGTCTTATTCTACTTTCGTAATGCTATACAACACTATGGTTTCCGTACTTTATGTAAGGCAATACTATTAGCATACCGCCATAAGACAACTTTATTTATGATATACATATACTCAAGGCTGTATAGAAATTAAAATATCTTTCTGCTTTTATGGAGTCTCCAAAACATAGAATGCAAGTTCCGAAATGCCAAAATCAAGGTTATAGCCGAGCCCAACAAGTCAATTACCCCCGTGTGGCACTGCGCGAGATGATACTCAATAGCCTTGTTCATCGTAGTTACCTCGGTCCTATGGTGCAAATGCGTATATACGATGACCATATTGTACTTTGGAACTATGGATCCTTGCCTTCCGAACTGAGTGTACAACAACTATTTGCGCCACACCCGTCTTTCCCACGCAACCCGTTGATTGCCAATGCTTGTTTCCGTGCCAATATGATAGAGGCATGGGGCAGTGGCATACATCGTATCCTCGCTGCATGCAACGAGGAGGGATTCCCTACCCCGATTATTGAAGAAACTATGGGCGGTGTGCAAATTACGCTATGGAACACCCCCCAGAACACCCCCCAGAACACCCCCCAGAATACCCCCCAGAAAGGCAATATCGAAGATTCTTTGTCTGAAAGAATACTCGCGTTGCTGACTGCCAACAACCGCTTATCCCAACGCACCATTGCCAACCAATTGGGCATTGGCTTCGATACAGTGAAAGAGTATATGACCAAACTCAAACGCACAGGCAAAATACAGCGTATCGGTCCCGACAGAGGTGGTTATTGGAAAATTACAGACACAAATGAACATTCTATAGACAAAAACTAACTGTATGCGTATCTTTGTCATATCACGGGGCTGCCCCACACCTTCTGACCCCACATGGGGCTGTTTTGAGTTAGATCAGGCTGTTGCTTTGTCTGAGTTGGGACACGAAGTCATCATGCTGAGTGTCGATACCCGCACACGCTTGCGATGGCGCAAAATCGGCATCTCGGAACACACCTATGGTCATGTATATGCCTTGGATATGTTCATTTTCCCCTGTTCTTATCGTATCGTAGGTCGGGAACTAGGACATGAAATTGTGGCAAAACTCCTTCTGAGATTGTACGACTATGCTTGTCAAAAATATGGCAAACCGGACATTCTCTATTCCCACTATCTGTTCAACTCCCAGTTAGCCGTTGCCGTGAAGCAGGCGTACCACGTTCCTCTCGTGGCTGTCGAGCATTGGAGTGCGTTGAATATCCGTCCCGTGCCGCAATGGGTGCGCACTATGGTCAGTGCCACCTACCCTTATGCGGACAAGGTCATCACTGTGTCCGAGTCTCTGAAGCAAAGTATCAACGAGTGCCATAATACTCCCGACATCAGCGTCGTCCACAATATGGTTGGCAAAGAGTTCACCTACGTTCCGCTCATCACGCCTCATACCGGTATTCGCCTCGTTACCACGGGTTCACTCCTTCCTGTCAAAGGACATGATATCTTATTCCAAGCATTGTCCCGTATCCCCGATTCTGTCCAATGGGAACTGCTTGTAATAGGAGCCGGCAAGCAATTGCCACAACTACAGCAATTAGCCGATACCTTAAAAATAAGCAAACATATCCAATTCGGCGGCAAAAAGACCAAACAGGAAATCGCTCAAATCTATCACACATGTGACATCTATGTATCCGCCTCACGAAGCGAAACGTTTGGTGTGGCAATCACAGAAGCATTAGCCTGCGGGCTGCCGGCTATATCCACCGATTGTGGAGGACCACGGGATATCATCACTCCCGACAATGGTCTGTTAGTTCCAACGGAGAATCCTGACGCGCTCGCCGATGCCATCAAAACAATGTACCTCAACAGAAACAAATACAACCGCCAAACCATTGCCGACGACTGCCAGGCACGCTTCTCACCACAAGTCATCGCCCGGCAACTAACCGGCATTTTCCAACAGATCATCGCCAAACAATAACCCGCAGCAAGCCCCACCCGCAATGGCAACAAACCGATAAAAAACTACTGACAACCCATTACCCCACCCTTATGCCCTATTTGAATTTCCCTAATGCTTTACATTTCCCTTACTTCCTCAGTCCCTCCCTTGGAGGTGAAGGAAATACCGCCTTATTGCGGATTTCCGATTGATGCCCTGTGGGCATCATAGAACTCCTTGGTCAGTTGGGGAGGTCTTCCCCAGCATCACCCCAGCATCACTCCTGCATCACTCCTGCATCACTCCTGCATATATCCCGCCACACTCCCCCTACTCTCTATATGACATTCTTATGTGATTCTTATGTGATTCTTATGATATTCCCTATACAACTCCGAAGCAAAACCGAAAGAATATAGTGCGAATATCATAAAAATATAGTAACTTTGCCACCTCACTGATTACCTTATTTCGTCCTATGTCAGAAGCAATTTTAGAACCCACCCTTGAGTCTTTGCACGGCAAACTCAGCAAAAACTCCAACATCATCTTCCGTCGCAAGACCCCGCAAGTCACCGGCAAGCGTGCCATTTCCTGCGGGCCACAAGAGGCGTATATTATCACCAAACCCCGCGACTGGAAGAAGAACCCGCCGCGCGGTGCCGAACTCGAAAAGATTAACCGCTTTCGGGAAGCCTGCCGCCTCACCTCCGAGCAACTCAACAACCCCGAAACGCGGGTCGTCTGGGAGCAACGTTTCAACCGCCAACTCCACTATGCCGACCCCGAAAGTCCCCAAGACCCGTCCACAGGACGACGAAAAGTATATACCCAACTCTGGGCATACACACGTGCCGCCATCCTCCGCCAACTCCAAAACGATGCACAAAACACCCAACCCCCTAATCAAACTGCCAATCACAAGACTATCACCCGTTTCCCGCAATAGCAATACACAAACTTATAGACAATTAACAAACACAACCTTGCATAGTTAAAATAATTTTTGTAACTTTGCAGCCCAATTAAGAGTACAATGAAACATTTGGTTATCATAGGCGCAGGCGGCATGGGGCGCACCATGTTCGATATGGCACGCGAGAGCGTCGGCTATGGCGTTGATTTCGACATCAAAGGTTATATCGACGACAATACTCACGCATTGGATGCTTTTTCCAACTATCCCCCTATGTTGTCCTCCATTGCGGACTACCTGCCGCAGCCCGACGACATCTTTATCTGTTCCATCGGCGGCATCTCACGACGTAAATGTATGGAAGAAATCATTAGTCGGGGAGGACGTTTCCTAACGATGATTCACAAGACGGCACGTCTTGGCACCAATGTGCATATCGGCGATGGTACAGTCATCGGGGCATTTACCTCAATTGGTGCCGATGCCCGCGTAGGTAAATGCAACCTCATTCAGTCCTATACCGTCATCGGACATGACTCGCGTATTGGAGATTGGAACCGCATAGACACACACGTTACACTTGTAGGCGGAACGATTGTGGAAGACGAAGCCGATATTCACACGGCGGCAATGATAAGCCACAACGTTACTATTGAGAGTCGCTCCCGCGTGGCAGCCTGCAGTTTCGTTATCCGCAGAGTTAGAACCGGCACGACTGTAATGGGCAATCCTGCCAAAAGACTAATGTAATCAAGAATAAAATACAAACTATATGGATATTCAACAATTTATTCAGAACGTAGCAGACCAGTTCGATGAACTGAATGTAGAACTGACTCCCGAAACCCAATTCCGCAAAGTAGAAGGCTGGACTTCTTTGGTAGCCCTCTTGGTTATAACAATGGTGGACGAGGAATATGGTATTGTCCTTCCCCCTGAGGAAATGCGCAAAACAAACACCATACAAGAGTTATACGACCTCGTAGTCAGCAAACAGGCGTAATGTACAATCCTTTCTCGCTCATAGGCAAAACCATCCTGATAACAGGAGCATCCTCCGGAATAGGTCGTGCAACGGCTATCGAATGTAGTCGTATGGGGGCTACGTGCATTTTGACAGGACGCAACGAAGAACGTTTGTCGCAGACAAGAGAGCAACTCGAAGGAACAGGTCATCTCACCTATTGTTGCGACCTAAATGATGAAACTGCTATCAAAAGACTCTGTTCTGAACTGCCAATTTTAGATGGCATAACACATTGTGCAGGCATTAGTACATTAAAACCGATAGTAGGAATCTCAGACACTAACTTGCACGACATATTCCAAACCAATTGTTTTGCTCCTATACTCTTGACAAAACATATTGTCAAAAGCAAGAAAATAAACATTGGCGGTTCTATGGTATTTATCAGCAGCATATCGGGAAATAGCAATGTTGCCACCGCGCTATCCGCTTATGGTTCTTCTAAAAGTGCATTGACGGCTTTTGTCCGCTATGCCGCATTAGAACTATCCGGCAAACAAATACGTTGTAATGCTGTCCTCCCTGGAAGAATAGAGACTTCATTACTCCAAAACCAACTATTGGACGAAGAAGCCATACAACAAGATATAGGCAAGTATCCTCTTCATAGATATGGCACTCCCAAAGAAGTAGCCCAAAGCGTCATCTACTTGTTATCGGATGCCACGAAATGGATTACTGGCACTTGTTTAACCATTGACGGTGGACGCTCGTTAATATAAAAATTATGAACCTACTACAAGACAAAGTCTGTATCATCACGGGCGCGGCACAAGGTATCGGCAAGCAGATAGCAAAGCAGTTTGCCGACGATGGTGCCATAGTCTATGCCTGTGACCGGCAGGATTTCACATCGGACAACGACCGTATCCGACCCCTCGTTATGGACGTCACGGATGCCGGCAGCGTCAAAGCCGTTTTTATGCAAATATACAAAGCGGAGGGACGTATAGACTGTCTCGTCAATAACGCTGGCATCGTCTATAACCGCAAGATAGGTATGATTGTCCGCGAGGAGACGGAGCGAATGTTTCTGGTCAACGTCATCGCTGTCTTGGAGATGATTCAGTTGGTCAGCCGCCTTATGGCACGCAATGGCGGAGGAAGCATCGTCAATATCGCTTCCGTCACTGCCGTATTGGGTTCCCCGGGGCAAGTGGCATATTCCGCTACCAAAGGCGCAATCATCTCTTTGACCAAGTCTGCGGCGAAGGAACTCGCACCGCAAGGCATTCGCGTCAATGCCGTAGCACCGGGCATCGTCAAGACAGAGCGTTTCGCCGAACTCTACGAAGCCAACGGTGAGAAGATTGATGCCCGTATTCAGCGTATTGCACTCGGCAGGCTCGGCACACCCGAAGACATTGCCAACGCCTGCGCATTCTTGGCGTCCGACCGCGCAAGTTACATCTCGGGGCAGATACTCGGAGTGGACGGTTGTGCCTCTATTTAATGCTTGCGAATACAATGTTATTAGGTCTCGAACATATTGACCCGCAGCGGCTTGCCGCCATTGATTCCAACGGCTGTACCCTCCGTTATGCCGACATATCCGCATTGGCGGACACCATCACCCGTACCGTTCCGCAACGGGCATTGTGTTTTCTCTTGGTGGAGAACAATATCGGAGGCATAGCATGGGTTATGGCAATGCTGCTAAGCCGACAGTTGGTACCTTTGGTACTCAATGCCAAGACGGAAGCCACTCTCTACCAAAACCTGCTCGCCACCTATCGTCCCGCATACATCTGTGCTATGGATTCCCTATCCATAGAAGATAACCCCATACATAGTCAGTTCGGTTATACGCTCTACAGGACAACCAATCCCCTGTCCGAACTGCACCCCGACCTTAGTCACCTCTTGCCTACGTCAGGCAGCACGGGCAGCCCCAAGTTGGTACGCCACTGCTACGGCAACATCGAAGCGGCAGGATTGAATATATCCACTTTCTTCCAACTCAAACCCGAAGACCGTCCGCTTATGGTATTGCCCTTATATTATACTATGGGACTGTCTATGGTCTTCAGTCATTTGCGCATAGGTGCCACTGTCCTCATCACGGGACTGAGTATGACCGACCCTAAGTTCTGGGCATTCCTCAAAGACCAACACGCCACCTCGTTCACAGGCGTACCGTATAGTTTCCAAATCCTCAACCTGATGCGGTTCTTCCGAATGGATTTGCCCGACTTGGAACTGCTCACACAGGGAGGAGGGAAAATGCCGACCGACCTCAACCTCAAGTTTGCCGAATACTGTCGCGACCACAACAAACGGTGGATTGCCACCTACGGACAGTCGGAGTGTACGGCACGAATGGCATATCTCCCTGCCAAATGGGCGATAGAGAAAGTCGGCAGTATCGGAATCGCTGTACCTAACGCCGAGTTGTCTCTCTTGGCGGAAGACGGCACGCCCGTCACTGTTCCGCACGCCGAAGGCGAGATGTGTTATCGTGGAAAGAATGTAACAATGGGCTACGCACGCTGTCTTGCCGACTTGGCTTTGGGAGACGAACGGCACGGGTTCATACGCACGGGCGACTTGGCGTACTTCGACGAAGACGGCTGCTACTATATCGTCGGACGTATGGGACGCTTCCTCAAACTGTTCGGTATGCGTGTCGGACTGGACGAATGTGAACAAATCCTGCAAACCGACTGCGGTGCTGAGTGTGCCTGCGTGGGGACGGACGAGAAGATGGTTGTGTACATCACCGATCCTGCCAAGCAGGAAGATGTGAAGAACACCCTTGTGCAAAAGACGCACATCGTTGCCACCTCCTTTGAGATACGTGTTATACCCGAAATCCCGAAGAACGAGACGGGCAAGAAACTGTATAGTAAACTTTCAAACCAATAAATACAATGACTAACTTGGAAAAATATAACGCCATCTTTGGCGAAGTCTTTGGAGTAACCGCTGACCAACTGGGAGACAACTTCTCCAAAGAGACGGTCAGCGAGTGGGACTCCGTGCACCAACTGAACATCATCTCTCTTATGGAGGAGACTTTCGACTTGATGCTCGACCCCGAAGACATTATGGCTTGCACGAGTTACGCCGCCGGCAAAGACATCCTCACCCGCAACGGCATAGAACTATAGCACTATGGCACGCTGGACAATAAAGAATGTACGCCTTGCAGGTGTTTCTGCTTGTATGCCGAAGCATATTGTCAAGACAGCAGATATACCTCTTTTCAACAAAGAGGAAGCCGCGGTTTTTGATAATACCGTAGGCATCCGTGAACGTCGTATAGGTCCTGATACACTATGTGCATCTGATATGTGCCAAGCGGCAGCAGAGAAACTCTTGGCAGAAATGGGTTGGGAGCGTGATAGCATAGATATGTTGGTCTTTGAGTCTGTAACAGCAGATTTTCACCCAACCCCACCTACATCGTGTGTACTTCAAGACCGCCTCGGATTATCTACCGACTGCTTTTGCTTAGACTTGCCTATGGGATGTTGCGGTACACTATATGCTATCAATGTCGCAGGCAATATGTTGTCCTCCGGCGACATTCATAGAGCGTTGTTATTGGTGGGCGACACTGCTTTGCGTATGGGGTCAATGCAGGACAAAAGTCGTGTTCCTCTCTTTGGCGACTGCGGTACTGCCATTGCATTGGAATACGACACCACAGCAGAAGACATCATTATTGATTTCCATACATTAGGTAGCGGTTATAAGGCACTTATGACACCCCACGGAGGTTTTCGGCACCCTATGACCCCGGACTCCTTTACATTGGAAGATTTTGGAAATGGCATCATTCGTGCCCCGAAAGACACGCTCATAGATGGCATGTCTGTATTGACATTCGCCATCTCACGCCCGCCAAGGTCTATACAACAACTAATTGATGATTACCATATTGATGTAAATACGGATATTGACTATTTCCTTATTCACCAAGCCAATAAGTTAATAGTTGATCGTGTGGTTAAGAAATTGCACCTACCCGTTGACAAAGTCCCTTACGACTTGGAAGAGTTTGGCAATTTAGGTGGTGCTAGTATCCCCTCTTTAATGGTAACTCGCATTGCAGATGCGCTTCGTAGTAATAAGCCCACTCGTATGTTGGCATCCTCTTTTGGTTTAGGTCTCAGTTGGGGTACTATGCTCCTGACTGCGAACAACGTAATCATCCCTGATTTGATAGAAATATGAAGTTATGGCAACCGTAGCAATCATAGGAGGAGGACTGCAAGCCCTATCTGCAGCATATTCTCTGAAACAAAAAAAACACAGAGTGGTATGTATTGCCAGCGAGAATAACCTGAAGTATTTCCGATATATAGATACATATATTGAGAATACTGCCGCATCAGATGCTGCAACTATTTCATTATTCATAAGCATATTCCAATCAGAGCATATTGATGTAGCCATACCGATGAGTGACAAGATGGCTAAGTTGCTCAGTGTACACAGAGAGGAGATAGAACAATTCACACCTACCAAGTGCGCTGTCCCTGAATACAATGTATTTGAACAGGGAGCAGATAAGGCACTGTTAATGCACTTCTTGGAGAAGCATTCTTTCTCCCATCCCAAGACTCGGGATATTACCACAGATAATATACAATCTGCAGCATCCTATGTAGGCTTTCCTGCTTTGATAAAACCCAATCACTCTGTAGGTGCACGCGGTATTACATTGGTAAATACCATAGCGGAATTAAACGACAAACTACCTGCCATTCAACAGCAATATGGAGAGTGTACACTCCAGGAATACATTGACAATGGCAATAAACCTTACTACAACGTAATGTTGTATCGAGGGAAAAACGGACACATCTTGGCATATACTATTATTGAAATTCTCCGTTTCTATCCGATTAAAGGCGGTAGCAGTTCTTATTGCAGGACTATCACCGATGACACGCTCTTAAATGAATGTAGCCGAATATTGGACGCACTCCAGTGGGAAGGTATGGCAGATTTTGATGTTCTGCGAAATAGCAAAGGAGAATACAAAATCATAGAAATCAATCCGCGTGTTCCTGCTTCTCTTCGGGCTGCTGACATAGCAGGAGTTAATTTCCCTGATATTATTGTACGTGACGTGTTAGGTCTCCCACAAGAGCCGTATACTTATTCTACTGACAAGTACCTGCGCTTTTTCGGGTTGGACATCATGTGGTTTATTCATTCCCCACAACGCTTTACTGCCCATCCCAATTGGTTCTGTAGTATAGGCAAAAACACCTGTTTTCAAGACATCTATGCTTCTGCCCCTTCTACTTGGTTCGCATGGTTAATAGATGGCATTCACAAACTAAAACAACGCAAAAAATTACACCAATAGTGGCAACTATGAATATCCTGACTTTTGACATCGAAGAATGGGCTATAGAAATGGCGCGTATAGGAGGTCCTCGTCCTCATAGGATGGAAGAATATGATTCCCTTTTAGGTCAAGTATTGGACATTTTGGAGGAGAGAAATATCTTGGCAACGTTCTTCTGTACGGGAAAGATGGCTTTGGAATTTCCATCTGTTGTCAAAAGCATTGCATCAAAAGGTCATGAAATTGCGTGCCACTCTTTTCAACATACTTGGTGCAACAAAATGAATCGCCACGAATTAGAAGAGGATACGTATGCCGCAATAAATGCCATTGAACAATGTATAGGAGAAAAAGTCAAAGGATATCGTGCTCCTGCTTTTTCTATTGGGGGAAATAATACCTATGCCTTTGAGATATTAGCAAAAAACGGCATTGAATATGACTCTTCCGTCTTTCCTGCGCACCGCGACTTTGGAGGATTTCCCTCTTTCGAGTATGATATACCAACCATCATTGAGTCCAATGGAATACAACTCCATGAATTTCCAATACCAATGATGAACATTATAGGAAAACGTATAGCATACTCTGGAGGTGGCTATTTCAGACTATTTCCACTATTTGTCGTGCAGCATACTATGAATAGTCATTCTTATTCTATGCTGTATTTTCATATGGGAGATTTAGTACAAGAGCATAAAGAAATGATGACGCGAGATGCATATGAGAAGTATTTCAAGGAAAAAGGAACCCTAAAGAGGCGACTTATTAGATGCTTAAAAAGTAATATCAGTATGGGAAATGCACTGGATAAACTCAATACCTTGATAAAAAGAAATGACCTTATAAATCTCAGTATTGCGAATGAAACCATTGTGTGGAAAAAACAACCTTCTGTAAAATTTTGATACTACACAAATATGAGTATAAGAAGTAAACTTTGGTGTACAATTAGCAATTTGAGCATTCTTTATTTACGCAGGAAGTATAAGATGAGTATTGGAGAGGATGTCCGCATTTCATGGAAGGCTCGTTTAGATAAAACGGTTAATCCGCAAGGCATTCATATCGGTCATAGAACATGGATATTAGCAGGTGCTGTCATATTGTCGCACGACCACTGCCGTCATCTGAAGGCGGATACCTACATCGGCAGCGATTGTGTTATAGGAATCAATGCTATCATTATGCCAGGCTTACACATTGGTAATCAAGTAATTATAGGGGGGGGTAGCGTGGTTACAAAGGATATTCCTGATAATTGCATCGCCGTTGGTAATCCTGCCAAAGTCATCAAGACGGGCATCAAAGTGTACAACGGACAAATCATAAACAACGCAAACGAGTAAAACAAAGACGCAATATAGATGTACAAACATTGCCTCAAACGTGTATTGGATTTCTGCATCGCACTGGTTGCACTTATCTGCTTGAGTCCGTTGCTGCTTGTAGTAACTATATGGCTGCACTTTGCCAATCAAGGTGCAGGAGCATTCTTCACACAGGAGCGGCCCGGCAAGGACGCAAAGATATTCAAGGTTATCAAGTTCAAGACGATGACCGACGAGCGTGACAGCAATGGTAACCTGTTGCCCGATGCACAACGTCTGACCAAAGTAGGGCGGTTCGTACGTTCCACTTCCATTGACGAGTTACCCCAACTCTTCAATGTACTCAAAGGAGATATGGCACTCATAGGACCTCGTCCCCTGTTGGTCAAATACCTGCCCTTGTACACCAAAGAGCAGATGCGGCGCCACGAAGTACGTCCGGGCATCACGGGTTGGGCGCAAGTCAATGGGCGCAACGCCATCACGCACACCAAGAAGTTCGAGTACGACGTATGGTATGTGGACCACCTGACGTTTGCACTCGACTGCAAAATCATTGGTATGACTATCCACAACGTCTTTCACCGTGAGGGTATATCCACAGCCGGCGAAGCCACTGCCCCCACCTTCGACGGAACCAACTGACACACATTCCAGATAATGGCGTAAAATTTGGCATAACAACACAAAAAGAGTTGTACACTTCACAAAAAGAGCATAACTTTGCAGGTAAAACAAGAAAGTATACTTATATATTTATTGCAAAAACAACAAAGTATACTTTCATAATATACTAAAGATAGTTACTGATATGACACCTAAAAACCCTACATTTATCTCTGCAACAAACGTGGATACGACCGCGACCTATCAGAAATGGCTCGCAGAGGTAAAACTGCGCTTTCGGCAAAGCCAGATCAAAGCGGCTGTAAGAGTAAATACTGCCTTATTAGAGTTTTATTGGTCATTGGGGCACGATATAGTTTGCCGCCAAGCGGAACAAACGTGGGGGAGTGGTATTGTGGAACAACTGAGTTTGGACTTGAAGGACGCTTTTCCTAATACCAAGGGCTTCTCTACTACGAATATATGGTATGCCAAAAAGTGGTATCTTTTTTATTCTCAGCATCTCACAAAACTCCACCAACTTGGTGGAGAATTAGGTGGTCAAAAACTCCAACAACCTGTTGGAGAAATAGCAGATGCTATGCCACCATACTTAGGTATGGTTCCGTCGTATAGACATTATGTAAAAAACAATCGCTGATACTAATCGTTAAACTTTAACACAAACATATCCGATTATGAACAAACGAATATATCTTTGTCTCGCACACATGAGCGGGAATGAACAGAAGTACATCCAAGAGGCTTTCGACACCAACTGGGTAGTGCCTCTCGGACCAAACGTGAACGGATTTGAAGAAGACCTGAAGCAGTTTGTAAGCAGTTGCGACAATGCCGCAGTAGCACAACAACTGCAAAGCAAACAGGTTGTGGCACTCTCTGCGGGTACGGCTGCCGTACATCTGGCACTGATTGCGTGTGGTGTGCAGGCAGGGGACGAAGTATGCGTACAATCGTTCACCTTCTGCGCCAGCAGCCATCCTATCAAGTATCTTGGTGCGACACCCGTGTTCATTGACTCGGAGAAAGACTCCTGGAATATGGATCCCGAACTGCTTGAACAGGCAATTCTCGACCGCAAAGCCAAGACGGGCAAATACCCGAAAGCCATCATTCCCGTGGCACTCTATGGTATGCCCTACCGCATACACGAGATACTGGCAATAGCCAACAAGTACGGCATACCCGTGATAGAAGATGCCGCGGAGGGCTTCGGCAGTCGCTACGCCGGACAGGTATTAGGCACCTTCGGCAAATATGGTGTGCTGTCTTTCAACGGCAACAAGATGATTACCACCTCGGGCGGCGGTGCACTGATTTGCTCCGACGAGACTGCCAAGCAGAAAGTGATGTGGTATGCCACACAGGCACGCGAGGCATACCCCTACTACCAGCACGAGGCTATCGGCTACAACTACCGCCTGTCGAACATCTGTGCAGGTATCGGACGTGGGCAGATGACTGTTGTGGACGAGCATATCCGCCACCACAAGCACATCGCCGACCTCTATGAGAAAGCCTTTGCCGAGATAGACGGCATCACGTTCCACAAGAACCCCGCCCCCGAGTATGACAGCAACTACTGGTTGAACACTATCGTGCTTGACCCTGCACTGCGTATCGCGGGGCAGGAACACGCCTACGAAGTAGCCGTACAAGGTGCTGTGGGCGGTGCTGCAGGTGTAACCCACCAAGCAGCGACATTGCGTACTGATTGTGAACCAAACGACAATGTGGAGGCACTGCGTATGTATCTCGACCAAGCCGGCATAGAGTCCCGCCCACTATGGAAACCTATGCACAAGCAACCCGTCTATAAAGACGCTCCCGCTTACGTGAATGGTGTGAGTGAGTCTCTGTTCAAGGTGGGTATGTGCCTGCCGTCGGGACCTATGGTCAGCGACGAAGATGTGGCATACATAGTGGAAACTATCAAAAAAGCAATTATTCAATAAACTGATAAATATGGCATTTTTCGGGTTATTCGGGAAAGAGAAAAAAGAGACTTTGGATAAGGGGTTGGAAAAGTCCAAAGAGTCGGTATTGAGCAAAATCGGACGGGCAATCGCGGGCAAAAGCACCGTGGACGATGATGTATTGGACAAGTTGGAAGAGGCACTCATCACCTCCGACGTGGGCGTGGAGACCACGCTGCGTATCATAGAACGCATACAGGCACGCGTAAAACGCGACAAATACCTCGGAACAGACGAACTGCACCGAATTTTGGAAGAAGAGATTGCAGCCTTGCTTGCTGAAAACAACACGGGCGATGTGTTCGATTTTGATGCCCCACTACCCTGCAAACCATACGTTATCATGGTGGTGGGCGTAAACGGCGTGGGCAAGACGACGACCATCGGGAAACTGGCTTATCAATACAAAAAAGCAGGCAAAAAGGTCTATCTCGGTGCGGCAGACACATTCCGTGCGGCTGCCGTGGAGCAACTTTGTATCTGGGGCGAGCGGGTCGGTGTACCGGTTATCAAGCAACAGCAAGGCTCCGATCCTGCCAGCGTGGCATACGATACATTAGCCAGTGCAAAAGCCAACGATGCGGATGTAGTGCTGATAGATACCGCCGGACGTTTGCATAACAAAGTGAACCTGATGAACGAACTGACCAAAATAAAGAACGTGATGCAAAAGGTAGTGCCCGGCGCACCGCACGATGTGATGCTCGTTTTGGACGGCAGTACGGGACAAAATGCGTTTGAGCAGGCACGGCAATTTACGGCTGCGACACAAGTTACTTCGCTGGCAATCACAAAGTTGGATGGTACAGCCAAAGGTGGTGTAGTGATCGGCATCAGCGACCAATTCAAGATACCCGTGCGCTACATCGGGTTGGGCGAAAAGATGGAAGACCTACAAGCGTTCAACAAAGAAGAGTTTGTCAAATCACTGCTATAAACCGACTAAATTGTACGTTATGAAAAGGTGGTTTATATTTATTATGCTTTTGCTGCCATTGTTCGGATATGCAGCACAAGAGTTGGTGCTGCTCTACCCGTCCGGAAAAGAAATGAAAACGGATCTGGCTGCCATTGGCAAACTGGAATTTTCGTCCGATTCAGTCTTTCTCATTTCGCATAGCGGAACACGATTAGGGGCAGAAGCAAAGGGGAAATTACAACATATTCGCTTTGTCCGAAAGTCCGTTTCCAATATAGATACCCCAGAGGAAACAGGTATTTCCATTTATCCGAATCCTGCCACAAGTACACTGACTATCAGTGGCGTAGAGTACAATACCACAGCACGTATCTATACAACAAACGGACAATTCCTGCAAGCCGTCGCGCTCTCTGAAGGCTCTAATACGCTATCGGTAGAATCACTGAGTGCCGGCACATATCTGCTGCAAATCAACACGGATGTAGTTCGCTTGCTCAAACAATAACATAATTTGGCAAGGTTAGGATATTATAAAATAAGATTAACAAACATCCTACCCTATCCCATACCTATCCTATGCGTATCCTATAACAAAATAAGGCTGCCCTTTTCGGCAGCCTTACCCATCTATTGTTAATTGTTTTTTATCTTTATTTGCCGGACTTGTCAGATTCTACCGACTCTGTCGTGGCATTTTCCTGATTGTGTTTTGTTCCTTTATGACGGTTCATCAAGCCAATCACGCAGAAAGGCACAATGAACATCGCCAAAAAGACCAATGTCAGGATAATAATTGAAGTATCCATAGTATGATCAATTTGTAAATGGGAAAATTTGTAAATTTGTAAATTGCCGTATTGACAATATACATACAATGACGATGCGGGACGCATCGTCGCCATAGGGGGCATACTCTGCTTGGGGAGTATGAACACTATACAAACCGACCGATTACCAGAATGTATTGAATGGGAAAGATATATCTTCAGCAGGTAGGCCGACAACCAATGCCTCTGCATACGATATATCCGTATTCAAACGATGTGATAAAACCGTTTCTTCGGCTATGGAAAGGGCTAAATTAGGGGTACGCGTATTGGTGTAATCATTCTGCACCGTGCGTGAATGTGTTTCATAGCGACGCCCCAACGCATTGTTCGCTAATGCGGGAGAATACCCAGACAATGCAAAATCGGATACATAATCCACCTCGGAGAAGGTTTGTTCCTGCTCTGTAGTGAATGTTACCTGCTGCCGTCCCCTACTCGCTTGTACACATAGGGGATTGCCGTTAAAGCGCAAGACCGCACTAACAGCAAGCAATAAAAATATGTAGAACCGATGTTTCACGTTTGGAACGCTAATTATCGTATTTACTTGTAATAACGTTAATTATCGTTAATTTGGCGTTAATTATTCCGGAAAAATATATAATTAACCATATATAATTAAGCCATTAATTCTTAATTCCTAATTCGTAATTATTTCTGCGTGGCAAAGTACTTCCAAAGGGGAGCGGCGTGGAGAGCCTGAATGATTTCGCCCTGTTCCAATAGTTGACGCACATCGGCTTTGTCCATAATATGCACGTGGATGTCCTCTGTGCGCTCCTGGTGCTGCTCCCGCCTTTTCTCCACCCCCGTAGCCAAAAACGTATAAGAGAGATTGTTATGGTTTCCCGGATTGGGCGACAAGACCATAAACTGCTGCCACTCGCCGCCCTCATAGCCCGTTTCTTCACTCAGTTCGCGCTTCGCCGCCTCAAGCGGTGTCTCACCCGGGTCAATTACCCCCGCCACCAACTCATAGTGGGTCTCACCCAATCCGTGACGATACTGATCCTCCATCACCATTTGTCCGTCTTTGGTAATGGCAATGACATTGATCCAACAAGGGAATTCCAACACAAAATAGGCAGGTATAACCACCCCGCTCGGCAGTTCGACCGTGTCTTGACGGACATTGAGCCAAATGCCTTTGCTGAGTAGTTTCTCACTCCGCAGCACTTTCCATTTGCGGTTTTCCAATTTCTCTATCATACACGCTTTTCCATTTGAGTGTCATATATATCATTCGTGCCACGAGGTGGGCAAAATAACCTATATATAAGGCTTGTGCGCCGCACCAACGGTAAGCAAGCCCGTAGCCGGACACAAACGCTATCGCAGCAAAAATCATACCATTGCGAATCTCTTTGCCTGCCGTGGCACCCACAAAAATACCATCCCACAAAAATGCCAATGCGGAAACGACCGGCATTGCTATCAGCCACCCCATATACGGCACAGCAGCGGACAACACAGACGAATCGCTGGTCAGTAATCGGATGCAGCCATCGCCCGTTACGAGATAGAGCAAAGAAAACACCACACCGATACCAAGCGCCCATACAAACAGGATACGAATGGCATTTTTCAGCAATGTGAATTGCTTTTCGCCGACGAACCGCCCCACCAACGCCTCTCCCGCATAGGCAAAGCCATCAATGAAATAGGAGAAAAGCATAAAGAGTTTCATCATTATGGCTGATACCGCCAGTTCGGGATCGCCGTATCGGGATGCCAAAGCGGTAAAACCGACATAGACCACCATAAAGCAGAGCGACCGGATAAACAGGTTACCATTCAGCACCAGCAACCGGCGCATAGAGCGGAAGTCAGTAAGCATCTGCCAAACGGCGGTACTATGCAACGTGGTGCGGTATTTGGTCGCTACAATGCTGACCGACAGCAGCAGTCCCGAATACTGGGCAATCAGCGTGCCGTACGCCACACCTATCGCCCCGAGAGGGGTATATACCGCCAGCAGGTAACTGGCAACTATATTCACCACATTGACAAGGATGTCGGTTGCCATCGGACTGACCGTATCCTGCATGCCGATGAACCACCCCTTGAACGCCATCAGACTGAGCGTGGCAGGTGCCGCCCAGATACGCACGAAGAAATACTTGCGGGCAAAGGCTGCCACCTCGGGCGAGCAAGGCACACACGCCAAGACGGCAGTAACAAACATCCATTGTATCGCCCAGACAAACAATGCCCCCGGAAGGGCGATGCCGATACTCTGCGTAAAAAGCCGGCAGCACTCCGCTGTATCTCTGCGTCCGAAAGCCTGCGCCGTCAGCCCCGATGTCCCCACCCGCAGAAAGCCGAAATTCCAGTAGAGCAAATCAAACAGCATTGTGCCGATAGCAATACCACCGATAGCAGAAGCATCGGATATATGCCCCACAATAGCCGTATCCACCAGCCCGACCAAAGGAATGGTGATATTCGCCAAGATACTCGGCAATGCCAGATGAAGAATGCGACGATTCAATTAAGAATTAACAATTAACATACATAATATATACCTTATTTTCAACCCCAATGCTCTGCCTGCGAGACAGACAGAGCATTGGGGTTCTTTGTTCTTTGTTCTGATTCTGTGTCTTATTTCTTCTCCTTGATAAGCAGGACGGAAACGGCACCTAAGAACAGCAGCACACCGGCAACGACCAGCATACCTACTTGCATATCACGGCACAAACCATTCAGCAACACACCGCCCAACAATGCCGCCACAATCTGCGGGAGACAGATCGTGCAGTTGAATAGTCCAAGCAGCGTTCCCATACGCTTGCTGCCCTCTATGGCGTTGGTGAAAAGCGTAAATGGCAAAGCCAACATTGCCGCCCAAGCCGCACCAATCAAGGCATAACTCAGCCAAAGTACATATTGGTTATGGACAAAGAAAATTGATACAAAACCGATCCCGCCAATCACAAGCGATAATATATATGCTCCCTTGTTGCCCATTTTATGCTCTATTGCGGGCAGGAGAGCCGCCCACAGCAGCGAACCTACCGCCTGGATGGCAAAACATACACCTACCCAGTTGCCTGCGTTCTGGAAAGCCTCATGGGCGGTGTTCTGTCCGTCCCAACCGAAACACTGCGAGGCAATGGCTCCATTGGAGTATGTCCACATATACATAAACGCCGCCCAGCAGAAGAACTGCACAAGCCCGATAGTAAGAAACGCACTGACAATGCGTTTCTTATCCGAGGCATCATCCGTCGCAGCGGACTCGTCTTGCTTTTTATTCAGCCCGTGGAACTCGGCATATTCCTGCGGGTTCATCTCCTTTACGGCAAAGAATGTGTACAACACACACAAAATCAATATAGCCGCACCGATATAGAACGACCATTTGACAGAATCGGGAATAACCCCCTCGGGAGCCGTATTGGCAAGACCTATCCACGTAAAGAAAATCGGGAACAGATAGCCCACCAGCGAACCGGCATTGCACAACGCCGACTGGATGGCATACGCCGTACCTTTCTGCTCTTCGTTAACCATATCGCCCACCATCATCTTAAAGGGCTGCATGGCTATATTGATGGATGTATCAAGAAACATCAGCGAAAAAAGCCCAAACCACATAGCGGCATTAAGCCCAAGAAACAGCCCCTGTTGGAACGTAAAATCACCCGCATTGGGCAGCAGCACCATCACCGCCACAGCAATAATGGCACCGATAAGCAGGTAAAACTTGCGACGACCGAACACAGGTCCGAGCCATGTCTTATCCGACAGCAAACCTATCAACGGTTGCACGATCATACCCATCAGTGGAGGCAGAATCCAAAAAAAACTCAATGTGTGCGGGTCTGCTCCGAGTGTAGCAAAAATACGGGAAATGTTGGCACTCTGCAAGGCATAAGCAATCTGTACGCCGAAAAAACCGAAACTGAGATTGAAAAGTTGCCCGAAAGACAAATTACGTTTTTCCATTTTGTTATCCAAAGTATTGATTTTGGACAAAAGTACTGCTTTTTTCCGAGCCGTACAAGTTTTTTCTCTTTTTTCAAATAAAAAGTTTGCAGAACAAAAAAAAATGACTACCTTTGCACTACAAATATCCGTTCTTTTATGGTAAAAAAACGGACAAAATATCCGACCTCCGAATACAATACACCTTATATACTATATATAGATGAACGTAACGCATGAACAGTTGACTGAAGCACTGCAACGCTACTTTGGTTTTGACAGTTTCAAAGGTAACCAGGAAGCCATCATACGCAATGTGATGGAGGGGCACGACACGTTTGTACTGATGCCTACCGGCGGCGGCAAGAGTCTGTGCTATCAGTTGCCATCGCTGATTATGGACGGTATGGCAATAGTCATATCGCCGCTGATTGCGTTGATGAAAAACCAAGTGGACGCTATGCGCAACTACTCGGACGAGCAGGGCATAGCCCATTTCATCAATTCGTCGCTCTCGCGCCCCGAAATCAATGCTGTCAAAGAAGATGTGCTGGCCGGCAAAACCAAACTGCTCTATTTGGCTCCTGAGAGTCTGCAAAAAGCAGAGAACGTGGACTTTCTGAAAAGCGTTAAGATCTCTTTTTATGCAGTGGACGAAGCGCATTGTATATCAGAATGGGGACACGATTTCCGCCCCGAATACAGCCACATCCGCTCTATGGTGCAGCGTATCGGCAAGGCTCCGATCATTGCACTGACCGCTACGGCAACACCCAAAGTACAGAAAGATATCCAGAAAAACCTCGGTATGCCCGATGCCACGGTATTCAAAAGTTCGTTCAACCGACCGAACCTGTACTACGAAGTACGTCCGAAGACAAAAGACATTGACCGCGAGGTAATCAAATACATCCGCTCTATGGAAGGCAAATCGGGTATCGTATATTGTCTGGCGCGAAAAGAGGTGGAGGATCTGGCACAGATACTGATTGTAAACGGTATCTCCGCCCGCCCGTACCATGCAGGAATGGATGCAGCCACGCGCAGTGCCACACAGGATGCGTTCCTGATGGAGGAATGTCAGGTGATTGTGGCAACTATCGCTTTCGGTATGGGTATCGACAAACCCGATGTACGTTTTGTCATCCACTACGATATACCCAAATCGCTAGAGGGCTACTATCAGGAGACCGGTCGTGCGGGGCGCGACGGCGGCGAGGGACAGTGTATCTGTTTCTATTCGCCCGATGACATTGAGCGGCTGCGCCGTTTCCAGCAGGGAAAACCCGTCAAGGAAGTGGAAATAGGCAACCAACTGCTGTTTGAGACGCAGTCGTATGCCGAATCAACCATCTGCCGGCGCAAACTGCTGCTACACTATTTCGGCGAGGAATACAACCAGGACAACTGCGGCAACTGCGACAACTGCAAGAAGACCTATCGGATGATGGATGCGCATGAGTTGCTCAGTCTCACACTCGAAACCATACAGCAACTCAACGAGAAATTCAAAGCCGACCATATCGTGGACATTCTCCACGGCAATAATACCGCTGATATTCAGAGTTATAAGCATACCGAACTGGAGAACTACGGTGCGGCATCCGATATAGAAGAATCAACGCTCTATGCCATTATCCGTCAGGCTATGCTCAGCGGCTATTTGAGCAAAGACATAGATTCGTATGGTGATTTGAAAATCACCTCGGACGGCAAGAAATATATCCGCCGTCCGACCAAATTCGAGGTACCCATTGAGGTGCGCGACGAGGAAAACGAGGATATAGACAACGGAGCGGTAGCCTGCGCAGCAGCCGACGATGTGCTGTTCTCCATACTGAAAGATGTGCGCAAAAAACTGTCGAAGAAATGCGATGTCCCGCCGTTTGTTATCTTCCAAGACCCGTCTCTCGAAGCGATGGCTACCACCTACCCCATCACAATGGAGGAACTGATGACCATACCCGGTGTGGGTGTGAGCAAAGCGAAACGCTACGGCGACGAGTTCCTGCGTGTCATCAAAGAGTATGTCGAGGAAAACGAGATCATCCGACCCGAAGACCTGCGCATACGCACAGTGGCGAAAAAATCCACCCGCAAAAAACAGATCATTGCGGCTATCGACCGCCGCGTGGATCTTGACGACCTCGCCGAATCCAACGGAATGTCGATGGAGGAAATGCTCGACGAGTTGGAGGCGATTGTTTTCTCAGGAACGAAAGTGAATATCAACTATTTCATTGAGGAGGTACTTGACCCCGACGAGGAAGAGGAGATATACGACTATTTCAAGAATGCCGAGAGCGATGACCTCAAAACGGCGATGGACGAACTCGGAGAGGACTACTACGATGTGATTCATGTCCGTCTCGTGCGTATCAAATTCCACTGCGACCTTGGAAACTAATGCATAATGCGTAATTAAGAGTAGGAAAAATCAAACATCCTTGGTGCTTTCTATCTAATAGCAAAGTGAGGAGGATGTCAGGTGGATGTCGGGTGGATAAGCCTACCTTATCACACCGAAAAACAGAACATTCCACGCATATTAATTGTTAATTGTTAATTGAACAACTTGCATAAAAACGAAATAGATATTATCACGTTGGGTTGCTCCAAAAACCTTGTGGATGCCGAGCGACTGATGCACCAACTGGAATTAGCCGGCTATCGCTGTGTACACGATGCGGAAGACCCGAAAGGTGAGATTGCCGTTATCAACACCTGCGGTTTTATCGGCGATGCCAAAGAGGAGAGTATCAATACCATTCTTCAGTTTGCCGACCGCAAGACACACCGCAAACTGCGCCAACTGTATGTAATGGGCTGTCTCAGCGAGCGTTACCTGCACGAATTGGAGACCGAAATCCCCGAGGTGGACAAATGGTACGGCAAATTCGACTTTATGCGCCTGATCGACGACCTCAAAGCGCAACCCAAGAGCGACGACGGGTGCGGCTACAAACGTACGCTTACCACCCCGAAACACTATGCCTACATCAAGATTTCAGAGGGCTGCAACCGTTTTTGCTCCTATTGCGCCATTCCGCTCATCACGGGCAGACACACCTCGCGTCCGATAGAGGAGATACTCGAGGAGGTACAATGGCTTGTTGCTCAAGGAGTAAAGGAGTTTAATATCATAGCACAAGACCTGTCGAGTTATGGGCTTGACCTCTACAAAGAGCAACGCCTGCCCGAACTGATAGACCAGATGGCACAGATCGACGGTGTGCATTGGATTCGTCTCCACTATGCCTACCCCACCGATTTTCCGGATGGTATCCTGGAGGTTATGGCAAAGCACCCGAATGTGTGCAAGTACCTTGATATCGCCTTGCAACATTGCAGCGACCACATGCTCACCATGATGCGACGCCATATCACCCGTGCGGAACAGGATGCACTCATCGCGCGCATACGCACAAGCGTACCGAATATATGTATCCGCACCACCTTGTTGGTCGGACACCCCGGTGAGACCGAGGAGGATTTCGAGGAACTGAAACAATGGGTGCGCGAAATGCGTTTCGACCGAATGGGTGCCTTTGCCTACTCCGACGAAGAGGGTACGTATGCCAACCTGCACTATCGGGACGACATCCCGCAAGAGGTGAAAGACCGCCGCGTAGCAGAGATAATGGCTATACAACAGGAGATTTCGGGCACACTAATGCAACAGAAAGTGGGTAAAACGATGGATGTGGTCATCGACCGCGAGGAACCCGATTATTACATCGGTCGTACCCGGTTCGATTCGCCCGAAGTGGACTGTGAGGTGCTGATAGACAAAGAACATACATTGCAGACAGGTGATTTTTATCCGGTTAGGATTACACGTGCCGAGGAATTCGACCTGTACGGCACACTCGGAAAAGAAGAAGAAGGAGAAGAATATTTATGCTGACAAAAGACTTGATAAATAACATTGCAGAGACCACCGGTATGACCAAGAAACGCGTGGAGGAACTGCTCAATGCTACCAATGCCGTAATACGCGATGCATTGATAGAGGGAAAGGCTGTATCCCTGCAAGGATTGGGTACATTGGAAATCAAACGGAAAGAAGAACGCACTTTTGTTCATCCTCGCACAGGGGTGAAAAGTACCAGCCCCGCAAGAAACCAACTCTGCTTCAAGCCTGCTGCCAACATCAAAGACGAACTGAAAAACATCTAAACCATGGCAGACAAACTGAGTAGTACAGACCTACGTCGTGCCGTCATGGTACGCACAGGTGCCTCCGAAGAAGAGGTTACCCTGTTTCATAATGCCCTCAAAGAACAGATTGTAGGGGCAATGCGCACAGATGATAAACAAGTTAAAATCAACGGATTGGGTACATTCCGTCTGCAAGGTATAGCCCCACGCAAGAGTGTCAACATTGCCACAGGCGAGAGCATCACTATCGAAGGCTACAACAAACTGACATTCGTCCCCGAAATCAGTGTCAAAGAGTTGGTGTATAACAACCCCTTGCCGACCGGGGACGCGGACGCCTCGTCCGCGGTAAAGACTACACAGCAGCCACAGCCCGCCAAGAAACAGCAAGATAGCGAGTTCAATCCCTTGAAGAAACTTGGCGAGCAGGCAGACGAAATAGTAGATATCCTGGCCACTCTCGGGCAAGGACCGAAAGCAAAAAGCGAAGAACCACACTCCGCCCCGACTCCCCCAATCCCCCAAAAAGAGGAGAATGTAGCCCAAACGGTTTCATCGAAAGAGCCTGTTGCTCCCAAGAAAACACCTATGGAACCGATAGAGATTGAACCTGTTATTTCAAAGGAAGATGAGAAAGCGCAAACGCCTGCAAAAGCAAAGAAGAAATACCATTTCTTGCGCGACACGTTGATTTGTGTCAGTTGTTTGCTGCTGGTATTGGCAGGCAGCTACATTTTCCTGCGTGAAACCCTCAGCCGGTGGGTGGATTCGCTCCGTGAGCCGCCCGCTGCAGAGGTTGTAGCAGTAAAGACACCAATACCCGTGGCAATAGATACTACAGCAAATACAGTATCTACGGAGGCTATGGAAACTACCACAGGAACTATACCTTTGGCATACACCGAGTTTATTGCTACCGAGCGTGTGCGCAATGGTAGCCGTCTCGCCCAAATTGCCCGCCGCCACTATGGTGAGGACAAGATGGATCTGTGGGTATATATCTACGATGCCAACAAGGATATTATTGATAATCCCAATACCATCAAGGTGGGTACCGAATTGCGTGTTCCCCGCTTGACGGAGCAACAAATGGATTTGACCAATCCCGATACACAGGCACAGATAGAGCAACTCAAAGCACAAATAGAAATACCCGGCAAGTGAACGGACAAGTGATACATATAGAGAACGCTTGCACAAACAACCTAAAGCATGTAAGTGTGGATATACCTCGTAATCAACTGGTTGTGATTACGGGCGTGAGCGGTAGCGGCAAATCGTCGCTGGCGTTCGACACACTCTATGCCGAGGGACAACGCCGCTATGTGGAGAGCCTGAGTGCCTATGCACGTCAGTTCCTCGGACGTATGCAGAAACCCGATGTGGACAAGATAGAGGGTATTCCGCCCGCTATTGCCATTCAGCAGAAAGTGAGCAGCCACAACCCGCGTTCCACCGTGGGGACAAGCACAGAGATATACGATTATCTCAAACTCCTTTTTGCCCGTATCGGACATACCTACTCGCCCATTAGCGGCAAGGAAGTGCGCCGCAAGAGCATACGCGATGTAGTGGATGCAATGACCTCGCAACCCACCGGTACACGCGTCTATTTGATTGCGCCCATCGTCTTGGAAAACCGCACGTTGCAGGAGCAGTTGGATATATGGCAGAGCGAGGGTTTCTCTCGCCTGCTGGATAATGGAGATGTGGTGCGTTTGGGTGCCACGACAAGCCAACAGGTAACTGCAAACGGACAACTCAAAGAACACGTTTACCTGTTGGTTGACCGTGTGGTTGTCGATGGCGAACCCGCTACGGCGAACCGTTTTGCCGACTCCGTGCAAACCGCCCTGTTCGAGGGACACGGCGAGTGCGGGCTGTACATCAACGGCAATTATGAGATGTTCTCCGAGCGTTTCGAAATGGATGGTATCCGTTTTATCGAACCGAGTGAACACCTCTTTGATTTCAATAATCCTATCGGTGCCTGCCCTACATGCAAAGGTTTCGGCAATATCATCGGTATCGACCCCGATTTGGTTGTCCCCGACAAAACCAAATCGATCTATGATGATGCCATCGCCTGTTGGCACGGGGAAAAGATGAGTGTATGGCGCGACCGACTCATCTATAATGCCGCAAAGTTCGGTTTCCCGATACATACACCATTCTTCGAACTTACGCCGGAGCAGAAACGTCTTATCTGGACAGGCAACGAGTACTTCCGCGGACTGAACGATTTTTTTCAAGAGTTGGAATCCAAGCAGTACGGCAAAATACAATATCGTGTGATGCTCGCGCGCTACAAGGGCAAGACCATCTGCCCTGACTGCAACGGAATGCGCCTGCGCAAAGAGGCAGGATACGTGCGTATCAACGGCAAGAATATATCCGACCTATGCTCTATGTCAGTCTCCGATCTGTCAAAGTGGTTTGCGGATTTGTCGCTCAATGATACCGAGCAGAAGACAGCAGAGATGCTTCTTCATGAGATAACCTCCCGTCTTCAATTTATGGAAGACGTGGGACTCGGTTATCTCACACTCAACCGTATGAGCAATACCCTTTCGGGGGGGGAGAGTCAGCGTATCTGTTTGGCAAAATCGTTGGGAAGCAGTCTGGTCGGCTCACTCTATGTATTGGACGAACCCTCTATCGGTCTGCACGCCCGTGATACGGAACGGCTCATTCACGTACTCAAAGAACTGCGCGACCTCGGCAACACGATTGTGGTGGTAGAGCACGACGAGGAAATCATTCAAGCCGCCGACTACATCATTGAGATTGGTCCGGCAGCGGGTATCCACGGCGGCGAAATCACCTATGTGGGTAAACCTAAAGTAGGCGAATTTGTCTATAATATCCCTGTGCAGCGGCGTAAGTGGAACAATTATATCGAGATACAAGGGGCTTGCGAGAACAATCTTAAGAATCTGGATGTACGGTTCCCGCTCAATGTAATGACCGTGGTTACCGGCGTGAGCGGCAGTGGCAAATCAACCCTTGTGAGCAAGGTTTTCTACCCTGCCCTAAAAAAGTACTATGGCGGTATGGCGGAGCATACCGGCAGTTTCTCTGCCCTAAAAGGCAGTATGCATCTTGCTACAGACATCGAGTTTGTGGACCAGAACCCGCTCAGCCGTTCTTCCCGCTCCAACCCTGTAACCTATCTCAAAGCATACGACGAGATACGCCGCTTGTTTGCCGACCAGCCACTGAGCAAACAACTCGGTTTCACTGCCTCCCATTTCTCTTTCAACACCCCCGGAGGACGTTGCGAGATGTGTCAGGGCGAAGGTACGATTACCATTGAAATGCAGTTTATGGCAGACATCACTCTCGAATGTGAGCAATGCCACGGCAAGCGTTTCAAACAGGACGTGCTGGATGTCCGCTATCGCGACAAATCTATCTACGACATACTGACTATGACGATCAATCAGGCTATTGACTTTTTCTCTGAAGACCCTGATTGTGAGAAAATTGTAAAACGACTCAAACCGCTGCAAGACGTAGGTATCGGCTATGTCCGTTTAGGACAGTCGAGCAGTACGCTTTCGGGCGGCGAAAGCCAGCGTGTCAAATTGGCATCGTTCCTCGCCCAAGAAGACGCACAGCCTACAATATTCGTCTTCGACGAACCGACTACCGGTTTGCACCACAAGGATGTACAAGTATTGCTAAAAGCACTCAACCAACTGATTAGCCGCGGGCACACCGTTATCGTCATTGAGCATAACCCGAGTATGATACTGGCGGCAGACCACGTAATTGACCTCGGACCGGAGGGGGGGGATGAAGGTGGTCATATCGTATTCGAGGGTACACCGGAAGGCTTGGCACAATGTCCAGAAAGTTACACAGGGCAATTTATCCGAAAACTATTCCATTAACAGTTAAATTCAGCATTATGAAAGAAAAATTAAACGAGTTGCACAACTCCGACATCTTTTCACACCTTGTTTCAGCCAAATATTTGCCACGCTGGTGTGTATTGCTCATAGATGTTTTGCTATGTTCCATTGCCTATTGGTGCAGTATCTTGATTGGCAATGGTATTTTTTCCTACGGCTTGGTTTGTTATGATGTCCTGCCATTCTGGGCGCAATATATCGTATTGATTGTGGTGCAGATGATCTGCTTCTGGATATTCCATTCCTATTCGGGTATCCTGCGTTATTCCACATTTATCGATACTATCAAATGCCTGCTTGCCATATTGTCGTGCGGCGGTTTTTTGTTGCTTGTCAATTTTATATGCAAAGGAATTGCGGATGTTAAATTGTTCCTCAATACGGCACTCGTCATCTATATTCCTCTTGCCTTTATTTTTCTGTTCTGCTTGCGCGTGGGGGTGAAGACACTGTATGAGTTTATCAAACAGCACGCATCGGGTACCAAGAAAGCAATAATCTGGGGTACCAAGTCCGCCGGTATCGCTATTGCAAAAATGCTCCGCAGCGCAGGCGATGAGGCGCAGTATCGCCCTGTCGGATTTTTAGGAGATAGCGACAAGAACGCAGAAGATCGCCAGCATAGTTTGGTCGGGCTGAAAGTTTTCCCGTTTAGTGCTAGAACTTTTGAATGGATGAAAGCGCACAATGTAAATGATGTGATTATCTCTCCGCTGAAAATGCGTGCCATCAATCCGTCAAAAGACCTGCAAGTCTTTTTTGACAATGGTTTCCATGTGCTGACCACTCCCAATTTCACACAGTTTGACAATGTAGAAGAAATTGATAACCAACGTATCGGGCGTATTGAGAACATCCAGATAGAAGATCTGCTGGAGCGTCCTGCCATCCATATCAATACGGACAATGTGCTACAAATCATGCAAGACCGGGTGGTGTTGGTTACCGGTGCGGCAGGCAGTATCGGTTCAGAGTTGGTACGCCAAGTGCAGAAATACCGACCGCAGGTAACCATTCTCTTGGAGCAAGCCGAGTCCCCACTTCACGACCTTACACTCGATCTCAAGAAGCAGTTCCCCGATGCGCAGTTCGTGCCTGTCATTGCCGATATTCGCAACCGCGAGCGACTGGAAGAGGTGTTCAGTCAATTCCGTCCGGCAGTGGTCTATCATGCTGCGGCATACAAACACGTGCCACTGATGGAGTCGCACCCAAACGAAGCCATCCGCGCCAACGTAATGGGAACAAAAAACATGGCGGATATGGCAGTCAAATATGGTGTGGAACGTTTTGTGATGATCAGTACCGACAAGGCGGTCAATCCGACCAATATTATGGGTGCCAGCAAGCGTATTGCAGAAATTTACGTTCAATCGCTCTTCAAGAAACTCGTAAAGGAGAACCCGAATTGCACCAAGTTCATCACCACCCGTTTCGGCAATGTCCTTGGCAGCAACGGTTCCGTTATTCCGTATTTCAAGAAACAGATTGCCGCAGGCGGACCGGTTACGGTTACCCACCCCGACATCATCCGCTATTTTATGACTATTCCCGAGGCGTGCTGTCTCGTGATGGAAGCCTCTACGCTTGGAAACGGCGGGGAGATATTCGTCTTCGATATGGGACACCCCGTGAAGATACTTGACCTGGCAAAGAATATGATCCGTCTTGCGGGCTTTGTCCCCAGCGAGGAAATACCCATTGTATTCACAGGTCTGCGCCCCGGCGAAAAACTCTACGAGGAACTGCTCAACCAGAAAGAGACCACACTGCCCACTTCCAATGAGAAGATTATGGTGGCGCGTGTGCGTGAATTCGAGTTCAATGAGGTAGAGAAGAACATCAATGCTCTCATTGATCTGACCACGCAGAACAAACCCTTCCGCACCGTGGAACTGATGAAAGAGATTGTTCCTGAATTTATCAGCAATAACTCGGTTTTCGAAAAATTGGACAAATAACCCACACACAATGCTGCGTGGTATGGCTGAATACGCACACGCACGATACCAATATGCTTAGTGTAGAACACTTATCCATAGAATTTTCTTCCCACCCCGTTTTGGAGGACATATCTTTCATGATTAACAAGAAAGATAGGATTGCCCTTGTGGGCAAGAACGGTGCGGGTAAGAGTACGCTCTTGCGCCTTGTGGCAGGCGAGTATCAGCCTACCTCGGGGCGTATCTCGCGCGATTCGGATATGACTATCGGTTATCTCCCACAGGTGATGATGCACATCGATGGCAAAACGCTCCGCGAGGACGTGATGAGCGTGTTTGATGGTGAGCCCGACGAGGAGAAAGCCCGCCGTATCGCCGAGATGGACAGAACCATCATCGGTCTCGGGTTTGAGCGGAAGGACTTCGACCGTCCTTGCTCCGAATTCTCCGGCGGGTGGCGTATGCGTATCGAGTTGGCAAAGATTCTGCTCCGTCATCCCGACCTGCTTCTTCTTGACGAGCCGACCAACCACTTGGATATAGAGTCTATACAATGGCTCGAAGACTTTCTCAAATCTTCGCAAAGTGCCATTCTGCTGGTCAGCCACGATAAAAAGTTTATTGACAATGTAACGAACCGCACTATTGAGATTACCCTCGGGCGGATCTACGACTACAATGTCAATTACTCCCGTTTCCTCGAACTGCGCAAGGAGCGCCACGAGCAGCAGGTGCGCGCCTACCTCAACCAGCAAAAGATGATTCAGGAGACCGAGGACTTTATCGAGCGTTTCCGCTACAAAGCGACCAAGGCGGTGCAGGTGCAGTCGCGTATCAAGCAATTGGAGAAACTGGAGCGTCTGGAGGTGGATTTGGAAGATACATCGCGTCTCAGTCTCCGTTTCCCGCCTGCTCCCCGAAGCGGTGATTTCCCGCTGATTGTGGAGGACTTGCGCAAAGATTTCGGTGACCATACCGTCTTCTCCGATGTTACGTTTACCATCCGCCGCGGCGAGAAAGTGGCGTTTGTCGGCAAGAACGGCGAGGGTAAATCGACCCTGGTCAAATGTATTATGGGGCAACTCGACTATATGGGTACGCTCAAGATCGGGCATAATGTCAAGATCGGCTATTTTGCACAGAACCAAGCGGCTTTATTAGATGGCGAACTGACGGTTTTTGATACCATAGACCGTGTGGCGGTGGGCGATATCCGCACCAAGATACGCGATATTCTCGGCGCATTTATGTTCGGCGGCGAGGCATCGGAAAAGAAAGTGAAAGTGCTTTCCGGCGGCGAACGAAGCCGTTTGGCGATGATCCGTTTGTTGTTGGAGCCGTGCAACCTGCTCATTCTTGACGAGCCGACCAACCATCTCGATATGCAGTCAAAAGATGTCCTGAAAGCCGCCTTGCAGGATTTCAACGGCACCGTTATCTGCGTCAGCCACGACCGTGATTTTCTTGACGGGTTAGTCAGCAAAGTCTATGAGTTCGGCGGCGGGAAAGTACGTGAACACCTCGGGGGCATCTACGATTTTCTGCAATCAAAAAAGATTGACAGTTTGCAGGAATTAGAGAAGAAAAATCCGGCAGCGAAGCAGCCTGACAGCGACAGCACAGCCTCCAGCAGTCCCAAAGGAGGACAAGCCGATTATGCGGCACAGAAAGCCGAAGCCGCAGCCCGCAGGAAAAAAGAGAAACAGATTGCGGAAACCGAGGCGTATATTGCCAAGTTGGAAATAGAGCAGCAGCAGTTGGAAACACTGATGTCCGACCCCGCGCAGCAGACGCAGGAGAATTTCCAACGCTACGAGCACATTAAGCGCGAGATCGAACAGAAGATGTACGAGTGGGAAATACTGAGCGAGTAATTGGGTAATTATAAATTATGAATGAAGAATTAGGAATTATATGCATAATTCAATAATTCGTAATTCATAATTAGAAACACGGGGGGATGTCAGGTGGATGACGGGTGGATAGACTACTTTTTTCCTTTCTATCCTAAGCCTATCCTATAACAAAACGAGCAAAAGAATTAATGGTTAATTGATGGATAATTATATGTTCAATTAACGATTAATTATACGATAAATACCGTTTCATAACCATGGACGAGATAATCGAATACATCAAGTCGTTTCTCCTCTACGGAGACACCACGATGACGCAGCACATCGGCTATACCGCCGACGAGTCGCTTTGGTCGCGCTACAAAGTGGTTATCGTGCCTGGCGGACACCTCGGCTCCGACCTTGTCCTGCCCGATATGGAACACCCCGTAGTAGAGCAAACGGGCAAGACGTTTGTTGTCCGCACCGACCTCATCTACAACACGTTTTTCTTTATCTCCCGTGCGGAGGAACTGCTCAATCCGCAGCGCGACGAGCACGGACGTTTTGCCGCCCGTTTCTCGGTTCTCGGGCAGGGCAACAACCTTGAGATTCCTATAGTGGACGAGTATGCGCGTATCCTGATGAAACTGCTTGATATGGATATGCCGCACCCGTGCTACTCGCATATCTACCTGACCCACGACATCGATATTCTCGACTACTATCGCCATCTGCGCGGAGCATTGGGCGGTATCCGTCGCGGACACTGGCGCGATGTGTTGTCCTCGTGGCAGGACATTCACCACGACCCAGCCTATACATTTCCGTGGCTCATAGAGCAGGACGCTAAAGTGCCGACTGCCGATGTAATTTATTTTGTAAAGCACACAGGAGGCAAAGGCTTCGACTATCCGCAGTATGACACTAACGGACACGATTTCAACCGGTTAGCCAACCGTCTCAGCCGCTCCGGTGCACGTTTGGGACTTCATTCGAGTTACTACGGTTTGCCCGCAGGGGGCAAACAGGCGGACTTTTTCCGTACCATTCTCGCCCCTGCCTGCCCGCTCCACCGCAGCCATTATCTGCGTTGCTCTATCGACAATATGCAACGCCTCGCCGACCTCGGTTACACCGACGACTTCACTATGGCGTTCCCCGACCGTGCGGGTTTCCGTCTCCAGACCACCCGTCCCGTGCGGTGGATTAACCCCAAGACGCTAACACTCACCCCGCTCACACTCCACCCGCTCACACTGATGGACTGTACGTTGAGCAACGGCAACTATATGAACCTCTCTGAAGACGAAGCCTACTTCTTCTCCGAACAACTCCTCGACCGTGTCCGCCAGCACTCCGGCGAAGTAACGCTCCTCTGGCACAACAGCATTTTCAATTCCGCAACTTATCATATTTCACTATATCAAAAACTTCTGAAAGGTCTGCGCCATTATACCAACCACCCGCAATGAGACTCATTACCATCATAGGTGCCCGCCCGCAATTTGTGAAAGCCGCAATGGTCAGCCATGCGATACAAGTTCACAATGCACACTCTTCTTTACAAATAGAAGAGCGCATTTTGCATACGGGTCAGCACTATGATTACAATATGAGTCGTATATTCTTCGACGAATTGCATATTCCCGCCCCCGTATGGCACTTGGGGTGTGGCAATAATGTAGAGGAAATGAAACAGGCGATTGTGCCGATTATTCGGGGAAATGCCGACTATATTCTTGTATATGGCGATACCAATTCCACTTTGGCAGGAGCGTTGGCAGCGGAAGTATGTCGTATTCCTCTTATCCATATAGAAGCAGGATTGCGCAGCCACAATAGGCTAATGGTGGAAGAATACAACCGCATTGAAACCGACAAACGCTCACAAATACTCTTTTGCCCGACCCATACGGCGGTAGCAAACCTGCACACGGAGGGTATTACGCAAAACATCTATCAGGTGGGCGATGTGATGTATGATGCGGCACTTACTTTCGGAGACATAGCCGATTACCAATCGCATATATTGTCAGATTTGGCATTGGCGGACAAACAATATCTGTTAGCCACGGTGCATCGGGCAGAAAATACTGACTCGGCATCCACCATGTTGGCTATATTCCGCGCCTTGGAACAACTTCCTATGCCCGTTGTTTTGCCATTACACCCGCGCACAAAACACGTGTTAGAATCAGATGCAGCCCTATCCGCTTTTGTAGATGGTGCAAAGAATATACATATCATAGAACCTGTTAGTTACATCAATATGGTGATGTTGGAGAAGCATGCTTTCCGTATTCTGACAGACTCTGGCGGGGTACAGAAAGAAGCCTGTTTCCATCATGTGCCGTGTATCACACTCCGCAACGAAACTGAATGGGTTGAAACCCTGCAAGCGCATTGGAATATCCTTGCCGGTACTACCACACAAGGTATTTTGGATGCATACAAAACCTCTCTTACGCTTACCCGGACTCCTATTACCGAATACGGTAACGGACATTCCGCCGAAACCATCATTGATATATTATGCTGAAGCGAATACTGATTATATCCGATGGTTTTACACCGCCCCTGTACGGAGTACGTATGACCCAACTTTGCAAGTATCTTCACCTTGGAGGTTGGGACATCACACTTGTTACAGAGCAGATTGCAGGAGATAACTACATCGTACCACATTGCCGTTTCTTGGCAATGCCTTATTATTCAAAATCGCCTGTTTTGCATAAAATACAATGGCTGTCCGATAAACTATTCAGCAAAAAAGAGCGTTGTTTGTATCGGTTTGTCAAGCAAAATATCCGATTGGAAGACTTCTCGCTGATTTTATGCAGCACGTTCAACCTATTTCCGCTCCCTACCGCATACAGATTAGCCCACGAAGCCCATATTCCTCTCATTGCTGACCTGCGAGACATCACGGAACAATGGAATGCTGACAGTTATTTGGCTTCAAACATACATTTACCTCATAAACTAAAACGTTGGTTGGTCAACACCTACGAACACAAATGCATCCGCCAACGCAATACTATTTTGCGCACTGCTGATGCAATTACCACTATATCTCCTTGGCATCAACGGCTTCTGCAATCTATCAACCCCAATACACACCTTATATATAATGGATTTGACCCGGAAATATATACCACAACATCTGTCAGAACATCACAATGTATCATTAGTTATATTGGGCGCTTGTACGATTTCCACTCCCGCAATCCGCAATTGTTCTTGGAAGCCGTCAAAGAATTGCACACAGAGAGACAAATCAATTCTTCATTTCTGCATATAGAATTTCATATAGAACCCGATATGGTCATCGCTTTACAAGAACGGGTTGATCAACTCGGCTTGCAAGACTATTTCCATATTAGCGATTATATCCGGCGTAAAGACGCATTGTCCTTATTACAGCACTCAGCCATAAGTCTGCTGTTTGTCGCAGCCCCGTCCCACAATGCCCCGCAAGGAGTAATGACCACCAAGTTTTTTGAGGCACTCGGGTGCGGAAAACCGGTTCTGTGTGTGCCGTCCGACGAAGGCTGTTTGGCACAGACTATCCATGAAACGAATGCGGGTATTGCCACATCGGACATAGGGGAAATCAAAGCGTTTATCTTGGACAAATACCACGAATGGCAACAGAACGGCTATACGCATCAACCCGTTATCAACAAGGAACAATTCTCCCGCCGACATCAGGCAGAGCAGTTTGAGCAGTTGTTTTTATCCCTGACAGAAGAACATCCCCGCCCATTGCTGACGGACATCTGTTGGACACTATACCGCTCCAATACCACCTTGGATTTCCTGGACAGTATCATTGCAGCACCACGCTACAGACGTATGCGACGTTTCTTTACCACCCGCTTCGGGAAATACAGCAATCTGTTGTTTCTCAAAGTATTCCGTATTGATATGCAACGTTCGTTGGCTCTGCGTTATATCCGTCATTGGGATAAAGATACCCTGTTGGACAAAGCACATACGTTCTGCAAGACCTATTTGGAGCCGCGAAAGAACGAGGAAGTATTCCGTATTCTGCAAGGACGGCGGATTATATTGGCTTCGGGAACTATGGATGTAATTGCCCAAGCCGTAGCCGAGCAACTCCACCCCACCGCAGTTCATTCATCGCATATACTGAAACATCATCTGCTTGACACGTACCGCGATTTTGATATTGTCACGGACAATACTGCCGATCTGCCGCTTATCCGCAAAGCGCATTATGCCTATATTGTAGTGTATGACGACCTGCCCCGTTGGCAAAAACTGACAAAAGACCTGCAAAACACCGAATTTATCTATGCAGACGGAACCAAATATTAGACCACGATTTGCAAGCACGCATATACCGCAACGGGTGTTTTATCTACCCTTTGCCTACTACTATCGTGTGCGTCTGGGTACACCTGCCAAACTGCTGTCGTGGGGACTGATTTACTTGTTCCCGACCGTATTTTATGCTTGTTTGGCAGCAGGCGGGGTGTCTCTTTCTTTCCTATACAATTATATCTTATTGCTGTTTGCGGTTTTTACTCTGTATGAGACCGGCTATATCTACAACGATACATTTGCCACACGCAAAGAAGCAGATCCTTCCATACGTCTGTATCCGTATAATCTGCAATACTTTTATGCCCACTATCGAACTATCATTGCAGTGCGCATAATGTTGGTTATCTGCGCATTGGTTATTCTGTTGTGTCTCCACCCTACTCCTCTATGGTGGCTTACCTGTTTTAGCGTATTGCTCATTGCGCCCATATTCTATACCTACAACCGGATACGCAACCGTTACAACGTGTTTCTCTATCCGCTGTTGGTTTTCTCACGCTATATACCTTTTGTAATCCCATATTTGAATAGCAACAACATACAATATATAGGCTGGCTGTTTCTCTCTTTCCCGTTGCTCAATGCTATAGAGCGTTTCTCTATGCCACGCTACCGATACCCGCTGATACGCTGTCTGATTCCGAATGAGGAAACCAAATCTCTGTTCCGTGCAGTTTATTATGTATTGGTGTGCCTAATAGCCACATCGGTACTGCTCGTTTCCCACTCATCGCTTTTTCCGTTGATACCTATATACATACTGGGCATATATCGCCTTCTACTCTATATACTTACCCTTTTCTACACACCTAAGAATTACTTGAAAGGATGAAAGGACTATCCAAATACAAGCAATCGGGTATCTGCATTTTGCTGTGGTTGATACTGCTGATACCCAATATATTCGCCCTGTTTACAGCCGAGGACTTGCACGTATCTTTTATCAGAACAGCAGGCTATCTGCTCATCACATTGGCTTGCCTGCTACTGCCCGCCTTTATATTCAAAGCCCGAACATATTTTCTTTTAGAGGGAGTAGTATGCCTGTTCTTTGCCCCGATAGAACTTGCAAGTCTTCATCTCAATCACCGCCCGACATCTGATCTGTTTCTGCAATCGGTATTCGCCACCAACCCACAGGAAGCCGCCGAGGTTGTTACGTCCGTATGGTGGCTATGTATTATCGTTCTTGCAATATGGGTAGCCTATTTTATCTTGGCAAGCCGTTTAGACAACATATATATATTTAGCCCCAAAGCAAATTATTGCGGTATAGGAGGAGTGCTACTGCTATTAGTAGCCTTATATGGAACGATGTGGCTGCACGTAAAACACGTTGCTAAAGAATTACCGGCAAGAGAAGTATCCGCCCGTGCATGGCAAGCCACTATGGTCAAATGGGACAAGATCTATCCGTACAATATCTACCGCGCGTGCGGGTACCTCCTGCAAGAAAAACACAAAGCAAAGCAAATGCAGAAGGAAATAGCGCATTTCTCATTTGGTATTCAGCCCAAAGACTCTATAGGGAATGAGTTGTATATCCTGTTTATAGGCGAATCCTCACGGTATGACCATTGGGGTATCAACGGGTATGAACGCAACACATCGCCACGGCTTTCTTCAATACCCAATATAGTGTCCTATTCCTCAGTTTATTCACAAGCCAACCTGACCATGCACTCGGTACCGCTGCTGCTTACCCGTGCCACGGCTACTACTGCTGATATTCAGAACAAAGAGAAAGGGCTGACCGATGCATTTGCCGAAGCGGGCTATACTACTGCCTTTATCACACGGAACGAGACCACCAATTTTATCAACCGCACCATAGAAGATTGCGACTATCATTACGCTTTCTCACAACTTATGGATATTGATTTTGCCGACGATTGCGACAGTTACGATATGGATATACTGACCAAAGTACGCGAAGCACGCACAGATACGGGACAGATGATGATTCTCCACTCTTTGGGCAGCCACTATAAATACAGTCTCCGCTACCCCATCAGCGAAAATGTATTTACTCCTTCTTTCGGGCGTACAGACAGTTACCGCTTGATGAACGAAGCGCACAAACCGCTTATTATCAATGCTTATGACAATACCATTCACTATACCGACAAAGTACTCGGGGACTTGATTACATACGTTGATTCTCTACAGATACCGGCTGTGGTAGTCTATATATCCGACCACGGCGAGAGTTTCTGGGACGACGAACACAAGTTCTCCATGCACGGCTCATACATTCCTGTGGAAGCAGAATACCACGTACCTTTCTTTGTGTGGTACTCCGAGACATACGCACAACGGCACCCAGACAAGGTACAGCAAATCATTGCCAACCGGCACAAACCAATCACATCACAAGTCGTATTCCATTCCCTATTGGATATGGCAGATATCCGTACTATTGCGGACAGTACGTATAGTATCTGTTCTCCTTATCTACAATCACAAGATACCATCAGCGTCATCTCCGGTGGCGGACAACTGACCGATTTCATTATCTCCGAACATAACTAATCAACCAACACAATATGAATAAGTTACACTCTATATTGTTCTTACTTTTTGCAGGTCTTTCACATACGTTTGCTGCAACTTATTATGCCGCTCCCGATGGAAGCGGGAACGGGAATACATATAATACGCCCTGTTCGCTGAGCAAGGGAATCAGCAACCTAAAGCAGACGGGAGATACGCTGTATCTGCTTGGGGGACAATATGACTTAGACAAAACCACTATCAGCAATAAGAACGGTAGTGCAGGACAATATATTGTTATAGCGGGATACCCCGGAGAGCAAGCCATATTGGACTTTAGGACTACTGCCTACGGCACACGCGGACTGCAGATAGCAGAGACATGTACTTATCTGCATATCAAAGATTTAACACTACGCTATTCGGGAAAAAACAACTTGTATAACGAGGGAAGCCATTGTCTATTTGAGAACTTAGACATCTATGGTTCTGCAGATACGGGCTGCCAGATGAAAAAAGGCGGAAACAACATCATCAAGAATGTGGATTCGCATGATAACTTCGACTACGAGTTGGACAAATCGGGGAACCTGACCCAATGCGATTTCGGCGGCAATGCGGACGGATTTGCCGACAAACAATTTACGGGCAATGGTAACCATTATATAGGTTGCCGCAGTTGGAACAACTCGGACGACGGGTGGGATTTCTTTCAACGTGTTTCCAATTCGGAGACTATCATAGAAGGGTGCATCTGTTACAAGAATGGTCCTGCCTGGTATGATATGCGCAATCACCCGCGTTATGAGACAGACAAAGCGTGGTTTGACCAATTCAAGAGCGGCAAAACCGTTACCGATGCGGACGGCAACAAAGTGACGGTTACACTGGACAAGTATCCGAATATGGGTAACGGGAACGGGTTCAAGTTGGGCGGAGGCAGCACAAAGCATAATGTGCTTGTACACCACTGCCTGTCGGTGGCAAATACAGTAAAAGGGTTTGACCAGAACAGCGATGCAGGGGCGGTACGGCTGTACAACAACACGGCCTATATGAACAACTCGGATTATAGTTTTTACAATGCCAACGGCTGCAGATTGGATATACAGAACTGTATCAGTTTCCAGTCGAAAAGCAAAAACACCTTTGACAGCGGGATTGTACAAGTGAGCAATAATAACTCATGGTCGAGCGGATTCAGTGTGTCGGCAGCGGATTTTCTGTCGTTGGATACGGCGGAAATTACCACTCCAAGACTTGCAGACGGCAGTTTGGCAGAGGGGACATTGCTGCGCTTGGCAGAAGGTTCCGCACTCATTGATGCGGGCAACGATGTAGGATTAGACTATATGGGTGATGCGCCGGACATAGGTTGCTATGAGACCGCAGGTGCAGAACCGCAGCCGGATAAGGGACATATGGTGGCATACATTACCACTCCCGGCAGCGCAGAAGACGATGCCATTCTCGGTCGTCTGCGCAGGAATGATTCACTCTCAATCAAGGTAGTGAATGCGGGTTCGGCTTCTACCGATTTTTCCAAATACGAACTGCTGATTATCAGTTCGAAGCCGAACAGCAGTGCCGGTGCATTTACGGCACTAAAAGGATATGACAAACCGATGCTGGTACTGAAGCCGTTCCTATTCAAGAGCAATGTTTGGAATTGGGGTACGGCGGTAAATACACAGGATTTGTCGGTTGTTGTAAGCGACACGACACACGCCTTATTCCACAACATCAGTTTTGACAATACACAGACTATGCAACTCTTTGCGAGTTGCACAACCAATGCCGTAACGGCTATCAGCGGTTGGACGGGGAATACAACGGGGATTGTATCGTTAGGTGCGCCCGTTTCGCACCCCGACTACACCACTATTGCCGATATGCCTGCCGGTACGGTTCTTAACGGCACGCCACTCACGCAGCGAATGGTGATGATCGGTGTATCGGAATACAGCACCGCAGCCCTCACCGGAACAGGGCTGCAAGTGATAGAGAATGCTGTCATTTACCTGCTTGGTCTTCCGCACTCGGGGGAGACTACCGATCTTGTGCATCCCGACATTACGCCACAGGCGAGAAAGATACTGACTCCGCAGGGCGTGGTTATCGTGCGCGACGGAAAACGCTATACGATTTTGGGAAATTGTATGTAGGAATATACAATATATGCAATAAAAAACTGTATATGATGCATAAAATGGAGGCTTATACCCCTCATAAAAGCCTATTCTTTCTACGTCCTTTCTACGTCTTTTCTACGTAATTGGTAGCATAGTGCAATACAAAATGCATATAATGCATAATGCTGTATAATAATTATACAAATATGGACTTAGTAGAACTCTTACATCAGGAGGTAGTGCCTGCGATAGGTTGTACGGAACCGATTGCGGTGGCACTCTGTGTGGCGAAAGCCACGGAGCAACTGCAGCACGAACCGACCGCTATCCGTGTGCGCTTGAGCAAGAACATCTACAAGAACGCATTGTCGGTGGGTATTCCCAACACAGGTATGACGGGGCTGCCGATTGCCATTGCTCTCGGGGCGACTATAGGGCATAGCGACAAGCAGTTGGAAGTGCTGTGCGATGTGTGTCCCAAGGCAGTGAAATATGCCAAAGCCTATATGGAGCGCACCCCTATAGACATAGAGACAGACCCGCAGGCACCGGATATACTGTATATCCGTGCGGAAGTGTCGGACAGCACCCACACGGCACACGCCACCATACAAGGCAGTCATACCCATTTCTGCGAAGACGAAAAAACATCTGCCATTTCCGCGAAAAAGCAGGAGACTGCCCCTGCACTGACCTTGCGTCAGGTGTACGACTTTGCGATGGCGGTTGATTTAGTGCATGTGCGGTGGCTGTTGGACGGAGCGGAGATGAATATCAACGCCGCCAAGACCTCGTTCAACGGAGACTACGGACACGGATTAGGCAAACTGCTACAGACCCAACGCAAGCGCAAATGTATGCCTGCGTGCCGCAACCTGCTGCCTGCGATATTCGGCAATACGCTGTTTACCAAGATATTGAGTTACACCAGCGGTGCTTGCGATGCACGTATGTCGGGGGCAATGGTGCCCGTGATGTCCAACTCGGGTTCGGGGAACCAAGGCATATCCTGCTCTGTGCCGGTTTACATTTATGCCAAAGAAAACGATTGCACCGAGGAACAGATATACGCGCCTTGACGCTTAGCAATCTGACGGTTATCTACATCAAACAGTCGCTCGGACGGTTGTCGGCCTTGTGCGGGTGTGTAGTGGCTGCCACGGGTTCAGCCGCAGGCATCACCTACCTGATGGGCGGCACCTACACCGAGATAACCTATGCCATCAAAAATATGATTGCGAATATATCGGGTATGATTTGTGATGGTGCCAAACCGGGGTGCGCACTGAAAGTTACCAGCGGCGTAAGTACGGCAATACTATCGGCTTCGCTGGCAATGCAACATTCATACGCCGATGCCACCGAAGGGATTGTAGAGGACGACATTGACCGTACTATCCGCAATCTGACCCGTATCGGTAGAGAGGGGATGACACAAACCGATGACCTGATATTGGATATTATGCTCCACAAGGGCAATTAACAAGTAATAATTAACAATTAACAATTAACATACATAGTATAATCTGATGCGACGTTATTTAAGTTTGATTTTAGTGCTCTGTTTGGCGGTGTTTGCACAAGCAGAGAATGTAGTTTATCAAGAAGTTAACTACACCGTTGACCCTGATTTACTGACTGCGGAAGTAGTAGTTACCCCACAAGCAAGCGGAGAATTGTACATACCGGAAGAGATTACGGTAGGACAGGAGACCTATCGCGTTACCTCTATTGGCGACAAGGCTTTCAAGGGTTGTAAGAACCTAACGGCTATCGTGTTGCCAAAGACCCTGGAACGTGTTTACCGTTCGGCATTTGACGGCACGGGCATTATGCTCGACAAAACAAATTGGACGGACGGGGCATTATATATTGACAGTTGTCTGATTGCGACAGACAAGACCATAAAGGCAAAATTTATCATCCCCGAGGGTACACGATTGATTGCAGCCGGGGCTTTTCAGGGAAACAAGACACTCACCAGAGTGGAATTTCCCACTACGGTGCGACGCATTGACCACGAGACATTCCGCGATTGCAAGAACCTGACACGGGCAATCATTCCGCAGACTATCACCGAAATAGGAGAAGACGCCTTTACCAATTCGGGCATTTGGAACAACGAGAAGAAATGGAAAAAAGGTGGATTGTATATTGACGGCTGCTTGATTGCCGTGAACAACAATGTTCCTGCCAAGTTTGTATTCAAGAACAAAATTCCCACCCGGCTAATTGCCGCGGGGGCATTCGCCAACAGCAAGAAAATCAAGTCGGTAGTGATACCTGCGACTGTGTCGGCAATACCCAATGCTGCCTTTTACAAATGCGAGAATCTGACAGATGTTACGATTCCCGCGAGCGTAAAACACGTGGGCAACTTTGCTTTCTACGGGTGCAAACTGCTTCGCGAAGCCACCCTGCCGACAGCCGTTGAAACATTAGGAATGGGGGCTTTCTACGGGTGTGAAAACCTACGCAAACAGGTATTATCTGATAAATTGACCATCATCCCGCAAGGCTGTTTCTATCTCTGCCGCTCGATACAACGGCTGACTTTACCAGAGGGCTTGCGCAAAATAGACAACGGGGCATTTACGGGGTGCTCTTCTCTGGAGGATCTGAAATTTCCAGCCACCATCCAAGAAATAGGCGAAATGGCTTTTGCAGGCTGTGCCAAATTTGTGGAAGTTACAATTCCTGAACAGGTTATCAACTTGAATAAAGGTGTATTTACCAGTTGCACCCACCTGCGAAAAGTAGTGCTTTCAGAAGGGACATACGCCATTGGCGATGAGGCATTTAAGGGGTGTGTTACTTTGGAGCGCATTAACATTCCGAAATCCACATTCCGTATAGGGAAATCAGCTTTTCAGAATTGCCAGCAGTTGCGCGGGATTTACCTTGCGGATCATATTCACGTAATAGAAGACAGGGCTTTCCAAGAATGCAAGATGCTGGAAGAGATTGTGCTACCCAAATCACTGACAGTATTGAGCAAAGGGGTACTGGCGCAGTGCGTCAGTTTGCGCACAATCAAATTCAACGAGAGACTACGTGTGATAGAGGACGAGGCATTTTATGAATGCCGTCAATTGAGAGAGATTACATTGCCAGACAGTGTGCAAACGATAGGAGAAGAGGCATTTATGAATTGTAAGAACCTGCGCAAGGTTGTATTGCCAGAGGGATTGAAAAAGATCGGTGCATCCGCTTTCAAAGACTGCGAGATCCTTATGGTACCTTACTATCCAACGACAGCGATTGTAGGGAAAAATGCTTTCAAAGGGTGCAAAAACAGATAATGCTACACATTTACACCCAATACTCCGACATTCCTCCGCAGGCGTGGGACACTTTGGCGGAGCGGTCTGCGTGGACTACGTGGTTCCAGACACGTGCGGCATACGATTTCTATAGCCGTATGCCGGAGGAGATGCAACCGTTTGTGTTCGGGGCGGAAGAAAACGGGATACTGGTCGGCATTGTAGCAGGCTACATCACCCGCGAACGGAATGCGGTCAAACAATTATTCACACGGCGGGCGATTATTCCCGGTGGGGCATTATTGGACGAACACATCAGCGACGAAGCATTATCGACTTTGCTTGCGGCAACTTGCTGGAAATTAGGACGCAAAAGCATATACATCGAACTACGTAATCTACACGACTACTCTAGATGGAAAGCCGTGTTTGCCAAACAAGGGTTTAAGTATACGCCGCACTTGAATTTTCAAGTGGATTGCACAAATCCTGCCGCCATATTGGGGCGTATGAAAAGCAATCGCCGCAGGCAAATCCGAAAAGGACTTGCCCACGGCGCATACATTACAGAAGCGCAATCGGACAGCGATGTTACAGCGTTCTATTCTATCTTGCGGAACCTATATAGGCACAAAATAAAGACACCATTGCCAAGTGCTGATTTCTTCCTGACTCTCTACCGGTTGGGTTATGCAAAGTTCCTACTAATCAAATACCAAGACTGCATTATCGGCGGCATTGTATGTCCCATTCTGGAGAAACAAACCCTATACGAGTGGTATATCTGCGGTTTGGACAAGCAGTACCGACGACAATATCCCTCTGTATTAGCGACTTATGCCGCTATTGAGTGTGCGGCTACGCATGGTATTTCCTCATTCGATTTTATGGGTGCAGGCACTCCGAGTACTCCCTATGGTGTACGCACTTTCAAGTCCCGCTTTGGCGGGGTAGAGGTAGAAAACGGGCGTTTCCTATATATCAGCAAGCCATGGCTGTACCGTTTTGGCAAGTTGGCTGTCAGATGGCTGCTGAAACGGGATTAACATAAGTTTAATATAGCAAAAAGTTATAAAACAAAACTTACAAAACCTGTCTTGCGGCACAACACGTGCCGCGCTTTTTATACAAATACATGAAATACTAAACCAAATATATTCAGAAAATATACATTGCTGTTTTACAAATTAACAAATATACCACTTATATCGGTCTGACGCTAAATTAGAACTCCGTTTGCTTGAAGTCCATAGTGCCGTCCTTGGTTTCTTGGGCGGTATGGTTGGTGTTGATGTCGCCCCATGAGAGACCCTCGTAATGCCCCGCATAATTGACCTCTTTCCATTGGCGCACCAAGTCCACAATGACCTTGTTGGGATAGCGTTGGAGCACATCGGCAAAGTCTTTCTCTTTGTTGGTTACGACGAGAACATCGCTGTTGGAGCAGACGGCATCCAAGTCGTCACTGACAAAGTGCTGCAAGTGCGGTATCTTCGCCATAATGAAGTCCTTGTTAGTACCTGTCAATTCGCTGACTTTCACATTCTTGTCATAGATGCGTATCTCAAAGCCTTTGCCGAGCAGGCTCTCCACCACGTCCACGATAGGCGAGCAACGCAGGTCGTCGGTTCCAGCCTTGAAAGACAAACCGAGGATGCCTATCTTGCGATGCCCTTGCGCCATAATCAGTTGCACGGCATTGCGTTTCTGCGCCTCGTTGGAAGCGTGAATACTCTCTATAACCGGTACATCAATATAGAGGTCGTGTGCCAGAGTGCAGAGGGCTTTCATGTCCTTGGGCAGGCACGAACCGCCGTAAGCAAAGCCGGGTTTGAAATAATACGGACTGATATTCAGTTGCTTGTCCTTGCAAAATATCTCCATCACCTTGTGGCTGTCGATGTTCAGCCCTTTGCAGATATTGCCTACCTCGTTGCCAAAGACAATTTTCAGCGCATGGTAGGTATTGTTGACATATTTCATCATCTCCGCCACACGGATATCCGTAGAGACAAACTCGGCATCAATATCCTTGTAAATCTCACGGAACACCTGTTCGGCATACGGGTTGTCCGTGCCAACAAGCGTCAAAGGCGGGTTGAAATAGTCTTTCACCGATGTGCCTTCGCGCAGGAACTCGGGGTTGCTGACAATGGTAAAGTCTTTGTTGCGCTCTTTGCCCGAGGCATCTGCAATGATTTCACCCACTTTCTCATTGGTACCGGGCAGCACCGTGGAGCGGATAGCCACGATATGGAAGGTCGTCTTGTGGCGTAGGGCTTCGCCTATCTGCTTTGCCACCGTGTAGATGTAGTTCAGATTGAGGTGCCCCTCTTTGGAAGAGGGAGTGCCTACAACGATAAACGATACGTCGGTATTTTGCACAGCCTCATTGACATCGGTAGTAGCCGTCATACGCCCTGCATCATGCGTCTCCTGACAGAGTGCCGCAATGCCTTCCTCGATAATAGTAGGTTTGCCCTCTTGCATAAGACGCACCTTGTTCTCATTGACATCCACGCCGATGACATGATGCCCCAACTTAGCCAAACAGGCTGCGCCTACGCAGCCCACATACCCCAAACCGAAAATCGAAATCTCCATAACTTATTACTTATCTATTGATTATCTTGATTGATAAGGTTTACTACTACCTTGACCATAATATCTTTTTCTTCTGTACGGCTTTCAGCAATCATCAGCGTGAGAGCCACAAGGGTGTTATCACCTATTCGCTTATGCCCGTCAGCGGCGTACAACACTCCGTTATTGCTTAAGAACCAAAGAAATAGCATAGCGGCTATTCGCTTATTGCCATCGCTGAAAGAGTGATTTTTAGTTACCAAATAAAGCAACATTGCCGCCTTTTCCTCTACAGAAGGATAGAGTTCTTCACCGCCAAACGTTTGGTATATCTGCCCGATACTGGACTTGAATGATTCGTCTTTCTCATTGGCAAACAGAGCACTGCCTCCGAATTTCTCTTTGAGTGCCGTGATTGCCTCCATCGCATTCTCATACGTGGCATGGAAAGATTCTTTCTTGGTCGTCTTATCTATGATTAATTGCTGATAATCATAACTATCCAACGTATCAAGCGCATAGACATAATCACTAATTACATTGAACAATCCGGAATACTCGTCTCGTGTAGGCTTCTCTTGTAGCGATAAAGTTCGCGACATCAAGGCTACAACATCTTTGAGTTCCTGGTAGTGTTGGAGTTGGATATTCTGATTGATGGCGTAGCCTTTTAGGAGATAGTCTCTTAGTATCTTATTTGCCCATATACGAAATTGAGTGCCACGTATACTATGTACTCGATAGCCGACAGAAATAATCACATCTAAACTATATAAGGCTGTTTCATAAGAACGTTCCAGTCCTTGGGGCATATATGCAAATTTTGCATACGTGCCCTTGCGCTGCAATTCACCCTCTTTATATATGTTCCTTATATGACGGGCAATAACAGACTGATCTCTTTCAAATAATTCCGCCATCTGCTGTTGCGTCAACCATACGGTCTCATGCTCCAACTTAACTTCAAGTTGGATACTATTATCCTCTGCTTTATATAAAATGACAGCAGACTCTCCTTGCTTTATTTCTTTATTTTCCATTTGTTTGTTTCTTTACATTCTCCACCAAGGATAGCATATAGGCATTGATGTCGATGAAGGTGTCGTTGATGTGGGTGCGGAGTTGTTGTTGGTGCCATTCGGCGGCTTCTGGGTCTATGGATAAGGTGTTAGTGAGCCAGTCGGCAATGGGTTGCGTCTTTAGGTTTTGTAGTTGGGCTACCTTGGCGGCGGCAGCATTGGCAGGCATATCATAGCGGATACCCAAATAGTAAGCGGGGACACCCAACAAAGCCGCCTCGCGTGCCATACTATCACCCGACGAAACCAAGCCTGCACTATAATAGATGAGGGAGTGGATGTCTTTGATGGGTTCTTGCAAGAGTATCCAGTCGGCAGGGTATTCCGCACGGCGGTGTTTTTCTTCGAGCGAAAGCAACACTTTTAACTCTGGATGTAATGCCTGCATTTTTTGTATTTCGGGTACAATGCCCAAGACGGCACCACTTGCCTGCCCTGCATAGTTCACCGTCCCGACAGACACTTCACGCAGAAACAAGTATTGCTTTGGCTGTACACCATATTCCGATAATGCTTCTACGTTGTGCCGGAACACATTTGGCGCAAGATATGCCCACTCTTTGAGGCAAGGTAATATCTTGGCTTTGGGGTTCAAAGGCTTCTGCGATTCGTATATGCAGTATGCGGATTGGGTACAGAAAAAGAGTTTAGGGCGATAGTCCCATACTTGCGGGTCATCATCAAAAGCAAAACAAGGCACACGATGAATCCAACCCACCACATGTGCAATTACCCCATTGGCTAACACCACATCTATATTCTTTCCCAATGACCACCATAGCAGTTGAAATATGCGTAGCAAGTTTGACTCTAAAATGGCAGACCACTTATTCATACGATGTCTGCCAATAGCGACTACCTCTACATTGGGTACATTACCTAATTCGTATCGGGCAATTTGTGGCAAACGCCCCCGTTTAAGTACCACCACATAGACGTGATTTCCGCGTGCGGATAATGTAAGAATCAGATTCTTGTAGAAATTCAATTGAGGCGTATGCCCTATATCTATCAGTATGTTCATAGCAATCAATCAAATGTGGCTAAAATAGTCTTACGAACATAAACTTGCTCCTTGATATTGACCCATATATGTGCATTTGCAGGAATAATCACATCCACTTGTGAACCAAACTTAATCATTCCAAACCACTGTCCCTGCTCCATCATATCACCCACCTTGCAGTTGGTTACAACCCGTCGAACCAATCGTGAAGCCGTCTGCACTACTCCGATACGAAAACGCCCATTATCCAAGACTATTGTATTGCGTTCATTACGTGCTATGGAAGCAGGATTCTTTAAGGACAATGTTTCCCCATCAAAGTGCTGATTCATTACTACACATCCTGCTATGGGTGTTGCATTGCGGTGTACATCAAATGGTGTCATATTGATACCTATGATGATACACGGATAATCTATATCCACATTGGTAAATTCTTGCAATGTCGCCGTAACACCCTCTTTTGTTGACATAGGAATATCGCCTTTCTCTATACGCTTGATATAGATAATGTTTCCGTCAGCAGGGGATATAATAGCATTCTCTTTCTGCGTGCGTTTCCGTAATGGGAAACGAAAAAAACGTATCATTGTAAGGAGCAATCCCCAAACAGGTACCAACACAACACCGATCAGCAATGCCCATATACCTAAAAGAGAAATACACCAACCTGTCAAAACCGCTGTCAAGATACAAACTATGAGATTGTCTTTATATAAATACGATAGCGAGATATGCGTTTTCTTGTGTAAATAACAATACATAGTGATGCTCTCACACACCACAATTATGCAACCTATCAGGATATAGATATTATTCATAAACCAAAGAAATTAGTATCTCAATATATACAATATAGGAGATAGCAGAATATACATAATGCAGGGCAAGGGGTCACGGAATGACCAGACAGCATACTCCTTGGGGAGTTTGTAGGTTTGGATGGCAGAGGAGAGACGCATACGATGGTGGAGAACCTCTTTCATGATAACCGTCCAATCGGTAAGGCGTTCTACCCAGCCGACTTGGTTGGCTAATGCAGAAGATGGTTCTTCCCTATTTATCCCGTTACCATTAAGCATATCTATCATCGTGCCGATAAACGAAAAACCTAATTGGTTCGATATGGTGTGCCATTTCCATGCGCGGGTGTTGATTTCGAGGAACTTGTATTGCCCGCTCTTTGGGTCGAACATCCACTCGATTTCTCCCATTCCCCAATAATTGACAAGGCGCAAAAGTTGCTCCGATTGGCGTGCGATATCGGGAACGTTGCACGTAACAGCAAAGGTGGTAGAGTTGCCAAAGTCCATCGGGTTCTGGCGGATGCGGTTGGCAACAAGTGATGCTACGGGTATGCCATCCTTTGCCATCACACCATAGGAGAACAGGTATTGGGGTCCGCCCGACAGAAATTCCTGTATCAACACCTTTTCCAACGGGTAATTGGCATCTGCTATGCGCTTGTATATGGCAAGAAGTTGCTCTGTATTATCACAACGGAATGCCTTTTTGCCGAAAGTGGTATGGAAAGTGTACATTATAGCCGGCTTTACCACAACAGGATAGGGCAAAGTAGCGGCTATTGCTTTTACCTCATCAATGGTATCGGGGTACCAACATTCAGGGCACGGAATATGGTAGGTTTCCGCAAATTGGTACGCCTTGCGCTTGTCGTTAAACAAAGCCACCGTCTCGGGAGCAGGAATACCCAGTGCAAATCGCTGCTGATAATCGGCATAGCGTTGCGACAGGAACTCCACCATCTCATCATTGGTAGGGAAAAGCAGACAGCCCTTTTGCGGCAAACACAATGTATCGATCCACTGCTCTAACTCTTTGGTGCCGTGATAGATATGCGTTTTGTGTACTGCCTTGGAATATTTGGCTACGGCATAGCGGGTATCCACCAACAGCACCACCTCAATGGACTCGGCTGCAACTTGCCGTGCCAATCCCAAAGCCTGTATATGCCCTCCTAATATGACTACGCGGTGAATCATATTAAACTATTTAACGTAAGTTCGACCTAAAAACTCCTTTGCCGCAAAGCGGCAAGAAATCCAAGTAAATTTTTGTTTTAGCAACCATAAATTGTCGTAAATCTTATTCGCCTACGGCGGAAAAGTAAGACAATTTGCTTATATTGAACTGACGTTATTTACCAGAAAGAGAAACAATGAATAAAGAGCAGGATACATATACCATAAAGTGTTATTGTTTGTTAATTATAAGTTGGCACAAAGATACACTTTTTTATTGAGATCGGCAAATTTGTATGGACAAAAATAACAATATAAGCGATAACAGGTAGTGCGTGCTGCGCACAAAGCGATGCTTTGCACTACCTATTAGCAAAAAACACAACAATGTTGCGGCATACGGCGATTACCCAGCAGTTGGCACCAAAGGTATCCTATGTCGCAAGCGGCAAGAAAAATGGAAGAAAAAGCCTTAAGTTGCTTTTTTGACGACGCGAGACGCGTCGTCCCCACACTTTTGCGCTCCCAAATTACCGCGGACGAGGCGTCCGCGTCCCCGGCGGAAGACTGGTATCAACTTATGGGTAAACACCCGACATACTATAAGGAATCACCCGATAATAATCCGATAATAACCCGATGCTGTAATACGGATTGTTATATTCTATAAAGAATCACCTACTAATCACCTACTAATCACCTACTAATCACCTACTAATCACCTACTCCTGATAGTATGATGGTATGTTCAATATACACTGCTTTGTACAAATTAACCAATGTACCGCTTATATCGAACCGGCACTATCTACAAATTGATGACCTCTTCCCACGTGAGGTCGGCGGGATCGGTGGTAGAGGGGATATATCCCATCTCGGCTTTGGCTTTCTCTTGCGGGAAAGTGAAATAGGTACAGAGACACTCGCAAAGCAGTTCGCCTTCGGCACTCCAGATCTCGCCGACTACATACGCCACGTTGCGATGCTGCTCCTTAAGACGACCGCGAAGGGTGATATAAGGTTGGAGCGTGGAAACGGGTTTGTGGTAGCGGGTTTCCATCTTGGCTGTAACGCCTGCCGTTTGCAGTTTATGGAAGACCACCCAGCCGCATACCTCGTCCAACAAGACGGCTTGGACACCACCGTGGAGCGTATTGATCCACGACTGGTGGTTTTGCGTGGGATGCCATACGGAGACGACCTCGTCGCCGTCCTCATAGAAATGCATGTGGGTGCCGATAGGATTGGTCGGACAGCACCCGAAACAGTTGTAGCCCTCTACCCCGAGCCAAGGGTTGTGTATCAAACGCATAGTTGATTGGTGTTGTTTGTCCTACGCACCCTCGTCGAAAAGGGCTTGCAACATTGAAACCCGTTGCACGAGTTTAGGTTGCCGCCTTTTCGCCTCTCTGTCCAAGGAGTTCTACTCAAGCCTCAGGCTTTCGTATCGGAAATCCGCAAGAAAGCGGTATTTCCTTCACTACAAAATAAATTTTGCGGAGCCTCTTGAGGCGGTGCGAGAGAAATAAAGGATATTAAAGAAAACTATTTTTCCGCGGGCGAGGGCGCCCGCGTCCCCGGCGCACCTTATCATTTGATGACGCGCTCGGGTTGGAGGATGACGCGGATGGATTTGCCGACGTTGATAAGATGGTCGGCGATACGCTCTGAGTCGCTGGCGAACTCCAGATACTGGGCACCGACGGTGGGGTTATACTCGTTGCGGGAGAGACGCTCCACGTTCTTGTCCGCCATTTTGTCGGTCATCTCGTCCACTATGTCCTCCATCTTGTTTGCCTCGTTGAGGGCATCGACGCTGACCTCCATATAGGCTTTCATCACGTTTTGATAGACGGAGAAAACGCTTTCGCGCACCTGTTCGATTTCCTCTTTTACCTGCTCGGAGAATGCAAGGTTATGGTCGCGCAAGACCTCGGCATACTCGATGATATTGGTGGCATAGTCGCCGATACGCTCCAAGTCGCCGATACAGCGAATCATAGAAGACAGGTAGCGGTGGTCAACCTCATTGAGGGGCTTGGAGTTAAGACGGACGACATACTGAATGAGATAGTTATTCAGGTAGTTGAGTTGCGCTTCGTTGCGGTTGAAATCGTCTTTCTGACGGAAATCGAGGTTCGAAATCATATAAACAGCGATGTCGTAGTTGTGCATAGCGACCGCAGCCATGTGTTCAATCTCGAGTTTGACCTGACGCACAGCGATAATAGGCGTGCGGAGCATCTTGTCGTCCACAAAATAGAAATGCGGTTTGGCAGCCTGGCCCTCCTCCTCGGAGAGGTTGTCGGGAATGATAGCACAAACGGTTTTGACCAGGAGGTTAGTAAGCGGCAAGATGATGATGACCGTGAGACAGTTGAAGATAGTATGGAACATAGCCAACTGTACCTGCGGCGCATTTGGGAACATATCCTCGAATATTGTACCGAAACTGATCTGCCCCTTGGTAACGAGATACATAACAAGGGCAGCAAGCAAAAAGACCACTACACCGAAGCAGTTGAAGATCAAGTGCATAAGAGCAGTACGTTTGGCATTTTTGCCACTGGTCATACCGGCAATAATCGCTACGACGCATGAACCGATATTGGAACCGAGTGTGAGATAGATACCTTGGTTGAGGGAAATAAGCCCCGTTACCACCATAGTGATTGCTACCGAGGTCATCACGGACGAGGACTGGATAATCGCCGTAAAGATAGCCCCAATAAGCACCAAAAGAATCGGGTTGCTGATAGAGGCAAGGAAGACTTTGACCGCATCCATCCGTGCGAAATCCTCCATAGAGCCCGACATCATACCCAATCCGACGAAGAGCATACCGAAGCCCGTGAGGATACCGCCAGCCGTTTTCCACGAGTCGCGCTTGCTAAAAAGCCCGATGAATGCGCCGATACCTGCGAATGCAGCAAAGATAGTGGTAGTGGACAAACCGCCCTCGGAAGTGAGACCGAGCGCGACAATCTGCGCCGTGATAGTAGTACCGATATTGGCACCATAGATGATAGTCGCCGCCTGGCTGAGGGACATAATACCCACATTGACGAAACCGATAACCATTACCGTAGTGGCTCCCGAAGACTGGATAGCCGCCGTACTGAGGGCACCGATACCGACACCTATCAGTTTGTTGTTGCCAACCTTGGAGAACAGAGCCTTGAGATGCTCACTACTTGCCGATTCCAAATTGCCGGACATCATCTGGCATGCCACCAAGAAGATACCAATACCCGCAATGAGCATCAAAATAGCCGTTATTGCCGTTACTAACATATTTATTGTATAGTTTTTTTATAGAAGTTCTAGAGGTTCTAGTATAATCTAGGATTTGATTAGGGCGTGGTTTTTGAAGCCGTCGATGTAGATCTGCAAGGGCTTTTCGAAACGCACGTGGCGGACCAGGTCGGTCTCTTCAATAGCAGGTAGAGCGTCCAATTGCGCCGCATTGAACGTATCTTGCGGACGCGCAAACGAGTCCACATTGATATATCCGACATTGAAAGAGGTCATATTCTGGAAGAAATGGGAGCCCTGACTCGGATCGATACGGAAATCGGGCAGGCTGCACTCCACCAGGGCTTTCGCCTCACTGATGTCGCTCCACTGAACCGGCACCCCGAGCGTAGGAATCTGCGAGCCCCAACGCCCGTATCCGATAAGGACATAATTACGCCCCTCCTGCCGCATACGCGCGTTCCACGCACGCAAAGTGTCCGCCATCTCTCGCGTGCGCAATATATTAAAATTATCCCGACTAAGATAAATTACATCGGTAATTCCTTCTACTTCGCCTACTCCGAGAGCACTATCCGAGCGGATAATCGGTGCGCTTTCATCGATATTTTTCCAGTCCACCTTCGCTGTCAGTCCGTCCGCTGAAATGGGGCGAATCTGCAAGACATTGAAGATAGCGGGTTCCTGCATCAGATTGGCAGCAAACTCGATTTCCACCGGGCATTTGATTTCCGCTGCAGCAATATCCAACAGGTGCGAAACGATGTCTGCCAATGGGAACGTGTTGAATTTCAATATGGGGGCAAACGTGAGACACCGCGGTCCAGAGACATAGCACGAATCCACCATACGCATATTCTCGTAATCAAACGTGGATGCCACCTTCTTAAGGGACTCGAACTGCTCACAATCCGCCACGGAGAAACGCTGCAAATTGACCGCATCATCAATAGAAGTCTTGAACCGCTCGGGGGCAAGGCAGAGGGCAAGCATGGTCTGCTGGGTCTCGCGCATAGCCAAATCGGGCGTGGAGGTCTGCATTACGTGCTTCGGGTAGCGAGGCGAGAAACGGAGTACCTGCTCGCCGTCCACCACGGTTTTGCCCAGACCATACGCCACCTTGACGATGCCGTCCTCCGGTTTCTCATAGCCGACAGGGTAAAAATTGATGCTGCGTGCCACACCGCTGATGGTCGGAAAGTAGTAATTTCCTTCGGTTTCACCGCATACTTCCTGCACCACAATCGCCATTTTCTCCTCGGAAAGGACATTGGCAGTGGAAGCGATATAGCCACGCGAGGCAGAGAAATAGACCGAAGCATAGACCGACTTGATCGCCTTGCTGAGCAGACGCAGTTGCTGGTCCTCGTTCTCGGTATGGGGAATCATATAGGTGGAATAGACACCTGCAAACGGCTGATAGTAGGAGTCTTCCAACTTACTGGACGAGCGCACCGCCAAGGGGCGGTGTGCCACACGGATAAACCGACGCAACGCCTCGGTAAGGTCTTGCGGCAACGTGGACGCCACGAACTCGGACAATATCTCGTCGTCGGAAATATCCGAATTGATAACGTATTGCAGCCCATTGTCATGAATAAACATATCGAAGGAATCGGTGGTTATTACGAATGTACGGGGTACGAGAACACGCACATTCTCCCAGCGGTCGTAGAGGTCGTATTTCTGCAAGATATGGTTGAGAAACGCCAGTCCGCGTCCTTTACCGCCCAATGCCCCGGCACCATACCGCGCGAACCAGATCGTATCATTATAGGTATCGGGGTGGTATTTTGCCACCACGCCGAGTGCCTGATTGATACGGTAGTCGTGAATGGTCTTGATATTGATAGCACGGATATGCTCAATATCCGAGTCGTCCTTGATAGTAAGCGGACTCACCTGTTTGCCCACTGCAAAAAGCCCACGCGCAAAGAGCCACTTACTCAGGTAGTTGTTGTCCGACAAGCGACGGAACGCACGGGGCGAAATGGTAGAAATAATATGCTCAAAGCCCTCCAGATCGTTGGCACGCGCTATCTCCCCACCCGTGTCCGGATCAATAGCCACAAAGTCGCCGAAACCGAACTCCCGCCCGATATATTCACTCAGTTCCTGAGTAAGCGTCTTTGATTTCTTAACAATAAAGCCCACGTGCAACTGATTGGCAATAAGCCGCATAGACTCTTGCGAGGATTGCAAAAGGAACGGCATAGTGGGGTTGTCGGCACGTATGATACGGCACAAATCGACACCCGCATCGAGTTTTTCCGCCGACGAGGGGTCGCCCTTGTGTACCACAAAGCCGATGTCGGAGATGACACCAATGATATTGTCGCGATAGCGGTTGTAGAGCGCGAGTGCCTCGTCGTAGCAGGTAGCCATCAGCACCTTGGGCCGCGCACGCTTGCGCAGGAGTTGCTGCTTCTCGTTGAGCGCATCGCGAATGGCGATGCTGTTCTGCTGGAGTACCAGTTTATACAACAACGGCAAATAGGTGGAATAGTAGCGCACCGAATCCTCGACCAAGATAATCGCCCGCACCCCTTCCTCGAGAATGTCGTGGTCGGCATTCATACGGTCTTCGAGCAGTTTGATAATGGCGATAATGAGGTCGGCGGAGTTGTTCCAACAGAAAAAATAGTCAATGTACTGCCGTTTGTGGTCGGCAATATTGCGATAGGTCTGTTTGGAAAAAGCAGAGAGCAACACGATGGGAGTATCGGGGGAGAGACGTTTCATACTCTCTGCAAAATCGAACACATCGAGACTGCCGGCATTGTTCATCGTAATGACAAGGTCGAACTGCTCGCCCTGCTGCGCCATTCCGAGAGCCTGCACCGTGGTCTCCGCACGGAGAATAGCGGGCGGATTGCTCAAGTTGAGCGAGGCATATTCCTGTGCAATCTGCACATCAATATGCCCGTCTTCCTCCAAAGCAAAACTATCATAGTTATTGCAAACAAGGAGGATACGCCGTACCCTCCGCACCATAAGTGATGTATAATCGCCGCTTTCCATTGATTATCTTAAACCAATATAACTATGCTGTATATTTCCGCGGACGAGGCGTCCGCGTCACCGATAACTACAAAATAACAAGAGACTGTCTGACTTAAATATCAGACAGCCTCTTGTATCTTTATTACACTATACCCTGCTCTACTATGGCATTAGCCACTTTCATAAAGCCGGCAATATTGGCACCCTTGACATAGTTGATATATCCGTCCTGCTCCGTGCCGTATTTGAGGCACGCTGCGTGGATGTCCGCCATAATGGTATGCAAGCGCTCGTCCACCTCTTCGGCAGTCCATTTGAGACGCATAGAGTTCTGCGTCATCTCCAAGCCCGAGGTAGCCACACCGCCGGCATTGCTTGCCTTACCCGGGCTGTAGAGGATATGCGCCTGCTGGAAAAGTGCGATGGCTTCGGGCGTAGTAGGCATATTCGCGCCCTCAACCACACAGGTGCAACCATTTTTGAGCAGTTGCTCCGCATCGTGCTTCTCCACCTCGTTTTGGGTAGCGCACGGCATAGCGATGTCGCAGGGAATACCCCATGGACGCTGTCCCTCGAAATACTGTGCGGTCGGATATTTGGACACATACTCCTTGATACGCCCGCGGCGGATATTTTTTAACTCAAATACATAAGCCATTTTCTCCTCGGTCATACCATCGGGATCGTAAACAAATCCGTTGGAATCGCTCAAAGTAAGCACTTTGGCACCGAGACGCATCGCTTTCTGCGCAGCAAACTGCGCCACGTTGCCCGCACCGGAGATACAAACACGCTTGCCCTCGAAAGTCTCACCGCGGGTAGCCAGCATTGCCTGTGCAAAATAGCATACACCGTAGCCCGTAGCCTCGGGACGCATCAGGCTTCCGCCCCAGTTCTGCCCCTTGCCCGTGAGTGTACCTGTAAACTCGTCACGGAGACGTTTGTACTGACCGAACATATAGCCTATCTCGCGTCCGCCTACACCAATATCCCCCGCAGGGACATCGGTATCGGCACCAATATGGCGTTGCAATTCGGTCATAAACGACTGGCAGAAACGCATCACCTCGGCATCGGATTTGCCGCGCGGCGAGAAATCGGAACCGCCTTTCGCACCGCCCATCGGAAGAGTGGTCAGTGCATTCTTGAACGTCTGCTCGAAAGCGAGGAACTTCATAATGCTCAGATTGACACTGCTATGGAAACGGATACCGCCTTTGTACGGACCGATGGCACTATTCATCTGAACACGAAAACCGCGGTTGATTTGCACCTCACCGCGGTCGTCCACCCAAGGCACACGGAACATAATCACGCGTTCGGGCTCTACCATACGTTCCAACACTTTCTGCTCGCGCAGATACGGATACGCCATCACCATCGGTGCAACGCTTTCCAGCACTTCCTTTACTGCCTGGTGAAACTCGCTTTCACCGGGATTCTTTTGTACGAGGGCCGCCATAAAACCGTCCACGTACGCTTGTGTTACCTTGTCCAACATAAGACTAATACTATTTAGAGAGTTTGGTTGTACCGAAATTGCATCCGTTCCGCCCCGAAAAGCGAACCCCGCGAAATCAGCGACAAAGGTACACATTTTTTTTCATTCTCACAACACAAAAAAGAGGGTGTCTAACAAGTTAAAAAGAATACCTGTTCTTCAGAAAAAGATTGCTCTTGACGACGCGAGCCGCGTCGTCTCCCACCAAAATAAGGGACTGCCTACACTTGTCAGGCAGTCCCTAAAGAATGTTTTTGAGCAGTGATTATTTCAGCAACTGACCGGCAGCGTTGTAGGTGTTGCCGTTGCGCTCGATGAGGAGAACACCATTAACAAGACGTTTGGTTGCATTGATGGTGGTGGTCTCTGCATTTTGGAGAGCGGTTTCGACTTTCTCGGTAGAGATGGTCAGACCATCGAGAGCAAAGTAAGTCGGCGTATTGATTCCCCATTCACCTTTATCCGTTGAAGTCATACGGAAACTCAATCCGTTGCAGGCATCCAAAGCGGACAAATCCACTTTCTCCCAACCTTGGTTGAACTTGCCATCTACAGCAAGATAGTACACCACGCTCTTGCCGACTTCTACATACTGATTGTTGATACCCGTGATAATCAATGCCAAAGTATCTTTGTCGGTGAACGGACGTGCCGGATACATAGTCTCTTTTAACGCTTTCAATGTATTGGAACTCTGGCAGATATAAACCTCTTTTGTATAGTATGCATCATCAAAGACAATGACATTTGAGGACGGATAATCCGTACTGTCGTTGGTGAAAAACTCCGAATAATACCCTACGACAAACGGTGTACCTTCACCTTGAAGTCCGCCTTTGGCAGCACACTCAAACTGATTACCCGTATCAGTATTCTTCTTGCTAAAAGTAAAACCTTCCCAACTCGTACCTCCCCAACTATTTCCGCCGGGCAAATGACTGAACATAAAAGCATAGTCATTGGTAAAAATAAACGGACTCCAACGATAGTCCGTACTGTAGGTACTATCCATTATGTTTTCTGCATTATACTCAATGCCTGCATAGTCCGCATTGACGGCAGTAGCCAAATTGAGTGTAATTTCTTCAGCCTGCGCGGAAAGAGCGAGCATGGCTGCGCAAAAAAGGAAAAGTTTTTTCATTTTGTTTTTGTTGTTAAAATTGTTTGTTATTCAGTTGATTATTCTATATATAAGAAACGCCTATCCTCCGCTCCTTTCTACGTCCTTTCTACGTAATTCCTATTACATGGATAAACATTAATTATCGTTAATCAGACGTTAATTTGGCAGTAAGGAAATTAAGGTCTATAAGGTCATTAAGGACTTTAAGGACGGGGGGACATTCATAATTCATAATTCATAATTCATAATTCATAATTCATAATTCATAATTCATAACTCATAACTCCTAATTCCTAATTCCTAATTGATATGGAGGTCGATGGCACCGGTGATTTCGGTAGAGATTTCGCCAGTACCGGCAATAGTGTTCCAATAGTCTATGGCGGTTACTACGCGAATAAAATCAACAGAGGGTAAGACAACAGGATTGCCATCGGTATCGACCGCCCACGATATGTCAAAACTTGTGCCAAGAGTATCGGTGTTCAGTTTGTTGTCGGCATATCCGTATTCAAGGACACGCTGCACATACATATTGCTGATTTTCTCGGTCGTATTTGCCAGACGGACGCCCTCGAATGTAATGGCATCCTCGGCAAGCCACTGCGGGTAATAGGGCTGCTTATGGAAAGCGTTTTGGAGCGTGTCGCCCGCACGAGTATAGGTCTTTTGGTAGTGGTGGTCGGTAGTAGGATTGTCGTACTCGCTGCCCCGCAGTTCGTACCACGTGTCGTCAGGAATACCATTGCGATTGACATCGCGGGAGACATAGACAATGCCCGGTTCGCTGCTGCCGTATTGAGTGTTGTCGCTCAGATAAAAGGCATTGCCTAGTATTTGGAAATCCCGTTCTCCCAGCACATTGCGCACAGCATGGTCGAAACCGAAAGTGATATATCCTCCCCATCCGCCAATGGTAATCATTCCGCCGTTGTTGTTGGCAATCGCCTCCTCGCACTTGCGGCACATCGCCTCAGCATCATCGCCCTCTGCATACTTGGGCAGGACATTGACAAACTGCCCCATAGCGGGCATATACTCATACACGTGCGCAAGATATTTGCCGCCCGTGGTGGTCGTTGTATCGGGGGCGGGCAAGTCGTTTTGCACCCCTACAAGGCAGAGATGCCCCGGAATGTCGCCTGTTTTCACCTGCCAGCGGTGCAAGCCCGAGAGGGAATAACTATGGAGCGTACCCGAAGAGACATAGTTCTTCGCATCGGTGATATAGATACCGGTCGGCGTTGCCAACAAACCAAACGGCATCTCGTACGTTTGCATATCGGAGGAAATCGAGTTCTGCGGGGTAATTTGGAGCGTCTGCGTATTGATGATAGAAAGCGTTTTTGCCTTGGCGTCCAGCACATAGAGCGAGTCGCCCAACAGGGAGATATTGTCGCACTGAACGGCAAAACGCTTCGTCACCATATCGCCCTCCACGACCGTAAGCGATGGGGCGACATCGCTATAATTGCCACGGCAGGTAACCCACAATTTGCCGTATCTGTCCACACGCACCATATACGGATTGAGTCCGACGGGAATGGTCTTGATTTCCTTGAAAGAGGTAAGGTCTATCACCGAGAGCGTGGAGTCGTAGCGATTGGTAAGGTAGCCGCCCGAGTTGCAGACATAGATACGGTTGCCGAATATGGTCAGTTCGTCGGGCTGGTGCCCCACCTTGACCTCTCGGGTAACCTGCAACGTAGCCGTATCGACCTCATACACAGAGCCTAACATATCCGGATCGACCATTGAACCGACATAGGCAGATACATACGCCTTGCCGTCGGCAAAAGCGAGATAGCGGCAGTTGGGCAAGTCCACCTGCCCGATACGACGTGCCTGCAGGTCCATCACCTCCACCTTGTGGCTACAGTTGATGACGGCATAGAGACGGCTGCCATACGCCTTGATGTCGTTGCCCACATCACCAAGTTCCTTGACTTGATTGGGGTTTTGCAGACCATAGATATTGCTTGTATAGACACCTGTCCGGAGGTTCATATAGTCGATACGCGCCTTGTTGGAGCCCATATTGCCCTCGTTGAGGACATACAGCCCGCCGGGCATAGTGTCCGTAGTAACGACTTCGTTGCCTGACGGATAGACCACATCATCCGTGCGGCAGGAGGGGAGCAATGCACAATGCACAATGCACAATGCACAAATCCAAATAGGTATTCCGTTCTTCATTTTTTCTCCATTAAAGACCATTAAAGTTCCATTAAAAACGTTTGCGGGGTTATGGCTCCGTTAATTACCGCTAATTGACCGTTAATTCTTCATTCATCATTCATAATTCGTCATTAGAAGCGGTATGCGAGGGTGCAGCGGAAATTTTGTTTGGGCATGGGGTAGTTTTGGATGACCTCGTAGTCCTGACCAAGGAGGTTGTTGATCTCGAGGGTCAGTTTGAGAGTATGGCGCTGGCAGACAGTCCACTCGCCGTACAGACTGAGGTCGTGGGTGTACCAGGGCTGCACATAGTTGTATGCCGTATTCTCCTGTTGCCCGTAGCGCTCGCCCACATAGATAAACGAGTAATTCAACCCATACCGGTCGCCACGGCGGGCGGTATAGTCCAGCCCCGCCACCGCACTGCCGCTATGCCACGGGATATACGGAATCTGATTATTATAATAGGTGTCTGCGGGATTGGTAACGTCTATCGCCGTCTGATAGGTGTAATTCAGCCTCATTCGCAGCACAAAACGCATAGGCAACGACAGCGACAAGTCCGCTTTAGCGTCCACACCGTTTATTTTCACCAAGCCGAGATTGAGCATTGTCCAACGGAATTGCTGCCCCTTGGGATAGGCAATAATTTTGTCGGACACCCTGTTGTAGTAGTACGACACCGACAGGAGCAGGTTCTGCACCATCTGTTTCCGCAGGCGATAGGTCAGATCCACGCTATGCTGCCGTGCCAACTCGGGGCGCAAGTCGGCATTGCCCATATCGGTGTAGTAGAGGTCGTTGAAAGTGGGATAACGGTAGGACTGTTTGTAAAACGCATTGAGACTCAAATCGATAGTGTGCCACGGGCGCAGACTGAGGAACACTCCGGGCGTAACACGCGGGCTATTGTTGTCCACCTGCGTCATCAGCACCGAGGCTTGCACACGCAGATAGTCCTGCACATTCCATGCCGATGCCACACTCAACCAGTGCGAATAGCGATGGAAATACTCGCAGTCGGCATCCAAGAGCAAATTCTCACGGCAGAGATGGTTATACTGGAAATCGTATGCCACGCTCATATCCCACCAGCGGAAAAGCATCACCTTCTGCGCCAGCGACAGGTATAATTCCTGCTGGAGATACTGATTGTCAGCAGGCAGAAGCCGCTCGTCGTAATTGACGTAATGCGTATAATCGTTGGCATATTTGAGCAGTCCGCGCAGGCTCCAACGCCCGAAATACTCGTCCTGCCATTGCACCTGCCCGAAGGTGTTTCTGTCCCACAGCCGCTCGCCGTTGCGCCACACGTTGTTCACGATCGCCCCCGGCACCCCGCGCTCGGAATAGTAGTTGTACAGGTGCAGCCGCCAGAAGCCCGTATTGGAATAGTAGTGGTGCAGTCCCGCCTCGGTGCGCACGGCATTGATGTCGCCGTTCTGCCGCACCGCCGTGGTATCGTACGCCACCTGTCCGTCGGGTAGCACACGTCTGTAGCGGAATGGATATTTGCCGTCCGAATAGACATATTCGGCATCCAGCGTCAGGCTCAAGCCCTCCGCCAAACGCACGTCCACGCCCACTGCGGGGTTAGCCAGCGCAAAACTGCCTGCACGCATCTGCGCACGCACGTGTACTTTCTCATTTTTTTTGAAATAGGGTTTGCGAGTGGTCAGATAGACATTGCCTGCGCTGCCGAACTCGCGAGCCGACTGCCAGATGTCGGATTTCTGCCCGTTGTAGAGCGCAATCTCCTCCATATTATCAAGCGAGAAGCGCCCCAAGTCCACCTGCCCGTTCTGTGCGTTGCCGAGTTGCACACCGTTGTAATACACCGCCGTATGCCGGCTGCCCATTGAACGCACGTTGATAGTCTTGATGCCGCCCACTCCGCCGTAGTCTTTGAGTTGTACGCCCGAGAAATAGCGCAAAGCGTCCGCTACCGACAGCGAATTGAGCCGCTGCAGTTCCGATCCCTGCAGCGTTTGCGGAATGATAATATCTTTGCTCAACGTGCGTGCCGTAACCATCACTTCGTCCACGTTGAACAACGCAGACACCGAATCCGTATGCGTTTGCGCACACAAAAACACGCCACAAAGCGCAGTAAACCATATTGCAGACAGAATTTTCTTCATTCATTGCCCTGCTCCAATCCTCGAGAGCAGCCAACAGCCCGACAGGCATATCCGGCAGGTCTTCTGACTTGTTGCTCCTTTGCCCGACCTTCCCGCCCCGCAGGGCAGTGGTCATAGAAACGGGCTGCGGATTGCAACTCACAGCAGCGGGTCTGTACAGGATTTACACCTGTTTCCCTTATCCAAATACACCGCAAAGGTACACTTTTTTTTCGGATTGTACAAAAATACAAGCAAATAGGCAGGGAAACCGCATAAAAAAAACACAGGTTGCCCGAAGACAACCTGTGTTTTTTATACATTGAAATGCAATGCTTATTCTACAACAGTCCCCAATACATTGAATACCGTACCATCGGCCATCACGAGTTGCAACTGCCCGTCAGCGGTAATCACTTTCTTTGCCGTTTGCAGCACCTTTGCGTCCTCAAGAGCCGTCAGTTCCTCGCCTGTAAGGCAGTCAAGCTGCTGTATTGTACATAGTTGGTCTTTCTTTGCTGCATCAAAACCGGTAATCTGGTAGCAGGCATTTGCGGTGATATCTTTGATGTCAACGGTTTGACCATATTTCCCTTTATAACCGGCTTTTTCATCCCAACCGCTTACTTTGCCGGCCAAGAAACTTACATTGAATTTCTTCAGTTTGTCCACTTGGAGTACATAATAATCACCCGATTTGGACATAGCGATAAATTGCGGTTCAACCCCGTCTGCCCATACATAACCCGTCAGGTTGATGCTGGCTTTGAGTTTGGGAGTACCATCTGCATTCGTGCCGTTTGTAGTAGCGGTGTTCCATACTGCAGTTGTATCCAGTTTCTCGTTTGTAGGTATCTTGGCACGCAGCATAATCGGCGCATCGGAGCAGTCTTGTTTAACCAAATAGTAAGCATCGGTCAGCACTACATCTTCGTAGTTGTCCTCACCTGTATAATCCGGCTTTTGTGCTTTAATATTCTTGCTGCCGATAGCCTTTACCTCCACTTTCTCCTCCGAGAAACCGAAACCGCAAGCCATCATCTTCGATCCTGCAGTACCCACGATATAGTTTTCTGCATCAGCATATACAGGCACAATCAGTACACCCACGCCATTAATTGTATAGTTGCCGCCAAGAACGGTACAAGGCATTGGGGGAGGAGCCATCAACTCGTTGTATTCGCCGGTACCTACATACTCTACGCAGATACCGCCATTCGGCTTACCGAACGCTGCACCTGTGTTACGCGACATAGACAGGTATTGGAAACCTACCATCGTGCCGTCTACCGTACCATTAGCCTCCTCTACACCCTCGAATACAAACTGCTGCTTGTTCGGAGTAGATTTAACAGCCACATAGAGATAACCGTCTTTCTTGACATTTACCTTGAAGCAGGCACCCGCATTCGGGCATTTCATATCAATAACGGGGTTGGCACCGCCGGCGGTCGGGTTGTCCTGACCTTGGATACGCTGAGTGGTGTAATCAACCGTTACATCGCCAATCTGCAGATGGCTGTATGCCGTATCCGTCATCATACCTACCACTTTGTATGTGGTCTCATACGCATTGTACACGGTGAAATTGGTACCCTCTACCAGTTTCTCACCTTTAGCCACTTCAACTTTGTCCTTGGAGGTAAACTCCTTACCCGCAGCGTTCTTGTCGCCTGCGGTAGGCAGATAGTGGAAATCCACGCCTGCCGTCATGCTCATGCTCATTGCCAAAGCAGAAGCAAAAAAGAATAACTTCTTCATGATAAATTTTGTTTAGTTAGTAAAATATAGTGAGATTAACTCTGCTCTTTCTTTTTCCCGACAAAACTGTTGCTGAAAATGACCTTTTTGCGTCCTTCTTTACCAAAACTGGAAAAATACATCGTGGCTTTCCCGTCGCTGCTCAAACGACCATAAAACTGTGCCCCGATTCCATTGCTTCCGCTCTTGTCATTGTTGAAGACTATGTCATCGCCCGCATGCGCCACGTTGGTCAGTCCGCGCAAATTCCACTTGGCTTCCTCCGAACGCACATAGATAAAACTCTGGTTTGCCAATGTATCCTTAAATACCTGAAACTCAATCGTTCCTTTATAGAGAGTCTCTTTGCCGGAAAGAGATGAAACGCTTGTCCACGTACCTTCATACACACCTACCGCATCCTGCGCAGCGGTATGTTCATAGATACGTACTTCGTCTTTCGGTGTACAAGCAGCCACTATCGCTGCCATTGACAGCAGTACATATTGTATTTTCTTCATATCCAATAGCATTTTTATTCGGTTAATATCCTTTGTTTTGGTCTGCCTCGGTCAGCGCATTATTGGCGTTGATTTCGGCTTGCGGAATAGGCTTGTACCATTTGATGTCGCCGCTGGCATTGCTCATACGCCCCAACGCATTCCCTGCCAGGTCGGCATTGAAAAGGTTGTTGTAGCGCACCAACTGATGCGTACGGCGCAAGTCTATCCAACGGTGTCCCTCGGCATAGAGTTCACGCGCACGCTCGTCCAATACAAGGTCTATCGGGGTATTGGAAAAGCCGGAATAGACAGAAGCGTAAGGCGAAACATACGAAGCGAAATCCGTAGCAGCGACACCCGCACGCGCACGTACATCATTGATATACTGCTCGGCTGTAGCCTGCTCACCCGACATCAAGGCTGCCTCGGCTGCCACTAAATAGAGATCCGACAGATGCAGCACCACAATGTCGCGATACCCGTTGGTCTTATTCACCGCAATAGCCGATGAATTAGGGTCGTCAAACTTCTTCACCACCGGTGCGGAGAACATACCCGGATTATCCTTTACATAGGTTGCATAATCATACTCTGTACCATTCACCCACATCTTCGGATAACTCATCACAATCACAGCGGGTTCATTCACGCACTCGCCTTTCTCCAACCGTTTGGCATTGGCACTTTTGTATGCTGCAGCATCCGAAGTGCTTGCCGTACCGGGATAGACACGCAACAGAATAGGCAACGTATCCTTGGCTGCCGCATCGGCATTATAGTAAGCATAGTAGCCCTCTGTACCCCACCCGCCTTTGGTAGAGTTGTACATCGTAGTCATAAACGTAGCGTCATAGCGTTGGTCGTCGGTCGTCCATAGGTAACTCGATTTGGGGTTCGAAGCGTGCATACCGTCCACGTATTTCTCGCCCGTAGAGGTGCAGTCGCCATAGTAACTGCCAAACGTATTCTGCAAACCGTGTCCGCCCGTTTTCAGTTCGCCCGGCCACCCTGCACGATCGTATTGTACAGCGAAAATCACTTCCGCATTGCCCTCATTGGCAGGACTCCATTTCTCCTCGAAAGGCATTGTCAGTTCCTGGCTGTTAATCGCCTGTTTTGCCCAACGGAGTGCCTCTTTGAAATAGGTGTCGTCCTGTATGGTATAGGTTCCCTGTACGGCATCGGTAACCGTGGTTCCAAGGTCCCAGCCTGCCGCCAGACAGACCTTTGCCAATAGTGCCTTTACGGCACGTTGCGATGCTACACCCGTGGTGTTCTCCGCTGCCAACGATGCATCATCGGAAATAGCGGTTAAATCGGAAATCAGACTCTTGTAAAACTCCGACAACTCCGTGCGGGGGTAATTGCGCTCGCTGCCGTTGATATAAGTGCTGCTATAAGGCACACCGCCGAATTCCTGGCTCAATATATAGTAGCAGTAACTGCGCACAAACACCATCTCGGCTTTGTATTTGCCGTCTTTGTCGTAAAAGATTGTGGCATTCGCCATATTGATACAGGCATACAAATCGGAATAAAGCGATTTTACATCCGTGTTCTCGGGAGTAATCGTGTATTGGTCAAACTGCGTCCCTGTCTTCTTGTTGCTCGGCATATACAGGTCAACCCCCTCTTCATACACATCTACACGCGCAGCAACAGGCTTCAGTAACGAATAGGTATACACACGCAGAGTGGATGCATCCTCGCTAAAGTATTTTTCGGCAGATTGTCCGCCGGCAGTCTTGTTCTCAGGAGTCAGAAAACTATCGCAACCGCTCGACAGCAGCCCGCCAAACAGCAATGCACAGACAAATATATTCTTTGTTTTCATAATATAGTATTCTTTTTTAGAATTTGAGACTCAAACCTACTTGTGTGTTGATGGTGGCAGGCGCATCGTTCTGCAGCGGTGTGCTTGCCCATTCGGGGTCGAAACCCTGATACTTGGTAAAACAGAACGGGTTCGTAACCGTGCAGTAGATACGCAGTTTCTGGATATGCAGTTTGTCCAACGCTTTCTTTGGCAGGCTGTATGCCAAAGTGATATATTTCACTTTCAGGAAACTGGCATCCGTAATCTTGTTGCAGCCGTCCAACCAGTACGAGTTGCCGATACCCGAGTTGCTCGCCGCATTGTTCGGGAAAGGATACGTACCATAGTGCGTCGTCTCTTGGTAAACAGGATTGATAAACGTACCGTTTTCTGCAATACCGTCACAGTCAATCAGCGTACCTGCGGGAATATAATAGTCCATATTCATACGCATACGCCCGCGGTCGGAATAGTTGAGATACTCGCCGTAGAACTCCGATTCTACCGTCTGCCCGTATTTTCCGTAGAGCGAGAACGCAAACTCTATACCTTTCCATGTCAGCGTCGAGGTCAGCGAACCCGTGATTTTCGGGTCGGACGAATAGACTTTCTTGTCTGCGTCCGAAAACTTGCCGTCGCCGTTCACATCTTTGATAATCGGCTGTCCTTCCGTCCAACCGTAGCAGGTATAGTAATAGTCCGCCTCTTTCATCTCCGTACCGGGGGTCAGCCCTTTCTGCTTGGCTATGTCGTTATCGGGTACAGCCATCATCTTGTCGCTCACAATGCCGTCCCATTGGTAGCCGTACACGTTGTTGATCGACTTGCCGATAAACAACCCGTCGTTGGGCAGGTCAGTACCCGATCCGTTGATTTCCAACACCTCGTTATGGTTGTGCGCCAAGGTAAACGCTGTTTCCCAACGCCAACCATTCACATCCACATTCACGGTCTTCAAACCGATTTCGATACCACGGTTCAGCACCGAACCCACATTTGTTACCACAGTCTGTCCGCCGGCTTCCAACGGCAGTTCCACCGAATAGAGCAGGTCGCTCGACACCTTGTTATAAAAATCTATCGTACCGGTTACACGGTCGCGAACAAAACCGAAATCCACACCCGCATTCCACTCGCTACTCGTTTCCCATGTCAGGTTTTGATCTACGATGGCATTCGGATAATAGCCGGTAGCGTATGAACCGCCAAACGGATAGTAAACCGGACCGGCTACACTCTGTTCGGTGGCATAGTTGCCGATACCCGAGTTGTTACCCGTGATACCGTAACTTAAACGCCATTTCAGATTGGTCAGCCACGTAGCCTCTTGCATCCAACTCTCTTCCGACATACGCCACGCAACCGCTGCCGAGGGGAACCAACCCCACTTGTGTCCGGGTGCAAACTTGCTCGAACCATCGGCACGCACCGTTGCCGTAACCATATACTTGCCCGCATACGAATAGTTCGCACGCAGCGCAAACGACATCATCGAATTCTCTGTATAGGAAGTGGTGCTGCTACCGGCATCGTAGGTTCCCGAAGCCAGGTTGTACCACAGCGTACCATCCATCACACCCGTGTATTTCAGATAGTTGTAGTTGGTCTGGTATTTCGCCATCGAAAACAACCCAAGCAGGTTCACACTGTGTTTCTCCGCAAAAGTATTGCTGTAGGTTATCGTATTGTCCCACGTATAGGAAAAATTCTGGTTCTTGGTCAGTTGGGCGATATTCTTGTCATAGTCGGATACCAACGTGTTGTCAAACTGCCCGATTGTATAGTTGTCATAGTTCGGAGCGAAAAGAGTCTTTATCTGCAAACCTTTCACGGGCGTAATCTGCAGATAGATATTGCCCAACGCCCGCCATGTGTCTTTCTCTTTGGTGCGGTTTTGCATATAGAGAAGCGGCGTTACCTGGTCTGAGAACTGGTTCTTGCTAATCGACCCCATCGCCTCATAGTTGCCGGGCTTCTCGTTGATATTGCCGTCTTTGTCGTATGCCTGCATAAACGGATTCATACGGTAAGCAATCTTGACGGCATCATCGTTGGCATACTCGTTGCCGAGCCATGACAAGTTAAAGTTGATACCGGCTTGCACATACTTGTTGATAGACGCATCTATCGAACCTTTCATATTGATACGCTTCTGCTCATCGCCCACGTATATACCATTGTCCTGGTTGAAACCCACACCGAAATGGTACGATACGTGCTCGCCGCTACCATTCACCGCCACATAGTGGTTCTGTTGGAAACCTGTGCGGGTTACCATCTTGCGCCAATCGGTCTCGCTACCCTCTTGTATAATCGTTTTCAAGCGATACTGCCCGGCATAATCAGCAGTAGAAGCCGTGTTGCCGTCATTGTAGAGAGCCATCTGCTCATAGCCCGTCATCGTATAGACCGGCTGACCGCTCGAAGCAATACTGCTACCGCCTGCATAACCTAAGAACTTCAAGAAACGATAGTTGTAGAACTGTTGTGCGTTCATAAACATACCCATACGGGTCGGACTGACTGCACCTACATACATATCATATGTGATACTCGGCTTCTTCTCTTTCTTGCCTTCGCTCGTGCCGGACTTGGTGCTTACTTGTATTACACCCGCCGTCGCACGCGAACCATAGATTGCCGTACTCGAAGCATCTTTCAGCACATCAATACGTGCAATATCCTGAGGATTGAGCCAATCTATGTCGTCGCAAATAATCCCGTCCACCACGTAAATCGGCTTCGTATCCGAGTTGGTGGACGATTTACCACGTATCTCTATGTCGAAACTGCCACCGACACGTCCTGTAGCCTGCGTGATGTTTACACCGGCAACCGTACCCTGCAATGCTTCTACCACGCCCGTCGTACCTTTGGCGGTAATAGCCTCATTGCCCACCGACGAAACTGAACCCGTCAGATCGTTCTTCTTCATCTGACCATAGCCCACAACGACCACCTCGTCCAATTTTTTGGTATCCTCTGACAGAACCACTTTGATTGTCTTTTGGTTACCTACCGTTACCTCTTTCGAGCCATAACCGATATAGGAAAACACAAGCACATCTTTCGCACTCACACCGGATAGGGTAAAGTTGCCGTCGAAATCGGTAATAGAACCATTGGTGGAGCCCTTTACCTGGATACTCACACCTATCAGGGGTTCGCCCGCCTCGTCAGCCACCATACCGCTCACCGTTTGCTGCGCATACACCACAAGCGATGATACCGCCAATAACAGCAGTAGCACACATTTCCTCAAGGGTATAAATTTTTCCATACAGAAAAAAAGTGTTTGGATTAGTATTAGTTAGTATTTAGTATTGTATTTTTTCAGTATCAGTCAATATCTGTTGCGTAGCATAGCCGCATATCATCATCGTATTGTAATACGTAGTGCCTTCCTGTGTTTTTGGTATAAAAACCCATCGGAAGAATTAAATACGCACTATAATAAGGCAAGTTCAACTTGGAAGTGCAAAAATATCGGTCATATTGTAATGGGTCGCATG
>ERZ808242.28-NODE-28-length-108766-cov-15.169725_pt1 | contig 108766 bp, 94 predicted proteins | sample MGYA00521244_ERZ808242 | MGnify/ENA primary metagenome ERZ808242 (study PRJEB31516, sample SAMN03275573) | gut metagenome | biome: mammalia-associated habitat; material: feces | host: Papio cynocephalus | place: Kenya | collected 2012-07-27 ... | reverse complement strand
AGAGGAGTTTACTTAGCGTAAAATCCTCTTTCTTTCTGCTTTGAAAATTTGTTTCTTTGTGACCCGCATGGGGCTCGAACCCATGACCCCAACATTAAAAGTGTTGTGCTCTACCAACTGAGCTAGCGGGTCTTTAAGCTAACGAATTCTGAAATCTTAATCTACAAAATTCGGTATAGCCTATTTTTTAAATGCGCTGCAAAGGTACAATAAATTATTGAAACATGCAAATTATCTGCAGTTTTTTTATTGCACGTAGTGACTGAAGCGATTTTGCATAGTGCTTAAAATATGGCTTACATTATATATTGTAAGAATTGTATAATAACAAATAATTTGTGTAGAACAATTTTCGGAAAATGGAAGTTGACTTTTGAAAATTACACTATTCTTGCAAGTAGCTTCTGATAACTCGAAGAATTTGTGTAATTTTGTAATTGGACATTGATTTACTCAAAATGAAATCGCAATTGAAGACAGCCATTGTTATGATTGGCATATTCGGTGTGCACGCGCAATTGGCGTCCGCGCACCCTTTTCAAAATGAGGTTCGCACAGCTGCCGTTTCCCAAGAAGACAGTGCGCTAACCATAGACGCAAGCCTGCAACAGTTGGCCACACGACTCATGCGCAACAAACAGGGAAGCATTATCGCAATAGAACCAGCGACCGGTCGCATTTTGGCTTTGGTAAGTCACGACCGTGTAGACGCAGGCGTCAACCGGGCTATTTCTGCCGTCTATTCCCCAGGATCTACGTTCAAAGTAGCTCAAGCCATGGAATTGCTATCTGAAGGTATGCTAACACCAGAGAAGACTTACCCATGCAACAAGGGTTTCTATTTCAACCGCATTCATATAGGATGCCATGTCCATCACTCCCCCTTATCATTAGTCCAAGCGATAGGCCAATCGTGCAATTCCTATTTCTGCAAGGCTTTCCAAGAGATGATTGATAACCGCAGGGCTTACGTCACCAAGTATCGTGCAGTGAACCGTTGGGCGCAATATATGCATAGTTTTGGATTGGGAAGAAGGCTTGGCGTTGACTTACCGAACGAGGCGAGTGGCATTATTCCCGATTCAGCTTCGCTTAATGCCCATCATGGCAATTGGAACGGCACCACAATCATGTGGGTAGGCATGGGGCAGGGGGAGGTCAAAACCACATCGCTACAACTATGCAATTTGGCGGCCCTCATTGCCAATCGCGGCTATTACTACATACCCCACATTCACGACTCAACAGCAAGTCATCCGCTTGATCCTAAATACCGCATTCCACAGAAAGTCCTGGTCACACCAGAAGCCATACATCTCGTAGTGGAGGGTATGCGCGTCTGTGTGGTGAATGGAACAGCCAGCAGCATCAATACGCCAGCTTTTGCTATCTGTGGCAAGACTGGCACTGCAGAAAACGAAGGTGCCGATCACTCCATATTTATAGGGTTCGCTCCCATGAACCATCCAAAGATAGCGGTAAGTGTGTATGTGGAAAATGGAGGGTTCGGGGCAGATTTGGCCGCTCCGCTGGCATCGCTGATCATGGAACAACACATCACGGGAAAACTATCGGTCGCATCTGAGAAAAAAGCAGCCCGATGGGAAAACAAGACTGTCAAGGTAACCCCAGTGGAGGTTCCGGTCAATTTTGATGACTTGTAAGCATTTGCCCTGAGCGTGTCAAGCATCCCAACTTTTGGGAAATGACAGGGACAGCCGAGAACGAGCGACATGACTTGCAAACATTCAAGTCACGCCACTCGTTTACGTTATGGTTTTAGCGTAAAATCAAATTTCAAGCCGCCACTTGGGTTAAGGCTCACGCAAATGGTTCCGCCATGCACTATCACAGCATTCTTGACGATGGCCAATCCCAAGCCAGTTCCTCCCATTTTGCGGCTTCTTCCTTTGTCAACACGATAAAAACGCTCGAAGAGACGCGGAAGATGCTCGGGGGCTACCCCGACGCCATTATCGCTAAAGGTGAATTGCCATACATCATCCTTTTTGTAGGCAGAGAGAGAAATGTGCTTCCCAACGCCCGCATAAGCCATGGCATTATCAGTCAAGTTGCGGAAAATACTGTATAACAGGCTTCTGTTGCCGTGTACAATGATGTTTTTGGGAATATTGCAAATCATGGTCATACTGCGTTGCTGCAGTGTCCATTGCGATTCTTTCTCAACGGTTTGGATTAGTTCCGCAACATCCACCTCTTCAATTGAAAGCATCTGAGCGCCATCGTCCATGCGGTTGAGCATCGACATGTCAGAGAGAAGAGAGGTCAGCCTCTTACTCTGCGCATAGCAACGTTGCAAGAACAAAAGTCGCGTACTCTCATTCACCTTTGGATTTTCCAATATTGTCTCCAGATACCCCTGTATACTTGCTACGGGAGTCTTGAGTTCGTGAGCGGCATTTTGTGTCAATTGCCGCTTCAAGACATCTTGCTCTTGTTGTGTGCGCTGCAATTTGAGATAGAGCTTGACAATGCGCTCTGCAGTCTCTCCCAACTCGTCATTCGAGAAATTTACCAATTCGTCAGCTTCCAATTTGCCATCATGATCAGCCTTTGCTGCAAACTCATTGAGCTTGGTGATATTGCTGCCAAGACGGTGAATGAATCGATAGAGCACTACGATTAACAGGAACATGATAGCTAAGGCAAACCACAAGTAGTGTTGGTCAGTCTGTAAGTTTTTGGCCAAATCCATGTTGTAGGGTAGGGCAGAACGGATAACATACTTGTCATGAGGAAAATAAGTGGCACTGTAAAAGTACTCTTGCCCACCCATAGTGGTGCTGTTTCGATCTACCGCCGACCCGCTACCTCTATTTAACGCTTGTTGAACCTCTGGTCTTTGCGCATGGTTTCCCATGTTGCGGATGTTCGGGTTCACATTATCGTATAGAACCTGTCCTTGACTGTTGATGACAGTGACTCGCAAGTCACGAATTGGGTGGCGCTTCAAATAATTGTTGAGCCAAGTCTTCCGATTGGTCTTCGTGCTGCTTGACAAGGCCTCATGCATTTGGTTGTTGTAGTCCTGCAACTTCAAGTTAAGCGTGTCTACCTTATATTGCTTTTCGCGGTACTGCTGAAACACCATGAAAGCCACAGCAAATAGCAGAAACAACGAGAGCACACTCAGATAGAGCTTGGTTCCGATGGTGAGTTTTCTTCTCATGTCATGCATGCGTTTATGCGTCGAAATAATAGCCAAATCCCAAGCGTGTCACAAGGTTGTCAGCATATGGGCCGAGTTTTTTACGCAACCGTGTGATGTTTACGTCAACCGTACGGTCGGATACGATCACGTCCATTGGCCAAATTTGGCGAATAAGATCGTGGCGCGAGAAGACGCGTCCAGGCTGTTCCAACAAGGTGCAAAGTATACCGAACTCCGTTTTTGTGAAATCCACGTCCACGCCATCCACGTTAACCGTCTTGCGGTCTAGGTCAACGATTAACTTGTTGAAAACCAACTGATGATGTTGCTTCTCCTGGTTGGTTGGCTTGTTGGTTCTTCTTAGCACTGCCTTGATGCGAAGCAAGACCTCCCGGATAGAGAAAGGCTTGGATATGTAATCATCAGCCCCTGCGTTAAATCCCATGATCTTATCATTCTCTGTTCCCTTGGCCGTTAGAAAGATGATAGGTATGTCTCGAGTGTCATCGCTTGACCTCAGACAGTGGGCCACATCGAATCCATTCATTCCACCCATCATCACATCAAGTAAGATGAGGCTAAAATCGGTAATGTTCTTTTTCAGGGCCTCTTCGCCTGAGTAAGCCGTCGTCACCTCATACCCTTGTGTCTCAAGATTGAACTTTAAGATTTCACACAGGTCTTCCTCATCGTCGACCACCAAAATGCAGGTTTTCTTTTCTTCTTCCATATGTTTGCAAAGGTAATTCTTTTTATTTTTATGGTGCAAAGTAACACAGTTTTATTTTCATTCGTGTCACATTCGTGTTACAGTTATGTTACAATTCGCATGAAGTGCAAATGCACAATTGGGATGAATAGATGTCAAGTATTTAAGAATGTTAAAATGAGGTCTAAATGGATTAAAAAAAGAAATGCTTAGTCACCTTTCCAATAATTCTTGCTATCTTTGAACATTCATTAAGCAAAATATGAAAACAACAGTGAAGACCTATATAATCACATTTCTGCTCACCCTCGCCCCCGTTATGGCGTCGGCCCAAAAGATATCATTGGGCTCATGCAACATAGAGGAGCAGGGCGTAAAAGGTGTCTACAAAGGAGAGATGTCTGGTGGAAAGCCCTACGGCAAAGGCAGCGCCCTTTATGAGAACGGTAACAACTACGAAGGGCAATTTGTCAAGGGCAAACGACAAGGCTATGGTGTATTCACTTTTTCGGATGGTGAGAAATACGAAGGCGATTGGGTACTTGGACAGCAAAATGGGCAAGGAACCTACTATTTCAGCAACAACAACAAGTATGTCGGTCTGTGGTATCGAGATTACCAAGAAGGCCATGGCGTCATGTATTATTTCAATGGTGACAAATATGACGGAAACTGGTTCCACGACATGCGACACGGAAAGGGTAAATACACTTATGCCAATGGTGCATACTACAATGGGCAGTGGAAGAACGACAAGAAAGAAGGCAAGGGCTTTTTTGACTGGGGTGACGGCACTACCTACGAAGGCGACTGGGCCAACAACCAACGATGTGGCTATGGCATTAACCGTTATGCAGATGGCGATATTTATAAGGGAGAATGGAAAGATGACATCCAGCAAGGACGAGGCATCTACCATTTTCAAAATGGAGACGAGTATGAAGGCGATTATGACCAAGGAGAACGCACCGGGGAAGGCATCTTCAAATATGCTAACGGCGACCGATATACCGGCCATTTCAGCGAGGGAGAACGTGATGGCATGGGATCATTCGTGTGGGCGAATGGTGACCGCTATGAGGGCATGTGGAAAAGCGACCTTCTAAACGGGCATGGCAAACTGACAAAAAAGAATGGAGACATCTTTGAAGGTGACTTCATCAATGGTAAGATTGACGGCCAAGTCATCATCCACTATGCCAATGGCACTCGCTTTAAGGGTACCTACAAAAACGGCATGCGCAATGGCAAGGCTATTGAAGAGACAAAAGAGGGCATACGTTTCGAGGGAACCTATGTGAACGATCGTCGTGATGGAAAATTTGTGGAGAAAGACCGCAACGGAACGGTAATGTTCACGGGCCACTACGAAAATGGGCGAAAATTTAATGACCAGTAGCCCTGCTTCATATTCATCCATAAGAGAGACCCAATAATAACACGAAACTATGATAATCGACACACTTGACAACTTAAAACATTATGAACCACTCAATCAGCACATTGCCGATGTGGTGGCTTTTATAAAAGCGCATGGCTTAAATTCGCTTTCCATCGGCCAGCATCCCATTGCTGGAGATGAAGCCTACGTCAATGTCCAGATGGCCAAAGGGAAAGCAGAAGAAAAGGCAATCATCGAGTATCATCGCAAGATGATAGACATACAGGTTCCCCTTGAGGATGAAGAGCGCTATGGTTACACTCCTTTAGCAGACCTACCGGCAGGCGACTTTGACGAGGAGAACGATTATGCGGTGTTGCCCGGAGTTCGGCCGCAGACAGTGTTTACCGTTCGGAAAGGCCAGTTTGTGATTTTCACCCCTCAAGACGGACACGCACCATGCATATCAGACCACCAGAGTTTCAAGAAGGCCGTATTTAAAATCAAAGCTTAAATCATCATACATCATCAAACTATGACAACAAAGAAATCATCAGCCCTGCCTTCGCCTAAGCATATAGGCATTGTGGCCAGTGACCCTTATCTTGAGCCTTACGAAGATGCTATTCGGGGGCGTCATGAGCATGCGCTATGGAAAATAGGGCAACTGACCCATAACGGAAAGTCGACCCTGTCAGACTTTGCCAATGGTTACAAATATTTTGGATTGCACAAGATACCGCGGGGAGGATGGGTCTTCCGCGAGTGGGCACCCAATGCCACCGACATTTACTTGGTAGGTGATTTCAACGATTGGACCGAGGATGAAAAATTCCGGTGCCACAGAATTGAGGGCACAGGTAATTGGGAGCTGAAGCTACCTGCCAAGGCCATGAAACACGGTGATCTCTACAAAATGCACGTCAAATGGAATGGTGGACAAGGTGAGCGCATCCCCGCTTGGTGCCAGCGTGTTGTGCAGGACGAGAAGACCAAACTCTTTTCCGCCCAAGTTTGGGCACCCAAGACGCGTTACCAGTGGAAGAAGAAAAGCTTTAAGCCTGACACCAATCCGCTCCTCATCTACGAATGTCATGTGGGCATGGGCCAAGATGCCGAGAAAGTAGGAACCTACACTGAATTTAAAGATAACGTGTTGCCCAGGATCATCAAGGACGGCTACAACTGCATCCAGATAATGGCCATCCAAGAGCATCCCTATTATGGCAGTTTCGGTTATCATGTCAGTTCTTTCTTCGCTCCCTCCAGCAGATTTGGCACCCCTGATGAGCTGAAGGCGTTGATTGACGCAGCTCACAAGCAGGGCATAGCAGTCATCATGGATATTGTCCATTCCCACGCTGTGAAAAACGAGGTGGAAGGATTGGGCAATCTGGCGGGTGACCCCAACCAGTATTTCTATCCTGGCGAGCGCCATGAGCATCCCGCTTGGGACAGTCTCTGCTTTGACTACGGCAAGGATGATGTGATTCATTTCTTGTTGAGCAATTGCAAATATTGGTTGGAAGAGTTTCACTTCGACGGCTTCCGTTTTGACGGAGTGACCTCCATGCTTTATTATAGTCATGGGTTAGGGGAGGCCTTCACCAACTATGCCGATTACTTCAACGGCCATGAGGATGACAACGCCATCTGTTACTTGACTCTTGCCAACAAACTTATCCATGAGATAAATCCTCACGCCATCACCATAGCAGAGGAGGTGAGTGGCATGCCAGGCTTGGCCGCCAAGTTTGAGGATGGCGGATATGGATTCAACTACCGCATGGCTATGAACATACCCGACTATTGGATCAAGACCATTAAGGAGCGTCGTGATGAGGATTGGAAACCCAGCAGCATCTTTTGGGAGGTCAAGAATCGCCGTGCTGACGAAAAGACCATATCCTATTGCGAAAGCCATGACCAGGCGTTGGTAGGCGACAAGACCATCATTTTCCGTTTGATTGACGCTGACATGTATTGGCATTTCAAGCATGGGGACGAAAATGAAATGGTGCATAGAGGCATTGCCTTGCACAAGATGATACGGCTTGTCACATTGGGTACCATCAATGGTGGCTATCTTAATTTCATGGGCAATGAGTTTGGTCATCCTGAATGGATTGATTTTCCGCGAGAGGGCAATGGATGGAGCTACAAGTATGCGCGCCGCCAATGGAACCTGTTGGACAATCCTGACTTGGATTATCACTATCTGGGCGACTTCGACCAGGAGATGCTCAAGGTGGTAAAGAGTGAGAAGGATTTCGTCAAGACACCTGTGCAAGAAATTTGGCACAATGATGGTGACCAGGTGTTGGCGTTCATGCGTGGCGATTTGATATTTGTGTTCAATTTCTCACCGACACATTCCTTCACGGATTATGGATTTCTCGTGCCTGAGGGAGCCTATGATGTGGTGCTTAACAGTGACGCTAAGATATTCGGAGGCAACGGCTTTGCCGACGACAGCGTCGAGCATCTTACCAATTACGACCCTGTCTACGAGAAAGACAAGAAGGGCTGGCTGAAACTTTACATACCAGCTCGTTCCGCAGTAGTGCTCAAGAAAAACAAATAATTGTTTCAACAATGATTGATCATACTAAAAATGGCACCGTCATCACGAGGGTGATGTGTGCCATTTTTTTCTTATTGTTTACATTTCTATATCTCTTTGATTACCAAGCGGATGTCTTAGCTGTAGCCCAGCACGTTCTTGCACATGGGGCGACACATTACAATCGCGTCATAGGTGCCATATTGCTGACAGCCATACTATGGGCTTTGCAACTTTTGGTGTACGGGCTGAGTGGCCTGTCCCGGCGGTCACATGCGCTCACTTATCTGCCGTCGATGTTGTTACTGGGCGTCTTGACGGATGTTTCATCCAATATTGATTGTGATCCGTACTTGGGCAATTGGCTGTGGGGATATCCATTGCTTATGGTGGCTTACGTGGGATTGGTGTGGATTTGCAAGCAACTCGAAACCATTGAACAACCCATGGTTGAGACAGGCTTGTTCTCACGTATGACATGGCAAAACATGCTCACTATGACACTCATGAGCTTGATTGTGTGTATGTTAGGCAATACGGATTCGCTGTTTCATTATCGCATGCGTATGGAGACCGAATTGGCAAAAGGCGACTACACTTCCGCACTGAAGGTTGGAACCAGCGATGCCAAGACGGATAGTAGCTTAACCATGCTTCGTGTGTGGGCGCTCTCTGAGAAGCACCAGTTGGGCGACAAGCTTTTCACTTATCCTCTGATGGGAGGTTCTGACGCCATGTTGCCCAACGGGAAATCCGTAAAGCTCATGATGGCTGATGAGCGTTACCTTTATGCACACTTGGGCGTGGTGTTCAGGGAGAAGTTGCGACCGACGAAATACCTTGAGATGTTGCACCGCTGCCATAGGGCAACCACAGCCGCCCATGACTGGCTTTTGTGTGCCTACCTACTTGACCGCCATGTAGGGCAATATGCCCATTTGTTGCCTAAGTACTATGCTGTCAACGATAGCCTTCCAAAGCATTATCAAGAGGCATTGATACTCTACAATCATATGACCAGCCATCCAGTCGTGACGTTCAATAACAGTGTGATGGAGGCTGATTTCGAAGATTATCAAGACTTGCAGAAGAAGTATGTTGACAGACGTGAGCGTTACACAGCATTGCGTGAGAAGTATGGTAACACCTATTGGTTCTATTATCAATACTCACGATAATCAAGACCTGCAAAAACGGTGAAGGCTAGAGGGAACACCAAACAAGAATTTGGCCCTCATCTCCACATGGCCATGCTACATGCCAGTGCAGGTGAGGGCCTATCAGTATGCAGATGCGACCTTTGCTTTTATAGGATTGCACTTATGCGAATTGGCGCAAGGCAGCGAGCAACTCTGAATTTTCCGTCTTGGTGCCAATGGTTATCCTCAAGCAGTCTTGGCAGAGCGTCACTCGCGTGCGGTTTCTCACGATGATGCCCTTGTTTACCAGATAGTCGTATATGCTTTGAGCATCAGTCATTTTGGCCAGGAAGAAGTTTGCATCAGAGGGATAGACCTCTTCACAGATAGAAAGTTCCAGGAAAGAGCGCATAAGCCTTGCACGTTCCTGTAGCAGAATGAGTACCCATTTCTCCACATCCTCACGCTCGTCAAGCATCTTCATGGCGTGCTGTTGGGTAAGCAGGTTGATATTGTAAGGGTATTTAACCTTGTTGAACAGGCCGATTATCTCCTTACTGGCGAATGCCATTCCCAACCGTAAGGCGGCACATCCCCATGCCTTGCTCATGGTGTTGAGCGCTATCAAGTTGGGAAATTCGGCAAGTCTTGTGCGAAACATTGGGGCTGACGAGAAGTCTCCATACGCTTCATCGACAACCACAATTCCCTCAAACTGCCGAAGCACCTTCTCGACCTCTGCCACATTCAGGCTGTTGCCAGTCGGATTGTTGGGAGAGCATAGCCAAATCACTTTCGTATGCTTGTCACAACTACGCAATAGGTCGTCTGCATGCATGCCAAAATGCCTGTCAAGCTTGACGGGCCTGTATGCCACGTCATTGATATCAGCGCACACCTTATACATGCCATACGTAGGCTCGATGGCCACGACATTGTCTATTCCCGGTCTGCAAAACACGCGGTACACCAAGTCGATAGCCTCATCTGACCCGTTACCCAAGAAGATGTTTTCTGTTTTCACATTCTTGATTTTGCTCAACTTCTCCTTCAGGCTGTTTTGCAAAGGATCAGGATATCGGTTATATGGTGCGTTGTATGGATTCTCGTTGGCATCAAGAAACACGTGAGCTTCCTTTCCCGCATATTCGTTTCGCGCAGAACTGTAAGGTGACAGTTTCCAAATGTTGGGTCTCACCAACTCATTTAGTGGTCTCATCTATCTTTTTCCTTTCTTACAGGATGGTTTATGTCTGTATAGGTGGGTTCTATAAATTAGCTTTGTCGGATTTCGAGGCTCTTTTTAGATAAGACAGGCTACACCTCAGCTATTCAGGAAGCGAGCTTCCATTGTGTCCGGTTTGCTCTGTCTTTGAGGTCAGAGCGTCAGCGAGAGAGGAACGCGCGGGCTATACGACCGAGCGAGCTGGCGCTCTGAACCGAAAAGAGGCCAAAAGATGACAAAACGTAACCCTTCATCATTCATGTTTTTCATGGTGGTAATTTATAGAACCCACCTTTAATAACTTATTCGCACTTTTTCATGTATCGGAATACTTCACCGCGTCTCATTGAGATCATTTATTCTCAAGCGCATCGCTTGTGCGTGAGCTTCCAGCAATTCATTCTCAGCCATGCAAACCACGGCATGGCCGATGCTCCGAACGCCCTTCTCGGACAAGTGTTGGAAAGTTATTTTCCTATTGAAGCTGTCCAAGTTGACGCCATTGTAGGCCAATGCATATTGATGGGTGGGTAGCGTATGATTGGTTCCGCTTGCGTAATCGCCAGCGCTCTCGCAAGCCCACCGTCCCAGGAACACGCTACCTGCGTTGACGACTTGTGAGGCCAAAACTTCATAGTCTGAGGTCGCAATGATGAGATGTTCGGGTGCGTAAGCATTGCTTAGGTCCATGGCTTCTGCCTTGTCATGCACCAGCACAAACCTCGAGTTTTCAAGAGATTGCTTTGCAATGTCTTTGCGGGGCAGCGCATTCAATTGAACATCCACCTGTTTAGCCACATCCGCGAGCATCTTTTCAGACGTTGAGATAAGGAAAACCTGTGAGTCGATGCCATGCTCGGCTTGGGACAGCAAGTCGGCAGCCACAAACTCAGGGCAGCTGGTGTCATCGGCAATTACGCAGACCTCACTGGGGCCTGCGGGCATATCGATGGCTGTATCATGGAGGCTGACCAGCTGTTTGGCGGCCATCACATATTGGTTTCCCGGTCCAAAGATCTTGTAGACACGTGGAATGCTCTCCGTGCCATAAGCCATCGCACCAATGGCTTGTACACCTCCGGCCTTGAAGACATGACTGACACCGGCAATGCGGGCAGCCACAAGAATGGCAGGATTTACTTTCCCTTCACGATTAGGTGGTGTGCAAAGCACGATCTGTTTACAGCCTGCAATCTTGGCGGGAGTGGCAAGCATCAGTACCGTGGAGAAAAGAGGGGCTGTTCCTCCTGGAATGTAGAGCCCCACTTTCTCTATAGCCACACTCTTCTGCCAACACCAGACACCATCTGCAGTCTCTATCTTTTGTCCTTTGAACTTCTGGGCTTCATGAAACTTGGCAATGTTGTGGTGCGCAAGCTCTATGGACTTCTTCAGGTCGTCCGCTACCAAGGACTGGGCTTCATTCATTTCGGCGTCCGTCACCGCAAGCGCATGCAGATGCGCATGGTCAAATTGCGCCTCAAATTTTCTCACTGCCTCGTCTCCGTGTGCTTTCACCTCGCCCAATATGTTGGCGACCGTAGCATGGAGCTTCGTATTGTCTATCTGTGGGCGGACAATGATGTCGGGCCACATGTCCCGCGAAGGATACTTGATGATGTTCATGACTCTATCCCTTTTATAGTTACAGTCTTGACGATTAAAGAATCATTTTCTCAATGGGCGTGACAAGGATGCCTTGAGCCCCCAGTTCTTTCAGCTGGCCGATAATCTCCCAAAAGCGTTTCTCATCAATTACCGTATGCACTGCGCACCAATTAGGATCTGATAGGGGGATGATGGTGGGGCTTTTGACTCCGGGAAGCACTTCGGTAATGGCAGCTATTTGCTCCTTAGGAACATTCATCATGACGTACTTCTTGTTTTGTGCGGACCTGACAGCCTTAAAGCGGAAGAGCATCTCATTGAGTATGTTGTGCTTTTCCTCGTCCATATGCCAGTTTCCGATGAGCAGAGCCTCACTGTTCATCACCGTCTCCACTTCACGTAAGTTGTTATGCACCAATGTTGAACCTGACGAGACTATGTCAAAAATGGCATCCGCCAAGCCGATGCCTGTGCTAATCTCCACCGATCCTGTGATGACATGAATGTCTGCCTTAATGTTGTGACTATTCATGAAATTGCGCAAGATATTGGGGTATGAGGTTGCTATCTTTCTACCGTTGAACCATTGTAGGCCAGGATAATTGACCGCATTGGGAATGGCCAGTGAGAGCCTGCATTTGGAGAAGCCAAGTCGCAGGATGATCTGCGCGTCTTCATGCTTTTCCATAAATTCGTTTTCACCCACAATGCCGATGTCGGCCACGCCACTTGCCACACTCTGCGGAATGTCGTCATCGCGAAGGAACAACACTTCAAGTGGGAAATTGGAACTTTTGATCAGCAGCGTACGCTTGCTCTCTTTCACCTGGATGTCCGCTTCATTGAGCAAGTTCATCGTGTCTTCGTAAAGGCGTCCCTTCGATTGGACGGCTATTCGTATCGTGCCCATATTTGTGTGTTTATGTTATCAAAAAAACTATAAATACTTAAAAATCACGGCAAATATAATCATTTCCTGTCATTTGTGCAATATTTGTATTAATTTTGTAGCTAATAATGATGAAAGAGAACGGTTTTTACATATTTATCCTCTTTTTATTGTTCGCCTCGTGCACTGAGACGAAGAAACAGGCCATGACACCATGGGGCACCTCTGTGGGTGAAGACTCCATCCCCTCCAGTGCCACATTTGCCATGAGTGACATCCAGAACAATGGAGAACTGATCATGCTCACACTGTCGGGACCAGAGACCTACTATGATTATCATGGACACGGCATGGGGTTGCAATACCTGTTGTGCGAGAAGTTTGCCCAGAAGCTGGGAGTGTCCCTGCGTGTGGAGGTGTGTAAAGATACCGCAGAGATGGTATCCCGACTCAAGAATGGCGATGCTGACGTGATAGCCTTTCCGTTGCCTAAGACCTTCCGTGACATTCGGTACGCGGGTGCCAGTGACAAGAGTCATAAGCTCCAATGGGCCGTCCAGATGGGCAGCGCCGAACTGGCAGACAGCCTCAACAGTTGGTTTAAGCCCGACATGATAGAGAAGATAAGAAAAGAGGAGAACTTCTTGTTATCCACCCGCAGCATCGTTCGTCATGTCTATTCACCTATGCTCGATCGCTCTGGCGGTGTCATATCCCACTACGATCATCATTTCCGCCGTTATGCGCCTATGGCCAGGTGGGACTGGCGCCTACTTGCCGCCCAATGTTACCAAGAGTCGACATTCGACCCGAAAGCGCACTCTTGGGCAGGTGCCTGTGGCCTGATGCAGATCATGCCTTCGACCGCTGATCATTTGGGATTGTCACGCGAAAACATTTATGACCCGGAGCAGAACATTGCGGCAGCTGCCAAATACATTCGCGAGCTCGACACACACTTCCAGGATGTGCCGGCGGACGAACGGACGCTCTTCGTGTTGGCCAGCTACAACGGAGGCTACAAGCATATCCGTGACGCCATGGCGCTGGCAAGCAAACATGGGCGTAACGCCCACAGTTGGGGTGACGTGCGCGAGTATGTGCTCAAGTTAAGTTCCTCTCCTTATTACAATGATCCCGTAGTGAAGTGCGGTTATATGCGGGGTTACGAGACGGTGGATTACGTGGACAAGATTCGAGCTCGATGGGCGCAGTATCGCGGTGTAGCCACAGGAGGAGCAATCAGCTCAGGTTTTGTGACAACACCCGAACGCGCCCACCGCAAATACAAGTGGCATCTGTGATGGGGGAGACGATTCTCTCCCATCCTTATTACATAATGCCAGTCATCTTGTCTTGGTTGTTCAGTCGTTTTTCCCCACTCTTGTACTTCTTTCCTCCGGACAGACGCCATGTTACATTGATTTGTATGGCATTTCCCAAATCCGTCGAATGTTGCCGTGTACACTTTTCCACATATCGGTTCATGATTTGTGAACGGTTCCTGAGCGGGTTGTGCTGGAAGGGATTTACCCAATAGGCCGTAATCTGACAGTTGCCCAATCGATAGCCTACAGATGTTGTCACCATTCCTGCACTGTATCCTCTCATCTCGGCTTCCATGAAGCGCCAACCGCTATCGGCGGAAAACTGAAGCGTCCATTTGCCCAAATAGCTGGCGAGGGAACAGCCTGTGGCAAACGAAGTGTAACAGTGGTTGTAGTCGTCTCCTCGATTGAAAAAACGGGCAACACTTCCATTGGCAGAGAATGTCAGATGATCGGGAACGATCTCCACTCGGGTGTAGCTGTCCAAATATAACATGTTACAATGAGGCTGGTTGACAGTGCTGTAAAGGAACTGGTTATCGTCGGTGCGAACATATTTGCCCAAATTACAATCGTTGTTGCCCCGATACATTACGACGATCTCGGTGTAAAGCCTCGGGCGATTGTACGAGAGTGTCAGGTTATGTTCCCATCGGCTGTTAGGTTTCAGCAACGGATTGCCCACTTTCCACTCCATGCTGTTCTGTCGGATGCGCGTGTCGGAGATCATGGCAATGTCAGAGATGTGCTGTGACAATTCGACGCTGTATGCAAGGTTCGTGCCAGGAAGCAGTTGGTAAGAAACCTGAGCTTTAGGACGCCATAGCCAATAGGTGTAATCGTTGGTGCCCTGGCTGTAATGTTCGTAAGTCAAGCCGACACCGATCATGTAAGACAAAGCATGAAGTCTGCCTGTGATTTGCGAGTAACCATATGCCCCGAGTCGGTGAATGCCATTGCTGCTGTTCACATCTCCGCCATAGAGGTTGTCGATAAACTTCCAGTTCACGTTCATGCCAGCAGACAAGTTGAAAGTCTTAAGCTGATTTTCATATATCGCTTCACCTATCAAGGAATAAGTCTTGCCATTGACGGTATAGGAATAGGGACCTCCCTCATTATAGTAATTGTTGTTTAACGTATGTATGTAAGTACCTACTGCATTGGTGGTTATACTCTGATGTGTGCCCAGTTTCCGATAGTAATACAAGTCCAATATAGGCTTGGCACTTCTTCCCTTGTTGCTCTGTGTGGCCATGTAGTCTGCCTTACCCGTCTCTGAAATCAAGAAGTGGGAGAAAGTACGTGGGGTGTTGCTCCAGTCTGTCGAGAGGGATGCTTGAAACACATAGGTGTTGCTATCGGCTTGGTTGTATCTTAACTCAATGGAATGGTCGAAGGAGCGCGTTCTGGTGTCCAGCATATTGCGGCTGACGTCATGCTGCGTACCATCGGCCAGCTGATAACGGGCTGTTTCGTTGGTACGGCTTCCCCGCAAATCCCTGTACTCTTGCTCGCAGAACAAGCGCCATTGACTTTTCTCGTTATTCGCTGATGCGTATACGTTGTTGAAGCCACTTGTTGCCGTAAGTGTGTTCATGGCTTGCGCTCCTATGGCGTATCCTTTCTCGGAGCGCCGCGTGTGGATGTTGACCACATAGCCAATGCCTGCTCCATAGCGTACGCCCGGATTGTCAATGAAGTCGACAGAGGTGATGTTGGCCACGTCGATGGCCTGCATGTCATGGGCGTTGGCGACAATTCCATTGATTCTGAGCTGCACGTCGCCCCTGTTGGTCAGCGACTGGACGGTACGCGACATCTCATCGACACGGATGCCTGGCAGCATCAGCTTCTTCAATAGCGAGTAGCCATTGAAAGAATGTTTCTTCTGAAGTTCACTGGGATACACGGTCTGTCCGTCAACACGCCGTACCACACGAGATGCTTTCACAACCACTTCGCCAATGGCCACAGTGTCCTTCGCCTCTTGTGCCTGCATCACTGTGCACAAAAAGGACAATAGAATAACGGTAAACAATAACTTTTTCATTTTCCTGCATTTTTTGTTGGCAAAAGTATAAAAAGTAGGTTTTGCCAACCAAAAAAATGTCTGACAGTAGTCTGACATTTACCAAAAGACATCTTTCTGCTGCCTGACTGAAAACAATTATTGGAATTGAATTGTTTTTTTTATGGGAAATAGCTACTTTTGCAAGTACAATCAATACTTTCAAGAGATGAAGATGAAACCTTGCCATTCGGTTCTCGTGTTTGCGGCGCTGGTTGTATCTGCGATTGCCAGCAGCGTGAGCAGTTTCAACCGCATGCAAAATGACATCGTGAGTGACATGGACCAAGCCCTTGCCATCACGCTTCACGAACGCCAGGACCTGTATTTGACACCCGATACAATACAAGACTATCGCTCACATTTGAAATTAGAATACCTCAGGGAGTCGAGTTTGTTGTGCTATGTGGTGGAAGATAACAAGAGGGGAAAGCATTTGCAAGCCAATACGAAACAACAACTAACAAGCAAGACCATGACACTAAACAGTCAGGCTATCAAAGGATATGCCAATTGCTCCTTTGCCGATGTGTTTGGCATGAGTGATCAGCGCATGCCGTTTTGCCTGACCTTTGCAGCCATGCTTTGGGCTGTAGGAATGTTGCTTTGCCATAGGAAAAGAATAGAGGAGAACAGGATGCCGCTTGTCGCCACAACGCTTGCCCCTAAAGATATCAACGAAAACGCATTGGACCCAAACGTGACTGGCACATTGGCCTATTCAAGTGTTGAGGATCGTTTTTACAACCGGTTGAACCAACAAGCCGTTAGATTCACACCCCTGCAACACAAGCTGATGCGCATGTTCTTTGACAATAAGCTTCATCAACTCTCCAAGCAAGATATCTGTTCCACGCTTTGGCCCAAGAAACCAGATGCCAGTGAGACTTTGTACACTTTGATACGCCGCATCAAGCCAATCGTGGAAAGTTGCGGACTGATAATAGAGTCGGAGAGGGGAAGGAATTACACCCTTAAGGAGCGCAAGACAAAATAAAGAAACAACATTGATAGGGCGAGCATTTCAATTCTCACGTAACTTTACACCTTGCGTTGTCCTAATTTTTGGTGCAAAAGTTTGTCACGGACGATGGATGAAATAGAGTGCGAAAATGGCGTTTTTTGTCGATCGTGCCGAGATTTGCGTGGGGTAATTTTGCGATAAAGGGTGTTTTATGTTGCGATAAAGGGTATATCGTGATGCGATTAAGCCTTAATCGCGTCATGATAAAGGGTATATCGCAACGCGATAAAGGGTATTCTTTGATGAAAAGTATTTACTTTTTAGACCCGATAAAATCACAAACGTTGTAACCATTTAATTATCAATCGATTACGAAAAACGCCGTATTTTCGCGTATTTCGGCCAAAATATTTCGAAGTTGAAAATAATCGCTGTTTTTTTATATACATTGTCCGCTTTCTTGCTAATTTGCCAACACGGCAAACAACACCACTGTGCTTTTGACACAAGAGCCCTACAAAACGTCATCGACCATCTGGATAGAAGCCAAGAATACGGCTTCCCTCCAGATGGTCGACGATTTGATAGAAAGTACAAACGCTGTGGCAGAGCACGCTAACTGAAGGCAAGCTCGTCCTTCTCCTGTGCCTTGTCTATCCGAATGGTGTCTCCTTCGTGCAGTTCGCCCGAAAGGATGCGTTCACACAGGCCATCCTCAATGTACGTTTGGATGGCACGTTTCAGTGGACGCGCCCCATACTGCACATCATAGCCCTTGGTAGCCACAAATTCCTTTGCGGCATCGGTGATGTCTACCGCGTACCCCAACTCAGCCACCCGCTTGTGAAGCTCACGCAGTTCGATATCGATGATACGTTTGATGGCTGTCAAGTCAAGCTGATCGAAGGTGATGATCTCATCAAGACGATTGAGGAACTCTGGCGCGAACTGCTTGCTGAGACTCTTCTGTATGATAGAGCGCGCATAGAGCTTGTCGTGCTCGTTGAGATTTGACGTACTCGACAACCCTCCCGCATTGAAGCCGACGCCATGCGAGAACTCTTTCAACTGTCGTGTACCTGCATTGGAGGTCATGATAATGACAGTGTTGCGGAAATCAACAAGCCGCCCATTGCCATCTGTCAAACGGCCCTCATCAAGCACCTGCAACAACATGTTGAATACGTTACCATGTGCTTTCTCTATTTCATCGAGCAGGACGATGGAGTAGGGGTGACGGCGCACTTGCTCCGTAAGCTGACCGCCTTCCTCATAGCCGACATATCCTGGAGGCGCTCCGATGAGTCTCGACACGTTGAAACTCTCAGTGTACTCACTCATGTCGATGCGTATCAAGGCATCGCGTGAGCCAAACATCTGTTCAGCCAATTTCTTGGCCAAGTATGTCTTTCCGACACCTGTCGGTCCCAGGAACATGAAGACCCCAATGGGATGGTTGGCCTCTTTTAGCCCTACACGGTTGCGCTGAATGGCTTTCACCATCTTGTCAATGGCTGCATCCTGCGCGATGACGCTCTCTTTCAGGTGCGAGGCCATGCCTCTTAGACGCACACTCTCTGCTTCGGCCATTCGTTGCACGGGAATGCCCGTCATCATTGACACGACATGGGACACGTCCTCTTCCGTCACATTGTGGCGTGTAGACAGGTCTCCGTCTTGCCATTTGCGTTGCATTTCAGCATACTCCTGTTCCAACTGAGTCTGCTTATCGCGGAAACTGGCGGCGAGTTCGAAATTTTGGTTGCTAACAGCCTGCTCCTTCTTATGCTTCACTTCACCTATCTCTTTTTCCTTGTCGGTAAGCTCTGCGGGCACATCCGTGTGCTGCAGATGGGTGCGCGACCCTACCTCATCAAGCACATCTATAGCCTTGTCGGGGAAGAAGCGGTCGGTAACATATCGGTCGGTCAACTTTACGCAAGCTTGCAGGGCACCATCCGTGTAAGACACATGGTGATGATCCTCATAGCGGCCCTTGATGTTTCGCAATATTTGCAACGTCTCATCCGTGGTAGTCGGTTCCACCAGCACCTTCTGGAAACGGCGCTCGAGTGCTCCGTCCTTTTCGATGGAGTTGCGATATTCGTCGAGTGTTGTTGCTCCGATGCACTGTATAGTTCCACGCGCCAGGGCTGGCTTCATGATGTTGGCTGCATCCATGCTTCCCGGTGTCGAACCGGCACCGATGATGGTATGTATCTCATCGATGAAAATGATGATGTCGGGGTTGGCTTCCAGTTCCTTCAGCAACGCGCGTATGCGCTCCTCAAACTGTCCGCGGTACTTGGTTCCTGCGACGATGGCTGTCATGTCCAAACTGACCAATCGTCGATTGAACAACAAGGGTGAGGTCATATGCTTGGCAATGAGTTGGGCCAAGCCCTCAACAATGGCGCTCTTGCCAACACCAGGTTCGCCTATGAGAATCGGGTTGTTCTTCTTGCGACGGCATAATATCTCAATGACACGCTGGATTTCCTTTTCTCTTCCCACCACAGGATCAAGTTTTTCTTCCCTGGCGGCTTGCGTCAAGTCAATGGAGAAATTGTCGAGCACCGGTGTCTTGGATACCCCCTGCTTCTTAGCCGTGGCCGAAGTGGCACGTGAACTGTTAGCACGCTGGCTGTCTCCCGTGGCATCATCTTCGTATTCCTCTTCCTCATCGGGAAGTCCAAGCCCATCTGTTGTGGGTTTCTTCTGCAACATCTGCAGCGCCGTCTCGTAGTCCAGCTGGTTCATCTGCAACACTTCCTTGGCTCCATTGGCCGCCTGATCATGCAGTATGGCCAAGAGCAGATGCTGCACATCGACAAGTTGCGTATGTTGTATGCGAGCCTCGAGAACAGCCAACTTCAATATGTTGTTGGCCTGTGTGTTCAGCACAAGATCGCTGGTGTTGACTGGCTCTTGTGCGATTTCTTCCTTTATGCGTTGTTCCAGTTCCGCCTTGACTGTCTGAACATTGATGTCCATGCGACGGAAAAGATCTATCACGGGTCCGCTCTTCCCTCTCAGGATGCCAAGCAACAGATGCTCCGGACCAACGGAATTGCTGGCCAGGCGAGTTGCCTCTTCCCTGCTAAAAGCAAGGATCTCTGACACTTTGGGTGAAAACTGACTGGTCATATCTTCTTACCTTTCTTTATAAATTCAATGCAAAATTAGTGATTTTTCTTTCTAATCAGCAAGGAATGTGCCAAGATTTGCTCATACGCCACAAATTTTGTTATAAGGGCACGATTGGCACCGCTCGGTATGCGATGTGGGAATGAAGGGCATCTCCGGATCGAATATTTCAGCAAGGAGATCTTTCAAGCCTTGTTCGAAGTCGGTGAAATAGGCTTCAATGTCTTCCACCATTTGCCTTGATCCCCTCTTTGCTCCTGCGAAAGCCAAGATGGGCGTGTAGTGTTCTTTACGCGCCTCGCGGATGAAGAGGAGAGCGGGCGCTACGGGCAGGCCATCAGGATTGGCTCCGTGCGCTGATGTCTTGCCGTGCCTGATGAGTGACGCATAGAGGAAAGCCTGCAAATAATAGTCGGTATGCTTGGTGTCCACGAGGGCTGGATCGAAGATGTCGGCAACCGATGACGGGGGAGTCTGCAAGGGCTTGCCTGTCTTGTAGTCGATGACCCTCAAGTAGCGAAGCGCCCCTTCCTTGCGGTCCAGACGGTCTATTTGTCCTCCCACTTGGATTGTTCGGCGCTGACCGTTGACCGTGAATGTCAGGTCATCATAATAATCCTTTTCAAGTGCGACAATGGAGAACGGAGCCTCGCGCATGTCGACTTCGAGCAGCAGGCGTATGTAGGTGTAGATTACTTTGCGGTTGAGTAGTTGCAAGCCGTTGTATCGAGGATGAAAATGGGGATCCTCCACCTTGAACAGTTTCTCCCTGAACGCTTCGTCAATGAGGGCATATAGCGTATCGCGACGGTCATAGATGTTCTTGATATCCTCTTTCGTAATCATGCGTTGCGTGTCTTGGGAGAGCTTGTGATAGATAAGCTCGGCCGTACGGTGGAAGATATTGCCAAAGGTCATGCTGTCGATTTCATTCTCGTCATAGTTGTCCTCCTCATAGAGTTTGCAAACGGTGTGATAATAGAATTGCAAGGGGCAACGCAGATAACGATAGATGGCGGTGGGTGACAGACGGTCGCGGGCGTTCAGTCTGCGCATGACCGCCTCATCCTTTTCGATTCGATTGCGCGCGACAGGAGTAGCGCTTTGCCCCGACTGGAGGGACAGCCTACGCAAATGGTGAGCGCCGTTGTCCTCCACCATGAACTGGAGCATGAATCGGCTCATCTCTCCCTTCTGGCCGTCATCAGTGGCATTGTTGTAGGTTATGGTGATGTCTTGTGCCCGTTGCAAGAGAGAATAGAAGTAATAGGCGTAAATGGCCACCTTGTTCTCTACAGTGGTGAGTTCATAAGCTGCGCGGAGCGAGTGAGGGATGAAAGAGGCGTCATTGATGCCCTTGGGCAGTTTCCCTTCATTGCACGACAGCACCAGGACATGGTCAAAGTCGAGATTACGCGTCTCCAGGACGCCCATGATCTGCACGCCCTTGGCAGGTTCGCCATGAAAAGGAATCGTTGTGGCCTTCACCAATTGCCCCATCAGTTTTAACAAGATAGAGACGCTGACTATCTGTCGGCCTGTCAACGGGTCGACACGTGGCAAGCCGGCATTCTCAGTGCTGATAGAAGAGATGGCCATAATAGCGTCCAAACGGTTGACGAGTGTGTACATGCGGAACACCGATTCGTGCATTAATGGGTCATTATGTTGTGAGGAACCCACACCGACACGCTTCAGCAGTCTGGCAATCCACTCGAGCAATGGAAGAAAACCGTTTTCTTCCGTAACGTTCTCAAACACTTCTTGCACAGCTTCATCGCGTCCAGTGACAAGGTAAGACCGCTTGGGATAGAACTGTTTGTGTTCATTGAGGTCCTTACAGAGATCCCGACACTCATCAGAGATGTATTTGGAATAAGGATGGCGAAGCACTTGGTTGACTTGTTTGAGGCGGAATCGCTTTCCACTATCAACTTTACCGTTGAGTTGCAGATCCAAGAGAACCATGACGAAGGTGCTCACCTGGCTGGCTGCCAATGGAAAACCTGTAGTGATGTTGACATCCTTAACCGCCTCGGGCAGGCAGTGCACCACCGTCTGCAACAGGCTCTCGTCGGACAGCACGATCGCCGTCCGGCTACCATCTTGGTAACGTTGATGTTCCTCCAGCCAATGGCTGACATATCGTGCCTGGATATTTTCGGTAGGTGCAGACACGAAAGTCACCTCCTTTTCCTTCGACAAGTTGTCGTAGATATCGTCGAGGTTGAGACCTTCTGATATACGCTCAGCCGACAGCTCGTTGGGAAACTTGTCAAGATAGCGTGAGATATAGCGTCCTGCCTCTTGATGAGAAGGGGGCATATAATAGCGATCGTAATCCCAATAGAACTCCGCCTTGCCTTGTTCTTTGAGACAGGAAAACAATCCTTGCTCCACCTTCTGTAGCAAATTGAAGCCCACGAAGACATAGTGCTTATGGCGAAACAGAATGTCTTTCTGCTCCACGACATCCCGATAGAGCATTCCCTCATAAGCGAGTCCTTCCTGCCGTAACACCTTTTTATAGATGTGATAGATGTCGCCAAGATGTTCCCAAATCTTGCGAAACTGGTTTTGCAACACCGTGTCGCCCACGACATGCCCAAAGAACGCCTCCAGGCTGGCGCGCTGCTGTTCGGACAGGAAAGACAGGTCTTCCATGTCTTTCAACGCTTCCAAGTTGACAAAGAGCTTGTCGGCATCAGCCATGTTCTTGTCTAGGTCATCGAAATCGGACAGCAACAACTGTCCCCATGAATAGAAGTGGTCGAGCGTCTCATCCGTTTGTACCAAGTCGCAATATACGTTGTAAAGCTTGAACGTCAGCAAGATGTTGTCGGGCACTTGCAGCTCCGTATGATTACGGAAGAGGTCGCTGATGGTCAGGTAGGTTGGACTCCACAAGGGATGTCCGACCTCCTCGTAGAGTGCTTGGTTGAGAAATATAGAAGCACGTTTGTTGGGAAAGACCACGGCTACATCTGTCAGTTCATGGCCATGTTTCGCCAAGAGGTCCTTGGCCACATATTGAAGGAATGTCATGTTTGTTTAGTTGGGCAATAAATTAGCTTTGTCAGAAAATTATAGAATCCCGCTTACGGGCAACACGTGATTGGTAAGGACATACCACAGGTATCCAGACACATTGCGGTAGCCCATATCCTTGAGTAGCGTCATGTATTCACCAACCTGTCTTTGGTGTTCCACACGCTCTGCACCAGTCTTGAAATCGATGACTATCATTTGTTGGCCGTCATAAATCACGCGGTCTGGCCGCTTCTCTACAAGGCACTGCCGCTCATCATCGTACGTCAGGATGGAGCACTCGTTGAATACCTTCCAGTGGGGATCAAACCATTGGCGCACTTGTTGTGACTGCAAGCGATTAGACAGTGTCGCCTTGAGCTCTTCACGTGTCATGGTCTTGTCGTAGAGCACACCCTGGAATTCCAGTTGGTTGATCGCGGTATCCAAATCGTTGAGAGTATAGATGGAGGCAAACAACATATGCAAGATGTTTCCCGCATCAATGTAAGTTTGACGATTGGCGCATTTTTCGCGTTCCTCATCGCTCATGATGAAGTCGTCACTGTCATAACTTTGCACGAAGTGCGCCCGCGTCTCATAGTTCTTGATGTCTATCGATATACCTTGCTCGCTCTGCTCAAAGATATTGTCTGTGGCTTCCTCCTCCCGGATACCCGACGGGCAGAATGTCCCATAGTCATACGAAGTCGGTCCGTCTTCGCAGTCTTCCCGTGTTATGTCTAAGATTCCCCGTGTTTCCCCATCCTTGGGGGGCTTGCACATGCAGTCCAACACAGTGGCCAAAAGTTGAGACGGATACTGTGAGCTGTTTTTTCGGCCCACGACAAACAGATTGCGGGAGGCTCGCGTGAAAGCCACATAGAGCACGTTGAGGTTGTCAACGAGATTCTTGATGTGTTCACTTTGGTAATCCTCTTTATAAATGGATCCTAACAATTTTTTCTTCGAAAGATTGAGTGGTGCGATAGGCAGGTCATCGTAGGGTGCCACTTGGGGTTCCACCCATAGCGTGTCATCATTCTTTTCCACCTCCCAATCGCACCACGGGATAATGACATGGTCAAATTCAAGACCCTTGCTCTTGTGGATGGTAAGCAGACGAATGCCATTTTGTTCGTCACTATGGATCGACTTGCCACAGAGGTTGGCATCCCACTCGTCAAGAAATTCACTGACTCCTGCCACGTGTCGTTGCAGATATTTGGCCAATTGGTCGAAAAAGGCACACATGTAAGCACTTTGGCCGTCAAGCCGGCTGAGTTCGAAGTCCTTATAGAGTCGCTCTGCTAAGTCGATGATGGGCATGGACAACAATTCCTCCCAATGGTCAATAACATCGGCGGGCAACTGCGAGCGAAGGTCTTCTGCATCAATAAAGATATTGGTGTCAGATAATTTATCATTGCCCAAACACACCTTGCGATAGGCTTTGACCAAGTTGGCAAGCGCCAAAGTATCATTAGGGCTGATGAGCACGCGCATGGCGGTGATGATGGTACTGACAGCCAATGAGGCATCAAGGCGAAATGCTTCGTCAGAAACCATTGGTGCCATGAGTTCCTGGCCACCAACTGTGATGGGATGCTGTTGGAACCATTCGGCCAGCAGTGCAATATGCTTGTTCTTGCGCACCAAGACAGCTATTCTACCCGGTGGGGTTCCGCCTGAAAGCAATTGTTCGACGATGCTCTTTACTTGCATGATCATTTGTTCCCCATAATCCTCGCTTGGCAACAACCTGACACTGACTTGTCCCGATAAAGGGCGTTTCTCAGGCACTTCTTGACACACGTCCGCATAAGCCTTCTCCACTTCCAGTGCCTCTGCTTTGACATTATTGCTGGCTCCTTGCTCTTGCAGGTCACTCAGGATCTGTTGTGTAGTCATCTTGGCTGCAACCTTAAAAAAGGTATTGTTGAAGTTGATGATGTTACGCTGCGAACGATAGTTGACCTCCAAGGGCTTTACCCCCACAAGCTCGTTCTCGTTGTCGCACAGACCCTGCAGCAAACGCCAGTCGCCATTGCGCCAACGGTAGATGCTCTGTTTGACATCACCCACAATCAAACTGCCATTGTCGTGGGCGATGCAGTCATCGAGCAACACCTTGAAGTTTTGCCATTGCACCATGCTGGTGTCCTGAAATTCATCAATCATGATGTAGCGCACTTGCCCACCTATCTTCTCATAGATAAATGGCGTGTCCTGCCCGTCTATAAGTTTGTGCAACAACTGTTGCGTGTTGCTCAACAGAAAGTTGCCTGTGGCTTCATTGATATCATTGACCTCTTGCTCAATACGTCCCAATAGCCGCAACTCGTTGATGTTGGCCAAGGTGAGGTCTATGGAATTAACAGTAACTAAACTGCTGACACGTTGTTTTTCGGCTTCGATGATAAGAGGCACCACCCGTGTCTCAATGGCTTGCGCTTGGGATGCCGACGCAGTTTTGCTCACCAAGGCTGAGGAATCACTGAGTGCAGGTGCCACATAAGAGTTTGGGCCCTTCCCGTCCATAAAAGCACCCGTCTCCAACCGCTTGAAGTAGGCTGATGCACTTTGGCTACTGCGATAGAAGCACTTGTCGCTCAAGCCTTCTTCGTCTAACAAAATCCGATAACGGTCAGCAAAGCTGGCCATTGCACGCAGCGCCTTGGCGCGCCGTGCCAGCAAATCCATCTTATATGTGTTGAAAAATTGCGCATCATCCATCAGTTGGCGCATGCGATCTTGATGAGTCTTATAGAACTCTTGGAAGATGGACAAGCCAAAATCCTTAATACCTGCTATGACATTCCAGCTTTTGTTATCCTGTATTTTTTCATTGATGAAGGCCATAATCCATTGGAGTAGAGGATCTTCATCGTGTTGGATATTGGCAATGATGTTATCGACGGCTTGGCTTTCCACCTCCTTGTTGTTCAATCCCACATTGAGATTGGCCGCCAAACCGAGCTCACGAGCCAAGTTGCGCAACACGCTCTGGAAAAAGCTATCGATGGTCTCAACACGAAAGTAATGATAGTTGTGAACCAGCAACTGTAGCGCCTGTCCGGCTGTGAGGCGAATGAGACGTTCGCTCTTCTCTGGGAAGGCTTTTTTCACTTGTGTCAAATAGTCCTCTGCATCAGACAAGCCATGAGCGATGCCATAAAGTTTGCTGAGAATGCGGTTCTTCATCTCTTCTGTGGCCTTGTTGGTAAAAGTCACAGCAAGGATGTAGCGATAGCTTTGTGGGTCACGGATAAGCAGTTTGATGTATTCCACAGCTAAGGTGAATGTTTTCCCGCTTCCTGCGCTTGCTTTATATATAGTGAGTGGTTTGGGTAAGGGCATAGTCGTTATAATTGTTTGTTGATGCAAACTTACTAAAAAATATCCTAAGCTTGCATTAAAAAGATAGATATTTTCACCTCTATTTTTATTCTCATTCATCCACGCCATGATCTGTTCGCTCTTAAAAAAATGCATGTATGACTACGCGAAACGTTGTGAGAACAAGTAATGGAAATGTTTTTTAGTAAAAACCCAAAAAGTTGTTTGCCATATCGCATAATAACATTACCTTTGCGCTTATAATTTAAAAGATCATGATATCCAAACTCAAAGTCCTTCTGCTGGTGGCGTGTTTCCTTTCCGTTTTACAGGCCTTTGGCCAAGGCATCGGAAAGGTTCGTTTTGGTGCCTCCTACGAGGAAGCAGTAACACATATCAAGGAGGCATTTGGCAATCCGGAAAAGTCCACAGTCGACGAAGTGGCCTATTCCAATGCATCGTTTGAGGGTGTTCAGTGGAACTGGGTCACGTTCCGTTTTAAAGAGGGATTGCTCTGCGAGGCGCGTTTCTATCAGGATCACAAGAATAAGGGAAAAGCTAAAGCCGAACTGGACAATATCGCAAAATGTCTGAGTAGGAAACATGCGCTTTCGTTGGATTATGAAGAAGACGGGAACCGTTTCTACGCAGGCGGCCTGTCACCCATGGGAATAGGCAGGTTATTCACCGTTTTTGTGGCTCCGCATAATGGGAGATGGTCTGACCAATTGCGTTTTGGACCCTTTAAATTTAAAAGCAACGAATGATGACAAAACGATTGATTATCACAATAATATGTATGGTTCTTATGTCGGGAGCCAAAGCGAAGTCAATGAGTGAGTTGTGGACCTGTCTGCCCGACTCGGTCATACCTTATTTAGACCGGGCCCATCGTGTGCAAATGATGGAATACATTAAGATGGGTCTCAAGGCTGATGTGGACAACTCGCTGGCAGAAAAAAGCATGGTGGACACCCTAACGGCAGACTACATTCACCTGACACTCAACGAATCGGTGGTGATGGAGCTAAAAAAGTTACCGCAAACCGGTGGGGATTCATTGATTTGCATGGTGACTACATGGAAAGGCCCCGCAGAAGAGAGCAGGGTGAGATTTTTCTCACAAAGTTGGCAAGAATTGGATTTGTCTCATGCTTTCCATGAAAAAGAACTGGCAAATCTTACAGAGGAACTGATACAGAAGCCTGATACAATGGATGAAAAACGGTTTGGCGAGTTGCGCTCGATGATTGATCCCATGCTGGTCAGTGCACACTTGTCACCAAACGATAATCAATTGCAAGTGCAATTATTGACAGACTTGCTTTCCGCCGATGACCGAAAGGCCGTTGGTGTTCTCATACGCCCTCTCTTCTTGTCATGGAATGGAACCACTTTTCAGAAAACAGAGTAGGGTGGGGAGCGATACAAGAGAATGAAAGCACATGTTGCCTTATTTTTTGCGGACTCGCTTTGATTTATATTCCATAAAATTGTTATCTTTGCAACAAATTTAAAAATAAAAAGATGAATCTGAAAGTACGCTTGTCACTGATGAACTTCCTGCAATTTGCCGTGTGGGGAGCCTATCTAACTTCCATGGGTCGATATTTGGGCAACATCGGCATAGGTTCCGATATCGGATGGTTTTACTCTATGCAAGGCATAGTCTCCATCTTCATGCCAGCCTTGATGGGTATTGTGGCTGACAGATGGGTGCCAGCTCAACGGTTGCTCGGCTTCTGCCACTTACTGGCAGGCATCTTTATGTTTGCCACCGCCTATTATGGTATTACGGCAGGTGATAAGGTCGCTTTCTCGACCATCTTCCTTCTTTATTCCATTTCAGTAGCGTTTTACATGCCGACTTTGGCCTTGAGCAACTCTGTCGCCTATTTCTCACTCAACAAAGCTGGTTTGGACACGGTGAAAGACTTTCCTCCCATCCGTGTCTTTGGAACCATAGGATTCATCTTGACCATGTGGTTGGTTGACTTGTTAGGATTTCAGTCCAACCAAAATCAGTTTGTCACTTCTGGCGTGATAAGCATCATATTGTTTGCTTACACTTTCACATTGCCTCACTGCACCATCAGCGACAAGCATGAGCAGAAGAGCGTCATAGATGCTTTGGGGCTTCGAGCCTTCGCGTTATTCAAACAGAAACGCATGGCTATATTCTTCATTTTCTCAATGTTATTGGGAGTCAGCCTCCAAATCACCAATGGTTACGCCAACTCTTTTCTATTTAGCTTCAAGTCGATGCCTGAGTTCGCAAACACTTTTGGCGTACAACATGCCAACATTCTGATCTCTCTCTCTCAGGTCAGTGAGACTTGTTGCATCCTGCTTATCCCCTTCTTTATGAAAAGATATGGCATTAAAAATGTCATGCTCATTGCAATGTGCGCATGGGTGTTGCGTTTTGGCCTATTTGGCTTTGGCGACCCAGGCACACCTGGCGTTTTGCTCTTCGTGCTCTCGATGATAGTCTACGGCGTGGCTTTTGACTTTTTCAACATATCAGGCTCGTTGTTTGTGGACCAAAGCACCGACTCCGACATACGATCATCAGCTCAAGGCCTCTTCATGTTGATGACAAACGGTGTGGGTGCCACCATCGGCACTTTGGCAGCACAATTGGTTGTCAACCACTACACACACGCCCAACCGTTGGACGGAGACATCCTGCTGGTGGGCGACTGGCAATCATGCTGGTTTATCTTCGCTGGCTATGCATTACTGGTTGGCCTCTCGTTTGCGCTGATCTTCCGACCCAAGAAAGAAAAGGTGTAATAATTAATGACTACCATTGAACTTACATTTAAGAACATCTCAGAGATTGCAGGCATAGATGACATAGGGTTGCTCATGTTGACCGACAAGGCTAATGAGCGACAGATCGCCATCCCTTGCGACAGGGACCAATTGCGGGCCTTTAAGCTTAGACTAAACAAAGACGCAAACACTAAGACGCTATTGCCCGAGGTCATGTGGCAGGCCACCAGGTGGTTTTTGGGGCGCCCTATGGAAGTGGACATTGCCCGTGTAAACGGCGGTCAGTATGAGGCATTACTGACCGCACCTGAACTGGGCATGCAATTGCCCATAAAAGCGACCGATGGGATTTTGTTATCCTTAGTCAGCAAAGGGCAGGTACCTGTGAAAGCAGAAAAAAATCTTTTCCGCAAACAGAGCACGCCATATAGCGAAGACTGCGCTGGACTATCTCTCCCTATCAACACTATCTCGGACAAGATGCTTGACAAGGCTTTGCAGAAAGCCATCCTAAACGAGAATTACGAGATGGCGGGGCATCTTCGCGATGAGAGAAAACGAAGAAAGGACACACGCAACAAGGAAAAGGACAATACATTTTTTGACCATGAAAGAGATTAGGTTTTTCTATGTGCCCGAAGCCGAACAGGGTCAAGAGCTACCAGCAGAGGAAGCCACGCACGCGTTGAGGGTCTTACGTATGAAGACCGGAGATGAGATGTACCTGATGGATGGCATGGGCACCTTCTATCATGCCGAAGTTGGCATGACTACCAACAAGAAGTGTTTTTACCATATACAGGAGGCTTTGCCTCAGGAGAAGACCTGGCAAGGCCACATTCATCTGGCCATCGCACCCACCAAGATGATGGAGCGCATGGAATGGATGGTTGAGAAAGCCACAGAGGTGGGATTCGATGAAATCACCTTCTTGAACTGCAAGTTCTCCGAACGCCAACAGATTCGCACCGACCGGGTGGAGAAAATCGTGGTTTCCGCCATGAAACAAAGCAGAAAAGCATGGAAGCCAATTGTCAATAGCATGACAAACTTCAAGGACTTTGTCAAGATGCCAAGGAACGGTGCCAAATTTATTGCCCATTGTTATCCGGAAATAGAGCGCAACGATTTTTTCGAGAATCTCAAGCATGTGTCTTCTGATGATGATGTCACTATCTTGGTGGGTCCTGAAGGTGACTTCTCTTTGGAAGAAGTGCAACTTGCTATTGAGGAAGGCTTTCACTCCATAACATTGGGCAACAGTAGGTTACGCACAGAGACTGCAGGGCTATTGGCTGTGACCATGTCGCAAATCACAAAAAGAAAATGATGAAAAATATTGCATATCTTATATTGTTGTTGTGGATAGGGGTTATGACTTCATGCTCCAATCATGACTATCTCAATGCCGTTCCGGCAGAAAGCACCATGCTCATCTCCATAAACACAGCGAAAATGACTGGGATGGGCAGTCAGACCTTGCTCAAGGCCTTCCTGCGTACCACAAACATCAACAACACGGGAATCGACGTATCAAAGCCCGTGATGTTGTTCGAAGATGCTCAAGGCAACCTGGGAATTTGTGCCAAAACCGACGATGAGAAGCAATTGGGCTCATTGTTGGAGAAAATGGGAGTGGAAATACAGGAGACGCAAGGCTTTCACTTCGCAGCCTTGCCTAATCATTGGATGATTGGCTATTCAAGCGAGTCAACAATCATGATGGGCCCAGTCTTGCCAGCCGCACAATCGGAGATGAAACAGCTGATGGCAAGATACCTGAAAGCCAAAGAGGACGATGGCATTGTCGGAACCCCCATGTATGACAAGCTTGACTCTATTGACGCACCGATGGCAATGGTTTGCCAAGCTAAAGCGTTGCCCGAATACCTCATCGCCCCCTTCACACTGGGAACACCACAAGGGACCGATGCATCGCAGGTAATCATAGCGGCCAATATGTCGGTAAAGGATGGTTGCCTGTGGATCAACGGGCAGACATTCTCCTTTGTCAAACGCATCAATGAGGCCCTGCAAAAAGCCCAAGCCTCCTATCGTCCTATCAAGGGCAACTACGTGGCGTCCATGTCGCAACAAGACGCAGCTGGTCTTTTTGTTAACGTAGACGGGACGCAATTTATCAAGCTGATGACTGGCAATCGTGGTATTCAAGCTATGCTATCTGGAATTAATACGGCCATTGACATGAACAGCATCATCAAGAGTGTGGATGGCGATTTGTCCATCATCACTCCTTCCATGGGGCAATCATCTTTCAAAATCATGATGGCTGCCAAATTAAAGAATGCTGACTGGTTGGCTGATGTGGACTATTGGAAACAAAGTGTTCCCGCTGGAGGAAACATTAGCGATTGGGGGCGTGACTGCTATTATTATCGCGACAGCAAGACCTCCTATTACTTTGGCGTCACGCCAGATTGGCAATACATGAGTGGTGCAAACGAGCAGGCTGCTCTACAAAGCGTGAAAACGTCGGCCACTCCAATTCCACAGAAGGTCCAAGAGAAACTGAAAGGGCAGAAAATGGCCATGGTTGTCAACCTGTCTGGCCTTGACGACAAAACGGGTGTCACCTCTTTCCTAAAGCCCTTGTTTGGCAATGTTAACACACTTGTTTACACACTGGATGTTAAGTGATGCCAAGTAGAAGTAATCAACCGTCATATTTCCACCAGCCTGCATAGGCTCCCCTGGAGGTGACAGATCAATCATGTAAACATGAATAGCATATCATTTAAAAATGTCCTGCCACACGTGTTCGAGCAACGTGAGGATTTGCAGTCGGACGTGTGGAAGCAAAACCTGACCTTCGAAAAGGGGCATCTCTACTTGGTGGAGGCGGCTTCGGGAAAGGGTAAAAGCACGTTCTGCAGTTATGCCATAGGTTATCGTCATGACTATAAGGGAGACATTTTGTTCGATCAAGAAAACATCAACACTTTTAAAGTAGATGATTGGGTGAGCATACGTCGCAGACACATTAGCCACCTGTTTCAGGAGCTCCGTCTCTTTCCTGAGCTGACGGCTATGGAAAACGTAAGGATCAAAAATGACCTCACTAAATTTAAAACAGACAAGCAGATAACAGAGTGGTTTGAGATGCTGGGCATAGGCGACAAACTTGATGCAAAGATCGGTCGCATGTCCTTTGGTCAACAACAGCGTGTGGCCATGATACGCGCTTTAGTGCAACCGTTCGACTTTATCATTGTCGACGAGCCCATATCCCACCTGGATGACCACAATTCTCAAATCATGGGGGACATTATGATGGCAGAAGCCCACGCGCAAGGGGCCGGTGTTATTGTCACCAGCATCGGCAAACGCATGAACTTAGACTATGAAAAAACATTGATGTTATGAATTTGGTTTGGAAGTTATTGAGACAACATATCAGTATTCCACAGTTCGTGGGCTTCTTTTTCGCCAATCTGTTTGGCATGCTCATCGTATTGCTCGGATTTCAGTTTTATAAGGACGTTTTGCCAGTCTTTACCTCCCAAGACTCTTTCATGAAAGCCGATTATGTAATTGTCAACAAAAAGGTAGGTATGGGAAGCACCATTTCAGGACGTTCCAACGCCTTTGAGCAGTCAGAAATAGCAGATATAGAGAAGCAGCCCTTCACCACAAAAGTGGGGGCGTTTACAACCACAGAATACAAAGTATCGGGCAACATGGGGGTTAATGGCACCAGTGTGCTCAATTCCGAGCTTTTCTTTGAGAGCATACCTGACAGTTTTGTGGATGTTCCACTCAACCTGTGGAGGTATAAGGTAGGATCCAAGGAGGTGCCAGTTATCCTGCCGCGCAGCTACATCGCCATGTACAACTTTGGATTCGCACAAAGTCATTCATTGCCAAGAATCAGCGATGGCCTGGTTGGCATGATTGACCTGAAGATTTTCATTCAAGGCAATGGGCACAAGGACGAATACCAGGGAAAGGTTATTGGCTTCTCAAGTCGCCTTAACACACTTCTGGTCCCTCAGACATTCATGGATTGGAGCAACCAACATTACGCCCCTGGTGAGCACTCGGACCCGACAAGGTTGATCATGCAAATAGATAATCCCGCAAATGAGCAGTTCACCCATTATACGGAAAAGAAAGGCTACGAGATTGAAGACGACAAGCTTGATGCACAGAAAACCACCTATTTCCTGCGTATGATGGTGTCTATGGTCATGGTCATAGGACTTGTGATTTCCATCCTTAGCTTCTACATCCTCATGCTCAGCATCTATCTTTTGGTACAGAAAAATTCCACGAAGCTTGAGAACCTGTTGCTCATCGGTTATAGTCCCAACAATGTTGCCAAACCTTACCAGTTGCTGACAGTGCTTCTGAATGTTGGCGTCTTGATATTGGCCTGGGTTATCCTGTTCTTCGTCAGATGTTACTATATGGATTTCATTGAGACACTGTTCCCAGACATCAACCAAGGGAATGTCATGCCGGCTTTTGTGCTGGGCATTGCATTGTTCATTTTGGTTAGCGTCTGCAACCAGCTTGCCATACGACGCAAGATCATTCATATTTGGAAACACAGAGAAATGATATAGACTACCGATTATGGACGCAAAAAACAAATACGACAAACTTGTGGTTGAAGAGGAGGCTCCCTTGTTGGAGTGGCTCCTCGGCAACCTCCATCTGAGCCGCACCAAAATAAAGGACATTCTTCATGGACAGGGGATTCGTGTCAACGGAAAGGTCGTCACTAAGTTCGACTACCCCCTGGCACCTGGCATGAGAGTGACTGTAAGCAAAACGAAACGCAACAATGCGTTTCACAGTCGCTATGTCAAATTGGTCTATGAGGACCCTTATTTGGTGGTGATAGAGAAAAACATTGGCGTGTTGTCAATGGCAGCAGGCCACAGCACACTTAATGTGAAGACTATCCTCGATGACTATTTTCGCAGCACTAAGCAACATTGTCAAGCCCATGTAGTGCATCGTCTGGATCGCGACACCAGCGGCCTCATGATTTACGCAAAAGACAAGCAGACCGAGTTGTCTCTTGAGCGTGATTGGCACAACACCGTGTTTGACCGGCGATACGTGGCCGTTCTTTCTGGTGAGTTGGAGCAAAATGAAGGAACCATAGCCAATTGGCTAAAGGACAACAAAGCATACTACACTTTCAGCAGTCCTGTGAACAACGGTGGCAAATATGCAGTGACCCATTTCTATACACTTGACCGCAATGACGGCCATTCGCTTGTCGAGTTTAAGCTGGAAACGGGACGCAAAAACCAAATACGTGTCCACGCAGCCGACATGGGGCATCCCGTGTGTGGAGACGTGAAATATGGAAATGGCGACGATCCTGTGGGACGCTTGTGTCTTCATGCCTATGTGCTTTGTTTCTACCATCCCGTGACACACAAGCCCATGGAATTTGAAACAAGCATTCCTCAGTCATTTCGCTCCTTGTTTTAAGACATCGCATAACATCACTAAAAGAATCTCTTCCCATTCGCCATGAGTTCAAACATAGCCATTTACGTTTTCGTATTCATAGCAGCCGTCACGGCGCTGGTTGTTATCAAGAAGGTGACCAGTTGTCTTTTCAAGACCGCAACCCTGTTGGCCATCATAGGCCTTTTGGCCTTTATCTATTTTGCCTACTTAAAATAGTACAAAGAGGGCCACGAAACAACAGCTCGTTTCGTGGCTCTTATCATCTTTTCTTCTCACATCTTAAGCTATTCCTGAAAGTCAATATTCCATTTGTCTTTTCAGGAGTGTCAAGTTTACGCCTCTGCCTGTGTTACTTCTTCTTCCTTATTGTTTTTCGTTTCTTGCCCGTGACCTGTTTCCCTGGTCACGTAACGTTCCCAGTAGGCGATAATAAGCGTCGTAAGGGGTAGGGCGACTATTAATCCGATAAAGCCTAAAATACTGCCCCACACCGACAACGACAACAACAATACGGCAGGGTTGAGCCCCATCGCCTTGCCCATGATTTTGGGAGTAACGACCATGTCGGTAATGACTTGCACCAATGCAAACAATCCTACCGCAAGGCCAAAAATTACCCAGAAGTTCTGTCCGGTATCTGCAGCCTTGAGCATAGCCAAGAAAGCAGTGGGGATGAGAGCGAATGTGTGCAAATAGGGCACTAAATCCATGATGCCTATCAGAATGCCCAAGCCGATGGCCATCGGGAAGTCCATCAATGAGAATCCCACACAAAACATGACACCCATACAGGCTGCAACTGCACTTTGGCCACGTATGTAATTATTGAGCTCTCGCTCTACATCTCCCATCAATTCATGCCAGAAAGGACGCACTTTCTTTGGGAATATACGTATCCAGTTGGCAGTGAGATACTCATAATCCATCAGAATGAAGAACATATACAACAATGTGATCAACGATGCCACAATACTCAAAATGACACTCGCTGTTTGACTAAGCACATTGAAGAACTTGGGAGCTGCACTTTTAATCGTTGCAGTGAAATCTGGACTTTTGAAGAAAGCCTCTATACGTTGTTGGTTATCTGTAAGCACCTGTGACAACCATTCTGAGATAGAATTGGTATGCGTCGTCTCGTGCACCCAATGGCTCAAAATAACATACAACTTTTGGAATTGGTCTATCATCGGTGGAATGATCAGATAAATGATCAGCGAGATCACGGCAGCCACAAATACCAATGTGATGATGATTGACAGAGCCCTGACACGGACATGCAGCTTGTTTTCCACAAACTTCACCATAGGGTAAAGCAAGTACGCGAGCAGCCAGGCTACAAAAAACGGAATCAAAACATTGCTTAAGTAGTTGACCAGGAAAAACACGGCCAACACCAAAAGACCTATGCCTAAAAAACGCACAAACCTGTCAAATGTTATTTCTTTCGCCATACAATCACCCTTTAGTTATTTAGAAGCATCTACGTGATTTTCCTCATCGAACAAATTTTTTGAAAGCGCATTTCGTTTGTCCTCTTCAAGCGCCTTTTGAAAGCAATCACGACAGAGTGGCTCGTACTCCATTTTTTCTCCAAGCATCACCTGTTTTTCGTTGTGAACCAATCGATGACTGGCATAGGCCAATGCTCCACATTTCAAACATATGGCGTGTACTTTGGTTACCTCATCCGCAATCGACAGCAACTGAGGAATAGGGCCAAAAGGTTCACCGCGAAAGTCCATGTCCAACCCGGCGACTACCACGCGGACACCGCTAAACGCAAGCGTATTGCAGACATGCGACAACTCTCCGTCGAAGAACTGCGCCTCATCAATGCCAACGACGTCATAACCAACCGACAACCTTAAAATAGCATCGCTACTATCGACAGGAGTAGAATGGAAACTATTATGATCATGGCTGACCACATCTATGTCTGAATAGCGATTGTCTAATTTCGGCTTGAAAATGACAACTCTTTGCTTGGCAAACGTCGCTCGCTTCAAACGACGTATCAGCTCCTCGGTTTTCCCAGAAAACATGGAACCGCAAATCACTTCAATTCTTCCTCGTTGACGATTCTCGCCTAAAACGTTTTCTATGTTCATGACGCAAAGTTAGTCAAATTTTAGAAGATACGCTCATGAACACCCTAAAATTTATCTTTTGGGTTAATAAAGTAATTAAAGGTAGAGGTGTACAATAGCTATTTATCATAATGCCTGTTATAAAGATAATATTAATGTCATTTTGACGGTGGAATTTTCACGAATGTGCGGTTTGCTTCTGCTGACATCAAGCCTATTGGAAAGCTCCCATTAAAAACATTTTCAGCACCTTCATGAAGCTATAGATGATAGTGCGCGCAGGCATCAAGAAAATCGGACAATATATATAAAAAAACAGCGATTATTTGCGATGGCGAAATATTTTGGCCGAAATACGCGATTTTTCGGCACTTTTCGTAACCGACTGATAATTAAACATTTATAAAATTTAAGATTTTATTAAGACTAAAAAGTAAATACTTTTCATCAAAGAATACCCTTTATCGCGTTGCAATATACCCTTTATCATGACGCGATTAACGCTTAATCGCATCGCGATATACCCTTTATCGCGACATAAAATACCCTTTATCGCAAAATTACCCCACGCAAATCGTGGCGCGACCGACAAAAAACGCCATTTCCGCGTTCTATTTCAACTGAAATCCGTGACAAATTTTTGCACCAAAAAACATAACAAAACAAAATCTACTTCTCGCCTAATCTTCTCGCTTAATGGTCAGCTAATGGCATTCCTGTTGCATAATTTAACGCCATCAAGCATGGTTTTCGTGGATAAATGATTAACTTTGCACCAAATAATAAAATAATAACTACACAAGATGGAAATCAAAGAAAACAAAAGCGAAGAAAAGCGCAGCATTAGTTTTGTGGAGCAACTTATTGAGGAAGACCTCGCAGCTGGAAAGAACGGTGGCCGTATCCAGACTCGTTTTCCGCCAGAGCCCAACGGCTATCTTCACATTGGCCACGCCAAAGCCATCTGCATGGACTTTGGTACAGCAGAGAAATACAATGGCGTTTGCAACCTTCGTTTTGACGATACCAATCCTTCCAAGGAAAACAACGAGTATGTGGAAAACATCCTCCATGACATCAGTTGGTTAGGATTCAAGTGGGGCAACATTTACTACGCCTCTGATTACTTTCAAAAATTGTGGGACTTTGCCATTTGGATGATAAAGAAGGGCATGGCCTACGTGGACGAGCAGACATCAGAGCAGATTGCCGAGCAAAAAGGAACACCCACCACGCCAGGTGTAGCAAGTCCATATCGCGACCGTCCCATTGAGGAGAATCTGCGCCTGTTTGAGGCCATGAACACCCCCGAAGCTATAGAGGGCTCCATGGTGCTTCGCGCCAAGCTCGACATGGCCAACCCCAACATGCACTTCCGTGACCCGGTCATGTACCGCATCATCCAGACTCCTCATCACCGCACTGGAACCAAGTGGCACTGCTACCCCATGTATGACTTTGCCCATGGGCAGAGCGATTATTTCGAAGGTGTCACCCACTCCATCTGCACATTGGAATTTGTGCCCCACCGTCCTCTCTATGACAAGTTTGTAGACTTCCTCAAGGAATATGACGGAACAGCCGCCAAGGGACTTGACGATTTCCGCCCACGCCAGATTGAGTTTAACCGTCTGAACCTCACCTACACCGTGATGTCGAAGCGCAAGCTTCACACCCTGGTCGACGAGCATCTTGTCAACGGCTGGGATGACCCACGCATGCCGACACTGTGCGGCATGCGCCGTCGCGGCTACTCGCCAGAGTCCATCAAGAACTTCATCCAGTCGATTGGATACACCAAGTTTGACGCGCTCAACGACATGGCCTTGCTCGAGGCTGCCGTGCGCGACGACCTCAATAAGAAGGCTACCCGTGTATCAGCTGTCGTCGACCCCGTGAAACTGGTCATCACCAACTATCCTGACGGCCAATCGGAGGAGATGGAAGCCATCAACAATCCTGAAGACGAGGCTGCAGGAACGCACAACATCACGTTCACGAAGAACCTGTGGATTGAGCGTGCCGACTTCATGGAGGATGCCCCGAAAAAGTTTTTCCGCATGACACCGGGAAAGGAAGTGAGATTGAAGAATGCCTATATCGTGAAGTGCACAGGCTGCTCCAAAGATGCCGAAGGCAACATCGTGGAAATACAAGCCGAGTACGATCCCGAAAGCAAGAGTGGCCTGCCGGGAGCCAACCGCAAGGTGAAGGGTACCCTTCACTGGGTAAGCGCTGACCACTGCGTCAAGGCGGAGGTGCGCGAGTACGACCGCTTGTTCTTCGTTGAGAATCCATCGGCCGATGAGCGCGACTTCCACGAACTGCTCAATCCCGACTCACTCCACATCAACAACTGCTGCTATGTCGAGGACTATGCTGCCTCACGCAAGCCTGGAGAATACCTGCAGTTCCAGCGCATCGGCTACTTCATGGCAGATCCCGACACCACCGATGACGCTCCTGTCTTCAACAAGACGGTAGGACTCAAGGATGCTTGGTCGAAGAAAAACAAGTAAGCCTTTGCAAAGCAAGCCTCATACACCTTGCTGACAATCACAACATGGACAATCATTTTGATGACATATTGAAGCGATATGAAGCTGCCCGCAAAACGGGCAGCTCCATTTACCTGGAACCCGATGACCTCACCGATATAGCCGAATACTATCATTTGCACGGCAAGCTCGATGAGGCCTTGGAGGCCATAGACATTGCCATCAACATGTTTCCAGGCGCCACTCAGCCCTTGGCTTTCAGGGCGCGCGTGGCCATTTTGGTCAACAAGGATGCACAAGAGGCGATGCAATGGGCAGACCAAATCGCCGACAAGACCGATCTCGACTACTATTACATTGTGGCCGAAATCATGATAGCCGACCAACGGATAGACGAAGCCGTCCAATACCTCAAGGACAAGGAAACCGAAATAGACGAGGATGACCTGGAGGATTTCTACCTTGATGTGGGCACACTCTTTGCAGACTACTCTTACAGCGACATCGTGGAGGAATGGCTGGCCAAAAGTCACGAAACCCAAGACTCACAGTATCGCGAGTTGCTGGGGCGAGTGGCGCTGGCAAAAGGCGACTTCGACGTCTGCCTGAGGATCTTTAATCAACTGATTGACGAAGACCCTTACAACACAGACTATTGGAACACCTTGGCCTCAGCCCAGTTTTTACAAGGGAATATGGCTGCTACCATTGAGAGTTGCGACTATGCTCTGGCTATCGACACCACAAACGCTGACGCACTTATCAACAAGGCTAATGCCCTCTCCTCATTGGGCAACTGTGAAGAGGCTATCAAGTGCTACCAATCGTTTCATCGTCTGCAACCCTACAACGAGACGGCAGACATGTGCATCGCATCGGTGCTCACCACACAAAATCGTTTCCAAGAAGCCCTCTTTCACCTGCGGCAAGCCGAGCGCCTTGCTCCCAAAGACTCACCCAGCAAAATTGAGATCATTAGGCAGCAGTGCATTCTCAACGCCCAGTTGGGCAAGCATGCAGAAGCTTTGGCCGACATACGAAAGATGGATGGCATACCTGGGCACAACACGGCTGAGAACAATGTGCTCCGAGGATATCTTTACCTTCTCAACAACCAGCCTGTCAATGCAAATGCGTGGTTCACAAGAGCCATGGAAATTTCAGGAAACGACATCCGCATAAAGACACTCGTCGCCTACTCCACCTACGAGTGTGGCTATACGCAGTTTGCCCACGATCTCTTCCGCGAAATCATGGACAACAATCTGGGAAAGGACTCACCCGAGGGATGGGCCTTCCTGGCTCTGTGTGACGTTGACCTGGGCCTGCGGCAAGAGTTCTTGTCCGACTTACACCAAGCTGTCCTGCAAGGCCCTGCCAAATCGCGCCCCTTACTCGTCGACATTTTCCCAGAGGGGTTGCCGTTCGAGAATTATGAGAAATACGCGAAGGAACATCCCGAACTGGGAACATGGCCAAACAAAAAAAGATGAAGTATGGCCAATCGTCATACCTCATCTTTATCATTGTGTACCATTATCATCTTAGAAAACGAATATCAAGAAAATGAGCATACTTTCCACACTTCTTGCCAATCTCAACTATGGCACCATCTTTTTTCTCATGCTTCTGGAAAGCACAGTAATCCCAGTGCCCTCAGAGCTTGTTGTGGCACCTGCCGCCTATCATTCGGCAACGGGCAACCTCGACATTTGGCTGGTCATCATCTTTGCCACGTTGGGTGCCGATGCAGGAGCCAGCATCAACTACCTGGCCGGTTGGCTGTTAGGACGTCCGGTCATATGGCGATTCGCTGATTCCAAGCTGGGCAGGCTCTGCATGCTTTCGCATGAAAAGATAGAAAAGAGCGAGGCTTATTTCAACAACCACGGACTGGTGGCTACAATCACCGGACGTCTTATCCCCGGCATCCGCCATCTCATCTCCATCCCGGCCGGACTGGCCAAGATGACCTACTGGAAGTTTCTGCTCTACACCACCATTGGTGCAGGTGCATGGAATTGCATCCTTGCCGCATTGGGATGGTACCTCCACGCCATTGTTCCAGAAGAGCAACTGAATGACAAGATCATGGAGTATGGCGAATACATCAAGCTTGTCATCATCGCTCTTGTGGTCATGGCAATCGCTTACTTCACAGTGAAATGGTATCTGAAAAAGAGAAACGGCAAAGCGCAATAAGTCTTTTCTCCATTAGATAGCCCAGTTCCGAAGTCCGGCTTATGGTCAGGCTTCGGAACTGTCGTCAAAGAGATGGTCAGCCTCGGATATCTCATCGTCGTCAAACCACTTGGAGAGCTTGGCGTGAGCCTTTTCCTTCACATCGTCAGACACCTCACACCACACTTTCTTCAAGACAAAAATCAAGACAGCCAGATCGTCACCCAGACCAGCAATGGGAATGGCGTCAGGTATCACGTCAAGGGGTGAGATGAGATAGCCCAAAGCCCCGATGATGATAGCCTTGTCTTTATAGGAGACCTTGTCACTCTCCAAAGTGTAGTAAAGAATCAGCGAAGCATAGACCAATTTGGCACCAGCGCGCTTGGCTATGCGAGAAACCTTGTCGACAAATCCGCTTTCAGAGAATTTGTCCTTGTATGACATAAAATCGGGCAGTTCCATATTTTTCTTGTTTTATTGGGTTATTCATGTTTTGCGGCATGACGCATCACAGCATCTACGTAACTGTTTGCGTCCGGATTGGCGTTTTTGAGACGTGCCACTTTGGCCTGCGTCACTGTCATTCGCACAGCCTTAATTGCCACGGCAATCAGCACGCCAAGTCCCACCCCTACCAACAGGGACCATTTACCCCAAGGAAGAGTACTCTCAGGAAAGGCACTGAGCACAATCGTAGGGACAATGGCAATGATGCCATAGACTGTCAATTGTGAACGCTGCGTTCCCTCACGATCGAGCACTATTTGGTAATCGTACAGGTAGTCTTCGAGCTTCTTGCGCGTCAGGTGGAAGTTTTCCAGCTGAGGAAAGCCAAGTTCTTGCTCATGCTGGGCAATCGTAGACAGCACGTGGTGCTCGTAGTCGTTAAGCAAATTGGGTTGCAAATCTTTCATCTCTCTGTGCAATAACGGATTGTTATATATTGATAACTACATCCAGCCACATTTTATTATGCCAAGGGCGAAAAAAGACTGTCTTCTTCATCTTGTTCACGCTTCGGCAGCAAAACAAGCAAATATGAACAAAGTGAAAATGAAAAAAGTAAAAAAAGTAAGGCAGTGCCCTCGTAAGCCGGGTTCTGTTACCTGACCCCAAAAGGCCCAGGTGCTCATCATTTATCCAATCGGCAAGTCACCCTGCCGCTCAAGCGTTCTACCCTCCATCGTCAGGCTCGTGGCCTGTCGGGCAGGCAACCCTGAAAGACGATGGTTTACATGAACTTGCAGCCTCCAGCCAGCACAGCCCTGCGATCACCCGCAGGCTGGTGGTCTCTTACACCACCTTCTCACCCTTACCCATCTCACGAAGGGACAGGCGGTTGTTTTCTTCTGCCTACACCTGCCGTCACCGACAGCTTCCATTTTCAGAAGTGGAGCGCCTTATGCTGCCCGGACTTTCCTCTCGCATCTCACATGGACGCCAGCGATGAAGCCAAGGCACTGCCTTACGGAATGCAAAAGTAACAAATTATATCGAGACACGTGCATGACAAGACAACATTTTGCACGCTCATTCATGCTTTATGGTAACATTGGAGAGTACTGAGCATCTTGCGCACATAATGTGGCGGAGACATAAGGACGAGCAACTTTAAACGAATGTAAATATGGAATGTTTTCTACTAAAGAAGCGTTAAGTGTTAAAAATGAAATGTTAAAATGGGATAAACTAATCGGACAACATGACACTTTAACAATTTTTGCCCCTATATTTGCAACTGTTTTAAGCGTGGCAGAAGGCAGACACGTTGACAGGCCTGGTCTTCAGCCATAACCAAAACGACAAAACAAGAAAACGAACAAAACAAAAACATAAACGTATGAAAAAGCATTCCAGTTACTTGATTGTGGGCTTTAGCGCTCTTGCCATGGCCTTCTCTGCGGGATCGTTCATTCAGGCAAAAGCCGCTACCGAGCAGACAGCTGTCGCCGGTCAACCCGTTGACCTCACGTACGCCTCACAGAAAGCCCTGCCCGCCGTGGTGCACATCAAATATGTGCAAAACTCCAAGGTGCAAACCGTGGAGGTGCAGAGTGACCCGTTCTCCGACTTCTTCTCAGATCCATTCGGATTTTTTGGCAATCCACAAGGAAACGGAGGCAAGCAGAAGCGCCAAATACAAACCCCAAAGAAAGAAGCCACGGGATCGGGCGTCATCATCAGCGCTGACGGATATATCGTAACCAACAACCATGTGGTGAATGGGGCCGACGAGCTGACCGTCACGCTCAACGACAACCGTGAGTTCAATGCGAAAATCATAGGTACGGACCCCACGACCGATCTCGCCCTTATAAAGGTGGACGGGAAAAATCTTCCCACATTGCCCATTGGCGATTCTGACAAGTTGAAAGTGGGCGAATGGGTTATAGCCGTCGGCAACCCCTTTGGCCTCAACAACACAGTAACGGCAGGCATCGTCTCAGCCAAGGCTCGCGGTCTCGGCGGACAAGGTGATGGCCCCAGCATCTCAAGCTTTATCCAGACAGACGCTGCCATCAACCCCGGAAATTCTGGCGGTGCCTTGGTCAACGCTCAAGGTGAACTTGTAGGCATCAACGCCATGCTCTATTCACCCACGGGTTCCTATACTGGCTACGGATTTGCCATACCGACCACCATCATGAACAAGGTCATCAGTGACCTGAAAGAATATGGGACCGTGCAGCGTGCCATGCTCGGAATTACAGGTGGCGATGTGCTCAGCTATATCAACCAGCAGAAAGACGCAGGCAAGGATGTAGACCTTGGAACCAACGAAGGAGTCTATGTGGACAAGGTGGAAGATGGCAGCGCTGCTTCCAACGCAGGCCTTGAGAAAGGTGATGTCATCGTGGCTATTGACGGAAAGAACATAGGCAAGATGTCCGAACTGCAGGAAATCGTCAACGCAAAGCGGCCAGGGGACAAGATCACACTGACATGGCTCCACAACAAGAAGAAACAGAGCAAGACCGTTACCGTGAAAAACGCACAGGGGAACACCAAGGTGCTGAAGACGGCAGACTTGGATGTGCTGGGAGCTAAAGTGCTGCCAGTCGGCAATGAGCTGAAGAAGCAACTGGGCATCAGTTATGGCTTGCAGGTGAAAGACGTAAAGAGCGGAGCTTTCAAGGACGGCGGCATCAGTGACGGATTTATCATCCTCACCGCTAACGACCAGCAAATGAAGGAAATATCCGACCTGCAAAAGGTCGTCAAAGATGCTTCGACAAGCAAAAACCCGGTACTTTTCATCACGGGCATGTGGCCCTCGGGAAAGACCGACTACAAGGCTGTCAGAGTAGGCGAATAACGCATTGAAAGGCAAGAGCCTTCTCCATTGCACAGTGGCGGAGCGCAACATAAAGCGCGCCGCCACTTTTTTTGGCTTCACCGCAATTTTACAGAGAAAAAAGGATTATAAAACCTTTCTTTTTTGTAACTTTGCATAAAACTAACTGGACACCTATCTTATGAGACAACTGAAAATCACAAACTCTATCACAACTCGGGACAGTGCGTCCTTGGAGATTTACCTGCAGGAGATCGGACACGAGAAGCTCATTACCACAGAAGAGGAGGAGGAGCTTGCCCGGCGCATCAGGAAAGGTGATAAGAAAGCATTGGAGCGCTTGACAAAAGCCAACTTGCGATTTGTGGTTTCGGTCGCCAAGCAATATCAGAACCAAGGGCTATCACTGCCCGACCTTATCAACGAGGGAAACTTGGGACTGATAAAGGCTGCGGAAAAATTTGATGAGACACGAGGATTTAAGTTCATATCCTACGCTGTGTGGTGGATCAGGCAAAGCATACAACAAGCCATCGCCGACCAAAGCCGCCTCATCAGATTGCCGCTCAATCAGGTAGGGTCAGTCAATAAAATCAAACGCATCGTCAATAAGTTTGAGCAGGAAAATCAACGGATGCCCAGCATTGTCGAGCTACTGGAGAAGGTTGACATACCCGAAGACAAACTTAAGGAAGTGATCAATGCTGGTGGCAGGCAAGTGTCCATGGACGCACCGCTGTCCAATGAGGACGGCAGCAACCTGCTGGAGGTATTGCCCAACGAAGATACGCCCAACACCGACAACCTGCTGGTCCAGGAATCCTTGCAAGAGGAGATAGGCCGATCGCTGGAACTCCTGAACGAACGAGAGCGAAACATACTCAAGGCCTTTTTCGGAATCGGACAGCCCGAGATGACCTTGGAGGAGATTGGTGAAAAGTTCGGACTCACAAGAGAACGCGTTAGGCAACTCAAGGAAAAAGCGATCAGGAGGCTTCGACATGACGCCCACTCCAAAAGGCTTAAAGCCTTCTTGGGATAACGTGCAAATCCATGGAAATGCCGCCCAATGTCAAAACAACATGAAATTACAAGGATAATGAAATCGAAAAAAATCATCTTGACCCTGGCTGCCATGCTCATGGCAACGGGCGCATGCGCAGAACTAAGGCCAAAGACTATTTTCGTCTATGGCTTTGCTGCATCATTCAACGACTCCACGGTCTACTTCACTGACATACAGCAAATCGACTCTGCATACATTGACTCCAAAACCAAGTTTCTCTACAGCCGGGAAAACTATTCCTACCAACTGCGAGACTACTTGGACAAGTTGGGGTTTAAGAACGCCACATGCACAACGTCTTTCGCCACCACTCGAAAAGAGGCGGAAAAGAAATACCTGGCCTTGCGAAAGAAGTATCTTGAAGGAGGCAAATACAACATAAACTATCTGAAAGAACAAGACTTCCATTACGAAGCCATTTCCGGCAAAATGGACGTCAGCAAGTAAGGTTGCAGATGGATAAAACCTACCATTTTCGCATTGCCGACCTGGGGATCAAGATCGTTTTTCGAGGCGAGAGAGGGAACTCATTACAATTGATTCCCTCCTTTTTGCCGTTTCTCGAGGAAAAGGAAACTGATGACAGGCTCTTCAGCTTGACGGTGGACGATTCCCTCATGCCGTGCCCAAAGGCCCAAAGAGAGCACATACGAGATTTCGACACAGGCAACGGAATGACATTCGTAGATCGATTGGAGAACGGCGGGTACCAATATATTATCAGAGACGTAGAGGGGCATGATTGTTGCCTGCTCATCACAAATGGTGATTTCACAGATTGCCACTGTGCGTTAAACGGTAACTATAACATGCGATGCTTCGGCCTTAACAACGCTCTAATGCTGGCTTTTGCTTTTGCAGGAAGCCTACGGCAATGCTTGCTTATACACGCCTCCTTGGTCCGGCAAGATGACTACGGATACGCATTTGTGGCAAAAAGCGGCACGGGGAAGTCTACACAAGTAAGCATGTGGCTACGCTATCTTCCAAATTGTGACCTAATGAATGACGACAACCCCATCATCCGTATCATTGATGGGAAGCCTTACATTTACGGCGGACCATGGAGTGGCAAGACACCTTGCTATCGTCGTACAAAAGCCCAGTTGGGCGCCATAACAAGCATTGTCAGATCCGAGACTAACTTTGTTGACAAACTTGGGCCCATACAGGCTTTCGCGACTTTATTGCCCTCTTGCTCAACCATGAAATGGGACGTAAAGACCTACAGCAAGACTTGCGACACAATAACCCAAGTGGTGGAGACGACTAAAATCTACGCGCTCCACTGCCTGCCCAACCCTGAAGCAGCCCTAATATGCAACAAGACCATCAAAGTAAAGTAAGTTCCTCCTCTTGTCATGTGAGTATCGTGGAAAAGCAATATCCGAACGCCATCTTGCTACCCGAAATAGTAAAGATGATGAATGAGGGCCACACGGTAACCATTAGGCTGAAAGGCTTTTCCATGCGTCCCTTCCTGGAGGACAATCGCGACAAGGCCTTGCTAAAGAAGACTGACCGCCCACAAGTGGGTGACCCTGTTTTGGCCGAAATCAAGCCACAAACATTCGTCTTGCATCGCATCATCAGCATCAACGGGGACGCTGTGACACTGAGAGGGGACGGCAACTTAGGTTGCGAGCATTGCCAACTGAAAGACATCAAGGCATCAGTGATAGGCTTCTATCGAAAAGGGAAAAATACCTTGGATAAGACAAACGGGCGGAAATGGAAAATTTATTCGTTTTTCTGGACACGTCTCTACCCTATCCGCAGATGGTTACTGGCCTTCTACCGAAGAATATGGATCCCTCTGTTCGGAGCAGTCTGACATTGACAGAACACATAATTCAAAACGACAATACCAACATATGAAAGCAAAACACGGTTTCAATATCCGCAACGTTTGTGGAGAGAACATCATTGTGGCTGAAGGTAAAGAGAATATGGACTTCAGCAACATTATCAGTATGAATGAAAGTTCGGCCTTGCTGTGGAAAGAAATACAAGGCAAAGATTTCACCATTGAGGATTTAGCTAAGATTCTCACAGACAATTATCAAATTGACGAAGACACACCTCTTCCCATGACCACAGCGCTTGCCGACGCGCAAACTGTCGTGCAGCAATGGAAAGAAACTGGCATTCTTGAAGATTAGAACTGGCATCACCAGTTCCCTGCGCTTCTTGCTCTGTCCTATCTCTCGAGACGCAACAACGAGAAGCTTGCCTATTCTTCAATACTAATGTCACAAGCTATGCACTTTTTTGATCGATTGTATCTGTTATCACGAAATCATAGAAGGCTATCATAGAAGGCTAATGACAAAAGCAACAGCTTAATTTCTAAACAAATTAAGCTGTTGCTTTTTGTCTATAATATATGCTGATTTCAAGTTCGATGAACTGGAAATAAGCACGTCTAAATATAATACTCCGCAGAATCAATCAATCCAGCGCGCAACGCATACTTCGTAGCTTCATGGACGTTGTTCACCCCCAACTTCCTGAAGATGTTTTTTCTGTGTGTGTTGATCGTATGAAAGCTTGAAAACCGCTTGCTCGCTATCTCTTTGGTCGTAAGGCCCAATGCGATGTCCCTCAACACTTCCGTTTCAGTCTTTGTCAACTTGACGCGTTCTGGCTGTTGTGCCTCAGGCGACAACAAGAGCTCCGTCATATGCTGGCAGATGAATCGACGCTGCTCAAGTGTGGAAGACAAAGCAACTCGTATCTCAGCCAATGGTGAATCCTTCAGGAGAACACCATACTGACTTCCCTCAGAAATGACGAGACGCACAAATTCGGGGCTGAGTTCCTCACTGAACAACAACCATTGCACTTGACGAAAGCGCTGGCCAAGGATAAACAACTCATCGATGCCATCGAGATCAAACAATGTGTAGTCCAGAACAACAACACTTTGCGGCTTTTCGACCAAGCATTGTATCAGATGGTCTTTGTCGTCAGCATATTGGGTCATCACGCCCGTGAACCCAGCAAGCACATACATGAGGCCAGCTCGTGTGATGTCTTGCTTATCGGCCAATATAACATTTCTCATCTTTGTTCTGTTTGTTTTACTATCAGAATGTTAGTCGGAGCATGAAGCGGATGCCATTGCGCTTGCTCGTAGGCAAGTAGCTATAGTTGCAACGATGCACAAACTCCACATGCATAATCTTAAAGATGTTGTGAATACCTGCTATCCATTCCACATAAGGCTTCTTGGGGTCCATCACGTAGCAACCTTCAGGAAATGCCATCAACACAGGATCGCCCGCATTTTTAGCGAGGAGCGGATTGTTCTTGTCCGTCAGGTTACCCCACAAGCACTTAACACCTATGTACTCACGCCACTTCAACTTCTTCAACAGAGGAATACGGTTGAATATCTTTCCGTTGAGGTCCCAACTGGCGTCAAGACTCGCATAACGGTCATTCATAAATTCCATGTTGTTGATCAGATTGAACGTCTCATCCTCAACGATGTAACTCAGATTAGCCGCTGGTGTGATAAGCAACGGATAGGGAACCTTGTTCCATTGTGCCCCAGCTTTAAGGTAGACATCGATTTTACCCCAACTGTTCATCCAAAAGCGCTTGTAGATAGACGCTTCCGTCAAGTTGTAGTTGTAATCACCTCCAAGGAAGTTCTTCAATCCCATAGTATGGCCCAATGAAAACACCGGAGCATCGAGGTTGATGGGCAGACGACGCTGCTTGGTATTGATATAGGTACGCCCAGGAGCCAATTGAAACTTTAGGCTAATTTCTGTCGTACGTATCTTGCCATTGTGCAACAAGTCTCCTGCGTCGACATTGTCGGGCACCTCAAACTTCTTTCCGTAGCTAAGGGGATAGAAAGCCATCATGCCAGCCGCTTCATTCTCTTCTGTCTTGAGGCCAAAGGTGGTCTTGAGTCCCCATTCCTGCTCATATTCGAATTGAAGTTGCTGACGATTGTAGAACATCATCTTGTCAACCTTGGTCCACTTGAAAGCCGTAAACACATTGTCCTTATCCGTATTGACGAACTTGTCAGACGGAGCCATGATGTCGTAGGTGGACGTGAAGGTCAGCGTACGTTTCGGAAACTCTCTTGGCAAATAATCCTTCTTGTTGAGCGAGTAAGTGACTTCACCTTTATAATAGTTTTTCTTCGAATGCCAGCCATGCGCATAGTATCCCGAAAAGAACCAATGTTTGTTGAGATTGGCAGTGGTCTGGCCACTGATACGCGTTCTAAAACCATCTATGAAGTTTTTGCTGATCATGGTGTTAATGGGGCCAAAATCGAACTTACTGGGATGGTTTTCATCGCCTGTTTCCACGAAATTCTCCACAAGAGCCTTGACACCAAAAATAATGTACTTGAATCCCTTAACCTGTTCAAGCCGATGGATGAAAGCATCCATTGAACTCTCAGATTTTGTAAGCTCCACCGTTCTGTATTGGTTCCAGAAGTTCTCGTCTCTCATCTGAGCGTTAGCCTCACGCTTTTCCTTCGCCTTTCCTTTGAATATCTGCTTGGGCAATTCATCAAAAGCATAATCGCTCAAACGCGTTGTGCGGATGACCACCGCCTTAGTGAGAAACTTCATAAGAGACATCTCAACCATCATGTCATCGACTGTCAATGCCCATTCGCCATTAGGCAAACGGCTATACTCTTGGGTGATTTGAAGATTCTCTACGAAGTTGACATCGCTTCGCTTGGGTATGGTCAGATTGCACTTCTTCACATGAAGCGTTGAATCCGCAAGAATATACAGTTCACCTCTAAATCCAAAGTCTTGCTGATTGTTGGGCATGAACTCCAAATGATAGCAAAGATCATGATCCACATAGACCGTGTCTTGGATGTAATATCTATAAAACGATATGGCATCCTTGCCAATTGGCGAGGTGAATGGATATTGCAACAATCGAACTTGATCATCGTAAATGTCGACATCCGTAAAGACATCCTTTGTAGCAACAGTGATGATATCGCCTGTCTGAATCAGTTGACTGATGCCTTGAGAGTTTTCGCCCTGGATAATATCCTTTTCAGTTTTCGGGTTCTTACGATAAAGATGCTGCGACACTGTCTCATCGACAATCAGAGGCAAGATAAGCTTGTTGTTGTATGGGCACATCTCCACCTGGTCGAGCATCCACTTGTGCTTACCGATGAAGCCAGAGTCTATGTCGGCATTTGAAATGTCATTGATGGCTGTGGTCAGCTTTTGATATTTAGTATATTGATAGTAGTCATGATTTTGAAGATTAGTACGTTTCTTGGCCGCAATAACTCTTCGCATCAACTCCACAGCAGGATTGTTTTTCCTGGAATAGCGTGCGCGCTTGGATTTGACGACAACCTCGCCCAGCACTTTTGTATCTGGTTTCAACTTCACATTGAGAATAGCAGGTGTGCTTGCCGTGATGTCTATGACCTTCGACTTATATCCCAGGGCTGAAATCACCAGCTTCCAACCCTCATGCCGCGCAATGGAGTACTCCCCCCACGCATTACCGCTCACCGCCACTTGGTGATCCTTATAGGACGCACTGGGATACAAGATCGTGTCACCCGTTTGCGCATCTATAACAACACCATGAATCTGCGCCTTAACACTTACCGCAAGCATCAAGAGCAATAGTGTCGCAAAAATCCTGAACCTATTCATATTTTCCTATTGAGAATTAAACATTATGACAGAAACAAATCCTCTGTCTTAGAGCAATTGGTCAAGGTCTGTTATAACCTTGTCGGGAATGGACTCGTCATATGTAGCGTCCGTCCATCCTTCTCCTTTAAACCAAGTAGCCTTGCAACCTGCCTTTTGAGCAGGTTCTATGTCCTTGTAAAAGCTGTCTCCCACAACCATCACTTCTTCAGGCTTCAGTCCTAACTTTTCCACCCCTAAAGAGAAGATGCGCGAGTCTGGTTTGCGAATACCGACAACTGCTGATTCCACCACGTCCGAGAAAAGGTGGGCAAGCCCAAATTCCTGCAATACTACATGGATGTTGCCATAGAAATTGCTTACCAAGACCATCGGATAAGTGACATGAAGCTTTTCCAACACCTGTCGACTGTGGTCGGTGATTTGTTTCACCTGCGAATATAGTTCCTCTAACACCGCATCGTGTTTACCATTAAACATCTTCTCATCAGCATCCCATGCCCCACTGACACACAATTGCTCCATTTCCAGCCTAATCTTGATACTCAATGTCTTGTGGAAATTATAACTGGTTTGAATGATCGGATTACGCCCCAGCGTGCGCTCGGCATAAACATAAGCGTCACGAAACTGCTGCTCGGTGACGGGTACACCTTGATGCTGGTAAGCATGCCACAGCATCTTACCCCAATGACACCCAGAAGTGTCAAGTGTGCCTCCGTAATCGAAAATATAACCTTTTATCATCTTTCTTTTCTGTTTTTTAATATCTTGTTGACTGAAACTCCTATCGATTGTCCAAAGACGCTAACTCTTTAGCCATTTGACGGCACAAGCTCTCATGGCGCTTATGCATCCGGATATAAAGGATGTTGAGAATAATGATCTCAAAGAACAAATAAATCCACGGACCAATAACGTCATGCGTAAGGCTTCCCGCAACACACGTGATATAAACAACTATCGCGCGAGTGTTGAAAGTCAAAATATTGGTGAAAGGCATCAGCGGACGACTGCCTGCCAAAAACTCCTGGCGTACGGTGGACATTTGTGCTTTGTCGTGTTTCAGCAGTGCCTGGTTCCAAAGAGAAAAAAATGCCTGAAAAGCAGGAGTGCGCTTTTCCTGGCTCTTGCAGTAATTAGCATAGAAATAATAATAAATCTTCTCAAACCAATCTTTCATGCCGAGACTCTCAAACTTGGCTCTTTGCTGCACATAGTTGTCAAGTTCCGAGCCCTCTTTTCCTTTAAGGAAGAACAAGTGAATCTGTCGATAATAGTCAGAGAGCGAACTTTGTGGCGAGTGGCAGACCACACCAGCGATTATAGCCAACGCCCATATCCAGACACTCCATGTGATGTCTGTTCCCGGGATGGTTTGCCCCATCAAGCGGCAAGCAATGCCCACGTAAACGCAAAAGAACCACACGTCACCAGAAAAACCATCCAAGACGCGTCCCAACAGCGTTTTCTTTCCTGTCAAACGAGCCATCTGCCCATCTGTGGAATCACAGAAATTGGCCAACATGAGCAAGATAATTCCATACACATTATAAATCAGCTCGGTATGGTAGAACATCCAGCCAGCACCAGCTCCAAGAAAAATCGAAACAATGGTGATGACATTGGGATGAATGCCTAATTTATCCCAAATAAGAGCAAATACCAACCCTATGGGACGTGTAAAGTGCACATCCAACCACTCTTCCGTATCTTCTGACTTAAACGAAGCCTGTAATAATTCTTTAAATGTCGCCATTCTAGCTAAAAATTCAATTATTATATCTAAAAAATGTACTCTTTCAATATACTCCTTGACGCGTGGCCTGATTTAACACATACTCGGCTATGGCTTCTGCAGCAGCTTCCCTGCAACGGGAAAAGCTGGGCCAGTCATTGAAGTCGATGATGAAGAAATGACCGTCTGCATCAATAATAGCATCACCTCCATACACACTGACACCCGTCAATTGGCTCACCTTAACGACCTCACTATGAAAGGCTTCACGATCAAAAGCATAATGATGGGCAACGCCATTACGCTCTTCATCGCCAAACTTGCTGATGCCGTCATCACTTGGATAGAATAGTTCGAAGTAGTTCCGCCCCACTCCATAGAATTTCACCACATCGCCAGGCATGTGCGCACTGGTCACCATGTCATTAATGCCACGCCTGCAGAATGCCACCTTGGCCTGTTCCAACGCCTCCTCGTCCTTGCAAAATACCACATCGTCTTTCGATTGGGCCGCCTCGTCACCGCGCTTCAGCCAATATCCATGTGTTCCCTTCTGTGGAGGCATGGCTATGTTGCGTGTCCTCATCAGAGCATCAAGTGTGGAGCGACGGCAATTGAGCACCCCCTGGGGCTCATTGAGCACAAAACTCCCGTTTTTAGCCTTGTTGGTCAGGATACTTAAAGTCGCCGCCAAGCGTGCCATGGAGAGATAAACGTCAGCTTCTACGGGATTGCTCACAAAGACTTGCTCGTCTACCATCTGAATGTCTTCTGTCAGTTGCAACTTGGAAGACAACAACTCACAACTTCTCCTCAAGATAGCCCGGTCATTCTCCACGGCATTGGGCGAAAACCGATCATCCCGCCGTATTGCCAAGCATTTCATTACGCCAACACGATTTTTCATATGGCATGCACGGTCTCAAACGTTTTCGCTCAAAAAGTCTTCCGCTTTCTTGATGTCACTGGCATGGTCGATGTCAAGCACCTTGGAGAACGCAAACGCCTTGAGCTTGCGACCGTCACGTATCAGTCCCCGCTGAAAATTGCGCATACGACTCTCACCACGTTCCATGCAACCCTCCAAAGTCTGTATGGCCGAAGGTGCCAAGCCATAAATGCCACCAGATATGAATCTACAATGCAAATCATTGCCATCATAGAAACCTGTAACATTCATGTCGCTATCGGTGCCCACATAGAGAGGCTTCTCATCATCCACATAATCGGTGACTCCCATCAGGCCATCAACACCATCCTCCAACATAGCCTCGAACGCTTTCACATATTTTTGGAATTCATTCTCACGGAAGATGGTGTCGACAGTGGTCAACACAAAAGGCGAAGCTCCAAGGAACTCTCGAAGCTCATAAAAAGAGTGCATTGAACTAGGTGTACTACGCACCTTAAACTGCAAAGGCACTGGCTGCCCCAGCAATCCATCCTCCTCAAGATCCAGGAGATGCTGGCTCACAATGGTAGTCCTATCATTGCATATCACGACAATTTCTTCTGCGCCGTTATGCATAAACACCCTGACAAGGCGGTCGATCAAATGCTCACCATGGACTTTCACCATGGGCTTGGGGGTCTCTATACCCTCTGCAGCAAGGCGAGATCCTTCTCCTGCGGCAATTATAGCATACTTCATTTTCTACTTTTCTCTTGTAAAGTTCGTGCAAAGGTAATGATAATCAGCGATAAACAGAAAAATTTTGAGGATAATTAAGTTTTCCACATGTCCTGAAAAGGATTTTTCAGGAAGGCTTATCACTTGCTTTCTTTTACAAGCTCCTTGCACAAGTTGCGCTGCAAGACATGGGCGTCGAGCACCGACATTTCACTATCCATGATAGCAAAAGCGAGCAAGTGCCCATTAGGCGTTTCACAATAACCTGCCAAAGTGCTGATGCCGTAGGGATGCGACAATGTGCCTGTCTTGACCCTGAGCTTTCCGCAGAGTTCCGGCCCTGCCAATAAGCGACGCGACGTGCCGTCAACACCCGACAAAGAAAGATATTTTCTCAACTTGGCATAGATGTCTCTATCGGCATAACCATATCTGAGGACGTCGACCAACGCCTTTGCTGAAAGCCGATTGTACCTGCACAGGCCACAGCCATCGTGTACCACAATCTTCGGATTGTTCTCCTTAATGCTTTCCTTAAGAAATTTCTTCAAGTATGCCACACCCTCTTTTTGAGCAGAATCCTTTGCGCTGATGTGGTTTCCAATAGTATAAAGCATGGCCGTAGCTCTCGTGTTTGAACTGTTTTTCCACATGCGTTCCACAACTCGGTCAATGGTGCGAATGCAACGCCCGACTCGACGTGAGCCAAGCGGAAGTTTGCCGGTGACAACAGCATCACCCTTTACTCGTATACCCTGTGCCCTGAGCGTTGAAAGCAAAGCATTTCCTATTCGTTTTTTTCCTTGGTACAACACACCATATTTGGAACGCTCCAAATCCCATGGATACCAATGTTGCTCAGCTTGGATAGGCTCATTCAACGCAAGGTCAAGCAACACGTTACCTTCTATGCCTATCACACCGTTGCGACGAAGCGACTTGACCAAGAACTTCATGTCTTCCGGTGAAAACTGCGGATCCAAACTTCCCTTGAAAATAATTGAACCACGCAACGTGTCGTTCTTAATCCTTCCCTTGATGAAAAGCGAGGTCTCGTAACAGTACTTAGTACCAAGCAAATGGTAACCAGCCACCCCGGAGAGCAACTTCATGCACGAAGCGGAAGGAATTGGCTCGTTTTCATTAAACGCATACACGGTCTTACCGGCTGTCAGATCATACACGCACAGTCCAAAGCACCCACTGACCCGCGGCTTATGGGCAAAGGCGCTCAGCCGTTGTTGGAGGTTGGTGTCAACCTGAATGTTTGAAACGCCTTGAGGAGACGAGGCTGTTTCCTCTTGCTTATCGTCTCCTTTACAGCCTGTCATGACTGGTATCAACACAAAGGCCATTGCAACAGAAAATGAGAGACGAGCGTATCTTAGAATATTTTTCATGCCATTTTATGGATTTCAACGATTATCTCGAGCAACAATTTGCGGTAGGCTCTCTGCGCGTCCACACAAATGAGCCAAAGGGGTATCGCCAACTTTTAGATGCTTTCTTTCATTGCAAAAATAGCTTTTTCCCCCGAAACCCACAAATGTTTCGAGCCTTTTTAGTAACTTTGCCCTCACAATAGGAAAGAATAACTAATTAAGAAATGAAATCATTCCTTACTTTAATTACTGGGTGCCTTTTAACTTTGGGCGTCCCAAATGCCAATGCCATGACGAGCAACAAGAAAACCGTGAACCTGAAATTCGTTGAGACCAGCGATGTCCACGGAAGTTTTTTCCCTTACGACTTCATCAACCGAAAACCAAAAGCCGGGTCTTTGGCTCGCGTGTCGACGTACGTCAAGCACTTGCGCAAACAATATGACAAGAATTTGATTCTGCTGGACAATGGCGACATCCTGCAGGGGCAGCCCGTCAGCTATTATTCTAACTATGTGGACACAACACATGCAAACATTGCGGCCGATGTCATCAATTACTTAAACTATGACGCTGAGACCATTGGCAACCATGACGTGGAAACTGGACACCGCGTTTATGACAAATGGATCAAAGCCACTCGTTGCCCCATGCTGGGAGCCAACGTCATTGACACACGGACAAACGCACCTTACCTGAACCCCTACACTATTATTAAAAGGGATGGAGTCCGCATTGCGGTCATTGGCATGATCACCCCAGCCATCCCCAATTGGCTGGGAGAAAATCTTTGGAGTGGGTTGCGATTTGACGAGATGGTAGCCTGTGCCCGCCATTGGATGCGTATAGTCAAGGAGAAAGAGAAAGCCGATGTGGTTATCGGCCTGTTCCACTCTGGCAAGGAGGGCGGAATCATAACCCCCGACTACCAGGAAGACGCCTCGCTTGCTGTGGCAAGAGAGGTCCCTGGCTTCGACATCGTGTTCTATGGCCACGACCATACACGTTTTAGCGGTGTCGTGACCAACCGTGAAGGCAAAGACGTGTTATGCTTGGATCCGGCTAATAACGCAATGGCCGTAGCAGAAGCAGACCTGCAACTGGCAAAGGAAAATGGGCAGTGGGTGGTATGCAGAAAAGAGGGCAAGCTCACGGACATCACCAGCCTCCCCATTGACAGTGAATTCGTGGACCACTTCAAGGGTTTCAACGAAACCGTGAAACGCTACGCAGACCAGGTCATCGGAACCTTTGAAAACACCATCTCCACACGCGACTGCTACTTCGGTAACTCAGCGTTCAATGACTTGATACTCAATTTGGAACTTAACATTGCCAAGGCAGATATCGCCTTCAACGCTCCGGTGTCGTTTGATGTGGCCATCAAAAAAGGCCCTGTTCGCGTGGCCGACATGTTCAACTTATACAAGTATGAAAACCAATTGTTTGCCATGCGTCTCTCTGGAAAAGAAATACGTAAGGCGCTTGAGATGAGCTATGACCTTTGGATGAACACCATGACATCGCCTGACGACCACCTGTTGCTGCTCGACAACCGCACGCTTGGCGACCAGCAACGTCTCGGGTTCAAGAATTTCTCATTCAACTTCGACGCTGCTGCAGGCATTGATTATGAGGTAGATGTCACTAAGCCCAATGGGCAAAAGGTGAAGATATTGCAAATGAGCAATGGGGAGCCTTTCGATGAGAATAAATACTATAAGGTGGCCGTCAATAGTTACCGTGCCAATGGCGGAGGCGAATTGCTTACGCAAGGAGCTGGCATTCCCAAAGACAGTCTGAACAATCGCATCGTTTGGCGGTCGGAGCAAGACCTCAGACATTATCTGATGGAAGAGATCAAGCGAATGGGAACGCTCAACCCACAGCCAAACCACAATTGGAAGGTTGTGCCAACTGCCTGGACTGACGAGGCAGCCAAGCGTGACCGCCAGTTGTTGTTCCACTAAGATAATACCGGAGGTTTCCATGAAAACTTATTATTTCATTTTCTCCAAGAACAATATCCTGCTGGAGCATCTGCCCAACGATACGTTCACCATCCCCTGCACTGACAAGGTGCCGATACACATCCACCCATGGACGCACGTGCTCGACATCACACCCATGGACGACGGGATACCAGTGAAGACATTGCGAATAGATGACCCGCAAAGCATCAGCCCCACTGACAGCCAATTGAAATCGAATGGCTGGTCATTCATGTCATTGCGGGAATCTTTCTTCCACCTTTCCGAACCACTTTACCTCAAGGGCGGAAAATGCGAAGAGTTGCTCTATTGGGACCAGAACACACAATTCTGTGGCGTCTGCGGATCCCCCATGAAGATGTCGACAGACATCTCCAAGCGATGCACGCAATGTGGCAAGGAGGTTTGGCCACAACTTGCCACCGCCATCATCGTGCTCATCCGGCGAGGCGATGAGGCACTCTTGGTGCACGCCCGCAATTTCGCATCCGACTTCTACGGTCTCGTAGCAGGCTTTGTGGAGACGGGCGAAACACTGGAAGAGGCCGTGCGTAGGGAGGTAATGGAAGAAACCGGGCTGACCATCAAGAACCTCAAATATTTCGGTTCTCAACCTTGGCCATACCCCTGTGGTCTCATGGTCGGGTTTACGGCCGACTATGAGTCAGGCGATATTCATCTGCAGAAGTCAGAATTGTCTAAGGGCAAATGGTTCAGATACGACCAATTGCCGCACATTCCGCCCAAACTGTCCATAGCACGGCACATCATCGACGCATGGCTCAAAGGCTACGGGGTAGTATCCACACAAGAATAAAAAGTCAACGGGACGTGCCGTAAAGCATGTCCCGTTGACTTTTTCCACGTATTACATCTCGCGATCCAAACGATTGCGCCATAGATATTTACGTGTCTCATGCACTAGAATGCCACTTAAACACAAAAGAGACACAAGGTTAGGGACAGCCATCAACGCATTCATACAGTCGGACGCATTCCACACCACATCAAGGCTAGCCACGCTACCGACAAACACGGCTACGATGTAGAGCACGCGATAACACAACATCCACCGTTTGCCTTTCAAGTACTCCACGGCACGCTCCCCATAGTAGCTCCAACCCAAGATCGTACTAAACGCAAATGTAAGCAAGCCAAAGCTCAGTAGAGGCGCGCCAACATAAGGAATCTTGCCAAAGGCCATCTTTGTCAAAGCCGCGCCATCCGAATAAGAGATGTCGGGGTAAGCCAAGATGCTACTGACAACAACCAGTCCTGTAAGGGCGCAGATTACAACTGTGTCCCAAAACGTACCCGTGCTCGAGACCAAAGCCTGCCTGACAGGATTGCGCGTGCGCGCCGCAGCAGCCACAATGGGTGCCGAGCCCAATCCCGACTCATTGGAAAAGAGGCCACGGGCTATGCCATAACGGGCTGCCAACATGACCGATGAACCAACAAAGCCGCCACCCGCAGCTTGTGGGGCGAAGGCTGATGTCACAATCAACTTAATGGCTGGCCACAAGTAATGACCATTGACAAACAAGATGTACACACAACCAATCACATAAAACAGGGCCATGAATGGCACCAGCATGCCACAGACCTTGGCAATGCTCTTTACGCCCCCGAGAATGACTGCACCCACAAGACTGCACAACACCACTCCCACAATGACTGGTGGCACGCCATATGTGTTTTGCGTAATAGTGGCAATTGCGTTAGCTTGCACCGTGTTTCCGATGCCAAACGATGCACATGCGGTGAACAGGGCAAAAAGCATAGCAAGCCATTTCCAGCCCAATCCCTTCTCCAGGGCATACATCGGACCGCCCAACATTCTGCCATCTGGCGTCACATCACGATACTTTATGGCCAGCAACCCCTCAGCATATTTTGTGGCAATACCAAAAACTCCCGTCAGCCAACACCAGAACACGGCACCCGGTCCGCCCATGGCAACCGCCGTAGCTACTCCTACAATGTTTCCCGTGCCAATGGTTGCCGCAAGAGCAGTGGCTAAAGCACCAAACTGCGACACGTCGCCAGTGGCCTCCTTGTCTTGTTTCACAGAAAGCCGGATGGCTGTCAAAATTTTCAGTTGCGGAAAGTGAAGGCGAATGGTGAGAAATACATGTGTGCCCAACAGAAGTGCGATCATGGGCCATCCCCATAGCAAGCCACTGAGGGATGCAAAGAAAGTGCTTAGTGTTTCCATGTGCTTGTGTTTGTGCTTGTAATTGGTTATTCTTGAAATCGAACCTTTGAATACGGAAATCCCATTGCTTTAAACAGGCTTCCAAATTGAGTCACTGCATTCTCCTGCGCATTGTGGATATTGTCAGCCGTCATGCAGCGTCGCTTCATTGCCTCACGAGCCTGCCTCGTAAGCGCAGCCTTGTCTGCCTCAGTCCACTTGCCGCTCTCGAAGAAAGTCCTAGTGCGCGCCTCGTCAAGGAAATTGACATCCAAAAGACTAACTGCGGGCAACATTACCACAACCGTGTCATGGTCCATCGTAATCCGCCCTTCCTTCACCTGTCGCAAATCAACGCCCAGGCGCAAGGTACCATAGTAAATGCGCGCCAATTCGGAGTCGCCAAAGAATCCATGGCGAACGGTGTCTACCAATTCCTCATCGGCAATAGAAAGAAATTCCCATTGGCCAATGCTCCTAATTTTATCAACTTGCACAGGTGTAATCGCTATGCGCTGTGTGTGATCGACTGACACATGGTTGGCTTTCATCAGCCAAGACATATACATGACCAAGCCCACGATGAGGACCAAGCCCATAAGGGCAATAGCTACCCGTGCAATAATCGCTTTCCTTATCTGTTGGGATAGATGCTTCATGATTCTATTTGTTTAATAAGAGCAGGCATGTCACTGATAGTAAATCGTTTGCGGAACGTGATTGTGACATTCTCGGGCCTATAACCCAATTGTTCTATGATGGGGATGAGTTGATTGGCCGCACTTTGCCGCGCATTCTCCAGGATACCCAGTCGGGGTATGGACTGCACTATAGCTTCTCTCCCTTGCTGCTGGATGTGAGTAATCTCCTCATCTGAAAAATCGCTTCTGAAAAACGAGACCTTTTGTCTCACACCATCATGCTCTATCTGTGTGGCTGCCAGCACAACTTCTGGGTCGGGCAATATGACCTCAATCTTGTCGCCATGCTTCCTCACGTTTTTTTCAGAGAACTCCGCAAAATCAACGTAGGCTTTTACATTGGCTTTAACTGGGATGGCTATCCTCCGCTTTCCCAAAGGTAGATTGATCTTAAAAGACTGATGAAACAACTGACCCTTAACAGACATCGTGTCGTCAAAGGTGACAATCTTGTGCAATTGATATTCGGAAGTGTAAAGCCTCGAACACTTTTGTATCTGCATAACCAACATCGGAATGGTATCCACGTGTGATTGCTGGGAAACATCTGACTTGACACCTCCACCACAAGCAGCCAACAAGACTGTAAAAATGAACACATATATCATTGAACGCCTATTCATACTACATTCGTGTTTTAAACTTCATTTACGTATATTTGTCAATCAACTTCTTTGCACGCCGCAAAGATACGGAAAAACTGCGAAACGATGGAAACAAAATGACAAATATTCAATCATAGTGACAAATTTATCGTTTCTAACCTTACAATTTGTCAGCAACAAAGCGCGCATGTGTTTTATCCGCCCCAAATTCATCTATACCGTCATGATTTTTAGTATAAATCTTTGTCACGAATTTCAGAAGAAATAGTGCGAGAAGATGGCATTTTCGTCCGTCACGCAGAGATTTGCATGGGTATTTTTTCGATAAAGGGAGCTTTATATACTCCTATTCTCATGTCACTTGGATGTTGAGCTATGACAATCCGATTGCCTTCATTTAAATTGAACATGTCTTTTTTCAGGCAAAGTTCGCATGTTTCTGATCTATATGCAAGGCAGTTCATTTCGGATGGTTACAAACGAGAGATGCCCAGGAACTTATCCTGGGCACCTCTTTTATTATGAATTGCATCGGCATCAGTTATTGACCGACCCTCCCACAATATCAAGAAGTTCGCTTGTGATGGCCGCCTGACGACTCTTATTAAACTCAAGATTGAGCGTTTTCAGCAATTCGTCCGCATTGTCCGTTGCGGCTTGCATAGCCACCATACGGGCCGCATGTTCCGACGCATTGCTATCAAGAAGAGCCGTATAAACCATGAGGTTAAGAAGTTTGGGGATGAGCGACTTAAGAACAGTCTCCATGTCGGGCTCCACGATGAAATCATCATTGAGCTTAACCGCCGCCTCCTGTTGTCGTCCTCCAGTTTGTCCTTTCTTCCTAAGATACTCCTGCGCCTTTTGCGTCGCCACATTTGAACTCAAGTCACGATCGTTGTAAACACCGATCTTCTCCGTTGACAAGTCAATAGGCAAGAAGGTGCGACGTGTGAGTATTTGTGTGCCAGCACTCTTGAAATGGTGATAAATCATTTCCACCTTATCATACTCGCGACACACAAACTTTGATGCGATATCCTCTGCAATGGCGGCACAGTCGGAGGCTTTCGGCTTATCTGCAAGTTCTGTGAAATCACCAGCGCAACGCAAGCCCAGCTTAGCCGCCTTCTCTGCAACCTTACGACCTATGGGATAAATCGTAATGTCATTGACGCCTTGAGCCTGGTAACCCGCAACAACCTGCAACATCATCTTGATAACGTTGCCGTTGTAACCGCCACAAAGTGAACTATTGGACGAGTACACAATCAACGCCACACGCTTAATCTCACTCCTCTCCGTATCATAAACGCTTTGTGTTTCAGGAACGGAAACCAGGAAAGCCTTAAGGATATGCTCCAGCATATTCTCGTAAGGGAGCATATTCTGTATGGCAGCTTGGGCGTGATGAAGCTTAGACGAAGCGACCATCTTCATGGCACTCGTGATCTTGCGGGTGCTTTTGACAGAGGCAATGCGGGTCTTGATCTCTTTTAATGACGGCATAGGCTCTTACTTCTTAAACTGTCCAGTGACGTTTGCCATAACCTCTTCGACAACCTTGACATCCTCATCAAGGAGCTTGCCGGCCGCAAGGTTGTCGATAATGTCTTGATGTTTGGTGCGCATCTGCTCCAAGAACTGATCTTGGCAAGCACGCACTTGCTCCACCTCAACATCGTGCATAAGGCCATGAACACCACAATACAAGATAGCGATTTGTTCGCCTACAGGCATTGGGCTGTACTGTGGCTGAATGAGAAGCTGGTTGTTTTTGCGTCCCCTGTCGATGGTCATGGCTGTCACAGGATCCATATCACTTGAGAACTTGGAAAAACTCTCGAGCTCACGATACTGGGCCATGTCAATCTTCAGCGTACCAGCCACCTTCTTCATGCTCTTCACCTGCGCGGAGCCACCCACACGACTAACCGATATACCCACATTGATGGCAGGACGGAAACCTTGGTTGAAGAGATCCGTCTCCAAATAAATCTGGCCATCTGTGATGGAAATCACATTGGTGGGGATGTATGCCGAGACATCACCAGCCTGTGTCTCAATGATGGGAAGAGCCGTCAACGAGCCCCCACCCTTCACATGTCCTTTCAAACTTTCGGGCAGGTCGTTCATGCGCTCAGCAATTTCCTGCTGGTCGTTGATACGGGCAGCACGCTCCAACAGGCGAGAGTGGAGATAGAACACGTCACCAGGATAAGCTTCACGCCCTGAAGGACGGCGCAGGATCAGAGAAACCTCACGATAAGCAACAGCCTGCTTAGACAAGTCATCGTAAACGACAAGAGCATCATAGCCTCGGTCACGGAAATACTCGCCAATGGCGGCGCCCGCAAAAGGAGCGTAATACTGCATGGCGGCCGGGTCGGCTGCCGTAGCACTGACGATGATAGTGTAAGGCAAGGCGCCATGTTCCTTCAACGTCTGCACTAAGGCAGCGACAGTCGAAGCCTTTTGGCCAATTGCCACGTAAATACAATAGACAGGTTTGCCAGCCTCAAAGTTGGCCTTTTGGTTGATGATGGTATCAACCGCAATGGCGGTCTTGCCAGTCTGGCGATCGCCAATGATCAGCTCACGCTGGCCACGACCAATAGGAATCATTGAGTCGACAGCCTTCAAGCCTGTCTGCAAAGGTGTCTTCACCGGCTGGCGGTAGATAACACCCGGAGCCTTACGGTCGAGCGGCATCTCATACGAATCAGCCAAGTCAATGTCACCCTTGCCATCAATAGGGTCACCAAGAGGATTGACGACACGTCCCAGGAAGTTGTCATTCACACGAATGGAAGCAATATGGTGCGTGCGCTTTACCTTCTGTCCTTCTTTGATACCAGCCGTAGAACCCAAAAGGACGCAACCCACGTTGTCCTCCTCCAGGTTCATTACGATAGCCATAGTGCCATTTTCAAACTCAAGCAACTCACTGGCTTCCGCATGACGCAGTCCATAGATGCGGGCCACACCATCCGAAACGGTCAGCACCGTACCCACTTCATCAAACTGCTCCTCTGCGTTGACACCCTCAAGTTGCTTCAGCAGAACCTCAGACACCTCGCTCGGTCTAATTTTATCTGACATTGATTATTTCTTTAATTGATTAAGTATCGTGTTAAGTTTTGTCTTGACACTTGCATCCATACGATAGGTATCATACTCCAACACAAACCCTCCGATAATGTCGGGATTGACTTCGGTATTAAACTCTACCGTACCATGAGTCTTACTTTCCACCATTGCCTTCATTTTGTTCTCCGTATCAGGAGACACGACAACGGCAGTAACCAGTTTTCCCCGAATGATGTTTTTCTGCTGACGATAAAGTGTCACATAAGAAGCAGCCATAAATTGCAGGGTGCTCTCCCGATCCTCTTTCAAGACAAGCTGCAAGAAGCGAAGTGTCAAGGCCGAGACGTCACCGCCACAAGCCGTCTGAAGCAAAGCTTCTTTCTTGTCTTTACCGAGCATAGGATTATCTATCGTGGAGCGAAGGGCTGGCACCTGGAGAAAGCTCCGCGAGAGAACTTGCATCTCCTTATAGACAGCATCCTCCTGCTTCATGTCCGTGGCACTCTTCAGGAGAGCACGGGCGTATCTGACCGATATTACACCTAAATCCATAAGCTACACTTATTTACTTGTTTTGTCGTCAACAGCCACCTCATCCAGCAGTTTGTTTATCAGTTCCATCTGCTTGTCGTCGTCAGAAAGTTTCTCACGCACAATGCGCTCAGCTATCTTCACGGACAACTCAGCGACCTGAGCCCGGATTTCACGAATGGCCTGTTGCTTCTCATTAGCGATTTCTGCTTTCGCGTCATTCACTATGCGAGCATTTTCCTCTTTCGCTTTCTCCTGAGCTTTCGCGACAATAGCCTCACGGGTATCGGTAGCCTCCTTCAGGATGGCCGCCTGCTTCTCGCGGGCTTCCTGCAGAATGGATTCTCCTTCTTTTTGTATATTGGCAAGCTTCTCGTTGGCCTCATGGGCCTTACGGAGACTGTCGTCTATGAAAGCCTTACGCTCCTTTACCATATTGGTAATGGCAGGAAGCCCCCACTTTCCCAATATGCATAGCACTATCAGGAAGACGATGGTCATCCAGAAAAGCAAGCCTGTACTTGGCATTAACAAATCCATACGCAGCGCTTAACTCTTACAACGATTAGATGCAAAGGAATGCGACAACCACTGCGAACAGGGCTACACCCTCAACCAAAGCGGCTGCAACAATCATGTTGGTGAAAATCTTGTTCATCACCTCGGGCTGACGAGCCATAGCATCCATGGCCTGGCCTCCAATGCGACCAATACCAATACCTGCGCCAATAACTGCGATACCTGCGCCAATACCTGCGCCCAACTTTGCAAGACCTGCTGCAGCTTCAGCTGCCAATAATAATGAAATCATAATCTTTAAGGTTTTATTTGTTGTTATTAATGTTTATTTTTCTCTTGCGAGCCCGATAAATATGGAACTCAGCATGGTGAAGACCATGGCTTGGATGAAACAAACCATGCACTCAAGCAGCATCATAAACACTGCCATCACAATGCTCAGCACCGACATGCCTATCATTACGGCCAAGGCCTTGGACATCACTATAAAGATGATGCAGACCAACGACACCGCAATGGCGTGACCGGCCATCATATTGGCAAAGAGACGAATCACCAAGGCGAAAGGCTTGGTGAAAATACCCACAAACTCAATGACGGGAATCAAGGGGAATGCTTTCAACGCCATTGGTACATCAGGCCAAAAGATATCCTTCCAATAATGTTTGGTGCCACTAAACTGCGTGACAATAAATGTGCACACAGCCAAAAAGAACGTGACAGCAATGTTACCCGTCACATTGCCCGAACCCGGCGGGAAAGGCACAACTCCCATCAAGTTACAGGTGAGGATAAAGAAGAAGCATGTCATCAGATAGGGAGAATACTTCTCATAGCCTTTATCTCCAACACCAGGCTTGATGATGTTGTCTTCGACATAGGTCACCAACATTTCCATCAAGCCCGTGAAGCCACCTGGCGCAGGATCACTGGCCTTGTGGCGGCGATACCATCGAGCAGGAAACAAGATGCAACAGAGCAGGATGACAACATTTATAAACATGACCGCCACCGTCTTGGTGATGGAGATGTCAAAAGGCATCACTTCCTTACCGTTGACTAATTCCACTACTTTACCCGTATGATCTCCTTTTGTGGCCAATGCCAAATGGTCTGGTCCCATTCGGTATCCCTCGCTATCGGGTTGCTGCGCAAACTCAGACGTGCTGAAGACATGCCAACCTGTAGAGCTCTTGACAATGACGGGAAGGTTGATGACAATATGGCGGTTGCCGATGTCAGTCACATGCCAATCGTAAGAATCCTTGATATGCTCGATCACTATCTCACTGACGTTCAGCGACTGAGACTTCTCCGTCGTCTCAGCGCTCATCGCAGTGAGTGTTGTCGTCAGCAGGAGCAACAAGCAGACTATATGTTTAACCAATTTCATTTATTCGCTTATCTATTAATGTTTTATCACATACGAAATTACCATCATCAGTCCATACATGATGAGTACCATGGCAGCAAAAGCCTTAGACTCAGCTAGACTATCCGAAAGGCAAAACACGTACGTTCCAATAACAGCCAGGACCAACGTCACGCGTACAACCATAAAGATGACGCTGAAAGTGATCATTTCTTGGGGGAAAGACCTCTTGACAAGGCCAAGCCCATAAATCCACGCCAATCCCAAAACAATAAACAACAGCGCACAGAAGAGAAAGCTTGTCAGTGATGGCATAGCTACCTATCCGTTTCGTCCCTTGCGAGTTATCGCACTAGAAAAGACCGCCATGGCTACGAGCCAAACCACCAACGTGGAAAGCGAAATCCATACGACCATATTCAAGCAACGTGTCTCTTGGATAGCGTTGAGAACCATGAGCGTCAGCAGAGTCGCCCCCACTATCACCCACAGTCCTTTCTTGCGCACCTTCTTGATGTTGTTCATCATCCTCACTGTTAATGACTATACCTCCACGCAGACGCAGACTTCGTTCTTTTTCACTTCGACAAAGCCTCCTCGCACATCAATGCTGTGCTTGGCACCATGACTAGCATATTCCAAGATTCCCACCGTCAGTGAAGAGATGATGGGGGCGTGATCGTTTAGTATCTCAAACCGGCCAAGCATGCCTGGCACAATCACGCTATCCGCATCTCCCTCATAGACGACACTCTCGGGGCTAACAATCTTAAGTTTCAGCATGACTCAAAGTTTTTAAAATCCTTCAAACCAATGCTTAACCTCTCGCTGCCTCAAGGAGCTTCTTACCCTTGGCTTTCGCATCCTCGATGGTACCGACATTCATGAAGGCCTGTTCGGGGAGATCGTCAACCTCGCCATCGAGAATGGCGTTGAAGCCCTTGATCGTATCCTCAATACTCACCATCACGCCCGGAACACCTGTGAATTGCTCCGCCACCGCGAACGGCTGACTGAGGAAGCGTTGCACACGACGCGCACGGTTCACCACAAGCTTGTCCTCATCAGAAAGCTCATCCATGCCCAAGATGGCGATGATATCCTGCAGTTCGTTGTAATGCTGCAAGGTCTCCTTCACTCGTTGTGCACACTCGTAGTGTTCCTTACCCACGATAAGCGGATCCAGGATACGTGACGTAGATGCCAACGGATCGACAGCCGGATAAATGCCAAGCTCCGTAATCTTACGGTCAAGCACAGTCGTAGCGTCAAGGTGAGAGAACGTCGTAGCAGGCGCAGGGTCCGTCAAGTCATCAGCTGGCACATATACGGCCTGCACGGACGTGATGGAACCACGCTTTGTAGAAGTGATGCGCTCCTGCATGGCACCCATCTCTGAGGCCAATGTGGGCTGATAACCCACAGCAGAGGGCATGCGGCCCAAAAGGGCGGACACCTCCGAACCCGCCTGGGTGAAACGGAAAATGTTATCGATGAAAAACATGATATCCGCAGGCGCACCGTCCTTTCCACCATGGTCGCGGAACTCCTCCGCAACAGTCAGCCCGGACAGGGCAACCGAAGCACGTGCCCCAGGCGGCTCATTCATCTGACCATAGACAAGGGTAGCTTGTGACTTGCGCAGCTCCTCTGGATCAACCAGCGAAAGATCCCATTTGCCTTCTTCCATGGCTTTCTTGAACTTCTCACCATATCGTATCACCCCCGATTCAAGCATATCACGCACCAAGTCGTTTCCCTCACGGGTACGCTCACCCACACCAGCAAACACGGAGTAGCCGTCGTGTCCCTTGGCGATATTGTTGATAAGCTCCATGATCAAGACCGTCTTGCCTACGCCGGCGCCGCCAAACAGGCCAATCTTTCCGCCTTTCATATAAGGCTCCAAGAGGTCAATGACCTTGATGCCCGTAGCCAACATCTCCTTGTGGGTTGACAACTCGTCAAACTTTGGAGCCGGACGATGAATGGGATAACTGCCCTTCATATCAAGTGTTTTCATACCATCAATAGGCTGTCCGATGACATTCATCATGCGTCCCTTGATCTGCTCGCCTGCAGGCATGGTGATGGGGCTTCCCGTCGGGACCACCTCAAGCCCGCGCTGCAAGCCGTCAGTATTGTCCATAGCCACACAACGCACCGTGTCCTCACCAATGTGCTGCTGCACCTCAATGACAAGATTGGAACCATCGGGGCGTTTCACTGTCAAGGCTTCGTAAATCTTAGGCAACACCTTCTCCGCATCTTGTCCCTGGGTGTCAAAATAGACATCCACTACAGGACCGATAATCTGGGAGATGCGTCCATTTATTTGTGCCATAAAGTATTTTGATTTAAAATTCGTTAGTTAATAAGTTTTTGTTGGTTTCTATCTTGCGCCACAGTTAGATGCTCAAGTCGTCAAGCACCTTGATGAGTTTCCTGTCAAATGGCTTGTCTGAGCGAATCGCCTCTGACAGTGGCACATACACCACCTCATTATTGTGGATTCCCACCATGACATTGCGTTGGCCTTGAATGATGGCGTCGATGGCCCCCACACCTGTACGGCTGGCCAAGATACGGTCATGGGCAGAGGGACGGCCGCCGCGCTGCAGATGTCCAAGGATGGAGACGCGGACATCATAGCCCGGGAACTCCTTCTTCACACGATCGGCATAGTACAATGCGCCACACTTCGGGCTCTCCGACACAATGACAATGCAGCTCTTCTTGGATTTGCGGATACCCCTCTCCATAAACTGCGCCAACTGGTCGACGTCGGTTGTGTCCTCGGGAATGATGGCTGCCTCTGCTCCACTGGCAATGGCTGAGTTCTGCGCCAGAAAACCCGCATCACGTCCCATCACCTCCACAAAGAAGATACGCTCATGGCTCTGCGCCGTGTCTCGGATGCGGTCCACGCACTCCACAATTGTATTGAGGGTGGTGTCATAGCCAATGGTGGAGTCGGTACCATAAAGGTCATTGTCAATGGTTCCGGGCAAGCCTATGCAACAGACATCATACTCACTTGCGAAATCTCGGGCGCCAGTCAAAGAACCGTTGCCACCGATAACAACAAGGGCATCAATCTCCTCTTTCTGCAAGGTCTCGTAGGCTTTCTGTTTGCCCTCAGGAGTCATAAATTCCTTGGAGCGCGCCGTGCGCAGAATGGTACCTCCCTGCATGATGATTCCCGATACATTTTCGGTGGTGAAGGGTTGCACCTCATCATTGATCAAGCCGTCATAGCCCCTATAAATAGCCTTAATGTTAAAACCATTGCAAATACCCGCACGTGTAACTGCACGGATAGCAGCGTTCATGCCTGGAGAGTCACCACCAGATGTCAGAACACCAATTGTCTTAATTTTTGCCATAACCTATCGTTATATTTGTAAGTTTGTTTATACATATAGTGTCAGCACGAGGACCAAGTATCCCATCGCAGCACCTATAGCTGCCATGCTACCCACATTCTTGAAATACCACCCCATGTGTATGCGCTCCGTCTTCATCAGGGTCATGCCGGCCACTGATCCTATGGCCAAGACATTGCCACCTATGGCAGCGCCGTAAGCCACTAAGTTCCAGTATGCCGCATTCATCTCTGCGGAAGGATTGACCGATATGAAGCTGGCAGCTGTGGCGAAATTGTCGAGAAATGAGCTAATCACGCCTGCGCAAAGGCCAAGCGTCCAGTCGGCAACGGCCATACCCTGAAGTAGTTCCCAAAATTGTGCCAAGATGCCCGTCTCCTTGACCACGCCCAACGCAAGGATTGTACCCATGACAAACAGGATGAGCTGATGGTTTCCATAGAAAAGTGCTTGCGGCATACGCCGGCGCTCCATAGCATCCATGTTCATGAGTTTGCGGTTGAAAGCCTCATTGACGATCCACAACACCCCCAGCACACACAATGCGCCAAGAAACGGGCTCAACTTCGTGATGTTATGGAAAGTGGGAATGAACCAAAGCCCACCGATGCCCACAAAAAGCATGAGTAACCGCTGCCACACATTGAGCCGGGTGTCATCTCCCCGGTAAGGCATGGTTATCCACTCCGTCTCAACACGCGACGGCGTGCAGTGACTAAGCCACAATGTCGGGACGAGCCATGCCACGAGACATGGGACCACAAGCGTCATGGAGTAATGCGTGGCACTGACAAAGCCGTTGTTCCATAGCATCAGCCCAGTAGGATCGCCAATGACCGTCATGACTCCACCGCAGTTGGCGGCAATCACGATTGCCGAGCCGAAAATCATCCGCTGGCGGCGGTTGGGTATGATTTTTCGCATGATAACAAGCATCATGAGCGTGGTGGTGAGATTGTCGAGATTGGCCGATATCACCAACGTCACTATCGATAGCGTCCACAACAAGCGCTTGCCGTTGCGGGTCTTGAGCAATTGTGGAATAAAATCGAAACAACCATTGTTGTCCAATATCTCAACAATGGTCATCGTAGCAAGCAGGAAGAGCACTATCTCCGAGGCTTTCCCCACATATTTCAAAAACACATTGCTGGCTATGAATTCCTTCACGGAGACACTTGTCGGCTCCGCACCATGCAGATAAGCCAAATACTCGGAGGGGTGTTGGCTCATGACAAAGTCCGTACCGTAGCTGATATAAAGCACCCAACCTGCCATGCATGCAAATATTGCCACTGCAGCCTTGTTCACTTGAGTGAAGCTTTCGGTTGCAATGAGCAGGTAGCCTGCAAGCAATATAGCGACGATTATCAGTGCCATCTTCCTTGTATTTGTTCATTGCAAAGGTAACTAATTAATTCAAATAACTTGCACTGATTCGATTATTTTTATACTGGTTTAACAGAAAAATAACAATGGTTTAGGAAAAAGTCCATTTCCTCGCCTCAAATATTTCAAAGGTTATTAACTGCCTAAACAACAATCTCGTCAAGAGCCTTGCCCCATAGGCCAAGCTAACTTTATTTTTAGAGAAGACCTTATTCTATAATTATGCAAATCTTGGTGAAACGAACAAAAATCGTCATTTTCGCGTTCTATTTCATCAGAAAAACGCGACAAACTTTTGCACCAAAATTCATTACAGATATCCATCATAGACGGCGCAACAGACGGCGCAAACAAAAATAAGCCCGCTCTTGCAAGAGAAAAAGACGCCAATGCCCAGCTAAAGGAGCGTAGCCGAACTTCCGTCTCAAAGAAGATTTCAATCGCCACACCTCAATGGTCTGCCAACTCCGGCGAACCATCAACAAGGCTTTGCACCTGTCGTCAGCTGCCAGCTGATGGCCATGCTTGAACCACAACATATACATGTCAACCACATTCAGCCAGCGGTGGTTCTCGTAGAGATTGAGCACCTCCTCCTCCACATGGAGACCATCAAGTTGGCGCTTCATGCTCAAGTTGGCCAGCAGATAGTCGAACCTACGGAGTGAAAACTGATGGGAAACTGACATAGCGCGCTGCCGATAATAGTAGGTCCCGGGGCAGGAGCGCACCTCAGCGGAAGCCAGATAATGGAGACGCGTGGTGTTGTCATCACCAAAAGCATGTGTGCTCTCGTCATAGGGATACCGCCTGTGGATATCAGCGCGAGCCATGTAAACCCCATGTATCTGCCATGTCAATGAAGCTACAAAAGCATCCCTGCCGCTCAGGACATCAAACGCTGGCATGGGAAATTCATCCTGTCGTGTCGGACCATAATAATATAAGGTATGAAACAACACGCATCCAGTCTGCTGATGGGCCGAAAATACTTCCACCGCCCTTTCCAGGCAATCGTCGGCCATCCAGTCATCGCTGTCGAGAAAGCAAATATAAGCGCCCTTGGCCTGCCGAAGCCCCACGTTGCGGGCATGAGCTTGTCCCTGGTTGCGCGACAAAGCTATCACCTCTATGCGATCATCAAGAGCTTCATACCTACGCAACACATCCAACGAGCCGTCCGTGGAAGCATCGTCTACACACACCACTTGTATGTCGCGCAAAGTCTGATGCATCAAGGAATCCAGACACTGAGGCAAATAGTCGGCCGTGTTCCATACGGCCACAAGAACTGTTACTTGGGGCATGCTCTGGGGATAAATCGTCATATGTGAAGACGTTTGAGAAGTCGGCCCATAAAGCCCTCCTTTAGTGCTTGCCAAAGATTGGACTTGCTGTGGAACACAACAACAGATATCGACAACGACAGGACAGCCAACAAGAGGCCAATGGTCCAGTAGAGCCAACCCTCTAAAAGATAAGTGGCCACATAGGCCAGCACACCCAATGGTATTTGGATGAGCGAATAGATCTTAACCTCGCGAGAAGCCACAAAATGATATCTCCGCCGTGAATAAGCCATCACCACCACAAAATTAATCAGACTGGCCGCAAAAAGGCCTGCCCCCGTTCCCCAAAGCGAAAGATAATGGTATCCAAGGATGACCAACAGGGTGAACGCCACATCGTAAATGGCCTCAAGAAACAGATAAGCGTGCGAGTCGCTTCGAGAAAGCGCAATATACTCAACAGGCAACGTGAGAGCACGAAAATACATGGCCAGCACCACCACCTTCATCATTCCAAGAATGGGAAGAAAACGTCCGCTGTAAAGCAAAGGCAAAAGGACTGGCAGGAAAACCACAAACAAGACCAGCAGGGGAGACACCAACAGCAACGACACCTCCATCTGGTGGTTGACCACCTGGTTGAGACGGGCACCCAATACGGGGATGCCTGATAGACGGGGAAAGTAATCGGTCTCCATGGCCGAGAAGACCATGCCTGCATAGGTCATTGTCATCACGTAGCCTGCATTGTAAAGGCCAACGGCTGTCAACTGCCCCGACGTGTTGAGATAAGACCTCACCACAAACTCGGCACCGCTACCGAGAATTCCGGCCACCACAAACGCAATGCCCAACCGCACCATGCCACGCCCCTCACCCATCAACTGGCGGGAAAGCGAAAAAGATGGAACGTAAAGGCGGAACGAAAACGCAATGGTAGCCAAGCACTGCATGAGGGCAAACAACACGAGAGAAGGCACAATACCAGCCTGGCCGAACTCGTAATAGATTGGTACGGAACACAATAGCGCAAGGAACACACAAAAAATGGAAATGATGGCCAAGGAACGTAACTGACGCACCGCTTTCAAGATGGCTGTCTCACCACTGGTGATGGCCATCAGGCCTACTACGGGCGACAGCAGGACAAAGTGAAGTGTATGGTCACCCCAACTGAAAGTCCACTTGTTGAGCAATGGACTGAGCGCCATGCACATCAACATGCCCAGCAATGCGGTGAACAAGCTCCACGACCGAACCAACCGAACAGCATGGCGAAGACGAGAGTCATCGCCAGCGTCGTAGGCTTCCGACAGGTTTTTCACCGCACTGAGTGACAGGCCAAAGTTTGTGGAATCGCTTACCAGCTTAATCGTGGAATTGAAAAGCGACACCAATCCCATGCCATCCGGGCCCAAAATGAGTGCTACAAGCTTATTGCGCACAATTCCGACCAGAATGCCCAAGCCTTGCACACCGCCAAAAAGGCTGGTATATTTCAAGATGTGTGAATAGGAGTCGTCTTTTTCTTGATTTTCCATTAATATTTCAACGCTATTCTTTTCATTTTATTATAATAAATGGTAACTTTGCATCAAAATTTAGCCCGTTTTTTCACACGGAAAACGGGAGGGACTATTCCACTTGACAACATGGCCACTATGCAAAACAAGACTGAACAGCCACTCGTCAGTTTTATCGTGACGACTTACAACTTGCCAACGCCCTTATTACGCGAGTGCTTGCAAAGCATCCTCTCGCTTTCTCTGAGCAAAGACGAGCGGGAGATCATCGTTATTGACGACGGCTCGGAAGTGTCGCCGCTCAATGACCTGGTGGAGCTGCGCGATGAGATAATCTACATACGCCAACGCAACATGGGACTGCCAACAGCCCGCAACATGGGATTGGTCTGCGCACAAGGCAAGTTCATACAGTTTGTCGACGGTGACGACTACTTGATACAGGCGCCCTATGAGCATTGTCTTGACATAGCCCGATACCAAGAGGCCGACCTCATCCTCTTTCATGAGACCAAGCAGACAGAACCCGAAGTGCCCTTCGAGTATGAAGGCCCCATGACGGGTGCGGCCTACATGCACCAATATAATCTGCGTGCCTCAGCCTGCGGATACCTGTTCAAGTCGCAAATCTTAAAGTCACTCCGCTTCACAGCAGGCCGGCTACATGAGGATGAGGAGTTCACGCCCCAATTGCTCTTAAGGGCCGAGCATGTGTTTTTCACACAGTCAAAAGCCTACTATTACAGGCAACGATCGGGGTCCATTACAGCCGATGACAACATGCGACACACCGCCAAGCGGCTGGACGACACGGAAAGCATTATCTTGAGGTTACTCGAGATATCGCAAAGGGCGCCAGAGATGGAACGAGTGGCACTCAACCGCCGCATCGCCCAGCTAACAATGGATTATCTCTACAACATCATCCAACTAACCCACAGCGCACGCCACTTGAACGACGCCATCGCACGACTGGGCAAACGCGGACTATTCCCGCTGCCCGACAAAAACTACACCAAGAAATACACGGCTTTCCGTAAAATGGTCAACACGAAAATGGGACGACGCATATTGCTATTGATGATTAGGTGAAAGACATGAAAATCCTACTGATTGGCGAATACAGCAACGTCCACGCCACATTGGCTGAGGGACTCAGGGCATTGGGACAACACGTGACCGTTGTGAGCAATGGAGACTTTTGGAAAAACTATCCACGAGACATCGATCTCAGCCGGAAACCTGGAAAGCGAGGCGGGATGGCCTACCTGGCACACACCATAGCACTACTGCCCAAGTTGACGGGATATGATGTTGTGCAACTCATCAACCCCATGTTTTTAGAGCTGAAGGCCCAACGCATAGCTCCTATCTACAAGTTTCTCAGAAAGCACAACAAGAAAGTGTTCCTGGGCGCATTTGGAATGGACTATTATTGGGTACACGAAAACATCACGCGCAAACCGCTGCGTTACAGCGACTTCAACATTGGCGACACCTTGCGAACCGATGACGTTGCGCGAAGAGAACAGCGTGACTGGATAGGAACGGCCAAAGAACGACTAAACAAGATGATTGCTGCCGACTGCGATGGTATCATAGCCGGCCTCTATGAATATTGGGTATGCTACAAGCATGTGCACCCTGGGAAGACTACATTCATTCCCTATCCTATCAAACCGAAGACCACACACCCCGAACAAATCAAAGGCCAACCCAACCAACCTTTGCGGTTGTTCATAGGTATCAGCAAGGGACGGTCCGCCTACAAAGGAACCGACGTCATGCTGGCTGCGGCCAAGGCTATCAAAGCGAAATATCCAAACAAGATAGACCTGCGTATTGCAGAAGGAGTCCCGTTCGAGCAATACGCGCAAATGATGAATGGCTCCGATGCCATACTGGACCAACTCTACAGCTACACTCCTTCCATGAACCCATTGGAAGCCATGAGCCGAGGTATCATCTGCGTAGGCGGAGGAGAACCGGAGAACTACGAAATCTTAGGGGACAAGGACTTGAAACCAATCATCAACGTGCAACCCAGCTACGATAGTGTCTGCAAAGCCTTGGAAGGAATGGTGAATCAACCCGAAGAGACTGTCCGGCTAAAGAGCGAAAGCATTGAATACATCCTGCGCTATCATCACTATGTAAAGGTAGCACAACAGTACCTCGACTTTTACCAAACGACTGGCAAGACATCATCAGGTGGCCTTTTCGCAAAACAATGACGAAAGCTATAAAAAATAAGTATGATTTGTTTGCGATTTAGGATTTTAATCGTATTTTTGCACCAACATAAACAAGGACTATGAAAGAGAAAAAAGCCATTACGCTCAAAGCGCTGAACAAGAGCAACGTATGGGATATTCAGGAGAATGATGTCTTCCGCATGTGGACGGCAGCAGAAAAAGATGTAGACCTGAAGGACAACGCCCGCAAGTACTTAGACATCATCAAAAGTGCATTCGAGATTGAAGAGGTTAAGATTGATAAGCCTGAAATCATCAAGAAATATGAAGCACGTGGCATGAAAGTCGGAGTCATCCGATTGGATGAGAGCACAAAGCAGAAAATTGCCATCAAGAAAAGACCCATCTCGAGAGTAACTGACCTTACTTACGAGAACATACGGCATATCTCCGCCTCAAAACTTATCGAAGTGCTTGACAGAAACTTTGGTGGCGGATGGGAGTCGTTGCCACAAAGCATTCAAGACATCATACAAAGCGGATTTGACATCTCAACCACCACATTGCCCAAAGACCGCATGCACAAGCCAGGTGGCCTATATGAGAAAAAGGTGAACGACGGATACGAGGTGCTCGAGATTCCCAAAGGTCTGTGGATAGAGGCCATTTTCGCAAAGGAGAAGCCTCAAATGGAATCCATGAAAGCCAAGTCCAAGCTAAATGAATTGGACGACATGGCTAATAAAAACGAGGACTCATCTGGGGAGGACGCGGAACTTGCCGAAGACACATTCAAGCATGACGAGGACGAGGACGATGACACTTATGACGACGACAAGTTGACAGAAGAAAGTTATCGCACAACTTTCGACACCAATCCCGAGGATCTCATCAATGAGGCAGAGGACATCTCTGACGAAGAAGAGTTCTAATGCGAGAAATGTTTATTACAGCCTCCAAGAACAATCATTGAAAGGAAACAAATAAACTCGTTGCATAGCCTTTGTCGTGCTTTGCAACGAGTTTTTTCTTTTAATATCCAAGCCCCTGCATACAAAAAGAACCTACCAGCTCTATTATATCGAGCTGACAGGCTCTTTGGCAAATGCCTTGATTACTCTGCATATCTTCAGAGAGCTTTTCCTTGAAGAATCAGGTATTATTTGTCGTGATTTTCAGCGGGATGCTTTTCACGATAATAATCCAGGAAAAGGCGAAGAGCCTTGTTGGTGGCAATGGCCAAATTGATGTCCCGTCCAAAATCCTCTTTCAGGCAGAACGTACGCACGTCATCTTTAGAGCCATATCCTAACCAAATGGTACCTGTCGGAATCTTGGCTGAACCGCCACCAGGACCAGCGATGCCAGTCGCCGAAATGGCAAAATCGACGTGAAGAGCATCACATGCCCCAATTACCATCTCACGGGCCACCTCCTCACATACGGCGGTCTCTGTCTCCAGCACCTCATGTGAGACATGAAGCAGATTTTCCTTGACCTCATTGGTGTATGACACTATACCACCCTTAAAGTAATTGGATGCACCAGGCACAGATATGATGGCCTCAGCAATGCGGCCTCCTGTGCAGCTCTCTGCCGTACCTAACGTATTACCATTATCATAAAGGGTCGACTGTATCTCACGGCTCAATACTTTTGTTTCTAATTCCATTGCATAGGGAAATTTATCGAGTAGCAAGAGATAACCTCCTGTCACTCTGATTCTTATGATGATTATTTGAATGTTACCTTTGAGAATGCCGGCGCATCAATGGGGCAAAAGTCATTATCCTTGTATTTGCAATAGCCCACAATGCCAATCATGGCAGCATTGTCTGTAGTATAACTAAACTTAGGAATATAAATAGTCCAGCCAAAGCGCTCCGCATGATCCTTGAAAGCCTGACGCAAAACAGAATTGGCCGACACCCCTCCTGCCACGGCTACATGTTTGATGCCCGTTTGCTTCACTGCCAAGCGCAGCTTCTTCATCAAGATGTCAACTATCGTGTACTCCAAGCTGGCAGACAAATCTTCCTTGTGGTGCTCCACAAAGTCAGGATCGTCGGCCACCCATTTGCGCAAATTATATAAGAAGGAAGTTTTCAAACCGGAGAAGCTATAATTGAGGCCTGGGATGTTAGGCTCCGAAAATTTGTAAGCTTTAGGGTCGCCATTCTTGCCCAAGCGGTCTATTATCGGGCCGCCCGGATACCCCAGTCCCATTACCTTCGAGCATTTGTCTATGGCCTCGCCCGCCGCATCATCAATGGTTTGGCCCAGCACCTGCATATCATTGTAGGCGTTGACCTTTACTATCTGCGAGTTGCCTCCAGACACGAGAAGGCAGATGAAGGGGAAAGGTGGCATATGGTGGTCATCGTCACTTTCCTTGATAAAGTGTGCCATAACATGTCCCTGCAAATGATTTACGTCAATCAAAGGAATGTCCAAACTCCGCGCAAACCCCTTGGCAAAACTCACGCCAACAAGCAACGAGCCCATCAAACCAGGGCCACGGGTAAAAGCCACGGCTGACAACTGCTCTTTGGTGATACCGGCCCGCTTGATAGCTTGGTCCACTACAGGAACCACATTTTGCTGGTGCGCACGGCTCGCAAGTTCTGGAACCACGCCACCATAAGCACGATGAACCTCTTGGGACGCAGTAACGTTGCTTAGCAAGACGCCATTACGCAACACCGCCGCTGATGTATCGTCACAACTACTTTCTATTCCCAATATATATATGTCTTTCATACGACTACCCTTTAATCATTTCGAAAGCACTTCGTAATCATTCTGAAAGCACCTCCACGCCAGTCTCTGTCATGAGGAACGTATGCTCCCATTGGGCGCTTGGTTTCTCGTCACCGCTGATTACCTCCCAGCCATATGGATCATCAGCATCGATGTAGACCTTCCAAGTGCCCATATTGATCATGGGTTCGATGGTAAACACCATACCAGGGACCAACAACATGCCCGTCCCTTTGTGGCCGTAATGCAGGATTTCCGGTTCCTCGTGCATTGCAAGGCCCACTCCGTGCCCACAAAGGTCACGCACCACACCGTAGCCATACTTCTCTGCATGCTTTTGGATGGCATGGCCTATGTCACCGACAAAGCAGTAAGGCTTCGCTGCCTCAGCACCGATCTCAAGACATTCCTTCGTCACACGCACCAGTTGTTCCTTTTCAGGAGTGGTTTTCCCACCAATGATGAACATACGTGAAGCATCTCCATAATAGCCGTTGTAGTCGAGTGTCATGTCCACGTTTACAATATCACCCACCTTCAGTACGTCTTCTTCCTTAGGAATGCCATGGCAGACCACTTCATTAATGCTGGTACACACGCTTTTAGGGAAGCCTTCGTAATTGAGACACGACGGATGGCAATGATTATCCTCGCAATATTTCATGCAGATGTCATCAATTTCCTGAGTGGTCATGCCCGGATGGATAGCAGCCTCCACAGCGTCAAGGCATCCGGTATTCATCTTTCCCGCAATACGAATGCCTTCAATCTGTTCTGGTGTCCTTATCATATCACGCGTGGGAACCAGTTTACCTTTGTTTTCCCAATACATGACTTTCTCATCAAGTTCAGTCAATGGCTGCCCACTAATCGCATGCCATCTCTTCTTCTTATTCAGCATCTTCTACCTATTTAAATTGTGCATACAAAGTTAATACATTTCACCTGAATGACGAAATCACACGAGCGAAAATTATATTGCGCTCACTTTTTAACCATTTACAATTGCGCAGCCACTGCGATGACATGGTCCTTATCCATTGTTATTCCCAAACAAATTCAATTTGTTTTTGCGTGCCTCATCGAGTGAGACTATGCGTTGTTGCTCAAGATGATACTCTTCACGTAATTTGGCATATCTTTCCTTGAGTTCCTTTTCATACTTTGGTGCCTCTAGCGGGTTGAGCATTCGAGCTGCCGCAAGCACATTTTGGGAAGCGTCTTTCATCCAGGCCACAATACCACCATACACAGGAGCGATCTTCAAAGCCACATGAAGTTCTGAGGTAGTGGCCCCCCCTATCATGACAGGCACATGCAACCCAGCCTTTCCCAGTTCCTTTGCCACATGCACCATTTCATCCAGAGAGGGCGTAATGAGGCCACTGAGCCCTACGATGTCAGCTTTTTCCTCCACCACCTTTTTCACGATTTGCTCTGCGGGCACCATCACCCCCATATCCAAAACCTCATAATTATTGCAAGCCATGATAACGCTTACAATATTCTTACCAATGTCATGGACATCACCTTTTACAGTAGCAAGCACCACCTTACCAGCCTTGGACGTTCCCTCTTTCTTTTCCGCCTCAATGAAAGGTTGCAAGATGGATACTGCGTGTTTCATAGTGCGGGCCGTTTTCACCACTTGCGGTAAAAACATCTTGCCCTGGCCGAACAATGTCCCCACCTCATTCATGCCTTCCATAAGCGGGATTTCTATGATGTTGACCGCATGGGGGTATTTCTGCAAAGCCTCGTGCAAGTCAAGGTCCAAATAATCAGCCACCCCCTTTCGCAGCGCATACTTCAACCGCTCTTCCACTGTTCCATTTCTCCATGCCTCTTGTTGACTTGCCGCTGAAACCGACGCAGCACCACCCTGACCATCTGCGGCAGCCTTGCGGGCATCTTGCTCCTCCTTGATACGTTGTGCCAATTCTATCAAGTCTTCCGCAGCTCCCTTACGGCGATTGAGGACAACATCCTCAATAACAGACAACTGGTCAGCGGGAATATCATCGTAAGCTACCTTTGTGGCAGGGTTGACAATGCCAAAATCCATTCCTTGCTGAATGGCATGATAAAGGAACACAGCATGCATCGCCTCACGAATGAAATTATTCCCCCTAAAAGAGAAGCTCAGGTTGCTCACACCTCCACTGACATGCGCACCGGGCAGATGTTGTTTGATCCATCCTGTGGCACGTATGAAGTCTACCGCATAATTATCATGTTCTTCCATTCCCGTGGCAATTGCCAACACATTGGGATCAAAAATAATGTCCAGAGGGTTCATCCCGACCACATCAACCAGCAGACGGTAAGCACGTTCCGCAATCTCAATACGTCGTTCATACGAAGTAGCCTGCCCTTGCTCGTCAAAACACATGACCACCACAGCCGCACCAAATCGTCTTACATCTCGCGCATGCTTTAGAAAGACATCTTGTCCCTCCTTAAGAGAAATGGAGTTGACAATGCATTTGCCTTGTACACATTTCAGCCCCGCGACCACCACTTCCCAATTGGATGAGTCTATCATCACGGGGACCTTAGCAATATCAGGCTCCGATGCCACAAGATTGAGGAAATTAACCATCTCCGCTTTTGCGTCCAACAAGCCGTCATCCATATTCACGTCGATGACCAATGCGCCATTCTCCACTTGTTTTCGAGCTATGCTCAAAGCCTCATCATAGTTTTTTTCCTTAATCAGCCTCAAGAACTTTCGCGAGCCCGCCACATTACACCGTTCACCCACATTGACAAAGCGCACCTCAGGCGTGACATCCAACAGTTCCAATCCGGAAAGCCACATGGTAGAGGGGCGAGGCTGAGGCACGTGCGGTTTCTTTCCCCTTGAGAGTTGTTCGTACCTACGAATAAACTCATCATCGGTACCACAACATCCTCCAACGATATTGACCAGCCCCTCATCCATCAATTCCTCAATCTGAGGTGACATGCTATCAGCCGTTTCATCATATTCCCCCATCGAATTGGGCAATCCAGCATTGGGGTATGCCGAGACATAATAAGGTGCCTTAGCGGCCAGCTCCGCCAGGAAAGGTTTCATCTGTTTCGCGCCAAAAGAGCAGTTAAGGCCCACCGAAAAGATGTCATATTCACTGACACTGGCCAAGAACGCATCCAATGTCTGGCCGCTCAACGTACGGCCCGCCAAATCGCTCACAGTGACGCTCAACATAATCGGCACCTGGCGCCCAATATCTTGCATCACCTGATTGGAAGCGTCTATGGCACACTTGGCATTGAGAGTGTCAAAGATAGTCTCGATCAATAGCGCGTCGACACCCTCATCGAGAAGAGCGTGTATCTGGTCGTAATAAGCGCCATACAAGTCATCATAAGTCATATCGCGGGCTGCGGGATTGCTCACGTCAGGACTCATTGAACATGTCTTGTTGGTCGGCCCCACAGAACCAGCCACAAAGCGAGGCTTCTCCTCCGTGGAAAACTTATCAGCCTCCTCTCTGGCAAGACGCGCGCCCATGCGCGCCATTTCTACGCAATCGTCCTGCAAATGATAATCGGCTTGCGATACACTTTGAGAAGAGAACGTATTAGTCTCAATTATGTCCGCGCCCGCCTCCAAATACCTCCTGTGGATATCGCGTATCACGTCAGGCCTTGTCAAGTTCAGCGCATCATTGTTGCCCTTCAACATCCCAGGCAAATCAGCATAGCGCTCTCCCCGGAAGTCCAGTTCCGTCAAGTGATACCCTTGTATCATCGTGCCGATGGCACCATCCAAAATGACTATTCTTTCTCTAACAATTTCCTGAATGGTTTTCATAACTGTTATTTAGAAATGCTTGATGGCACGGTCCATCTCACGCCGGTCTTCCTTTTCTTTCAGTGTCTGGCGTTTGTCGTATTCCTTCTTGCCTCGTGCCAAGGCGATGTCGAGTTTTGCCCGCCCATTCTCGTCTATAAACAAAAGAGTTGGCACTATGGTAAATCCCACAGCTTTCGTATCCTCAACCAACCGCCTGATTTCACGTTTGTTAAGCAGCAACTTGCGGTCTCGCTTAGCCTCATGATTGGCATAAGAACCATAGAAATAGGGGCTGACATTCATTCCTTTCACCCATATTTCCCCATTGTTGATGAAACAGAAGCTATCCACCAACGAAGCCTTTCCATTGCGTATTGACTTGATCTCCGTACCTGTCAACACGATGCCTGCCGTATAAGTGTCCACAAAATAGTACTCGAAAGAGGCTTTCTTGTTTCTTATCTGCACAGGACTTTTCTTTCTGATTTCCTGCTGTTCCTTGTTCATTTTTCTATACGTGCAAAATGGTCAATATGCTCGTCGACATAATGTGCGACATCTGAGGTGAATTCTTCTTCATATTCGACAAAAGCGTCATCAAAATCATCAAAACACGGGTAACGCTCATAGAGGGCATCAAACTCCTCTTGCGTGCAGTCCGCCTCAATCTCCTCATGATAAAGGTTATAACAGCGGTGGCACTTATTGATGAGTTTATAAAGATCTCGAAGCCCCCAGTTGCGCATAGCCCTATCAAACGGATTCTTAAAGAAGAACGGTCCATACCCATTGTGTATGAGCTGCACGAATCCGCCGTCCATCACCTCGTCACGCAGGGTGACATAAGCCAACAAGGTGATTTGTTCAGCGTTCAACTCTTGCATGTTGCTTGCGTCCAACTCACCACCTATAGCCTTATGTATGGCATCTGTAAACACCTGGAGAAAAGCATCCATCCCCTCACCAGCAGCCCGTTGCAGGTCTGTATCTTTGACGATAACCTCTTTCATGTTCTTCAACTTTTAATTTGCAAAGTTACATGAAATAGTTGAAAAACAACAAAAAAGGACCGAAAAGGTTCTTAAACTTTCTGAAAGAGAAAACCACACAAGCTATATTGTCGGAAAACTTCACATACAGTCTGTCACTGCAAGAAGACACCCCATTCCGGCAGGCGCATACCGCAAGAGCATCTCTACCACTTGAACCGAAGAAGGGGAAGCACACGGCTTCCCCCTCTTCGTTCAAAGACGCTCCACCAGAAGCATCACGTAAAGTTATTACTTCTGGAAGTAACGCTTGTAAAGCCCCATGAAGCCAGCGGCGTGACGAGCCTCATCGCGTGCCATCTCATGAATACTGTCGTGCAACGCATCGAGGTTATTGGCCTTGGCCAACTTGGCAGCCTCAAACTTGTCTGCAGTAGCTCCTTTCTCAGCAGCCATACGCACCTCAACGTTAGTCTTGGTGTCATGCAGGATACTCTGGCCAAGGAACTCAGCATAACGGGCAGCATGTTCTGCCTCGTCCATGGCATAGCGCTCAAAGGCACGGGCAATCTCGGGATAGCCCTCACGATCAGCTTGACGTGCCATAGCCAAATACATTCCCACCTCGCCACACTCGCCGGCGAACGTCTGGCGGCAGTGCTTCAGCAACTCTGCCGGCACACCTTCCTCCAAGGCAACGCCCAACTTGTGCTCAGCAGCAAACTCAGGGATAGTGTCCTCCGTCAACTCCGTAAACTTACTACTGGGAGCTCCACAGATCGGACACTTCTCAGGAGCGGCCTCACCCTCATAGATGTAACCGCAAACGGTGCAAATAAACTTCTTTTTCATAATGTTTTAGTTTTGTATAACAAGTAATCAGTTCCTGTGCGATGCACATTCCCTGCAAATTCCTTTATAATAGAGCTGTGCCTCATCTATCTGATGCCCATCCAACAAGCGGGGAGCCTCTATCGCTGGAGCCTCCTCGTCCATCAAGTCATATACCTTGCCACACTTCAGGCAGTAGAAATGAACATGGGGATGGATGTCGCCGTCATAGCAAACGCGATGATCGTCAATGGTAATCATCTGCGCCGCATGATGTTCCGAGAAGAGACGAAGCGTGTTGTAAACCGTCGTGCGACTCAATGTAGGAATGATCTTCACTATTCCCCGATATACGTCTTCCACCGTCGGATGGGTCCGATGTGCCTGCAAATAGGCCATGATAGCCACTCGCTGCACCGATGGGCGCAAACCACACCTGACCAACCTGTCATATGCCTCTTTTCTCTTTTCCAGCAATTCTACCATTTGTTTTTTTCTTTTCTTTTGCAAAGATAATGCCAACCGAATGCAGAACATCAAGCTTGCTTGAATGTTATGCTGAGGTGTAGCTTATCTTCTGCAAAGATAGACAATCCATTTGAATTCGCCAAACAAATTTGTATTATTTTCATTTTTATAAGGCATTCAATGTGATAGACCATACAAGAACCGACAACAAACGCTCAATAGCCCTCATATATAATAAGGTGAAACCATGCGAGGCCTCGGCTTCGCGCACCCCCCCAAGCAGAATTCCCCCAGAAAAACTTACATTTTACCAATATTGAACAAAAAAAGATGTCTTTTTGTTGCATTTTAGCAACAAAACGTATACCTTTGCAATCGGAAACAAAAGAAGGAACAGACAGCCACTCGGCACGTTACCCTCATATCGTTTTCCAAAGTCAGAATACCAATAAAACAACAACCAATAACAAAAATTTATGAAAGCAACTGAAGTAGTAGAGAAATTGCAGCAGCGCTATCCTGGCCAGCCAGAATACATCCAAGCTGTCAGCCAAGTGTTGGGCACCATCGAAGATGAGTACAACAAGCACCCGGAGTTTGACCGCGAGAATCTTATTGAGCGCCTGTGCATCCCCGACCGTATCATCAAGTTCCGCGTGAACTGGGTGGACGACAAGGGCAACGTGCAGACCAACAATGGCTACCGCGTGCAACACAATAACGCCATAGGCCCGTACAAGGGCGGTCTCCGCTTCCACGCTTCAGTGAACGAGAGCATATTGAAGTTCTTGGCCTTTGAGCAGACTTTCAAGAACTCCTTGACCACATTGCCCATGGGTGGTGCCAAGGGCGGTTCCGACTTCTCCCCCCGCGGCAAGTCGAACGCCGAGGTGATGCGTTTCTGCCAAGCTTTCATGAAGGAGCTTTGGCACTACATCGGCCCTGACTGCGATGTTCCCGCAGGTGACATTGGCGTTGGCGGACGTGAGGTTGGCTATATGTTTGGCCAATACAAGGCCTTGACCCACCAATTTGTTGGCATCCTCACTGGCAAGGGACAGGAATTTGGCGGTTCGCTCATCCGTCCCGAGGCCACCGGTTACGGAAACGTCTACTTCCTTGAGAACATGCTCAAGACACGTGGCATCGACCTGAAGGGCAAGACCGTTCTCGTGTCAGGCGCTGGCAATGTGGCTCAGTACACTTTAGAGAAGCTCCTTCAGTTGGGCGCCAAGCCTCTGACCTGTTCCGATTCGGACGGTTACATCTACGATCCAGACGGTATCGACGAGAAGAAGCTCGCCTACATCATGGAGCTGAAGAACGTAGAGCGCGGACGCATCAAGGAGTATGTGGAAGAATATCCCACAGCCAAATACGTCGCCGGCGCCAAGCCTTGGTTTGAGAAGGCCGACATCGCCACTCCTTGCGCCACCCAGAATGAGATCAACGGAGAGGCAGCTGAGGCTTTGGTGAAAAATGGCGTCATCGCCATTAGCGAGGGTGCCAACATGCCCTCCACCCCTGAGGCCATCAAGGTGTTCCAGGACGCCAAAATACTCTACTGCCCGGGCAAAGCCAGCAACGCTGGCGGCGTAGCCGTGTCGGGCTTGGAGATGACCCAAAACTCCGAACGCCTGAAGTGGACACGTGAGGAGGTTGACGCCAAGCTCCATAGCATCATGAATGAAATCCATGACGAGTGTGTCAAGTATGGCACGCAACCAGACGGCTACATCAACTACGTGAAGGGTGCCAACGTGGCTGGCTTCTTAAAGGTAGCCAAGGCCATGATGGCCCAGGGCATCGTCTGATAAAAGCGAACAACACGACACAAACAAACAGGGTGGGAAGCCAACAGCTGTCCTCCCCATTTACAAAAAGCCGCATTCCGATATCGGAATGCGGCTTTTGTCATGGTTGCCGAAGGGGCAAAAAAATCCGCCACACACTTCAACGCGGTGGCGGATATGGATTTTACTTGATGATGCCTTGCTCCACAAAAATCTTCTTGAGCTTCTGCACACCCTCCTCCACTTGCTCTTTGGAATGAGAGGCCATCAATGCGAAGCGAACCAAGGTGTCTTGCGGTGCGCAAGCAGGCGGAATGACAGGATTGATGAACACCCCCGCATCAAAAGCAAGCTTCGTCACCAAGAATGTCTTCTCGATGTCGCGCACATAGAGCGGAATGATCGGGCTCTCTGTCTCGCCAATCTCAAAACCCTCCTCACGGAAACGATCCAAAGCATAATGTGTGACATCCCAAAGATGTTTGATACGCCCTGGCTCATTCTGAATGATGTGAAGGGCCTCAAGGGCAGCAGCTGTGGCCGCGGGAGTGTCGCTTGCTGAGAAAATATATGTGCGGGCCGTGTGGCGCAAATAGTTGATCGTGTCCTTGTCGGAAGCTATAAATCCTCCGATTGACGCCAAGCTCTTGGAGAATGTTCCCATGATGAGGTCAACCTCATCGGAAAGGCCGAAGTGATCACAGACACCACGACCGTCCTTACCAAACACGCCCAGGCCATGTGCCTCATCGACCATGATGGAACAATTGTACTTGTGCTTCAGCTCAACAATCGCAGGCAGATTGGCCAAATCACCTTCCATAGAGAAGACACCATCGACCACAATCAGCTTGACGGCCTCATGAGGCAACTTGGCAAGCACACGCTCCAAGTCGGCCATATCATTGTGCTTGTAATGCAACTGTGTGGCAAAGCTCAGGCGACGGCCATCCACAATGGAAGCATGATCGCGATCATCACAGATAAGATAATCACCGCGCCCCACTACTGCCGGAATTACGCCAGAGTTGACAAAGAAGCCCGTCGAGAAGCAGAGCGCATCTTCCTTGTGCTCAAACTCTGCCAACTCCTTCTCCAACTGCACATGGATGTCAAGCGTTCCATTGAGGAAGCGACTACCCGCACAACCCGAACCATACTTGTCGAGCGCCTTCTTGCCAGCCTCGATGACCCGATCATCACCGGTCAAGCCCGTATAGGCATTGCTGCCAAACATCAGAACCCGATGGCCACCCATGGTCACCACAGGTCCCTGCTTGCTGGTGATAGCTCTGAAATAAGGATAAACACCGGCCTTCATGTACTTCTGAGGCTCACGGTAATTTTTGTATCTTTCTTGTAACTGTCCCATCATTAATAATAGGTGTAGAAAATCTACTGTTTATTGTTTAGGCTGCAAAGTTAATCATTTTTTTCCACACAGGGCACAAAAAATGGAGAAATCGCTTTGTAACATCAAAAATTGGAGACAAATATCATCAAATCATAATTTTTTGCATTAATTTTGCGGCATGAAAAAACGCATTCTCTTCATTATCAATCCCATGTCGGGTGTCGCCAGCAAGGCCGACATTCCAGGGGCCATCGAGACATTTCTCGACCATGACCTCTATGAGCATCGTATCGTGGAGACGAAATATGCAGGACATGCCGCATCGCTGGCCCGCGACGCCAGTGTGGAAGGCGTGGATGTGGTTGTGGCTGTTGGTGGCGACGGCACCGTCAACGAGGTGGCGCGCGGTATTGTGCACACTCACACGGCGCTGGGCATCATCCCATGCGGTTCAGGCAACGGATTGGCCCGCCACCTGTTGTTGCCGCTCAATGTGCGCAAATGCCTTGACATCATCAATCGTTGCGAGGTCCACGAACTTGATTACGGCATCATCAACGAGTACCCCTTCTTCTGCACGTGCGGCATGGGGTTCGACGCCTTTGTCAGCCAGAAATTTGCCGAGGCCGGAAAACGGGGGCCCATCACCTATGCGCAAAAGATACTGGAAGAGGGAACCAAATACAAGCCGGAGACATACGAGGTAGATGCCGATGGCATCAGCACCAGCTACAAGGCTTTCCTCATCTCCTGCGCCAATGCGTCACAATATGGCAACAACGCCTACATAGCCCCTCAAGCGTCCATGAGCGACGGCCTACTTGACGTGGTGATCATGGAGCCTTTCGACATCCTTGACGCACCACAAATCGCCATCGACATGTTCAGCAAGACACTTGACATGAGCTCGAAAATCAAGAGTTTCCGCACACGTCATCTCCACATTCACAGGTCACACCCTGGCGTAATCCACTATGACGGCGATCCCGTTATGACTGGCGCCGACATCGATGTGCGCATTGAAGCCAAGGGCATCAACATCATCGTGAATCCTGACGGTGACAAGAGACAACGGCAACCCAACGTGTTTCAGACAACCGCATGTGAGCTTTTCAATGACCTCAGCGCCATTCGGCAAGACTTTTTCACACAGACCAAGAGAGGCGTGCGCCTGGCCAAACTCATCCAACGCACCATCGAGCGCAACTTGCCTGGGCACAATTAAGATTTGATTAGCGAAAGCCACGACATCATCTAAAAAAACAGGGTTTGTTTGCGACATGTCTCAAACAAATCCTGTTTTAAGAATATTCACACCGATTCACGCGCAGAGAAATCATTCAAGAAATCGGACAATATATATAAAAAAACAGCGATTATTTGCGACGACAAAATATTTTGGCCGAAATACGCGAATTTTCGATGCTTTTCATAACCGGCTGATAATTAGGGATTTATAAAATTTACGATTTTATTAAGCCTAAAAAGTAAATACTTTTCATCAAAGAATACCCTTTATCGTGTTGCGATATACCCTTTATCATGACGCGATTAACGCTTAATCGCATCGCGATATACCCTTTATCGCAACATAAAACACCCTTTATCGCAAAATTACCCCACGCAAATCGTGGCTCGACCAACAAAAAACGCCATTTTCGCGTTCTATTTCATCCGTCATCCGTGACAAACTTTTCGACCAAATATCATGACAAAACACATGACGGTGCAAAAAAAGTTTCAAGTACGCAAAACTTTTCACTCAGTCACCAAAGATGGCAAGCAAGTAGGAAGCCAACAGAAATCAGCGAATATAAAAATCTTTCGTCAGTTCTGAATACCACTCACCACGACTTCCGTCCGCTTGAAGCAAGCATTGTTCCGCACGCTCCAGGGGACGCGAAAAACTCTTGGTGAAGGAAAGCAATTGGCGCTTGCTGGGCTTGCGCCCTGTAGTCTTAATCAAGGTTTGCTTACACAGTCTAAATCCTGAATGGTAGGCTGTTTCAAAGAATTGTTCTACCACTTCTGTGGGAAGGATGACACTCAAGATTCCTTCTTCCGTCAACCATCTTTTAGCAAAAGAAATGATGTCAGAAAATGACAAATCGACATCATGACGAGCCAGCGTGCGTTGGCTGGATGGGTTCTTCAGGCTGTCAATAAAAAACGGCGGATTACTCACAATGCAATCGTAAGGTTTCTCAGGCTCCCAGTCTTGTAGCCTCACGGCATGGATGGCCACTTGGGGAAAAGGCCTCGCATTGTCGGCGGCTTGCCGGGCGGCATCAGGGTCGGCCTCCACTCCGTCCACATGGCTGTCGGGAAACCGCTGAGCCATCATGAGGGATATAAGTCCTGTTCCAGCACCAATGTCCAAGATGCGAGTACCACCCTCCGACCAAGCGCCCAAGAGCACTCCGTCCGTCCCCACCTTCATGGCGCAACGGTCCTGGCGGACAGCAAACCGCTGGAACGCAAATACGTCTTTCGTCATTCTTCTTGCCATACTTTCTTTTGGGGTAAAACGTCATTTCGCTCCATTTATTACATCAATGAACCTAAAGACTGTAAATTTCACACCAGGCAACAAGGAATGTCGAAGTTTTTTAGTAACTTTGCACGCTAATCATTAGATAGGAGCAAAAGAAAGCAATTTTAGGATAAGTCCATGAGTAACATGCCAAATACGTCCATACAAATGTTTGCCGACTACGAAGGCGACATCACAAACCTTCTCCAGACCGAGGCTCCCGACGAGCTTCCCGTGCTGGCCACACGCAACATGGTGGTCTTTCCAGGTGTGCTCGTCCCCATCTTCATCGGAAGGAAAGAGAGCGTCACCCTCATCCGCAAACTGTCCAAATCGTCAGACTCCATCTGTGCCATCTTCTCCCAGAAAGATGCTGAGATAGACACGCCGAAGAGCAAGGATCTCTACCGCATGGGCGTCTACGCCCATTTGGTGCGCGTTATCGACATGCCAGGCAGCGACAACATGACCGCCATCTTCCAGGCGCACGGGCGCTGCACACTCGACAAGATCGTGGCCACACGACCGTTCCTCAAGGCTAAAGTGTCGAAGGTGGACGACGTGATACCCGCAACCGTCAGCAAGGAGCTGCAGGCCATCATCGAGGATGTGAGAAGCACCACTTCCGACCTCATCAAGCGAAGCGAAGACATTCCCAACGAGACAATGATGACGCTGAAGAACATCTCCAACGACATGTTGCTCATCAACTTCCTCTGCACCACCCTGCCCTTCAGTTCGAAGGACAAGATGGAACTGCTCATGAAGGACGACATCGAGGAACGCGCCATCGGGCTGCTCAAACTGGAAAACCGCGACATCCAACTGCAAGAACTCAAGAACCAGATACGCCAGAAGACACACGAGGACCTGGACGAACAACAGCGTGAATACTTCCTCCAACAACAAATGAAAAACATCAAGGAGGAATTGGGAGGTGACGAGAGATCTCCTGAGAAAAAGGAGATGCTGGAGAAATCGAAAAGCAAAAAATGGTCCAAGAACGTGGCGCAGATCTTCACCAAAGAGCTGGACAAACTGGACATGTTCAACCCGCAGAGTCCCGAATACAGCGTGCAGCTCAATTACCTGCAACAGATGCTGGCATTGCCGTGGGACGAGTACACCACCGACAATCTCGACATCAAGCGCGCCAAGCGCATCCTCGACCACGACCACTATGGCATGGAAAAGGTGAAGGAGCGCATCTTGGAATACTTGGCAGTGCTGCAACTGCGCGGAGACCTGAAGTCGCCCATCATCTGCCTCTACGGACCACCGGGAGTGGGCAAGACCTCGCTGGGCAAGAGCATCGCAGCCGCCATGAAACGCAAGTATGTGCGCATGTCACTCGGTGGACTTCACGACGAGAGTGAGATTCGCGGCCATCGCCGCACCTACGTGGGGGCCATGCCGGGACGCATCATCAAGAGCATCCAGAAGGCAGGGTCGTCCAACCCTGTCTTCATCCTCGACGAGATAGACAAGGTGACACAAAACGCCATCAACGGAGACCCCTCATCGGCATTGCTCGAAGTGCTCGACCCGGAACAGAACAACGCCTTCCACGACAACTTCCTTGACATTGACTACGACCTGTCGAAGGTGCTTTTCATCGCCACAGCCAATGACCTGAGCACGTTACCTGCCCCCCTACTCGACCGAATGGAAATCATAGAGGTGCCAGGGTACGTCACAGAGGAGAAGGTGGAAATCTGCAAGCGCCACCTCATACCGCGCGAATTGGAAAATACAGGCTTCGACAAGTTAGACGTCAAGCCGTCGTTCACCAAGGCGACGTTGGAGAAAATCATAGAGCAGTACACGCGCGAAAGCGGTGTCCGCCAGCTGGAGAAGCAAATCAACAAAGCCTTGCGAAAGATGGCGCTGACGTATGCCAGCGAGGGCCAGTTGCCCTACGAAAAAGTCACACCTGCACAGGTGGAAGGACTGCTCGGCAAACCACCTTTCTATCGCGATGTCTACCAAGGGAACGAGGACGCTGGCGTTGTGACGGGTCTGGCCTGGACCAGCGTTGGCGGCGAGATCCTGTTCATCGAGACCAGCCTCAACAAGGGGCACGGAAGCAGGCTGACGCTGACAGGCAACCTCGGAGAGGTGATGAAGGAGTCGGCCATGATTGCCTTGCAGTATGTCAAAGCGCATGTGGACCAGTTGGGCATCGACTATCGCATCTTCGACAATTGGGACATCCACATCCACGTGCCAGAGGGTGCCACACCCAAAGACGGTCCTTCAGCAGGCATCACCATCGCCACCTCCATTGCATCGGCCATCACGCAGCGCAAGGTGCGAAAGAACACAGCCATGACGGGAGAGATAACCCTGCGAGGCAAAGTGCTGCCCGTGGGTGGCATCAAGGAGAAGATATTGGCCGCCAAACGGGCAGGAATGACCGACATCGTCATCTGTAAGGAGAACCGCAAGGACATCGAGGAGATACCCGAGAACTACCGCAACGGAATGTCCTTCCACTATGTGGAGAACATCCAGGAGGTTTGGGACTTCGCACTCACTGACGAACTGGTGGCCAAGCCCTTGGAGTTTGTCAAAAAGAATGAGGAAAGAATAGGATTCTGAGCCTGCGGCTTGGAGCCCCCACTCTAATTATTTTAGAACATGAAATTTGAATTACAACATACAGACAAGGCTTCTGAGGCGCGCGCTGGGCTCATCACGACTGCCCATGGACAAATCAAGACACCTATCTTCATGCCCGTCGGCACATGTGGCTCAGTGAAGGGTGTGCATTTCTCAGAACTGCGTGAGCAAGTGAAAGCGCAAATCATCTTGGGCAACACCTATCACCTCTACCTGCGACCGGGACTTGACGTGTTGCGGGCGGCGGGCGGCCTACACGGCTTCAACGGATGGGAGCGCCCCATCCTCACCGACTCGGGAGGATTTCAGGTCTTCTCACTCACCGGCATCCGAAAACTGAGAGAGGAAGGCTGTGAGTTTAGGTCACACATTGACGGCTCCAAGCATTTCTTCACGCCGGAAAACGTGATGGACACGGAGCGTGTCATCGGAGCAGACATCATGATGGCGCTCGACGAGTGCCCGCCGGGAAAGAGCGACTATGCCTACGCCAAGAAGAGCCTGGCCATGACCCAACGCTGGCTGGACCGCTGCATCAAGCGTTTCAACGAGACCGAGCCACTCTATGGATATGAGCAGACGTTGTTCCCCATCGTGCAGGGGTGCACCTATAAGGACTTGAGACAGGAAGCGGCCAAGTATGTGGCAGACAAGGGTGCGGACGGCAATGCCATCGGCGGACTGGCTGTCGGTGAGCCCACCGAGGTGATGTATGAGATGATAGAGGTGGTCAACGAGATTCTGCCGAAAGACAAACCACGATACCTCATGGGTGTAGGCACTCCGCAAAACATACTGGAGGCCATTGAGCGTGGGGTCGATATGTTCGACTGCGTCATGCCGACACGCAACGGACGAAACGCCATGCTCTTCACCTACCAGGGGACCATGAACATGAGAAACAAGAAATGGGAAACCGACTTCTCGCCCATCGACCCCGACGGATGCTACACAGACCAAGTGTACACCAAGGCCTACTTGCACCACCTGTTCAAGGCGGGCGAACTGTTAGCCATGCAGATAGCATCCATCCACAACCTGGCGTTCTATCTCCGCCTCGTGACAGATGCACGGCAACACATCATCGACGGCGACTTCACTCCGTGGAAGGCCAGCATCATCGACCAACTGGGAAGGCGTATCTAAACGAATGGCATGAAAAGCTTTAGCAAGATAAGGAAACACCGAAGGGTGTACAGGGCAAGAAGATGGGCAAGCAAGCACCCTGCTTGGCTCCACAGGCTCTTCGCATGGATAGCGGCACACACCCTGCTACTCCAAAAAGCGGCGAAATGGACAGGAAGGAAATTGAGCTTTCTGAAACTGCTCAATCCCTTGAGATACGTCAAGCGCATCGATTGGTACATCATCAAGAAGTTCATCGGCACTTACTTCTTCTCCATCATCCTGATCATCTCCATCTCCATCGTCTTCGATGTCAACGAGAACTTGGCCAAGTTCACACAGTATCATGCCCCCCTGCGTGCCATTGTGTTCGATTACTACGCCAATTTCGTGCCTTATTTCGCCAATCTCTTCTCAGCGTTGTTCGTCTTCATCGCTGTCATCTACTTCACGTCCAAACTGGCGGGCAACTCTGAAATCATAGCCATGCTGGCAACAGGCATCTCCTTCAAACGACTGCTGAGGCCTTACATGATTTCATGCGTGCTCATCTCTGGACTGTCTTACTACTTGTCTGCCTACGTCATCCCACACGGTACTGTCATCCGACAGAACTTCGAGACGATGTACAAGAACAAGAAGAAGAATACGTCTGCGGAAAACGTCCAGCTGCAAGTGGCTCAGGGTGTCATTGCCTACATCCAACACTACGACAACAACCTGAAGAAGGGATATGGATTCTGTTTGGACAAGTTTGAGAACAAAAAACTCGTGTCGCACCTCACGGCCATGGAGGTGCAATACGACACCATCTCAGACAGCAAATACCACTGGAAGTTGCGCGACTGGAAGGTGAGACAGCTCAGGGGACTGCGTGAACACATTACCAGCGGAATGGAAAAAGACTCGGTCATCATGATGGAGCCGACAGACCTGGTCTACTCCAAGGGGCAACAGGAGACTTTCACCTCGCCCGAGCTTCACGACTACATCTCCAAACAGATTAACAGGGGCTCAAGCAATGTGGTGCAGTATCAGGTGGAGTACCACAAGCGCATTGCCTCATCATTTGCGGCATTCATCCTCACCATCATCGGGGCGTCGCTATCGTCGAGAAAGCGCAAGGGAGGAATGGGCATGTACCTGGGCATCGGGCTGGCGCTGAGTTTTGCCTACATCATGCTGCAAACCGTATCGGCAACATTTGCCATCAATGCCGGCTTCCCGCCCATTCTTGCGGCGTGGATGCCCAACATCATTTTCGCCGTGGTGGCATGGGTCTGCTACCTCAAGGCACCAAACTAATTTAGAAAGAACATGAAATTTACAGATTTAGACTTAAATGACGACATCCTCGACGCGCTCTACGACATGCGCTTCGATGATTGCACCCCAGTACAGGAGAAATGCATCCCGGAAATATTGAATGGCAAGGATGTGCTCGGCGTGGCACAGACCGGCACGGGTAAGACGGCCGCTTACCTGCTGCCCGTGCTGTCGAAACTCGCTGACGGAGGGTATCCCACGGATGCCATCAACTGCCTCATCATGTCGCCCACGCGCGAGTTGGCGCAACAAATCGACCAAGCCATGCAGGGATTTTCCTATTACATCCCTGATGTGTCGAGTGTCGCCGTATATGGAGGCAACGACGGAAACCGCTATGACCAAGAGCTGAAGAGCATGCGATTGGGAGCCGATGTCATCATCGCCACACCTGGACGCCTCATCTCACACCTCTCGCTGGGCAATGTGGACTTGTCGAAGGTGAGCTTCTTCATCCTGGATGAGGCCGACCGCATGTTAGACATGGGATTCTCAGAGGACATCATGAAGATAGCCTCTTACCTCCCCAAGGACTGCCAGACCATCATGTTCTCGGCCACCATGCCACAGGATATCGAGAAACTGGCACAGAGCCTGCTCAAGAATCCGGTGGAGATCAAGCTGGCCGTCAGCAAGCCTGCAGAAAAGATTCAGCAGAGCGCATACATCTGTTACGAGACGCAGAAACTGGAAATCATAAAGGACATCTTCAAAGCAGGCGACCTGAAGCGCGTGATTATCTTCTCCGGTTCCAAGCAGAAGGTGAAGCGCATCAACCAGGCTCTGACAAGACTGCACATCAACAGCGGCGAGATGCACTCGGATCTTGACCAGGCGCAGCGAGACGAGATGATGTTCAAGTTCAAGAGTGGACAACTCGATGTCCTCGTGGCCACTGACATCTTGGCCCGCGGCATCGACATCGACGACATCGCCATGGTCATCAACTACGATGTGCCGCACGACTGCGAAGACTATGTGCACCGCATCGGGCGCACCGCGCGGGCCGACCGTGACGGACGGGCTATCACGCTTGTCAACGAGGACGACATGTTTGCCTTCCATCAAGTGGAAAAATTCCTGGGCAAAGAGATTACAAAGAACCCCTTGCCTGATGGATGCGGAGAAGGCCCGGAGTATGTTGTATCCAAACGCAAGGCTTCAGCCAAGAGCAACCGACGCAAGGACCGCGACAACACTTCGCACAAAAACAACAAACAACGCAACAAGCGAAATTCACGCGAAGAGAAACAGCCCAAAGACGAGCAGCGTAACGAGAATGACAACAAGAAGTCACGCGCAAGCAAAGACACTGAGACCAAGAAGACGCCACAAGGCAACAATGCCAACGCCAAAGGGCAACAAAAGGCTAAAGAACAGCAGAAGCCTGCAGACAACAAGGAGCAGCGTGAGGTAGGCAACGAACACAAGCAAAACAGAAGAAGAAGAAACAGCTCAAAGAGAGCCGGCAAGCCTGCAACGACCGACACTGCCAACTCAAGCAACGCTGAGCCTAAGAAGGAGGCCAATAAGCAACGCCAAAGAAAACCAAAGCACCGGCGCCCGCAGGAAACCGACACACCAAAGACGGGGCGCACGACCCGATACAACGGACTTCCTGATGACTTCACAGCCCCGAAGCAACAGGAAAGCGGACTGAAGAAGCTTATCAAACGCCCCTTGAACTGGATCAAGAACATTGGAAAGAAATAGCTTACTTCTTACTGCAAATCGAACGAAGGGCATGCCACATCAATGGCATGCCCTTCATTCGTCTACAGGATCAAAACTTTCGTCAGCCCCATGTTTGTTTCGCTTGTCCCCTTGTTTTGCGTACGAGGCAAACTTCCATCAGTCTTCACTCGCCTGCTTGTCACTGCTGTCTCTAATCTTCAATATCATGGGAATAATTTTCTTATAGACCTTCCTGTCTCCATTGATGCGCCGAAGGAGCAACTCGCAGGCTGCAACGCCTTGCTCATGGGCCTGGTCCATGATGGCCGACAAGGCAGGAGTGACAAAAGCTGCATTGTCACATTCGGTAAATCCGATGATGGCCACATCTTGGGGGATGCGCAGTCCTATACTCTTCACAGCATCAAAAGCAGCATAAGTGATAATGTCATTGAATGCCAGGATAGCATCTGGCGGATTGGCTGAGCGTAGCATGCCAAGGGTCTTCTCACGGGCCTCATCAAACGCAATCTTGCCACATATCACAAGATCTCGATCAATAGGAATGTCCGCTTCACGAAGCGCCTCCAAGTATCCATGCTTGCGCCGCCTCACCATGTCCAGATGATTGGGACCGCCTAAGAAAGCTATGCGTCGGGATCCCGTGGATATCAGGTGCCGAGTGGCATCGTAGGCCGCCTCGTCACCATTGGCTACAACCTGTGAAAACCGATCGGAAAGACAAGTTCTCGCAAAGAACACCAAGGGCACATCCAACGCTTCCATTTGCTCATAGTGCGAATAGTCGGTGGTGTCTTGCGCCAAACAAGATATCACGCCATCCACATGCATCGCCAAAAAACTCTCCACTGCACGCTCTTCCCGGAGATGACTCTCATGACTATTGGCCGAAAAAACCAGGTAACCATGTTGTAGAGCATAATCCTCAATGCCATCAAGCACCGCGGCGTAATAGTGCGTGACCAGATTGGGCACCACCACTCCAATGATGTGAGGCACATCCTTCCGAAGACTTTGCGCAAAAGGATTAGGATGATAATTGCGTTTCTTGGCCAACAACTGAACCTTTTTTCTGACTTTCTCGCTCACCTCATGGCTACCATGAAGTGCGCGTGACACAGTGGCTATGCTCACATGGAGCTCAGTAGCCAAATCTTTCAAGGATGTGCGACGTTGTTTCGTCATGGTGTTTTCGTTCGTCATAATCTGGGGCCTTACTCTTGCAAAGATATAAATTTTATGTCAAGAAAGCAAATGACACCTTGATTTTATGTCTTCTTGAAAATCCAAGCATCTTAAGAAGATGCCCAACCATCACAAAATGTTTGCCTTATTCGTCATAGATGCACACAAAAAAAGGAAGCTGAATAATCAGCTTCCTTCTTCGGTCGGGATTACTGGACTCGAACCAGCGACCTCACGCCCCCCAGACGCGTGCGCTACCAACTGCGCTAAATCCCGTTCCTTAATTGCACTGCAAAGGTAGGCACTTTTGCTGAAACCACCAAATTTTCAAGCAACTTTTTGCTAAAAAAGTGTTTTTTTACCCTTTTGAAAGCAAAATTCCTTTGGTTTAAGAAATAAATTGGCTAACTTTGTCAATAATAAAAGGTAAAACACCATATCTATAATAGAAGTGCAACATGACATATAAAATATTCGCACCCCAGCAATTGTCTGCAACCATCAAGTTGCCTGCTTCAAAAAGCATCAGCAACCGGGCGCTCATCATCCATGCCCTGTCAGGCGGCAACATCATGCCTGACAACCTATCGGTATGCGATGACACCCATGTCGTCGTGAGAGCGTTGGAAACCATGCCGCATACCATCGACATCAAAGCCGCAGGGACGGCCATGCGCTTTCTGACGGCCTACCTGTCTGTCACCCCCGGAGAACACGTCATCACAGGGACGGAACGTATGAAGCATCGCCCCATAAAAGTCCTGGTTGAGGCTTTACGCACCTTAGGCGCAGACATCCGATTCTTAGGGGAAGAGGGATTCCCTCCTCTTCATATCAATGGAGCCTCGCTGGAAGGTGGTCGGGTATGCATTCCTGGAAACGTGAGTTCACAATATGTGTCAGCCCTGCTGCTTGTTGGCCCCGCACTAAAAAAGGGTCTGGAACTGCAGTTGACAGGCAGCATAGTCTCTCGTCCTTACATAGACCTCACCCTATGGCTCATGAGGGAGTATGGCGCCGATGCCGATTGGACATCAGGCGACACCATCATCGTGAAACCAAAGCCTTATGCCCGACGCCGTTTCTTAATCGAGAACGACTGGAGCGCAGCGAGCTACTGGTATGAGATGACAGCACTCTACGATTGCGACACGACCAAGGTAAGGTTGGGCGGTCTCATGGACGCATCGAAGCAAGGCGACTCCATCATCAAGCACATTTTCTCACTGCTGGGGGTGAAAACCGCTTTTGGTGACCATGAAGAGGGCAAGCCCACCCTGGTAACCCTCACGCCAAAGATGGGAGCGGTGAACCGAATAGACTTTGATTTCAACAACTGCCCCGACCTGGCCCAAACAGTGGTCGTCACTTGTTGCGCACTTGACATACCCTTCCACTTCAAGGGATTGGCAAGCCTGAAAATCAAGGAGACTGATCGCATAGAGGCATTGAAACGAGAACTGCGCAAAGTGGGCTATCTCGTACGAAGTGCCCATGACTGCGAACTGATATGGGACGGCAGTCGATGTGAACCTTCCATGGATCCCATCGATACGTATGAGGACCACCGTATGGCGATGGCTTTCGCACCGCTGGCCATCAAATACCCTGGATTGGCCATCAACCACCCAGAGGTGGTATCAAAATCCTATCCCACATTTTGGGATGACCTGCAGTCCGCCGGATTTACAATCCAAAAAGTCAACGCTGAATAAAAACGTTTACCCCATAACCAGCACCGAATGCTTTATCTTGTCATCGCCCTCATAGGATTGGGCGTCATCACCGCCCTATTGACACAAATCACACATCATAAGGGAGACAACAATGAACAGCCCATCACGACACACGGCAACTGCGCCTCCTGCAACGGCACAGACGACCGTTGCGAACAAGTGTGCATGATGGAAGCAGCCACAAAGGACATCGAATACTATGACGATGAAGAGCTTGACCAGTATCAGGGCCGACCGTCAGACCAATACACAGACGAGGAAACGGAGCAGTTTGCAGAGGTGCTGGAGACGCTGCAGCCGACGGAGGTGAAAGCCTGGGGACGGAGCCTCATGCTGAGAGGTATCAACATGCCCGACGGCATCAAAGACGAATATGCAGCGCTAATCGACTAATTTGGGCCCACAAAAAGCAATAAAAGAAAACCTATTATCGTTATCAACACATTAAGCATGAAACGATACATCAACCTGTTGCTGGTTTTCACTGGCATGATAGTCCTCACGGCATGCTCCACCGAGAAGAACACTGCAAAATCCCGGTGGTGGCAGGCTTTCAACACGCGATACAACGTCTACTATAACGGGACCTTGGCCTATATTGACGGTTCTCTGGCTAAGGAAAACGGTAACAAAGACAACTTCACCGAAGTCATTCCCCTTTACACGGTTGGCAACAAGGCAAGTCGAGAATTGGGCAAAGGCGACTTTGACAAGGCAATAGAAAAAGCCGAGAAGGCCATCAAGTTGCACAGCATCAAGCGCAAACCGGAATGGACAAAGAGCAGGAGAAAAACTGCGAAAGACTTGGAATGGCTCAACCGAAAGGAATACAATCCCTTCCTCTGGAAGGCATGGATGCTCATGGGCCGTTCCCAGTTTTACCAAGGCGACTTTGATGGTGCCGCCTCTACTTTCAATTACATGAGTCGCCTTTATGCCACACAGCCTGCCATTTACGGACGGGCCCGGGCTTGGCTCGCAAAAAGCTACATAGAGAACGACTTCCTCTATGACGCTGAGGACGTCATCCGAAACATCCAGCGCGACAGCCTGCACTGGAGGGCGCGAAAGGAATGGGACTACACCTACGCTGACTACTACATCCACACGGGCGATTACGCCAAAGCCATCCCTTACCTGCGCAATGTCATCAAACATGAGATGCGTAAGAAACAACGAGCTCGCGAGTGGTATCTCATGGGGCAGCTGCAAGCCGCTTTGGGACACAAAGGTGAAGCATACAAAGCCTTCAAAAGGGTCATAAGGCAAAACCCACCCTATGAATTGGAGTTCAACGCCCGCATTGCTCAAACCGAGGTGTTGGCTTCCAACCAATCCAAGCAGATGATTCGACGCCTAAAACACATGGCTGCCTCTGACAACAACAAGGACTATCTTGACCAAGTGTATTACGCTATCGGCAACATTTACTTGGCACAAAAGGATACGGCTAACGCCATTGCCAACTATGAAAAAGGTGCGGAAAAAGCAACCCGAAGCGGCATTGAGAAAGGTGTGTTGCTCTTAAAATTGGGTGACCTTTACTGGACCAAGAAAAAATTTGCCGACGCTCAGCGATGCTACGGAGCTGCCATCGGATTGCTTGACAAAGAACGCAAGGACTATGAGCAACTTTCCAACCGATCGAAAGTGCTGGACGAGTTGGTGCCTTATACCGAGGCCGCGCATCTGCAAGACTCATTGCAAGAACTGGCTAAAATGCCCGAGAAGGAAAGAAACGAGGCCATAGACCGTGTCATTGAGGCGTTAAAGAAAAAGGAAAAGGAAGAAAAAAACAAGCAGGCGGAAGCCAACGCACAACAATCACAGCAGAAAAACAACGCAATAGGCAACAGAAACCAGAACCGCAACACACCAACAAATACTCAGCAGACCAACGGCCAATGGTATTTCTATAATCCGATGGCTGTGCAACAGGGCAAACAGTTGTTTCAACGCCAATGGGGAAAACGTGAGAACACGGACAACTGGCAACGCGTGAACACGACCGTCGTAGCCGGATTGGGAACGGACACGCCAGCAGAACTCACCGAGGAACAGCGCGACTCCATCAGCAAGGTGGAAGCTGCACAGGACTCATTGGCACAGATGAAGGACAGCGCACAGAACGACCCACACAAACGGGAATACTACTTAGCGCAAATTCCTTTCACCGAAGACCAACTGCTTGCCAGCAACACCATTATCATGGATGGATTGTTCCACAGCGGTGTGATCTTCAAGGATAAGCTCGATGAACTGTCTCTTTCCGAGAAAGCATTGTTGAGGTTAACAAACCAGTATCCCACTTACGAACATATGGATGAGGCTTACTATCACCTGTTCCTCCTCTACTCACGCCTCGGACAGCGCCTGACTGCTGAGTCCTATGTGGAAAAGCTAAAGACTGACTATCCTGAAAGCCAGTGGACAACTCTGCTGACAGACCCCTACTTTGCACAAAACGCCCGTGAGGGCGTACACATGGAAGACTCACTTTACGCAGCCACCTACAATGCCTTCAAGGCTGATCGCTTCAATGAGGTCAGCGCCAACGCTTACATTTCAGAAAGCCGGTTCCCCCTGGGAGCAAACCGCGACAAGTTCATCTTTATCAATGGACTAAGCAAGCTCAACAATGGGGATGGAACGGGATGCCTCACGGACATGCACACGGTTGTGGAAAAATATCCAAAGAGCAGCGTGGCCGAGCTGGCTGGCATGATCATCAATGGGGTGAAGGAAGGCAAGAAGTTGCGAGGCGGCAAGTTTGACATCGGCGACGTGTGGAGCAGACGCAACGTAGTGCTTAGCGACAGCGACTCCATCAAGGCGCGGCAATTCACTAACGAGCGCAACACCAACTTCTTATTCATGTTTGTCTATCAACCTGACAGCATCAATGAGAACAAGTTACTCTTCGAACTGGCACGATACAACTTCACCAACTATCTTGTCCGCGACTTCAACATATCCATCAATGATGGCGACGGCATTCACCAGATGAGCGTCTCAGGATTCAGAAACTACGATGAGGCCTTGCAATACGCGCGCCAGATGTTGAAGCAGAACCCCATCCTGCAACTCATTGGAAAGTCGCGTCCCATCATCATCAGCGAGGAGAACATGCCCTTACTGGGAACCACATACAGTTATGACGAATACAACGCTTACTACAACAAGCACTTTGCACCGCTGAAAGTCACTACCGCCCACTTGCTGACCGAACCGGCAGAAATCACTACAGTGGCTCCACCCAAACAACTTGAAACAGAGAAAGAAGTGGACGACTACCTGGATGGCACCATAGTCTCTCCGGATGAGCAGGGCACCACTGGAACGGGAACGCTCATCTCCACGGATGAAGTGTCTGCTTCACAGCCCCAAGGCGGAACGGTGGTATCTGCCAACGACAGTCCAACTCAGCACAACCAGCAACAGACTGTGGTACCCACAGAAGCTACCCCAATGTCCGGCAAGCGCAACAATGAGGGCGCCCAAACTGACTACGGGACCATAGTGCCAACAGACGATGCAGCCAACAGTCATACCCCAGGCACGACTCTCGTCACTGATGACGCAAAGACAGAGACTCTCCAAAATAAAAAAGAGACTCTGGTGGCTAATCCCGACAAGACTCCCAAGCCGGCAGCGAAAGCAAAGCCGCAGCTTGAAGGCAAGTCACTAAAGCCAAACCAAAGCACTGTCACTCCACAACCCAACAACCAAAACAAAGAAGAGGTAAAGGTACAGCCCACCATCAGCAACGGAGCTGACATCATATTCGACGACGGTGAGGTGGTTTCTCGCAGCAAGAGCAAGGCTGAACCCAAGAAAAAAGAAAAGGAGAGCGACAAAAAGCAGGTCGAAGGAAACAAAAACGACAACAACAAATCGTCCAAGAACCAAGACACACAAAAGAAACAGGAAGAGGAGACATTTGACCTCGAGGACGAATACTACGATCTCGATGGATTCTAAGATAACGTATAGAAAGGAATTAGTAGCATGACTGCAAACAATGGTTACATATTATGGGTAGACGACGAAATAGAGTTGCTGAAGGCCCATATCATATTTCTTCAAAAGAAAGGGTACGATGTGACAACGGTGAGCAACGGAGCCGACGCCATCGAGGAATGTCGGCAACGCACATTTGACCTAATCATGCTCGACGAAATGATGCCCGGACTGACCGGACTCGACACCTTGCAGAAGATTAAGGAGATACAACCACAAACGCCAGTCGTTATGGTCACCAAGAGCGAAGAGGAGAACATCATGGATCAAGCTATCGGTGCCAAAATTGCCGATTATCTCATCAAGCCCGTAAACCCAAGCCAGATTCTGCTGACTCTCAAAAAGAACATCCACCAACGTGAAATCGTAACCGAGGTGACCCAAAGTAGCTACCAGCAAGCCTACCAACAGTTGACCATGAAGATTATGGACTGCAAAACTTGGGAGGAATGGATCGACGTCTACAAGCAACTGGTACATTGGGAACTGGAACTGAGCGACACCGACAGCCAAATGACTGATATGTTGACCATGCAGAAGGAAGAGGCAGACAAGGGCTTTGCAAAGTTTGTCAAGAGTAACTACATGGAATGGGTAGCTCCCGACAAGATGAGCAACAACCGCTTCCCTCGCCCTATGATGAGTCCTGACCTATTCAAGGAAAAGGTGTTTCCGGCCATCAATGCGGGAGAAAAGGTATTCCTGATTGTCATAGACAACTTCCGCTATGACCAGTGGCGCATCCTGGCCAAGCAGATTGGCGACCTATATGACATCGACGAGGATATATACATGAGCATTCTGCCTACTGCAACGCAGTATGCACGCAACGCTATCTTCAGCGGTCTGATGCCCAATAAAATCGAACAGATGTTTCCGGACTTATGGGTCGATGAGGATGAGGAGGAAGGCAAAAATCTCAATGAGGAACCGCTCATAAAGACACAGATTGATCGCTTCCGCCGCCATGACTCCTTTAGTTACCATAAAATCAACGACTCAAACGCTGCAGAAAAGTTTCTCAAGCAGTTTAACAACTTGAAGGAAAACGACTTGAACGTCGTGGTCATCAACTTCATCGACATGCTCTCACACGCCCGTACCGAGTCAAAGATGGTGCGCGAACTGGCCAACAATGAGAGCGCGTACCGCAGCATCACACTGTCGTGGTTTCGTCATTCTGTCATGGCGGAATTGTTCAGGTTGTTGTCACAGTCAGATTATCGCATTCTGGTAACCACTGACCATGGTTCAATACGAGCCTCAAAGCCCATCAAAATCATAGGCGACCGCAATACAAACACCAACTTGAGATACAAATTGGGGAAGAACCTAAGCTATAATCCCAAAGAGGTGTTTGTCATTAAAAATCCCAAAATGGCCCAACTGCCCGTTCCCAACGTGAGCACCTCCTATGTGTTTGCAACAGGAAATGCATTTTTCGCTTACCCTAACAACTACAATTACTATGTGTCCTATTACAAAGACACGTTTCAGCACGGGGGTATTTCGATGGAAGAAATGATGATTCCACTCATCAGTATGCGGGCCAGGAAAAAGTGAGTTTGTGGTAGCCATACATTTTATTGGCTACCACAAACTAATCCAAAAAATCACACAAGACTGAACGCCACACGCATCATGTTGGTGAACGCGAGCTGACGCTCTTCGGCAGAAGCCGACTTTTTCTCTACCAAGCTGTCACTTACCGTCAGAATCGTCAAGGCTTTGCGGCCACATGCCGCTGCATTGGCATAGAGCGCAGCGCTCTCCATCTCAACAGCCAAGACACCCATCGCAGCCCACTGGCGCCACTCTTGGTTGTCGTCATAGAAAATGTCGGAAGATAACACATTGCCCACATAGTGCTTCACCCCCAATTGCTTGCACATATCTACCGCACCCGACAACAGTTCATAGTCGGCCAATGGCGCATAGGTACCTGGTAGATGATACTGGTGCAGATAGTTGGAGTCGGTGCATGAGCCTTGAGCAACGACAACATCACCAATTTCCATGCCCTTTTGGATACAACCTGCAGTACCCACGCGGATAATCTGCTGCACACCGTAAACATGATACAACTCATAGGAATAAATTCCTACAGAGGGCATACCCATGCCGTGTCCCATCACGCTGACAGGCTTGCCGTGATACAGGCCAGTGTAACCCAGCATGTTTCTGACGCCATTAAACTGCTTTGGATTCTCAAGAAAGTGCTCAGCCATAAATTTGGCTCGTAAGGGATCGCCCGACATGATAACAGTCGCTGCGATGTCACCAACATTAGCGGAATTGTGAGGAGTGGACATAATCTAATTGTTTTTAAATACTCATACTAAATTACTAAAAAAACAGTTAACCCAAGACGCTTTTACGAACATTTATAGTTTTATTAACATCTCACGGCTAAATAACTGTATCGTCTATATAATCTCCACGTTCCAGCCAAGGTTCAAGGCGGCTGAAATTTTATCAAGATTTTTCTTTTTGTCCTTTGTGTTGCTATGGGTGAGAACATAAAGCCCTGGTTGCACTTCACGTTGCGCTTTGCCATATTTCTTGTCTTTTGTTGTTGACACAATATTGATGCCGCACAATTTTAGACCTAATTGACGAACCCTTAGCACGCCAGCTTGCATAATAGCTTCAGTGAATGTAGATGCGGCATCCTTTTCTTTGATGACACGCCCGTCCTTTGTATGAACTATAAGTCCGGTGTTGGCAGCCCTTTCGTCTGTCTGAGGTTTGCGGTGTCCGCCTTCTCGATGAGCAACTTCAGGATCGATTTCCAGTTTCTTGGCTTCGATGATTTCCGAGATATTGGTCTTGCGGCTTAACGCCACGCTGATGGGCGTACCCGGCTTATATTCCACAACAAGCACCAACTCTCTTCGAATCTTAGATAGAAGAGGCTCTATGTCTTTCGACATTGCTGGCAAGATTTCTTCCTTGATTAGTTGTTCTTCTAAATCGTCAGCGGCTTTTAGGGTCTCTTGGTTAAGTGGCAATCCAAGGTCTTGGAGATTTTTTATGCCCGCATATAGTTTTTCAAGTTTTGTCATATTGCTATGTCTAAAGTTATTTTGTTTTCTGTGAACAGGTCAATGATATCGCATTGGCTGATGCGAATTTACATATTCTTTTTCTAAAACAACCATCAAGCAAACAAAAAATATCATGCCAGGCAGTTGTTTTTAATAATGCACATCAAAAAAGAGTTGAAGTTCTTGTTGGTATGCCTCTTTTTCCTTATCTTTGTGGTGGTCATTCGGGCTTGATTGTCGGCAAGTCGTTGTCGGCGCTAATCGCCCGCTTGGCATATCATAGAGAGAAAGACGTTTATCAGCGTTTTCCTTCTGAACTATTGAAACGTAGGAAACTTCA